>Ga0207705_10000089_pt1 | contig 113394 bp, 99 predicted proteins | sample KBSC13metaG_FD_184314 | JGI IMG/M metagenome (GOLD analysis project Ga0207705, IMG submission 184314) | Corn rhizosphere microbial communities from Kellogg Biological Station, Michigan, USA - KBS C1-3 metaG (SPAdes) (version 2) | ecosystem: Host-associated > Plants > Roots > Rhizosphere > Soil... | reverse complement strand
CGGACAGTTGCGCCGGAAAGCGATTGACGATGGCGGCGCTCTCCAACTGAACCAGCGCCAGAAGTTCATGCACCCGTACCTCGATTTCGTCCGCAGTCCAGCCGAGCAGGCGCGGCGTGATGCCGATGTTCTCGCTCACCGTCATGTGCGGGAAGAGACCGACTTCCTGGAACACGAAACCCATCTTGCGGCGCACGGAAACCGCATCGCCTGCGCGCACATCTTCGCCGTCGATCAGCACGCGCCCGCTTGTCGGCTCGGTGAGCCGGTTGATCATGTTGAGCGTCGTGGTCTTGCCGCTGCCGGATTCGCCGATCAGCACCAGAAACTCGCCATCGGCCACGCGCAGGCTTACGCCGCGCACGACAGGTGCGCCCGCGCCGAACTGCTTGGTGAGATTTTCGAGTTGGATCATCGCTCCCCGCAGCACGCACTGTTGCGCACCACGGCTGCGATTGCAAAGCGATGCTAAGTCGGGTTTTCCAGGCTGAACATCGCCGCGTCATCATCATAGGAGAACAGCTCGGCGTAACGCGCCCATCCGATCACGGTGGTCAGCGTTTCGTCGGCGGCATCTTCCGTCATGTGATCTTCCAACTCGTCGAGGAAGCGGTTCCACGACGCGGTGTGGCTTTCGCGCTCGTCCAGCACACGGCGCATATGCGCGGCCAGCGGCACATAGCGGATCAGAAGCCGGGCGAAGATGCGCTTGCGTTCGTCTGTTTCCTCGGCGGCGAAGCGCTTGCCGGTTTCGGTGAGCTTGATGTCGCCGCCTTCGATATCGGCAAGGCGCAGCATCTGCATTGCTTCGGCGATGGGGAACAGTTCGTCCACTTCCAACGTGAGTTCGGAGGCAAGCTCCGGAAGGTCCGCTTTGCCGTTGTAGGGCGCGGCGGCGAGGTTCTCGATCAGGCCGGCTATGGAGTTGGCGGACACGCGATGCAGGATCGTGCCCATCGTGGCGCGCTCGTTTTTCTGCGCGAGGCGTTCGGCGCGGCGGGCGGTCATTTCGACATAGATGCGTTCCACCAGCGCGCTGAACGCCGGATCGTTGCGGTCGCGCGGCTGGCGCAGCGGGATCGGAATCTCGCTGACGATCTTGCCGGGATTGGTGGAGAACAGGCAGACGCGATCGCACATCAGCACCGCTTCCTCGATATTGTGCGTGACGAGGATGATGCCTTTGATCGGCAGATCGCCTTCGCTCCAGAGTTCCAGAAGGTCGGTGCGCAGGTTCTCGGCGGTCAGAACATCCAGCGCGGAGAACGGCTCGTCCATCAGAAGAATATTCGGATGTACGACGAGCGCGCGCGCGAAACCGACGCGCTGGCGCATGCCGCCGGAAAGCTCGCGCGGGAAGGCGCTTTCGTAACCGTCCAGGCCGATAAGATCGATCGCTTCCAGCGCGCGCTTGCGGATTTCGGCGGGCGGAAGGCCCAGCGCTTCGAGGCCAAGCTGCACATTCTCCAGAACCGTCAGCCATGGAAACAGCGCGAAGCTCTGGAACACCATGGCGATGCCGTTGGCAGGCCCGTCGATCTCATTGCCGAGATAGCGAGCCGAACCGCCCGTCGGCTGCGAAAGCCCGGCGATGATGCGCAGCAGCGTGGATTTGCCGGAACCGGAACGGCCGAGCAGGCCGACGATCTCGCCCTGTTTCAGCGTGAGGTTCACCTCGTCCAGCACCAGCAGCTCACTGCCGCCCTGGCGCGGGAACGCGCGGCGGATGTTTTTCAATTCGAGAAGCGCGTTCATGATCGTCTCCTCACTAGTGTCGTGGGTCCGGGTTCGCCACGGGGTTGATATCAGTCGCTTTGGCGAACCCGGAACCAAAACGACACTAGATTCAATATTTCTTAGTGTCCCGGTTCGGAAATTCGCACCGAGCTTGATATCAAGTCACGGCGAATTTCCGAACCGGGACACTAAGTCAGCCGGAATTTGCGTTCGGCGTACCAGTACAGCGGCCGCCAGAAGACGCGGTTGATGATGCTCACCAGAATGGCCATCACCGCGGTGCCGAGCACGATGCGGTGGAAATCGCCGGCCACGGCGGCGCGCTCAATATAATCCCCAAGCCCGTGCGCATGCAGCGTTTTGTGACCCCAGCTTACGAACTCCGCCACAATGGCGGCGTTCCACGATCCCCCGGATGCGGTGATCGCGCCCGTGACATAGAACGGGAACACGGCGGGCAGCGCGATCTTCTTCCACCACAGCCAGCCCTTCACGCCGAAATTGTCGCCCGCGTCGCGCAGATCGCGCGGCAGTCCGCTCGCGCCCGCGATGACGTTGAACAGGATGTACCATTGGGTGCCCAGCACCATCAGCGGCGAGAGCCAGATGTCCGGGTTCAGGTGGAATCCGACGATGCCGGACACCGCGACGGGAAAGAGGAGATTGGCGGGAAACGCCGCCAGGAACTGCGCAACCGGCTGCACCGCGCCCGCAAGTTTCGGGCGCAGGCCCACATAGATTCCGATGGGCGTCCAGATCAGGCTCGCCAGCGCGATGAGAACGAACACGCGGATCATGGTGATGAAGCCCAGTCCGAATGCCTCCAGCACTTCGCGCCATGGCAGCGCCGCCACGGAGAAGAGATAGATGCGCCACAACGAAAAACAGGCGATGGCCGCGATAAAGAGGAACCACGCGGCATTGGCCGCGCGCGACGCTAGAGGCGCAACCCGATCGTCACTTTGCCCAAAGGAGGGCGGCCGCAGCGTATAGGTCCAGCGCATGAAACGGTCGGCGGGCGCGCCCATCACGTCGAACAAATTCGTGCGGCGGAGCATGGTGAGCATCCAGCTTTCCGGCTCGTCCTCGCTTTGCTCCTGATCGATGCGGAAACGGAAAGCCCAGGCGACGAGCGGGCGGAACATGAGCTGGTCATAGATCAGGATCACGATCAGCATGGCGCCGATGGCCCAGAAGATCGCCGCCAGCTTCCGGTGCGCGATGGCGAGCGCGATATAGGAACCGATGCCGGGCAGCGCGATGGAAGTATTGCCGACGGTGATCGCTTCCGCCGCCACCACGAAGAACCATCCGCCGGACATGGACATCATCATGTTCCAGACGAGGGAGGGCATCGCGAAGGGCACTTCGATGCGCCAAAAGCGGGCCCATCCGTTCAACCCGAACATCTTGCCCGCCTCGATCATCTCGGGCGGCACGGTCCTGAGCGATTGATAGAAGCTGAAGGCCATGTTCCAGGCCTGGCTGGTGAAAAGAGCAAAGACGCAGGCCAGTTCCGCGCCGAACACCCTCCCCGGCGACACGGACAAGAAGAAGACCACTGTGATGGAGATGAAGCTCAGGATCGGCACAGACTGCAGGATGTCGAGCAGGGGGATGAGCAGGCTGCCGGCGCGGGCGCTCTTTGCCGCCAGAGTGGCGTAGGTGAAGGTGAACCCCAGCGAGACCACCATCGCGATCAGCATGCGCAATGCCGTCCGCAGCGCGTAATCGGGCAGGTGGGAGGGGGCCAATGACAGGGGCTGGCTGCTCAGCGCCGCCAGCGGCTGGCCCAGCGACCGGCTGGCCTCCGCAAAGGCCACCACGAACCCCAGAACCAGCAATGCAGCCAGCAGATCCCAGCCGCCGGGCAAAAGGCGGCGGGCCTCGATCGCGACGGGCGGCAGGATTCTCATATCCGGCAGGCCTTCGAGGGATGGTTGGTCGAATTGCGGGGGCGCGGTTCAACGCAAATCGCGCGGGGCTTTGAAGCACTCCAAGCCGCTCGGGGAAAGCGGTTTTTTGTGAAGCTTGCGACAGCCGATTGCCGCAGTTTCGGGCCGGCTCCACGGCATCGTCGATGGCTGCATCAAGGTGAAAATAAGCCCGTTCAGGCGTATTGCGCGGCCGCGCAAAATCAGCGTAAAACATTGGAAACGAAGCAGAAAGCGGCACTTTTACGCCCTTTTCATCCGCTTCGTTCCAAGGTTAGCGGACCGTACAAAACGGGCGGAATAGCGATCCGGTGATGATCGAAGACGCGCACATGAAATTTGCCGGCGGGAATTTTTCCGCTTGCGATTTCGCGCGCCTGAACATCGCACACGCTTCTTCCCTCGGTTTGCCGCTGGCGCAGCTTCTCCTCCTTAGCTGCCCCTAGGCGTCGGCTGCTCGTGAGATCGGGCGGACGTTTAGGGGACCAATTTGGCGAACGGAGTCGATTGAAGCCGCTGGATGCGGCAAACGAAGGAAGAAGACCATGACCACGAATACCGAAAAGACAGAACGAGTAAAAATATTCGACACGACGTTGCGTGACGGTGAACAGTCGCCCGGCGCCGCGATGACGCATGAAGAGAAAATTGAAGTCGCCGAACTTCTGGATCAGATGGGTGTCGACATCATCGAAGCGGGCTTCCCGATTTCGTCGCAAGGCGACTTCGATGCGGTGAACACGATTGCCAAGCGCACGAAGAACGCGGTGATCTGCGGATTGTCGCGCGCCGGATTGAAAGACATCGACCGCGCGGCCGAAGCGCTCAAGCCATCGAAGCGTTTCCGCATTCACACCTTCATCTCCACCAGCCCGGTTCACATGAAGCACAAGCTTCAGATGGGCCCGAACTCGGTGATCGAAGCGATCGCGGCCTCGGTGGGTCATGCCCGCCGCTTCACCGACGACGTGCAATGGTCGCCGGAGGATTCGACGCGGACAGAGCGGGATTTCCTGTGTTTTGCGGTCGAAACGGCCATCGCGAACGGCGCCACCACGATCAATATCCCCGATACGGTGGGCTATTCCACGCCGCAGGAATTCTACGAGATGATCGTGGATCTGCGGAACCGCGTTCCCAATATCGACAAGGCGACCATCGCCACCCATTGCCACAACGATCTCGGCCTGGCGGTGGCAAATTCATTGGCCGGTGTGTTGGCCGGCGCGCGCCAGATCGAATGCACGATCAACGGCATCGGCGAGCGCGCGGGCAATGCGGCGCTCGAAGAAGTCGTGATGGCCTTGAAGGTGCGCGGCGACATCATGCGCTTCACCACCGGCATCGACACCACGATGCTGGCGCGCGCCTCGAAGCTTGTTTCGAACGTCACCGGTTTCCCGGTGCAGTACAACAAGGCCATCGTCGGCAAGAATGCCTTCGCGCATGAAAGCGGCATCCATCAGGACGGCATGCTGAAGAATGTCGAGACGTATGAGATCATGCGTCCCGAAGATGTCGGCGTGCATTCTTCGTCGCTGGTGTTGGGCAAGCTGTCCGGCCGCCACGCCTTCAAGGACAAGCTGGAAGCGTTGGGCTACGAGCTGGACGACAAGGCCTTCCAGGAAGCCTTCAAGCGCTTCAAGGATCTGGCCGACAAGAAGAAGCATGTCTTCGACGAGGACATTGTCGCCTTGGTCGATGACGAGGTGATGCGCGGCAGCGACAAAATCCTCATCCGGGCCCTTCGCGTCACGTCTGGCATTAACGTCCCGCCTTCGGCGGAGCTGACGCTTTCTGTGGATGGTCAGGACCGGACCGCAAAGACCACGGGCGATGGCCCGGTCGATGCGATATTCAACGCCATTCGCGAGCTTTACCCGCACGAGGCCAGCCTGCAGCTCTTCCAGATCAAGTCGGTCACGGAAGGCACGGACGCGCAGGCCGGCGCGAGCGTCAGGCTCGAGGAGAACGGGCGCACCGTCACCGGGCGCGCGGCAGACACCGACACGGTGCTGGCCGCGGCAAACGCCTATGTGAATGCGCTTAATAAGCTTTTGGTGAAACGTGAAAAGAGGGCGCCGGAGACACTGACCGTCGCGCGATGAAATCGTTACCCCGGCGTTAACCATCGCCGGGGTACATTTTCGCGGGACGGGCATCGCAAACGGGCGGCCCCGGAAGGGAACAGGCAGGCATACATGTTCGGCAGTCTTCTCGGCGTCCTGTCGAGCGATATGGCAATCGACCTCGGAACCGCGAACACGCTGGTTTACGTCAAGGGGCGCGGCATCGTTTTGAACGAGCCGTCGGTGGTTGCCACGATCAGCTCGCGCAGCGGCAAGAAAACCGTCCGTGCCGTCGGCAATGACGCCAAGATGATGCTGGGCCGCACGCCCGGCAACATCGAAGCGATCCGGCCGATGCGCGACGGTGTCATCGCGGATTTCGAAGTTGCGGAGGAAATGATCAAGCACTTCATCCGCAAGGTGCATAACCGCCGCTCCTTCGCCAATCCGATGATCATCGTCTGCGTGCCTTCGGGTTCGACGGCGGTGGAACGCCGCGCGATTCAGGAATCGGCACTCTCGGCCGGCGCGCGCCGCGTGTTCCTCATCGAGGAGCCGATGGCGGCGGCGATCGGCGCCGGGCTCCCGGTGTCCGAACCGACGGGCTCGATGGTTGTCGATATCGGCGGCGGCACGACGGAAGTTGCCGTGCTTTCGCTGGGCGGCATTGTCTATTCGCGCTCGGTGCGCGTGGGCGGCGACAAGATGGATGAAGCCATCATCGCTTACATCCGCCGCCATCAGAACCTGCTCATCGGCGAAGCCTCCGCCGAACGCATCAAGAAAGAGATCGGTACCGCCGCGCCGCCCGCCGAAGGCAATGGCGTGACGCTGGAAATCAAGGGCCGCGATCTTCTGAACGGTGTGCCCAAGGAAATCACGATCACGCAGCGCCATATCGCCGAAGCGCTGGCCGAACCGACCAGCCAGATCGTCGAAGCGGTGAAGGTGGCTTTGGAAGCGACGCCGCCGGAACTGGCAGCGGACATCGTGGACAAGGGTATTGTGCTGACCGGCGGCGGTTCGCTGCTCGCCAATCTGGATCAGGTTTTGCGCGAAGAAACGGGCCTTCCCGTGTCGATCGCCGACGATCCTCTCTCCTGTGTGGCTCTGGGTACGGGCCGCGTCCTGGAAAACACGAAGGGTATGCGACACGTCCTGACCACCGCATTCTGAGTTAGCCTGCGAGTAGAGTTATGCCGAACGGAGCGATGAGGTATACGCGGGGAAGGGGTAACGCCCAGCTTCCGCTCGCCATCGTCGCGGTTCTTGCGATTGTCCTCGTCCTTCTCGGAAAAGCGCAATCGTCGTTGTTCGATCGGGCGCGCGCCTCCTTCACCGATTGGACGCGCCCGGCCCTTGAAGCGGTCAGCGCGCCCTTCGACAAGACGGCGACGTGGTTCGACGGCATCGGCGATATCTTCGTCGTCTATCAGGAGAATCAGCGACTCAAGCAGGAGAATGCGCGCCTGCGCCAATGGCAAAGCGCGGCCCTCCTGCTCGACGAGCGGCTGAAGCGTTACCAGCTACTTCTGAATGCCGTTCCCGATCCGGCGCTCAATGCGCGCACCGCCCGCGTCATCGGCCGCGCGAGCCATCCGTTCCTCGACACGATGATCATCGATGCCGGCAAGCAGGAAGGCGTGAAGCCGGGGCAGGCGGTGGTCGATGCACGCGGCATGATCGGCCGCATCTTCCTGTCGGGCGAGCGCACCTCTTGGGTGCTGCTGCTGAGTGACCTGAACAGCCGCATTCCCGTGACCGTGCAGCCCGGCAACATCCAGGCGATCATGGCGGGCGACAACACGCCGAACCCCACACTGGACACGCTGGCGACGACGACGCCGCTCAAGGTGGGCGATCAGGTGGTGACCTCTGGCGATGGCGGCCTCATCCCGCCCGGTCTTCCGGTGGGTGTTCTGGTGGCTGACGGTCGCGGCTTCCGCGTTGCGTTGCTGGCCGACGCGGGTGCCAGCCAGGATGTACGGATCGTCGATTTCAAGCTTCCGCCGGAGCAGCCGCCCGCACCTTCGCCGAATGACCTGCCGGCGTCCGTCGCGGGATTGAAGCCGGAACCACCGGCGCCTCCACCGCCGGAGCAGGTGTTGCCTCTGCAGACGACACAGCCGAGTGCTGCGCCAGCCGCTGCCGGAACCAAGCCGGCAGTACCCGGAGCGGCTCCCAAACCGCCGCCCAAGCAGCCGGACAATGCGGATAATGGCGACACGCAGGATCAATGACGGTTATGTCGGATCGGATCGGCTGGTCATTTCGTGGTGCGGTAGGCGCTTCGATTCCTTTTCTGTGTGCGCTTTTGGGCGTGATCGCATCCAATCTTCCCGTCTCGATTTTCGGCGCGCTGGTTCCGCCGCCGATGTTCGGCCTGATGGCGATCTATTTCTGGTGCCTCGTGCGCCCCGACCTGATGCCGCCCTTCGCCGTATTCGTCATCGGCGTGCTGCAGGATCTTCTGGGCGGCGGACCGGCGGGCGTGTGGACGCTCTCCTTCGTCGCCGCCTATGCCGTGGTCGATCGCGAACGCGATTCCTTCGCGGGACTGGCCGGCATCGGCGCGATCCTGGGTTTCGCGGCGGCGATGCTTATCGCAGGCGCATCGGCCTACGCGATCATCTCGATCTATTACTGGCGCTTGCCGCCCGTGGCGCCTATCGTCGTGGAAATTGCGATCAGCGTCGTCTTCTACATTCCGGTGGCGCTGATCCTGGGTGTCATCCATCGCAGACTTGTCGGTCCGCTCAGGGGTGATTTCTGATGCCGATCTTCGACCGCAAGGACAAAAGCCGCTACGCGACGTTCACCCGCCGCACGCTGCTCGTCACCGGGGGCGTGAATGTCGTCTTCGCGGTACTGGCGGGGCGGCTCTATCAGCTGCAAATCGTCGAAGGCGAGAAGTTCATGACGCGCGCGGAGGAGAACCGCGTCAGCCAGCGTCTCGTCGCGCCGCTGCGCGGCCGCATTCTCGACCGGTTCGGCGTCGAGCTGGCCTCCAACCGCCGCAACTATCGCGTTCTGATCGTCAAGGAGCAGGCCGTCGAAGGTGTCGATGCCGCCATCGATACGGTCGGTAAGCTCATCTATCTTTCCTCGCATCAGCGCGAGAAGGTCAAACGCGACATCGCGAACAACAAGCCCTTCGCGCCGGTGCCGATCGCCGAGAATCTGTCGTGGGACGAGTTCGCGCGGATAAACCTACATCTTCCCTATCTTCCGGGCATCCAGCCCGATGTCGGCGAAACGCGCGCCTATCCGTTCAGCGCCGAGCTTTCCCATATTCTCGGCTATGTGGCGTCTGTCTCACCCGAGGATATGAAGGACGATAGCGATCCGCTGTTGAGCATCCCGGGCTTTCGCATCGGCAAGCGCGGCATTGAGAAAGAATTCGAGCACGAGATTCGCGGCAAAGCGGGCGCCAGCCGTGTCGAGGTGAACGCCTATGGCCGCGTCATTCGCGAGTTGGGCCACGATGCGGGCACGCCGGGATCGGACGTCTATCTCACCATCGACCAGCAAGTGCAGCAATTCGCGGCGCAACGCCTCGGCAATGAAAGCGCGGCGTGCTGCGTGATGGACGTCTCCAACGGCGACGTGATCGCGCTGGTGTCCTCGCCGGGCTACGACCCGAACGCCTTCAATGTCGGAATCTCGCAGCGCGAATGGACGGCGCTCACCACCGACGACCACAAGCCGCTCATCAACAAGGTGATCACCGGCGAATATCCGCCCGGTTCGACGTTCAAGCCCGTCATCGCGGCGGCCTGCATGGACAATGGACTGGCGGACCTGACGGTGAACTGCACCGGCTCGATGGTGCTGGGCAACAACGTGTTCCATTGCTGGTCGTGGAAGAAGGGCGGCCACGGCCATGTGGACCTGAAGCGCGGCATCGCCGCATCCTGCGACATCTTCTTTTATGAAGCGGCGCGGCGGCTGGGCATCGACAAGATCCACGATGCGGCCATTGCGATGGGACTTGGCGCAAAAACCGGCATCGAGCTTCCGGGCGAGCGGCCGGGCCTGATCCCCAGCCGGGAATGGAAGCTGCGCCGTTTCGGCGTGCCGTGGCAGCAGGGCGAAACCCTGAACACCGGCATCGGGCAGGGCTATGTGACGGCAACGCCGTTGCAGCTGGCCACCGTGGCCGCGCGCATCGCCAGCGGCAACGCGGTAAGCCCGCGGATCACGCGCTACATCGGCCACAACGCGCAACCGCGCCTGCAGATCGACCGCCTGCCATTCTCCGACACCGCGCTTGCCGCCGTGCAGGAAGGCATGAACATGGTGGCCAATGTCCCCGGCGGCACGGCATTTCCGTGGCGCATCACGCAGGCCGGTTTCGAGATGGCCGGGAAGACCGGCACCGCGCAGGTACGCCGCATCACCCGCGAAGACCGCGCGACGGGGCGCGTCGGAAACGCCAACCAGCCCTGGAAGCTGCGCGAGCACGCGCTCTTCATCGCCTACGCGCCGGTGCAGTTGCCGCGTTATGCGCTGGGCATCATTCAGGAGCACGGCGCGACGCCGCAGCATACGCATGTGCAGATGGCGCGCGACATTCTTCTCTTCGCGCAGCAGCGTGATCCCATAAAGCTTCCCAACGCCTATCCGGTGAATGCGGCCTCCATCTCGGGAATGCGCGGATGACCACACGCTCCTATGCCGCCGCGCGGCGCACGCTTTCGGTCTCCGACAAGCTGCTCGACGTGAACTGGGGCCTGGTGCTCCTCATCACCATTATCGCCTGTGCCGGATTCGCGATGCTCTATTCGGTGGCGGGCGGGAGTTTTCATCCCTGGGCTCTTCCGCAGATGATACGCTTCATCATCGGGCTGGCCCTGCTGATCACCATTGCGATGGTGGATATCCGGGTGTGGATGGGCCTTGCTTATCCGCTCTATGGCGCGGCGCTGCTTCTTTTGCTGGCGACGACGATCATGGGCAAGGTCGGCGGCCTCGGCGCGCAACGCTGGCTTGAACTCGGCCCCTTGCAGATCCAGCCGTCGGAACTGATGAAGATATCGCTCGTGCTGGCGCTGTCACGCTATCTGCACGGCCAGCAGGTCGAGGACATTTCCAAGCCGCTGAAGCTTCTCATCCCGCTGGCGATGATCGGCCTTCCGGCGGTGCTGGTGCTGATGCAGCCAAATCTGGGCACCGCGACAATCCTTTGCGCGGACGGCGCATCGCTGCTGTTCCTCGCGGGGCTTTCCTGGTGGTGGATTTTGCCGACGCTGGGGGCGGGCGTCGCCGCCGTGCCGATCGCGTGGCGCTTCATGCACGACTACCAGAAGCGACGCGTGCTGACTTTCCTCAATCCCTCATCGGACGCGTTGGGCGCGGGTTGGAACATCAGCCAGGCGGAGATCGCCGTCGGCTCCGGCGGTCTGGCAGGCAAGGGTTACATGCAGGGCACGCAGAGCCGCCTCAACTTCCTGCCGGAAAAGGAAACCGACTTCATCTGGACGGTGCTGGGTGAGGAGTTCGGCTTCGTCGGTTGCATCGCGATGCTGCTTCTTTTCGCGGTGGTGATCGCCTATGGCGTGCGCATCGCCATGGCCTCACGCAGCCAGTTCGGCCGCCTACTCGCCGCCGGCATCACGCTCAACTTCTTCTTCTACATCATGATCAACGCCGCGATGGTGATGGGGCTTATCCCGGTGGTGGGAATTCCGATGCCGCTGATTTCCTATGGTGGAACCGCGATGCTGACGGTGATGGTGGGCTTTGGGCTTCTGATGTCGGTCCACGTTCACCGGCAGGTGGAAATCCCGCGTCATTCCAGCGGCTTGATGTAATCCACAGGGCGCATGGACAGGGCGGAAATCGCCTGCTATAGCCCGCCCCCTCCGGCGAATAAGCCGGGCTTGGTACGGGTGATTAGCTCAGTCGGTAGAGCAGCTGACTCTTAATCAGCGGGTCGTAGGTTCGATTCCTACATCACCCACCAACCAGTCTTCGGTATCCGCGTTTTTGCCGTCGGCGCCGGTTCGAACCCGCATTTGCAGCCGATGGCGCGGGCGGCAAGTCTCCCTCGATGCCAGATCAATGATGTGAGCGCCAAGTTGAGCCTCTTGTCTCTGCGGCTCGCCAGATTTTTCCCGCCCGCCGTGCTGACGTCCGCCAGAGACCGGTTCGCACGGCGCGGAGAGCGCCGACGCCCCTTGGGATAGCGCTACCGCTCTCGTCAAATCGGACATTCGCTCACGAGAGCCGAAGGCTCAGTTCTTTAGCGTCTATGGTGGCGTCAAACCATTGGGTAACGAAGCGGAAGCGGCTCAGTCCGCGTCGATATAGCTCCATTTGCCAAAGTCGAAGGTGCCGTCCGGGTCTCGTGTGATTATGGGCTTGCCGGGTCGCCAATCGATAATGGAGGGGTTTCAAGGACGATACAGCCCTCGCGGTAACAATGCTGCCCCCCCCGGCTTGGGCGGTGCATAGTCTGCGTGGTCAACTGTCAGTGCAAAGACAAACTTCAGTCGAAGGTTACGACTCTCGCCGACCGCGGCCAAGGAAGTAGCTCTCTTCGAGATGCGTGCCAGCGAACTCGGGAAGATACTTCTCATCCATCCGATGAGCTTAGTGCGATCGCCGCTGCCCGCTCCGCCGGGATGAAAGCTTGGCTGGGAATGCGTGGCATCAATTGCAGTGTTCGAAGCCGCAGCGCGTTCACGATCACCGAGACCGAACTGAGTGACATTGCCAAAGCCGCCACCATTGGGCTGAGCAATATGCCGAACGTCGGATAGAGGGCGCCGGCTGCAATCGGAATTCCGATGACGTTGTAGGCGAAGGCGAAAACGAGATTTTGCCGGATGTTGCGCATTGTTGCCCGGCTCAAGATGCGCGCGCGTATGATGCCGGAGAGGTCGCCCTTCAGGAGGGTGACGCCCGCGCTCTGAATGGCGACATCGGTTCCGCCGCCCATGGCGATACCGACATCCGCTGCGGCCAGGGCGGGGGCGTCGTTCACCCCGTCTCCGGCCATCGCGACGATTCGGCCTTCGGATTTAAGTTTCTTCACGATGCGGTTTTTGTCCTGCGGCAGCACATCGGCTTCTATGTCGTCGATTCCCAGTAAGCGCGCGACAGCGTGCGCCGTCGTTCTGTTGTCGCCAGTCAGCATGACAATCCGGATTCCGCTTTTCCGCAGGTCGTCGAGCGCGGCGCGCGTGGATGGCTTTATCGGGTCCGCAATTGCGATCACGCCGCCGGGTTTGCCGTCGATGCCGAGAAACAGCGCGGTCGCACCGTCGGCGCGAAGCTGGTCCGCCTTGGTTTCAAGTTCTCTCCATGTAACGCCCACATCCGCCATAAGCCTGGCATTGCCCAACGCAACGCGGCGACCCGAGATCTGCCCGGTCACACCTTTTCCGGTGACCGAGGCGAATTCGATGGCATCCGGGACTGGGATATCGGCTGCTTTCGCCGCGGCGAGGATCGCTCCAGCCAGGGGATGTTCGCTCGACCGTTCGAGGCCCGCAGCCCACGTCAGCAGTTCGTTTTTTGAGAAAGAAGGCGCGGTGATGATCGCTGTCACCTTTGGCTTGCCTTCGGTGAGCGTGCCGGTCTTGTCCACGACCAATGTGTCCACCTTCTCCAACCGCTCCAATGCCTCCGCGTCCTTTATCAATACGCCGGCACCGGCGCCTTTCCCGATCCCGACTCCGATCGACATAGGTGTCGCCAGCCCAAGCGCACAGGGACACGCGATGATGACAACGGAGACCGCTGCGATAAGGGCATAGGTAAATGCCGGCGGCGGTCCCCACATCGCCCAACCGACGAATGCCAGTGCGGCAACCGCCAATACGGCCGGAACAAAATAGGCCGCGATCCTATCGGCCAAGCGCTGGATCGGCGCTCTGCTATGCTGCGCTTCCGACACCATGGCGACGATGCGCGAGAGCACGGTGTCCGAACCCACCTTGTCGGCGCGCATGATCAGGGAGCCCGTGCCGTTCACCGTTCCACCGACGACGCGGTCGCCGATGATCTTCGCAACGGGAAAGGATTCGCCCGTTACCATGGATTCATCGACCGCGCTTTTGCCCTCCAGCACTTCGCCATCGACCGGAATGCTGTCTCCGGGCCGGACGCGCAGCTTGTCGCCGCTCTGCACGTCTTCGAGCGCCACTTCTTCATCGGTGGCGCCCTCTTTGAGGCGATGCGCTGTCTTGGGCGCCAGATTGAGCAATGCGCGGATGGCGCCGCCGGTTTGTTCGCGTGCACGCAGTTCCAGAACTTGGCCAAGCAGCACAAGCACCGTGATGACTGCGGCGGCCTCGAAATAAACTGGAACCGAGCCGCCCATATCTCGAAAGCCTTCGGGAAAAAGGCGTGGGGCCAGCGTGGCAAAAACGCTGTAAATATAAGCCGTGCCGGTACCGAGCGCGATCAGGCTGAACATGTTGAGGCTTCGGTTGACGACCGATGCCCAGCCGCGTTGAAAGAACGGAAAACCGGCCCACAGGACAACGGGTGTCGAAAGCGCAAATTGAATCCAGGAGGAGAGGCGGGCCCCGATAAGATGTTCGAATCCGAGCGCCGAAACATGGCTGCCCATTTCCAGAACAAAGACCGGAATCGTCAGCGCCAGTCCGATCCAAAAACGCCTCGATATATCCGCAAGCTCGGAATTGGACCGGTTGCCCGCGGCGACCACTAGGAGTTCTAGCGTCATGCCGCAAATGGGACAGTGTCCCGGTTCGTTGCGGCGTATCTGGGAATGCATCGGGCAGGTATAGATCGCACCAGTACCGGGCGAAACTGTGCGAGATATCTCGAAATTTTTCATGAGCACCCGGCGACCAAAGAACCGCTTAAACTGGGGTGTTGAGTTGCGGCGTTGTGCGATCCTTGGCCTCGAAAAACTTTCTTGCAAAGGCGAGGATTTCACCTTTCGTCGGCTGATCGACCGTCTCGACGCCCATTATGCGCGGTGCGAGCGCGGGCACATGATCCCGAATAAAGCTCGCGAGCTCGTCCTTGGCGGTTCCGTGCCCGACGATCAGGATTTCATGCGAAGGCTGCAATGCGTCAGTCACCGCGGTGAGGTACGCCTTGCTGTCATGTGCGTGACCAGAGCCCATTGATCCGGCCTTGTGGTGGATATTTCCCTGCCGGTCTTTGGGGAGAATCCGATGTTCCGTTACGCTGCTTTCGGCAAACTCGAAAACGAGGGCTTCGGCGTGATCGATGCAAACGACGGCGTGGAAGTGAGAAAGCATTTTATTGCTCCTTTTAGCTTTTTTAACAGCATAGCGTGCGCCCAAGCGCCCGATATTGCTATGCCTCAATGAGATCGTGAACGGTCAGGCGGAGTGAACTTGCGTTTTCACGTTCGCGAGGCTGCCGAAAGCCGCCAGCCATGTCCTTTTCTTGATCTCGATCAAGGACAGTCCAGATCGCGATGTGAGCCAGTTGATGGAAATAATTGCTGCCCGCTGAAAGACAGATATGTCGAAACCCAATTCAACTTCGGACGGCATTCTGCTATGGCCCCGCAGGTTTACTGTGTCGCGTGGGATATACGGGCGACCGGGGCTTCGTCAGCATGATCTCGTGGGGCTCAAGCGGCATCATCGGTAGCGCTTCGGCTATAATTGTATTCGCGGACCGGACAGGGGCTTTTCGCGTCAGCGCCGCTTCGAGCCTGCATTTGCAGCCGAGGCCAAGGGTGTCACCTTCTATAGCGCCGTCAATCTTCCCCTTGCGTTGCCTCCGCGTCGTTGCCGGCCGGGAAGGGTATTTCCGCGTTGTCTGCGAGTCCGCTGTTCGCGGAGAGGTTTTCGCGCGCCAGAAAACCTGCGAAAAGATTCGCGAGAGGCATGTTGTCAATCGTGATAGGCAGATCGTTGGGGTGGATGAATTCGTCTGCGAACCAAGGGTAGAGCCTGGGCGAGAATGCTTCCCTGATCCATTCGATGAGGCGACGCACGCGCGGAATCCGATTTCCCTGCGGGTGGTATGTCAGCCAGATGTCGAATTCCCACCGGATCAGTTTGCTGGGATCGTCGTCGCGGCGAATGTCGATCGGCACGACTGGCGCGCCCATGGCGTTGGCATAGGTGGGAAGCGCGCCAATTCCCGCCCCCTTCGCCGTCGCCCAATAGTGGGCGCTCGACACGTTGCTCTGAAACGCGACGATGTCTTCCATCGCAACATTTGGAAAGACGCTACTCCAATAAGCGTCCATGTTTGCTTGTGGCGACACCTGTAAAACGATCCTGTGCCCGGCATATTCCGACTGATTTTTCGGTCTTCCATGGGCATCGACATAGGATTTCGAGGCAAATGGCATGGAGTGCAGCCTACCTAGCTTGACGACTTTCAAGTCATTGTTCTGAGGACGTTCTAGTTGCACACCGACATCGGCTTCGGATCGCAATATGTCCGCCGGCGACATCGCGCAATGCATTTCAACCAAAAGTTTTGAATAGGTTCGCTGGAATTCAATCAGGCGGGGCCCCACCCAAAAAGTACCCAATCCCTCGGTAACGGCGAGCTTCACCCGGCCTTCGATAGCTTTTTCCGATTGGTCGCGCGCACGTACCACACCGAAATAGGCTTGCTCCATCTTTTGCGCGGCCTCGAAAATCCGCTCGCCTTCCCGCGTTAAATGGACGCCGTATGCGTCACGCGTTGCGAGGGTGACACCGCAATGCTGTTCGAACTCCTTGAAGCGGTTTCGAATGGCGTTGAGTGACATTTTCAAGGGTGTGCACGCAGCACGAAAACTACCCTGTCTCACGATCTCCAGAAAAATGCGCGTTCCATCCCAATCCGGATTCATTGGCGTTTTTTTGGGTGATGCATTTGACAGAACACCCCTTGCTGATTTTGTCTGCACGGGTTCCCCGATCCCTGGCGCTAGTCTGCCCCAGTATTCACGACTTCTGGCGGTTCGTCAGGGGTTATTCGGGCGAAATGACATGACGATGCATGCGCGCGATGCGAATTTCAGGCAACCGAAGCCGGGCGGCCAGACATATCGACATGATATCCTCGACCTTGACATTGCGAATCTGAGCAAACGCTTCGTCATCTTCACACCAAGCGGCGAGACGATCAAAGAACTCGTGGAACTGGGCCGCCGCGAGATAGGTGCGGTGGCGCCTGCGGAGCTTGTTGAACGTGCGGTGACCCATAATCCCGACAATCTATGGGCCGTCGCCCGGCGGAGCCGGTTTGACGTCGCGAAGCCCAAAGCCGAGGGATTCTTCGCATTTCTGATGCTCAACGCCGACGGCGTGCGGTGCCTCGCTGAGGGCACCTTCGATGGCGCCAATCCGGATTTCGCGCTTCTGTCGGCACAAAACGAAAGGCCCGCCGGGATTTATGCATGGGCGGTGTGTGCGCCACGCGGAATGACCGCGGCGCTACCGCTGGTAATGGAGAAAATCTCCACACCGCTCTACCGCAAGGCGAACATGTACACCAATGCCGCCACGGAAGAGGGCGCCCGCTTCTTCGAGGCTATCGGTTTGAAACGGGGCGCCACGATACACGGCCATGTCCACCCCAAAATGTTCTGGCTCGACAGGTCGGGGCTTTCCGATGAACCGGGTTATGACAGCTATTCCGTCTCTCAGCCGGAGAGGCGGATCGGTATCAGCGTGGTGCGAACGATTGACGATCTGATGCGTGTCTTTGCGGTCCGCAGCGCCGTCTACATGGCCGAACAGCATTGTCCCTATGACGAAGAGTTCGACGGCAATGATTTCTGCGCAACTCATCTTCTCGGCTATGTCGGAGACGAGCCTGCCGGATGCATGCGCGTTCGTTGGTTCGCCGACTTTGCAAAAGTGGAGCGCGTCGCAATCCGCAACGAGTTTCGCAGCACGAGACTGGTGCAAAGGCTTATCCGGGCTTCGATCGCTCTCTGCCGAGCCAAGGGTTATCGTAAGCTCTACGGGCAACCCCGATCGGATCTGTTGCGATTCTATAGCCGCTTCGGATTCCATACCTTCGAGGGCGCCAGAACGCTGCGCTTCTCGGACATGGACTATACGGAGGTCGTGCTTGATCTCGAGCGGCAGGCGAATGCTTTGCAGATCGGTGCAGACCCGTATGTCTTGATCCGTCCGGAAGGCCGCTGGCACAAGCGCGGAATCCTCGAACGCTCCGCGGAACGCAGGCTCAACGTCGGACGGGGCAATTTTTCACGTTAGAATTGCAGCCGATTTTCAGCGGCGTCGACGTCGCCCAGGCGCTTTTCTCTGTCGATAGTGTCTGGCGATTTCGGTCGGCAAGACGATGCCGTTCATCGCTTCTGTCGGATTGCGGGGCAACCAACCCCGCCCTGCGCGCCATTTTGGAGATCTCGCGGTAGCCGGCGCTCGAAGAGAAAATTTGCGCTTTCCCTCGCTGTCTTCCCCAATCTTCTGCAGGAAACGATAGACGCTTTCTATCAAGCCGGGGATGGCGTCTGCGGGAATTTTGTTTGAGGAAACATAGGCGACAACGAGTTCAGCCGTCAGCGTAGCAAGCATCGCGGGGTTAGCCGTATGTGCCGGCATGGCGGCCGTGTTTTGGCGCAAGTGGTTCTTCCACCGGCGAGCCGATCGACAGAGCATCCCGAAATAGGGCTCCTCGGACAGGTCCAACACAATTCGCAAACGGCCTCCCACCGCCGTTTTTGCGCGATAGCACATATGGCGATTGCCCTAAGGTACTGGTTGGCTTTGAGATTTGCCGTGATCAATAAAAAGTCATGGGTGTGCAGTTTTCTGCATATCCCACTGTTCCACCGAGAACGTCCCCACGGATCAGCAAATATTGCGCCCGACCGTGAGGGGAGTTGCTTGACGTGGATCAGGGATGTTCTGGCGTCGTCGTCCATTCTGCGGAAGCACATTGGAGGATGTTTAAATGGTCAAATCCATCTTTGTACCGTTGACCGGCTTTGACAGTGACCATCCTGCGCTGGAAGCGGCGATAACGCTGGCGAAGAGGTTTGGCGCCCAGATTGAATGCCTCCACGTCCGCCTGGACCCGGAGAATGCGTTGGTTCTGATGACCCGAGAGGCATCCTGGAAAATCGAACGTAAAGAAGGTCAGCTTTCGCAAAAGGCGCGCGCCGTATTCGAAGAGGCGCTTAAGCGCCATGACCTCGCGACGGATGGCGTCGGCGCGGTTTTGAAAGGTGTTGCCATGAAGTGGCATGAGGTGGAAGGCTTCCCACTGCCGGAAGCTGTCTATCATGGCCGGATGAACGATCTTATCGTCATTGCGCGTGATGCGCGTCTTTTGCCGGAACGTGTCGCGGAGATCGTGATGCAGACGGGCAGGCCGGTGCTTGTGGCGCCCGCCAAGCCGGGCCAAACGATCGGCGAGACCATCGCGGTTGCGTGGAAAGACACACCGGAATCCGCGCGTGCTTTGACGGCGGCCATGCCGTTTCTGCTCAAGGCGCAAAAGGTTCTGCTCGTGGCTGTTCAGGAAGGCCTGGAAAGCGAGCACGGTGTGCGCCCGTCTTTGGACGAGTTGCGCGCGCGGCTGGATTTGCATGGAATAAACGCGGAGATTCTGATCCTCACAGACGTTCCCGTCAGCATATCGGAATCCATTCTGACAGCCGCTTATAATCACGGCTGCGATCTTCTCGTCATGGGGGCCTACGGTCACAGCCGGTTGCGGGAATATGTTTTCGGCGGCGTCACGCAGGACATGTTCATCGAGTGCGCGCTGCCACTGCTGGTTTTCCATTAAGCCGTCGCAACATCCGCATTCGATAATGCCTGCCCAAGATCGGGCGAATTGTCGATTTGCGTTGCTGCCGGTGCCGGTTTGATCGGAATGCTCGAAGTCGTGAAGCGCGCCTCGCCGAGGGATGACTGGATGGCAATTGGTTCCCGAAACCCGGCGGAGCGTTGATCCTTCTCAATGCCGACCTGCCGTAACTCTCTATCCTTTAAAGAAGACGTGGAGGCGAGAATGGCAAACTACAAAGACACGCTGCTGGCTCTGTCCAGCTACCCGGATACAACGCCGGATTATGTCATCGATCAGGCCGTGGCCATTGCCGAACGGCTTGGCGCTGGCATTTCCGCGATGGTGCAGGTTCTGGAACGCAAGAGTTTCGCCCGGTCCTATTCGCACGGTGAATGGCTCGTCGATGTTCCCAGCATGATCGATGGGGCGTTGCAGAAAAGCGCGGACGGTGCAAAAGCCTCGCTGGAGCGATTTGAAAAGACCGCCAAGGCTCAGGGTGTGTTTCGCGAGAAGCTGCTGGCGGCGACCTCGCCTTTGCCGTCTTCCGAACACATCGTTGAGCATGCACGGCAGCGCGATCTGACGTTTCTGCCCGTGCCGGAAATGATCGGACTGGATGCGCTGTTTAACGAGTCGGTCATTTTCAACTCCGGCCGGCCGGCGATTCTTCTGCCGGCAGTCACGGAGAAAGGGCCCAAATCCTTCGCGATCGACCGTGTCGTGGTGGCATGGGATTATGGACGGGCGGCCTCGCGCGCATTGGCCGATGCGATGCCGGTGCTCAAAATGGCAAGCCATGTCCGCGTCGTCACATTCTCGAAAGAGAAGAACCTGGAGAATCATCTTCCGGTCGCCGACTTGGAGCGGCATCTGAAAATGCATGGCATAGAGGCGGTCTTCGATACCGTTGACGTGAACGGTCAATCCATAGGCGACGCGATTGGACGCTATGTGATCGCCCACAAGGCCAACTTGCTCGTGATGGGAGCCTTCGGGCACAGCAGGATGCTGGAGTTTATTCTCGGCGGCGCGACGCGTAGCGTATTGTCGGCCCCCCCTGTTCCGGTGTTTATTTCGCATTGAAGCAACAGGATGGCGGCGGCGGATGATGGCGCCTGAATTACAGGCGGTATTCGCCGCGCCTCTCTGGCGGCTGCTGACGTCGCTTGCCATTGGCGCTCTGATCGGGATCGAGCGGGAACGGCGCAAAGGCGGCGGCCTGCGTCGCGCTCCGGCCGGACTTCGTACATTCGCGCTGATCGGTTTGCTGGGCGGGCTCGCGGCGCAATCCCAGTCGACCGGACTTCTGATCGTGAGCGGCGCCTTCGTCGCTGTCGGCACGCTCATAAGCTATTGGATGAGCCATCGCCGCGATCCGGGACTGACGACCGAAGTCGCCATGGTCGCCACGTTCCTGCTCGGCGCGGAGGTGCAGCACGACCTCGTATCGGCGCTCGCTGTCGGCGTGATTGTCGCGGTCGTTCTGGCATGGCGCGAGCCGCTGCATCGGCTCGTGCGCGATGTGTTGACCGAAGACGAATTGCGCAACGGCCTGATCTTCGCCATCGCAGCGCTCGTCATTCTTCCGCTGCTGCCGGACAGAACTGTCGATCCATTTGGCCTGATCAACCCCTTTGCCCTGTGGCGGCTGGTCGTGGTGCTGATCGGGCTGAGTGGCGCGGGCTACGCCGCAAGCCGCGTTCTGGGTCCGCGATATGGGCTTGTGGCGGCAGGATTTGCCTCCGGCTTCGTCTCAAGCTCCGCGGCGATTGCGGCGATGGGCGCACGATCGCTCAATCAACCAGCTTCCGACAGGCCAGCCGCCGCCGCGGCGGTGGCATCAACGCTTGGAAGCATTGTTTATCTTTGTGCCCTGGTGACGGCGGCCAATACCGCATTGCTTCTTCCGCTGGCGATACCGATGGGATGCGCGTCGGTAGCCGTGCTTGCTTATGTCGCCACACTTTCCCTGCGCGCTTTTCCAAAAGATTCATCTACCATCGCACCCGGCAGAGCCTTCAACGTAAAGACAGTTGTCTTGTTTGTCGTGCTGATGACCCTGTTTGCGATGTTCTCGGGCCTGCTGGGATCCCTACTTGGAGCCCAGGGCATTCAGGCCGGCGCGGCGATCACAGGTCTTGTCGATGTCCACGCAGCGGCAGCGACAGTCGCAACGCTCGTCGCGAACGGAAAAGCGGACGCTTCGACCGGCGAAGCCGCGGTGCTGATTGCGCTGACGGCGAATATGCTGGTGAAAATCCCGATCTCCTTTGGGACCGGCACGCGCGGGTTTGCGACGCGCTCCTCCGCCGGTCTCTTGATTTTGCTCACCGGCCTGTGGGGCGGCTATTTCCTGTCGGCGATGCTCGGCAATTGACCGGGCCGTTGACCTGAATCATCAAGCCGGACCGGGTCCGCGCCATCCTGTTTTGGAACTCTCAAGGGAGATGTCCATGAACAGGCTTTCCGGAAAAGTGGCCTTGATCACCGGTGCCGCGCTGGGCCTTGGCCGCGCTACCGCTTTGCGGATGGCGGAAGAGGGCGCGAAGGTCGCCATCCTGGATGTCCTGGACAAGGATGGCGTGGCCTTCGAGAAGGATCTCACCGGCCGCGCGCTGGCCGCGAAATATTGGCATTGCGATGTCTCCAAAGAAGCCGATGTCGCGTCCGTATTCGCTGCGGTCGCCCAACATTTCGGCAAGCTCGACGTCGTCGTGAACAACGCCGGTGTTTCGGGTGCGAACAAGCCGACGCACGAAATCACGGAAGCAGAGTGGGATTTCGTGCAGGGTATCAATGTGAAAGGCGTCTTCTTCGGCACCAAGCATGCGATACCGCTGCTGCGCAAAGCCGGCGGCGGCAGCATCATCAATCTTTCTTCGATCTACGGTCTGGTAGGCGCACCGGATGTGCCGCCCTATCACGCCTCGAAGGGCGCCGTCCGGCTGATGACGAAAACCGATGCGATGATCTATGCGCCGGATCGCATCCGCGTGAATTCGATCCATCCCGGCTTCATCTGGACGCCCATGGTCGAGCATTTTGTTGCTGCATCGGGCGATGCCGGCGAAGGGCGTAAGGCGACCGACGCGCTGCATCCGCTGGGCCATATCGGCGAGCCGGACGATATCGCGTGGGGGGTGGTCTATCTGGCATCCGACGAAGCGAAGTTCGTCACCGGTTCGGAGCTTGTGATCGACGGCGGATACACGGCCCGATGAAATGGGAAATTTTCACGTCGGCCGTATTGGCCGTCGGTTTGGCCGCTTGTCCTGCGGTGGCGTCTTCCGCTCTGCAGGGCCGCCCGCAGCCGCCCCGAAAAGTTGAAAGATCCGCGTCCGTACCGCCTGGAATCACGATTTCGCCTTCCAGAGAACTGGGCGAGGATCGCGCCGGATCCACCGAGCAGCTTGGTCTTCTACTTTGGTGCATGTCGGCGCTCGCAGATGGAAATTTTCGCGATGCCCAGAAAGCCTGTGGGCGAGCGGTCAAGCTCGATCGCTGGAATCCCGCGCCCTACAAGTTGCGCGGAGCATCTTACCTCTTTGAGAAGCGGTATGAGCAGGCGCGCAATGATTTTGCCGCCGCCACGCGGCTCGATCCGACCGATCCGGAGAACCATGCCGGCTACGCGGAAGCGCTCCGTGGTCAAGGCAAGTATCGCGCGGCCATCGCGCAGTTCTCCACGGCCATCCGTCTGGCGCCGAACGATCCGCGCATGTGGAACGCGCGCTGCTGGACGCGCGGCGCTTTCGCGCGCGAATTGCGGGAAGGATTGGCGGATTGCAACAAGGCGCTGCGGCTCGCGCCGGGGCAGCCGGATATTCTCGACAGCCGCGGCCTCGTTTACCTCCGGTTGGGCAAGCTGGACAATGCAATGCATGACTTCGGAGCGGCACTTCGCAAGCGGCCCAACCTCGCGACGGCCCTCTACGGACGCGGTATTGCGCGGCTGAAACGTGGTGATTGGAAAGGCGCACAAGCGGATGTTCTGCGGGCGCGCGCGACGGATCCGAATGTGGATGACATCTTTTTCTGGAGTCCGTTGCTTTCGCAGCGTTGCCTGACCGGTATTGTAAGCGATCATGGGTGGAAGTGCCGTCCGGCGAAAGCGCCGCTGCGGAAATCGCCCGGCGCGCGCACCGCGGCATTTCGCTGAAGCGATCAGTCGCGGCAGTCGATCGTGAGATGCAGATCGTGCGCCGGCTGGATGGGATATCCAAACCGCCTCCGCAGATGCGCGCGTTGCTCCGGCGTCAAATCCGGAGCCTCCCATAATCTCTCCAAATGGACCTGCTGCTTGGCGGCGTCCGAAGGCACCTCGGCATGGAAGCGCCAGGTCTCAAGGCGGCCGGCAGGAAAGGGTTCGGCATCCCGGCGTTCCCAGCCTGCCTGGGTGAGATGATAGAAACCTTCATCCGTTTTGGGGAACAGTTCCGGCAAGCTCATCGCATTCTCCTTTATCCGCACTTTGGCAAAGCGGGAGAAACGGTTTCTGATCTGGATCAGGCGGTTTGGCGGATACCATCCGCAATGAGACGGGTCAGATCGATCTGCGCGAATGGGCCGGGTACGGAACTGGCCGTTACAATCCGCGCGCCAAGTTCGGTCAGCGCCCGGTCACTGTGACCGGCGAAAAGGCCATGGACGGCAAGACATATGGGATGCTCGATCCCTTTTGCCCGAAGCAGTTTGACGACTTCGAGCATGGTCTGTCCGCTGGAGATGATGTCGTCCAGGAGAATGGGCGTCCTGTCGCCGATGACGGCGACATCCGGAGCGCTGACAGTCACCACGCGGTCACCTTGGCGAATTTTCTCCAATGTCGCATAGGGTGCGCCGAGACCGCGGGCCGTTTCGGAAACCCATTGCGCGCTTTCCTCGTCGGGGCCGATGAGAAACGGGTTTTTCACCTGCGCGGCGATCCATGCCGAAAGAGCTGGCGCGGCATGCACTGCGGTGACTGGGATCGTGTAGATTTCGGCCATTGACTTATAACGGTGCAGATGCGGATCGACGGTGACCATCCAATCGAAATATTGCGACACCAGCGCCGCCATCGCGCGCGAGGTGACGGCCTCGCCCGGGTGGAAGCTGCGGTCCTGCCGCATGTAGGCGAGATAGGGTGCGCAGAGACCGACCTTTGACGCGCCCATCATGCGGGCGGCGTTCGCGGCAAACAGCAGGGGCACGATCTTCGCATCCGGATCGTTCAGCGTGGAGACGAGCGCGACGCGTTTGCCTTCTATCGCGCTGTCGAAGCGCAGATAGGTCTCGCCATCCGGAAATTTGCGCGTGGTCAGAGCGCCGGCTTTGCAGCCGAGAGCATCGGCGAGTTGCTCCGCCTGCGTTTCGTTGCCCGGCAGAGCGAAGATGAGATCTGGCGTCACGCGCTTTCAATCCGGAAGATATCGTCATGTGCGGCGGCGTAGGCGAGGGCGTAGTCCAGCTCACCGGGCGTATCGGCGTGGACGACGCAGAGTTCCTGCCCCACGGTGACATTCTGCCCAACTCTTGTCAGCAGTTCGACGCCCGCCGCTTTGTCGTCCGGCGCACCGGCAAGTTTTGCCAGCCTTCCGATCTTGCGGTTGTCGATTTCGGCGAGGCGGCCGCTTGCCGGCGCGCGCAGAGATCGCTTGTGCAAAGAGACTGGTGGCTCGCGCATGCCGCCTTGCGCTTCGCAGATGCGCTGAAACTTGCGCCAGGCGCGGCCGTCATTGAGCACCGACATCGCGAGCGCCGCACCTGCATCTGCCGCGGCAACGCCGGCAAGTTCGAGAAGCGCTCCGGCAAGCTGCGTTGCCCGTTCTCGCAGATCGGCTGGCGCGTCGGGATGGCATTGCAGGACGGCAAGGACATCGCGCGCTTCCAGCGCCGGTCCAATGCCACGACCGACCGGCTGATCGCCGTTACCGACAAGCACACGCGCTTTGATCCCGAAGGTTCGCGCCACCGCGAGCAATCCGTGAGAGAGTTCTCGTGCTTCCTGCGCGGTTCTTACCTTCGCGGTACGTCCCACCGGCATATCGAGAACCAGATGCGTGGCCCCGGCCGCGATCTTCTTGGACATAACGGAGGCGATCATCTGACCTTGCGTGTCGAGATCGAGCGCGCGCTCGACCCGGATCAGGATATCGTCCGCAGGACTGAGTTGGACCGCGCCGCCCCAGACAATGCAACCGCCTTCGTCGTTCACCACGCGCTGGATCGCCACCGCATCGAGCGTGACAGGGGCCAGTGTCTCCATCATGTCCGCGGTCCCAGCGGGCGATGTGATCGCGCGTGACGACGTCTTTGGCATGGTCAGGCCCAACGCCGTGACGATGGCGACGATGATCGGCGTGGTGCGATTGCCGGGCAGTCCGCCGACGGAATGCTTATCCACGACGATGGCTTCAGGCCATGACAGCCGTTCGCCGGAATCGACCATCGCGCGGGTGAGGCCGAGAATTTCCTTTTCGCTCAGCGGTGCCGCGGCGCAGGCCGTGAGAAACGACGCTATGTGGATGTTCGAATAGCGCCCGTCCACGATGTCGCGAATGATCGCCCGGAAGCCATTCTCGCCCAGGGCATGGCCGAAAACGCGGCTGCGCAGAAGGCTCAGCGATTCAACCGGATCCAGGTGCTCGATGCTGATCGTATCGCCGTCCTTGAGACCGAGGCGCGACCAGGCGGAATCCGAAAGAACGGCTTCGTCGCAACCGATAAAGTCCGACGTCACGGGGAAGAGGGTGGCAACGATCTTGTGTCCATGCGCGCGCAGGAGAATGCGCGCCTGCGCGGAAAATCCTTCGGAACGGCAAACGGGGGCACCACTGTTAAGAAGCACAATCGCTTCTGAATGGGTGTCGAGACCTATCCGCCGTGCCTTGATGTCGCAATAGCCCGCCATCAGGAAAGAACGACCTCTTGTCCGTGTTCCGGCACAACAACATTCCAACCCAGATCCTGCTCGATGTCATGTCGGAACGTATCGGCGGAGCTCGGCTCGCCATGGATCACGAACGTCGTGGCGGGCGGCTTCTGGAAGGCGCGGAGCCACCGCATGAGCTCATGGCGGTCGGCATGTGCCGACAGCATGGAGAGATTGGTGACGTCGGCCCGAACGGTCACGTAGCGGCCATACATCTTCACGCTTTGCGCGCCCGCTACCATGGCCGCGCCGCGCGTGCCGCCCGCCTGGAAGCCGGCGAATACGATGGAATTGCGATGATCGGGCGCGTAGTGCTCGAGATGGTGCAGAACCCGTCCGCCCGTTGCCATGCCGCTGGCGGAGATGATGATCTTCGGCATCGGGTTGGCGGTAAGTTCGCGCGATTCATCGCCGGTCTGAACATAATGGGCAACGGCGGCGAGCGCTTTGGACTGCTCGGATGTGAGGTGATGGTCACGCGGATGGCGCGCGAGAATATTGCTGGCCTTGATCGCCATGGGACTGTCCAGAAAAACGGGCAGGTCGGGGCGGATGACGCCGGCGGCTTTCATGCGGGACAGGTGAAATAACAGGCTTTGCGCGCGTCCCACCGCAAAGGACGGGATCAGGACTGTGCCTCCGCGCTTGACGGTGCGGTTCACGATTTCGGCGAGAACCTGCTCCGGATCGACGGGGTCGTGGACGCGATCGCCATAGGTGGATTCCACCAGCAAATAGTCAGCCTCATTCATCTCTTCCGGATCGAACATGATGGGATCGTCATAGCGGCCAAGATCGCCGGAAAAGACGATACGTTTGCCTTCCCATTCCAGTTCGATGGACGCGGCGCCCAGAATATGCCCGGCGTGGCGGAATCGCGCCGTCGCGCCGCCCGGAATTTTCTGTACTACCTCGAAGGGCACGGGCTTGAGGAAGTCGAGGGCTCGCAGCGCATCTTCTTCCGTGTAAAGCGGCAAGGCGGGTTTGTGTTTCGAAAAGCCCGCGCGGTTGGCGAAATCGGCATCGCGTTCCGCCAGGTGGCCGCTGTCCGGCAGCAGAATGCCGCACAAATCTTGTGTCGCGGCCGTGCAGAAGACCGGACCGCGATAACCGTGGTTGATGAGCAGCGGCAGATAGCCCGAATGATCGAGATGTGCGTGCGTCAGAAGAACGGCCCCGATCTTGTGCGGATCGACTGGCAGCGGCGCCCAATTCTTCAGGCGGAGCGCTTTGTAACCCTGGAACAGGCCGCAATCGATCAGGATGCGGTGTTCGCCATTGTCGAGAAGGTATTTCGATCCCGTGACGGTGCCCGCACCGCCGAGAAATGTGAGCGACAAAGTCACCGGGCGTACTCCAGATGCTCGACATGCACTTGCGCTTTCAGTGCGTGCACGTCCACGAGCGCGCAAAGGCCGGTACCTGGCGCGAGAAGCGCCGCAGTACCGGCGGCCACGGCGATCTTAAGCGCTTCGGCGGGTGTTGCGCGATGGGCAAAGGCCCAGATCAGGGCGGCGAGGAAGCTGTCGCCCGCGCCAATCGTGGTTTTGACATCAACCTGAGGGGCTTGCGCCTTCAGGACGCATCCCTCTCCAACAAGCAACGCGCCTTCCGCGCCGCGCGAAACGCACACAAACTCGGCGCGATGGGAGGTCACGATCTGTCTGGCTGCCGCAATACAGGTTTCTTCGCCCGAAACTTCCTTGCCGGCCAATTCGCTCAATTCGCTTTGGCTGGGCTTGATAAGGAAAAAGCCGCCGCGGTTCACCGCCGCGCGCAAAGGCGGGCCGGAGGTGTCGAGAACAAGCCGCGCACCGACAGATGCTGTGACTTTCGCGAGCTCCGCGTAGAAGTCCATTGGCGCACCGGGTGGCAGGCTGCCGCTCGCAATCAGAAACGATCCGGGGCGGAGCCGGCCATGGATCGCATCGAGGCATTTGCGGGTTTCAATCTGCGACAATACCGGGCCGGGAAGAATAAACCGGAACTGCTTGCCCGTCTTGGTTTCGGTGACGGAGAAATCTTCCCGCGTATCGCCGGCGATGGTGATGGGGAGCTGGCGAACGTCTTCTTCGGCCAGAAGATGCCGTAGCAGCGAACCCATTGCGCCGCCGCAGGGAAAAATCGCGATCGTCTCGGATCCCAGGCGATGGATCACGCGCGAGACGTTGATCCCGCCGCCGCCGGGATGATGCCAGACATCCTCGCAGCGCAGCTTTTCAAATGGCTCCAGAGTCGAAACCGCACTGGAAACATCCACCGCCGGATTCATGGTGAGCGTCAGAATGGGACGTTTGCGCATGAAATCTCCGGTCTGTGGCTGTCTCGTAGAATAGGTGGGCGGATGGCGCCGTCGTTGATCCGGATCAGGAGGGGCGAGCCCTAAACCCGATGGATTGTCGCTTGGGCGAGGGTTGCAAAAGCAAAGTCAGGAGATCTGCGGGAGTGCCAGGCCTAGAGGACCAGCATCGCGACGGTGCAGGCGCCCATCAACGCCGCGGTGAACAGGCCAAGAATTTTGAGCGGCCAAGACAAAGTGAGGGTGCCCATGATCGCGGGCCGGGAGCCAAGATAGACCATCAACGCGATCATGGGCGCGGATACCGCGCCGTTGATCACGGCGCTCCAGAATAGCGCGCTCATCGAATTGATTGGCAGGAAGACAATGCCCGCCCCGATCGCGGTGGATAAGGCTATAAAGCCATAGAACAGGCGCGCTTCGAAGGCCCGATAGCTCAGGCCTACCGTCCAGGCGTAGGCCTCGCCCACAGCATAGGCGGCCGAGCCCGCCAGTACGGGCACGGCAAGCAGGCCGGTTCCAATTATGCCCAGTGAGAAAATAGCGGAAGCGAACTCTCCGGCGAGAGGTTTGAGTGCCTCCGCGGCATCTGCGGCGCTAGTGATCTCGGTCTTGCCGCTCGCATGCAAGGTCGCAGCCGTGCCGAACATGATCGCAAGCGCGATAAGATTGGAGAAGATCATGCCCGCGTATGTGTCGATGCGGATGCGTTTGGTCTGTGCCGGCGCGTCTGCGACGTGGTCTTTCAGCGGACGGGAATCGGCTTCGCCATGCTCCTCCTCCGCTTCCTCCGATGCCTGCCAAAAGAAAAGATATGGGCTGATCGTGGTGCCAAGGACGGCGACCAACGCGGTCAGGGCGGCTCGCGTCAAGCCCGTACGGGGAAAAACCGCGCCGAGGACCGCTTCCTTCAGCGGCACATGCACGATGAATAACAACGCGACATAAGCGAACAAGGCCAATGTCAACCATTTCAGTATCAAAACGTAACGCTTATACGCCAGAAAGATTTCGCAACCCGCACAGAACAGTGCGATCAACACTGCATAGACCTGCGCCGGGCCGCCTATGAGCAATCGGCAGGAATCCGCCATCGCGCCAATGTCCGCGCTGAGGTTGAAAATGTTGGCGACGACCAAGGCACAAAGAATAGAGGCACTGAACCAGCCTGGCATTTGACTGCGCATCGCGGCGCCAAGACCTGCACCGGTAACACGGCCGAGCCGCGCCGATATTTCCTGCACCGCCCCCATAAGGGGCGTGGTCAATACGACAGTCCAGCCCAGAGCATAGCCGTATTGCGCTCCGATCTGAGAATAGGTGGCTATGCCGCTCGGGTCGTCATCCGCAGCGCCGGTGATGACACCGGGACCGAGCTTGCGCATGAGATTGCGTAACTGAAAGGATTGTCGCCGCACCCATTCCGCCTGTCAGGAAATGCCGCCCCAAAGAATATGCGCATAATATCAATGTAAAAGCCGAAGTGATTGACTTGTGTCAGTGGCAATAGGGTCTTCAGCGCCATGTTCATACCAAGGGTCGAATATCCAAGGTTTCTGCGTTGGTTTCCAAATGTGAAGGGTCAATAGCCATGGACGAAAAGAAAAAGGCGGCCTTTATCGCCTATATCGGTGAGGTCAACTGCGGCGTCATCTCAACGGCGGACAAACAACACGGACCGGAGGCCGCTTTTATAAATCTGGCCGCCGCGCCTGATCTGACGATTGTCTTTGAGACGCTGATCACCTCACGCAAATATCGAAATCTGCAAACCGATCCCCGCGCGGCGCTGGTGATCGGTGGGCATGGAAAAACCACGTTGCAGATTGAAGGTTTTGTCGATGAGCCCGTTGAAACGGATCTCGATGAAGCAATATCGCTTTATTACGATGCTTGTCCGCAGAACAACGGCCATCGGAGTTGGCCGGGATTGACCTATCTGCGCCTACGCCCGCGCTGGATTCGTTATAGCGACTACGGGCACCCCTGGAAGGTGGAAGAATATTTCCTGAAGGCCTGATGCCGCCTCGCATCACCAGCGTTGGTTATCGACCGAATGGATGTAGGCGATGATTGCGTCAAGGTCGGAATCGAGGAATTGCTGCTCCTTCATCGGATGTTGTGGCGTCTTGATGAAGGCGCGCAGCGCCCGATCCTTGCCTTCATAGGCTATGGCGATGGAGGCAAAGCTGGGCGCCACCACCATTTCCAGTTGATCGGGATTGGGTACCGGCGCGGGCATCTTCTGGTTCCGCGTCACCTGATGACAGGCGGAGCAGGATTCGACGGCGCGTTCCCGTCCGATATCCGACAGCGCCGATGCCGACGAAGCGGTGGACGTCGCAAGCATGATGAGAAGGGCGAAGGACGGAATCCGGTATCGCGCAGTCATTTTGTGGTCCTCAATGGGCTAAGAAAATTGGCATGGTGGCGTGTGACAGAAGGTAATCCGTCGTGCCGCCGAAGACCGTCTCCAGCATGCGGCTGTGGCCGTAGCCGCCGCAGACGAGCAGGTCGTATTCGCTGGCGGCCGCCGTTTCGAGAAGTTCCTGCGCAATCGGCAATTTCGGCGCCTCTATCAGCGTTTCGCATGCCTTGATCCCGTGAAGGGAGAGATATTCCTTCGCGTCGTTCAGCGGCCGCTCCAATGTGTCGCTCGGCCGGACGCAGGCGAACTGCACGGCATCGGCTTTCTCGAGAATGGGAAGCGACGCACACAGTGCTTGTGCCGCCGCCGCTCCGCCGTCCCATCCGATTAACACCGCGCTACCGACTGTCTTGGGTGCGCGTTCCGCGCAAAGAAGGACGGGCCGGCCTTGGCGCGTGAGGACATCGATCAGAGGCTGGCGGACGTTTTCGGAGTCTGTTCCGGTCATCGTGGGAAAAACGACCAGGTCGGACAGTATTGCCTCCCGGTCCAGCACATCGCGGAAATGCCCGGTTTCCTCGCGATAAGTGGTGGTGACCGGATCGCCTCGCTCAGGCTGTGAAACGATGCGCGCGTCGCAAAGCGCCGCGGCCATGGAAAAGCTTTCGCGGGCGGCGCTTGAGGCCTTCTTCTTTGCTGCCTCGGCCGCGTCGATGAGGGACTGCATGATTTCGGACGAGATCGGCATATCCGATGTCGGGATGGCCTCGCGAATATCCGGATAGACGAACATGGCATCGACGAAGGCGTTCAGCCGTTTTGCAAGCGCAAAGGCGGTGTCGAGCGAGACCCGGTCTTTCTGCCCACCGGTGAGCGGGACGAGGATTTTTGCGATGGACATTACCAGTTTCCACTTTGATGCGGAAAAATCCTAGCGAAGCTGCCGCGGCATCGTTTTGATACGGGTCAACATTCTCAATGGGCGAGCAGCACCGGCAGGGGCCGCCGCGCCAGGATCTCATTCGTCACGCCGCCGAAAACGGTTTCGCGGATGCGGGAATGATCGAATGCGCCGATCACCAACAAATCGGCATTATGGTCCAAAGCAAGATTTGATAGCGTGTTGTGCGGCACGGCGTCCCACATCCCTTGATGTATTTCCGACGCCGACACGCCGTGCGCCTTTAGATAAGAAAGAACGCGATCGGTATCGCAACTCGGCCCGGCGGCTTCCTCGATGCAGATCAGCTCGACAATGTCCGCCTTCTCGAGAAGGGGCATGGCTGCGGAGACGGCATGCGCCGCGGCCCTGCCGTTATTCCAACCAATCACCACTTTGCGAAAGGCCGGCGGCGGACAGCTTGCCAGCAAAATCGGCCTGTGATGCGTGAGAACCAGATCTATCGCCGTTTCAAGCGCTTGAGGCGATTCTTTTGTCGGACCACAAACCGTCAAGTCCGCCAGCATCGCCGCCTCGCCAATGACCTCCGGGGGATATCCGATTGCTTCGCGGAATGAGATGGTGACGGTCTCGTCACGGCGGGGTGCTGCGGTTGGATGGGCCTCTTCGGTGACGACGACCCGCGCGATCGTGTCGTGAATGCGTTTTGCCTTGTCGCGGAATACCCGTGTGTTGCCATCGATCACGGCGCCCATGGCTTCAGCGGTCAACGGCACACCGATGATTGGCAATGCCTCGGCGGGATCGGGATGGGCGAAAAGCGCCACCACATGCGCGTTGAACGGTTTGGCGGCGCGGACCGCCGTGGTCAGCGTGCAGGCGTCTCGATCGGAACCGTCCACCGGAACAAGGATTTTTGCGAAAGACATGACGGTCAGTCTTCGCTGTCTTCACCGCTCGCCAGTTCTTCGAGCATGTTCATGTTGTGTATCACAATGCGGTGGCGATCCGGAATTCCGATGACATGCGCGACCTTGAGATCGGTGAGTGTACGGCAGACCGTTTCGATGGTGAGGCCGAGATAGTCGGCGATATCCTGCCGGCCCATTGGCAAATTCAGCGATTGGCCGTTCTTGACGCCACGATGCGTCGAAAGCGTGATCAGGAATGCCGCCACGCGTTCCTTGGCGGTCTGCCGGCCGAGCATTACCAAATGCGCTTGTGCGGAGGTCCATCCGTGGCGCAGATGTGCCATCAACTCTTGGCGAATGTCGGAAAACTCATCGCCCAGCCGTTCGATATGCGTGCGGTGATAACGGATGACGGTGACCGGCGTGACGGCCTCTGCGGTCAGCGCGTAAGTATCGCCATATTCGAAACCGAACATATCGCCGGGCAGCGCAAATTCGGCGATCTGCCGACGGCCATCCAGCATCATCTTGGACAAGCGCGCTGCGCCCTCGATCACCTTGTAAGAATATTCGCTGACGTCGCCGTCACTAAAGATCGTCTTGCCACGGCCGAAATTGATGACCGCGCCGATTTTGCGCTGCGCCGCGATATCGTTGATGCAAGCTTTTGGCTTGTGCGATGAGGACAGAGCCTTCGTTCCATGACCGGGGGCATATCCCGAAGATTGTGCTAGGTTTGACTGGAACATCTCGATCTCCTGTGCGCTTCATCCGCTGGGTGAGAGTTGACGGTTTCGGCAAATGGAGAAAGTTCGCGTCAGCGCGTACGTGGGATCACGGATGGCTTGGCGCCGTCGCGGTCATGGACGCGATCTGTTGCAGAAGATCATGCGATCCCGCCGGCTTGTTCAGCCGCTTGCAACGGTCCACGGCGGAAATGCGCTGCGAAAGACTGGGCTCGGCGATATCGGTCAACAGGATGACGGGGGTTTTAATATTGCTGCTGCGCAGAAGCTCGATCAAATCCATGCCGTTCAAATCCGCCATGGAAAGATCGACCAGAAGCAGGCTATCCGCCCCTGGATGGCTCAGATAATCCGTGGCGGACCCATATTCCGACACCTGATAACCGCGCGCTTCCAATAAGGTACGAATGGAATCGCGCACGGCCGGATCGTCGTCGATGATGCCAATGCGATGACCGCTGTCCAAAGAATCTGCTCCAGATGAGAGCAGAGAATGACGTGGATTGCCGATCCTGGAAATTCGTCCAACTGCGTACGTAGAAACGCTTACGGGCGGAAGGGCGGCAGTTGCGCCATAACCAAACGGACCAGCTCTGCTACGTTTTTCGCCTGCATCTTGGCCAGGACGCGCGTGCGATGAACCTCGACGGTCCGGAAGGAAATATCCAGTTGTTGCGCGATCACCTTGTTGGAATGCCCAAGCACCATCAGGTCCATCACGTCGCGCTCGCGCGCGGTGAGGTCTGTCATGTGCTCCGCCACCGCCGGGTCGACCGCTGCGGCCTTTCCCGGCAATGCCTCTAGAGCCCGCTTGACCGACGCCAGCAATGACTCGTGGTGGAAGGGCTTTTCGATAAAATCGGCGGCCCCAGCCCGCATCGCGCGCACGGCCAGCGGCACGTCGCCATGCCCCGTGATGATGATCATGGGAAAGCGGCAGCCGCGGTGGATGAGTTCTTCCTGGAGGGCGAGGCCGTCCATCTCCGGCATGCGGATATCGGTGATCAGGCAGGTGCAACGAGCCTGCGCGTCGCCGGAAAGGAAACGCGCCGCGGAATCGAACGTTTCGACGCTGTAACCGGCGGCATCCAGCAACTCGGCCAGTGACTCGCGAACACTTTCGTCGTCATCGACGATGCAGACCAGCTTTCCAGGCATCACGCATCCACCGGAAGTTGGACCTTGAAGATAGTGCCTCCAACGGGATTTGGCACCATCCAGATTCGTCCCCCATGGGCCTCGACAATGGTCCGGCAAATGGAAAGCCCCACGCCCATGCCCTTTTCCTTGGTGGTTACGAAGGGTTCGAAAAGCTGTTGCGCAACGGTGTCCGGTATGCCGGGGCCTGTATCGGCCACCGCGATCTCCACGATCCTGGGGCCGGTCCGATAGCTGGAAATAGCCAATTCGCGCCGGTCGGATTCCTTCATCGCTTCGGTCGCATTGCGCAGGAGATTCACGATGACCTGCTCGATCTGCACCTTGTCCACGCGGACAGCCGGCAGGTCGGGCGCAAGATCGAGGACGAGAGTCACGCCGTCATTGGATGAGCCGACGAAACCCAGGGCGATGGCCTCCTGCAAGGTCGCGTTCAGGTCTTCTTCGACGCGATGCGGTTCGCGTTTCTCGAGGAACGATCGCAACCGCTGAATGATCGCGCCGGCCCTTTCGGCTTGTGCGATGGCCCTGTCGAGGAGTGAGGAAGCTTTGTCGCTTCCGTCGCCACCAGCCTGGGCCCAGCGCAGCTTGGCCGCGCTCACATAATTCATAATTGCCGTCAGCGGTTGATTGAGCTCGTGTGCGAGCGCGGATGAGAGCTGGCTGACGGCGTTTATGCGCGCCACATGCGCCAGCTCCGCCTGCAGTTTGCTGGTGCGCTGCTCCATGCGGCGCTGTTCGGTGACGTCGCGCGCGATCTTGGAAGCGCCGATGACTGTTCCGGCGCTGTCGCGGATCGGCGCGACGGAAAGCGACACCGTGATCTCCCGGCCATCCTTGCACAGGCGCGTCGTTTCATAATGATGGATGGACTCGCCAGCGCTGACCTTTTGCAGAAACTCCGCCTCTTCCGCGTGCCGGTCGGGCGGAATGATCCTCCAGATCGGATGCCCCACCATTTCCGCAGCGGCGTAGCCGAAAATCCTTTCGGCCGCCGGATTCCAGGTTCTGACGGTACCGTCCAGCGATTTGCTGAGGATGATGTCGTCCGAAGATTCCACGATCTGCGCCAGATGACGGTCGGCCTGTGCGCGGCGTTCTTCCTCCGCGCGAATATCGGTCAGGTCGTGGACGATCCCGACAAAGACGCGTTCCTCCCCGATCACGCCTTCGCCGACGGAGAGATACATCGGAAAAACCGTGCCATCTTTACGCCGCCCCTTCACCTCGCGTCCGATCCCGATGATGCGCGCGTCGCCCGTCTTGCGGTAACGGTCGATGTAGCTGTCGTGCTCGCTCCGGTATGGCTCGGGCATCAGCATGTTCACATTGTGTGAAAGGATTTCCTGGGGAGCGTACTGAAACAGCTTGCGGCATGCTTCGTTGTAGAAGAGAACTTTGGCCTTCTTGTCGATGACGATAATGCCGTCCGCCGCCATCGATGCCAGAACATCGAAAAGCGTGCCACGGTCGGCCAGTACGAAAAGGTCTTGGGTGTTGCCGGTCATTGTCGTCCCGCCGGAGCGTATCATCCTCGGTCCGCGAGAACCACGCCGGCCCTCAGGCGAGGGCAAGGGTTGCGTGCATGGTGCCGTGGGCGGCAGGCTCGATTCGGAATCCGAATTCGCGGCAGATCCTCAGCATTGTGCTGTTTTCGAGCAGCACGTCGCCCCAGATTTCCACGATGCCGCGCTGACGGGCATAGGCGATCAGCCTTTGCAACAGGTCGGAGCCGATGCCCCGTCCTTTCAGGTCGGTACGAACCAGCAGCGCGAATTCGGCGCGCAGGCCATCGGGCTCGGCGGCAAGCCGTCCCACCGCTGCAACAGTTTGGGCGGCATCGAACAGCACTAGCGCCATTTCGCGGTCGTAATCGATCTGTGTCAGGCGCGCGAGGAGAGTTGGCGGCACGGCGCGGAAGGGTGAAAAGAAGCGCATCCGCATGTCCGCTTCGTTCACGCGCGCGGCGAATTGGGTAAACGCCGCCGCATCTTCGGGTCGAACGGGGCGGATATGGAAGCGTCCGGCGCCTGCAATATCGATGTCGGCCTCCAGCTCGGCGGGGTAGGGGCGGATCGCGAGCCGGTCACGCGGCCGATCCGTCGCCGCGGCGACGCGAACGCGCGCGTCGAGTGCGATAACACCCCGCTCGTCGGCCAGCAGAGGATTGATGTCGAGTTCGGTTATCTCGTCGAGATCGCTGATAAGTTGGGAAAGCTTGACGAGCGTGAGTGCGATCTCATCCATCGCTGCCGGCGGCCGGTCGCGATAGCCTTTCAGTTGCCGGAAAACACGCGTCCTCGCCATCATCTGATTGGCGAGCTTGATATTGAGGGGCGGCAGCGCCAGCGCCTTGTCATTGATGACTTCAACGGCCGTTCCGCCCTGGCCAAAAAGAAGGAAAGGCCCGAACGTCTTGTCCAGCGCCATGCCGAGAATAAGTTCGTAGGCGTTCGGCCTGCGGATCATCTCCTGCACGATGAAGCCTTCGATATGCGCAGACGGCGCAGCTTTCGCGATCCGGCCAAGCATTGCCTCTGCCGCGGTTTTGACGGCTTGGGCATCCGCGAGATCCAGCGTCACACCGCCGACGTCGGATTTGTGCGTGATCTCGCGCGAAAGGATTTTCAAGGCCACCGGGCCGCCAATCGCGGCGGCGGTGTTTGCAGCCTCCTGTGGAGTCGCGGCGATATTCGTGCGGACAAAAGGGATGCCATAACAGGCGAACAGTGCGCTCACCTCCTGAGGGTCGAGCCACGCGGGGCCGCGAGCCAGTGCCTTGGTCACGATTTCCTGCGCCGTCCTGGTATCGGCTGCGAATACGGATGGTGCCGACGGCGGCACTTCCTGCAACGTCTGCTGCACGCGATGATAACGAACCATGTGCATGAAGCCGCGCACGGCCTTTTCGGGCGTGTCATAAGCGGGAACGCCCGCTCTGTCGAAAACATCGTGTGTCTCGGCGGCGGATTGCGAACCGAGCCAGTTCGCGAGAACCGGAATTTTGGTTTTCGCGCCGGCGACAGCGCGCGCGGCGTCGAGACTGGACGCCACGGCAACCGGGCAATTCAGCACCAGCAGCGCATCGGCTTCTTTCGTATCGGAAAGCGCGGATAACGCCGCACCGTAGCGGGTGGCGTCCGCGTCGCCGATGATGTCGATCGGATTGCCGTGCGACCAGGTGGGTGGAAGAACCGCATTCAGCTTGGCCAGCATCCCGGCGGACAGCGTGGCGAGTTCGCCGCCTTGCGCGATCAGCGCATCCGTCGCCAGAACCCCGATGCCGCCGCCATTGGTCAAGATTGCGAGCCGGTCGCCCTCGATGCGGGGCTTGTGCGCCAGCGTTTCGACGGCGTCGAATATCTCGTCGAGATCATAGGCGCGCAGGATGCCCGCGCGATCGAACGCGGCATCGTAAACCGCATCGATTCCCGCGAGCGCGCCGGTGTGGGATGCCGCGGCGCGCGCGGCGGCGGCCTGCCGTCCCGCCTTGATCGCGATGACAGGCTTCACCCGCGAGGCGGCGCGCGCCGCGGACATGAATTTGCGCGCGGCGGTGACCGCCTCGACATAGAGAAGGATTGCGGTGGTATCCTGATCGTTCGCGAGAAAATCGAGCATGTCGCCGAAATCGACATCGCTCATGTCTCCGAGTGAAACGAGATGGGAAAAGCCGATGCCACGGCCCGTGGCCCAGTCGAGCACCGTCGTCACCATCGCGCCGGACTGCGCCACGAAGGCCACCCCGCCTTTTTGCGGCGTGCTGGGGGCAAACGATGCGTTCATTTGAATCGGCGTGGAGATGACGCCAAGGCAGTTCGGGCCGACCACGCGCAGCAAATGCGGACGTGCCGCCTCGAGCATCGCGTTTTGCAACGCAATTCCCGCGGCGTTGCCGCCTTCGCGGAAACCGGCGGTGACGACGATGGCCGCTTTCGTACCGCGTGCGCCCAGCTCCGCAATGAGGGGCGGCACGGTTTGTGGCGGCGTGCAGATGACGGCCAGATCGGGCGTGAGCGGCAGGGACTTCACGTCGGGATAGCAAAGTATCCCGGCGACCGCGTTGTGCTTCGGATTGACCGGAAGGATCGGCCTCTCGAAACCGCCTTCCCGCAGATTTTCGGCAATCACGGCGCCTATCGAATGCGGCCGGTTGCTTGCGCCGATGAGCGCAATGCTGTTGGGACGGAAAAGAGCGTCGAGGTTGCGGGTGGTCATCGGGCTCTCATGGCTGTGTGGGCCGCGGAAATCAGGCTCGAATATCGGACTATGGCCTTGAGGCGTCCACCCTTTGCGCTAGATCAAGGCCCCCGTGCCGCAGGCGGGCGATGATTGGTCGTATATTAATTGCGGAGTGAAGGATGCAACCGATCGATCAGGCGGTCACGATTTTTATGGCCGCCGTTTTCGTTATTTTTTCCCTCGGCCTGGCTTATGCAACGTGGTTGGGCGGCACCGAAAAGAAGAACGACGGCAAGAAGCAATAGCGAATGGGCGTCGTCGCACCTTTTCAGAGCGACGACGCTTTTTCCTGCACCGTGGCGGCGCATTTCTCAATAAAATCGGCCCGTATGCCGGGCACCACGCCGCCGAAATGAATGTGATCAGCGACATCCATTCCGCAGACCGCGGCGAAATGCGAATCGAATAATGTGCGCATCGCCTGCCATGCGCCGGTCTTGACGACCCAGTCCATCGGTGCGCCCGACGAAGATACGGTGAACAGCCGTTTGCCCGTGAGCAGGGGCTCATTTCCGCCGCGCCCGCGCCTATACGCGAAGTCCATGCCGAACACCCGCTCCATATAGCCCTTCAGGATCGCCGGGGGAGAATTGAACCATAAGGGATAGAACAGCGCGAATATGTCCGCGCCGGTCAGCAGCGAATGTTCGTCGAGAACGTCCTGCGGCGCCTTGAAATCGGCGGCCCAGGGAATTTCACACTCTTTAAGGCAGGGATCGAATTTCATGCGGTAGAGATCCCGCACAATGACCGTGTGGCCTTTCGCGCGGACAGCCGTTTCGTAAGCTTGCGCCATGGTGACGGTGAAGCTGGCTCCGCCCGGATGCGCCAAGATGATCGCGTGTTTCATTTCACACCTTTATTCGCTTTTCCGGTGGCCGGATTTGCGATGAATCAAACAGCCTGCCGGTTCAATGCAGCATCATTCGCGGGGCGATTTCTTTGGGAGACGTCATGCAGGCGAACGAGCTGGCGCGGAAACATTTCGATGCCGCCATGCGGGAGGCGAAAGTCCTGGGTCTCGATCCCGACGCCGTCGCGCGCGCGCTGCTGGGGCTTGTGGTGACCCAATATCTGCAAACGCGCAGTGTGCGGGATGTACGGTCGGAACTGCAATTCGTCGCCGAGAACTGCGATCCTGATATCGACTATATTTTCATGCGGCCCTGAGCGTGGCCGGCAATATCGCCTAGTGCACAAGCATCAGCGGAATGGCGCTCTCGGCCAGCGCGCGGCGTGTGAACCCTCCGAACACGAATTCCCGCAGGCGGCTACGACCGTATGCGCCCATCACGATCAGATCCGCACCGACACCCGCCGCCTCCGCGAAGACCAGCGACTTGGCGTCTTCCTCATCGGATTCCATGCAACGGATTTCCGAATCCAGACCATGCGCCCGAAGGAATGCGGCGCAGGCGCGGGCGCTTCTTTCGGCACTTTCCAGCTTATTGGCTTCAGACGCCGAAAATATGAACACATGTCGTGCCTGTTGCAGAACGGGCAGCGCCAAACTGACGGCGCGTGCCGCTTCCGGAGTGTCCTTCCACGCCACTGCGGCGCATCGGATGGGGCGAGGCTGCCAATGTTTCGGAAACAGAAGAACAGCGCGCCCCGCGCCTATCGCAATACCTCCAACGCTTGCGAGGGACGGATCGGTGAATTCGGGTCCCCGCTTCAGTACCACCGCATCGTTGTAACGTGCGGCCCGCGATATGCTTTCAACCATATCGCCGCTGATTTCGTGCCATGATGCCGAAAGCGCAACGCCAGGCGACGCACGGTCATTGAGCCCGTGAGTCTCGCAGAAGTGGTCGAACGTACGTCTCGCCTTTGCTTTTTGTGCGCGGGCATCCTCATTCAGCATATCGATCAACTGCGGCGTAACGACGGGCGCACCCATAGCGTCGGCTTGCACGAAACTGGTGATGGCCGCCGCATCGTCATGCACATACAGGCAATTCAGATGTCCTCCCTCGTCGAGCAACAGTTCATCTGCCGCCTCGAGCGCTTCCTTGTCGCCATCTTGTCCGAACAGCGGAACCAGCAGGATCTTGAACATTTGGTGGCCTTTTTTTGGGACCACGAAACGATAAAGGTGAGGTTCTACCCGGCATTGCGATAGGTCAATCGGGGTTTGCGAGCGCGTACCGAGAATTGATTCAAGACCATGGGTCAAAATGTCGTCATGTTGAAATTGGGGGGGGCGCCGCCTTGGCTTTGCCGCCCGGCCCGCGCGATCCAGTCCACGTCTCGCCAATATTTTCATGTGCCGCCGGATACGTGGTTTCCCTTACGCGCGAGCGCGAATATCGGCGCATCGAACGCACTGATAGGCGTCTCCTGGAAGCGTCCTCCACGATGGAGATGTAGGGAAATGAATCTCATGAACGACGTCGCAACCGACCTTTCAAACCATCACGCACCGCGTGGGCTTTCGGATCGATTCGCCATCGGCTTCACCAAGATGTTGCGCTGGTGTGCGGATACGTTCTTCGCCAAGCGCTATGGTCATCGAGCCGTCGTCTTGGAAACCGTTGCAGCAGTGCCCGGCATGGTCGGCGCCACGATCAACCATCTGAGTTGCCTGCGGCGGATGTGTGACGATCGCGGCTGGATAAAGACGCTCATGGACGAGGCCGAGAACGAACGCATGCATTTGATGACCTTCGTTGAAATCGCCAAGCCGACCTTGTTCGAACGTCTGGTCATCATCGGTGCCCAATGGGTGTTTTATCTGTTCTTCTTCGGCCTTTATCTGGTCTCCTCGAAAACGGCCCATCGTCTCGTGGGCTATTTCGAAGAGGAAGCTGTCATCAGCTACACCTACTATCTTGCCGAAATCGATGAAGGCCGTTCGCCCAATGTTCCCGCGCCCGCCATCGCAAAAAAATACTGGAACCTTCCCGCTGATGCCACTTTGCGGGACGTGGTATTGGTGGTGCGCGCCGATGAAGCGCATCATCGCGACGTGAACCACGGCTACGCCAACGAACTTGGCGGATTGCCGGCGCGCGCGCCCACCGCTTGCCCGCCGCACATCGCGCTGGAACCGGATTGGAGAGAGTCGGCCTGAAAGAGCGGCCAAACGCGAACCCAGCAGTTCAGGTTTGTGGGCGGGATTTTCCGGGCCGCCGTTCGCCGCTTACAAACCGGCGACGAGGGCCTTCGCGCTCTGCTGAAGCTTCGCGAGATGATCTTCATCCACGAAGCTTTCCGCATAGATTTTGTAGATGTCTTCCGTGCCGGAAGGGCGAACTGCAATCCAGCCCTTGTCCGTCGTCAGCTTGATGCCGCCGATCTTTGCGCCATTGCCGCTCGCATTGGTTTCCTTGCGCGTGATGGGGCTTCCGGCCAGTGAGTCTTGCTTGATGCTGTCCGTGGTGATCGCCGCAATCTTGTCGCGGAGCGGCTTGTTCGCCGGGTTGTCGATGCGCGCATAAAAGGTTCGACCGGCTGTCTTTGTGAGATCGGCAAACTGCTGGCTCGGCGGCTTTCCCTCGCGCGCGGTCATTTCCGCCGCGAGCAGGCCGGCGGTGATACCATCCTTATCGGTCGTCCACACCTTGCCGTTGCGCCGCAGATAGGAGCTGCCGGCGCTCTCCTCGCCGCAGAAGAATATCTCTCCGTGGGTCAGGCCATCGACAAACCATTTGAAGCCGACCGGCACTTCCACGATGCTGGTTCCCAGCCCGGCGGCAACACGGTCGATGATCGATGAGCTGACGATGGTCTTGCCGATTTTTCGGGTGGCGAACCCGTCGCGGTGCGTACCCAGATAGCGCGCGCTCATCGCCAGATAGGAATTGGGTTCCATCAAGCCATTGACATCGACAATGCTGTGCCGGTCGGCGTCGGTGTCATTTGCGAAGGCGATGTCGAAACGATCCTTGATCGCTAGGAGCCGCTGCATCGGATATTTCGACGAGCAGTCCATGCGGATCTTGCCGTCCCAATCGCGCGGAATGGTGCGGAAGGTCGGGTCGACCGTGTTGTCCGTAACGGTGAGGTTGAGTTTGAAGCGGTCCGCGATCGGACCCCAATAATGCACAGCTGCGCCGCCCAGCGGATCGACGCCGATGCGCAGCCCTGCCGCCTGGACGATCTGCAGATCGATGATGTCGTCCAGCTGCTCGATGTATTTGTTGAGGAAGTCGTAGCGCGCGATGCCGGTCGCCGATTGCGCCTGTGACTGTCGGCGTACATCCTTCAAGCCTTCCTGCAAAAGCTTGTTGGCAAAACCCTCGATCCATGAGGTGATTTCCGTCTCCGCGGGACCGCCATGCGGGGGATTGTACTTTATGCCGCCATCTTCCGGAGGATTGTGGGACGGCGTGATGATGATCCCGTCGGCAAGCCCTTCGGTGCGGCCTATGTTGTGATCGATGATGGCACGCGACACCACCGGCGTGGGCGTAACGCCGTTCTTGTCGTCGATCATCGTGGACACGCCGTTCGCGGCAAGAACCTCTAGCGTCACCTGGAATGCCGGTTCGGAAACCGCATGGGTGTCACGCCCGACGAAGAGGGGGCCGTCGATGCCATGCGCCTTCCTGCACGCGCACACGGCCTGCACGATCGCCAGGATGTGATTTTCATTGAAGGTCGTATCGAAGGCGCATCCGCGGTGTCCCGATGTGCCGAAGGACACCCGCTGCGCAGCCACCGAAACATCGGGCTTCCTGCTGAAGAAAGCTTCCTTGAGCTTGCCGACGTCCAAAACGTTCGAAGGCTCGACAAGCGTGCCCGCGCGAGGATCAATGGACATTCTCAGTGCTTTCCTTCGCCGGTTCGCCCATCACGATCTCAATATGATGCGTCTTTCCATCGTCCACCAGCGCAATGCCTTCCACAGGCGAAACAGCCGCACCGTCCGCCGTGACTCTCGAGATGTCGCGGCTTTTCTGGGCGCTGTTGTCCACCTTGATTTCGTAGCGCGCGGATCCATGCCGGATCGTGACCTCGAATTTCGGCCAGCGCCGGGGAATGACGGGAGCGATGAAGATCCTGTCCCCGGCGAAGCGGATACCCAGAATATATTCGACCGCCGTGCGGTACATCCACGCTGCCGAGCCGGAATACCACGTCCATCCGCCGCGGCCGGCATTGGGTTGCATGGAATAGACATCGCCGCACGCGACGTAAGGCTCGACGCGGTAACGTTCGGCTTCCGCGCGCGTGCGCGCATGGTTGACGGGATTGAGCATCGCGAACAATTCGCCCGCGCGATCGCCATTGCCCATCATGGCGAAGGCGATGATGCTCCACAGAACGCCGTGCGTATATTGTCCGCCATTCTCGCGGATGCCTGCGGGATAGCCCTTGATATAACCGGGATCGTGCTGGCTGGCGACAAAAGGCGGCGCGAACAATGCCAGCAGCCGGGCTTCCGGCCGCACAAGATATTTATCGACGGCTTCCATCGCGCGCGCGGCACGATCCGGCGCGGCGGCTTTGGAAATGACGCTCCAGGCCTGCGCGATGGAGTCGATGCGGCACTCCCTGTTGGCGGCGGAACCGAGCGCAAAGCCGTCGTCGAAGAAGGCGCGGCGATACCAGGCGCCATCCCAGCCGTCGCGTTCCAACGCTTCGCGCAACACATCCATATGGACGAGCCAGCGCGCGATGCGCGGCGCGTCCTTGCGGGCTTCGGCCAAGGGCATGAAGCGCGCGAGCGATTCATGCAGGAACCAGCCCAGCCACACGCTCTCGCCTTTGCCCTTTTCGCCGACGCGGTTCATGCCGTCGTTCCAATCGCCCGTGCCCATCAGGGGCAGGCCGTGCTGTCCGACAGCGAGGGAGGCGTCCAGCGCGCGTGCGCAATGCTCGTAGAGAGGGGCCCGTTCGGAAGACGTTTCCGGCTGATAGAAAGAATCGTGTTCGCCTTCCTGCAGCGGCGGCCCTTTGATGAAGGAAAGCTCTTCGTCCAGCACGGATACATCGCCGGTGGTATCGACATATTGCGCTGTGACATAGGCCAGCCAGGATTTGTCGTCGGATATTCTGCTACGGATGCCTTTGCCGTTTTCGGGCAGCCACCAATGCTGCACATCGCCTTCGGGAAATTGCCGGCTCGCGGCGCGCAGAAGATGCTCGCGCACGATGGCGGGGCGCGCATGGGTGAGAGCCATGCCGTCCTGAAGCTGGTCGCGGAAACCGTAAGCGCCCGACGCCTGGTAGAATCCCGCGCGGCCCCAGATCCGGCATGACAGCGTTTGATAGAGAAGCCAGCGATTGACCAGCACGTCCATTTCCGGATCGGGCGTTTTGATCTGAAGCGCACCGAGGGTCTCGTCCCAATACTTGTTCACCTCCGCGAAGGCGGCATCGAGGTCGGCGTCGCGATATTTTTTCAGAAGTGCGCGGGCATCGTCTCTGCTGGCGCCCCAGCCGAGCAGGAGAACGATCTCCTTTTCTTCGCCAGGCGCCAGAGCGATCTCTGTTTGCTGCACGCCGCACGGATCGAAGCCCGCGCCAGTACGCCCCGATAGCGGCTCTTCGGACAGCAACGCCGCCGGCGCGTGCTTTGCGAAATTTCGTCCCAGGAATTCCCGGCGATCGCCTGTCCAGCTTTGCTGCAACCCTTTCATGTCGAGAAACACGACCTGGTTGCGGACGTCCGAATTCACCGGATTGCAGGCGTAAAAGCCGTGCGTGTCGGGATCGACATCGGTGATGACATAGGGCGCGGCGCTGGTGCGAAACTGGCCGAGCGACCAATCCGCGAAATGGGTGAGCGACAGCCTGCGTGCCTGCTTGCCCGTGTTGGCGATGCGCAGCCGCGATATCTTGATCGCGTCGTTCAGCGGGACGAATTCGACCAGCTTGATCGCGACACCGTGGCCGTTGGTTTCGAAGCGCGAGTAACCCGCGCCGTGCCTTGCCACGTAGCTGAGCGCCGGATCGGCAATCGGCGACGCCGTCGCCGACCACAGGTCGTTGTTGGCGAGATCGCGAATATAGATGGCGCTTCCGGATTCGTTGGAGACCGGATCGTTCGACCACGGCGTGATCTTGTTCTGCTGGCTGTTCAGCGCCCAGGAAAAGCCCGCGCCTTCCGCCGATGTCTGAAATCCGAATTTCGCGTTGGCGATGACGTTGATCCACGGCGCGGGGGTCGGCTGACCGGGGCGCACCACCACGACATATTCGCTGCCGTCGGACGAGAAGCCGCCATACCCGTTGTAGTGATTGAGCGACAGGGCGGGAAGGCTAGGTGGCGGTTCCGGGGAGCGGTTGGGCGCGCGCGGGGTGGTCACAGCCTTCTTGGCGTTGTCATCCGTCGCCATGAGGGCAGCCAATTGATCGGCGAGATTTCCGCGCCTGCAACTGAGATCGACTCTTGCGGCGGCGCGCAGGGATCTGACCGCCTCGGCGCCCATCACATCGGATCGCACGAGGTAGATACGGCCCAACTGTCCGCCTTGCTCCGGTCCGCGATCGAAGGTGTGGACGATCTTGTCCAGTGCCTTCTGCAGATCCTGCGCGTAGGAGGAGGCCCGCTCGTTCAGCACCACGAGATCGACGGCCAGGCGCCGCATGCGCCAATAATCGTGCGCGCGGATCATCTGCCGCACGAAGGTCAGATGCTCTTCCTCGCTGATGCGCACCACGACAATCGGCAGATCGCCGGATATGCCCTGCGGCCAAAGCGCGATGGGCGCCGGGACAACGGCCGTCAGCATTTCGCGCGGTGCGCGCAACGCGGCGTCCGCGTAGATCACATGGTTGGCGAGAAACTGGAATAGATGGGCTTCGTCGCCCACCAGACCCAGATATTGCAGCTGCGATTGCGCATGGGTCGCGGCGAGAGTCGCCGCGCGATTGAAGGCCGTTGTTTCCTGGTGGCGATCGATGAGGTTGATGATCTCTTCGCGGGTTTCCGCCGCCAACGTCCAGAAGGAGATCGTGACCGTGCGGCCGCGCGGAATTTGAACGCGCCGGCGCAGGGAGAATACGGGGTCCAGTACGGCGCCGGCGCTGTTCGAGAGCGGCCAGCCGCTGAAGACAGCGGCGGGTGCGCGTGCGGTCCGGTTGCGCGAAAGAAATTTTCCGCGATCGGTTTCATATTGGACATCGCCCACCGAATCGCCGTCGACGATGCTCAGATGCGCGGCCCAGATGGTCTGGTCGGAAGGACTGCGCGGCCGCCGGGTTGCCAGCAACGCGCCGTTCTCCCGCAGATATTCCGTCTCGACGAAAAGTTTGGAGAAGGCCGGGTGCGCGTCGTCATCGGCCGGGCGGGCGAGCGCCAACTCCATATACGATGTGACCTCCAACTCGCGCGACCGCGTGCCACGGTTGGTAATCGATAATTTGCGGACCTCGGCGTTGTCCTCCGGCGAAACAAGGACTTCGAGCGACGTCGTCAGCGCGCCATCAGTGCGCGTGATCGTGGCGCGGTCTTCGGAGAATAGCGCTTCATAGCTGTCGGCTTCCTCGCCGATGGGCTGATGGCCCGCGGACCAGATCTTTCCGCTCGCAAGGTCGCGCAGATAGATGAAGGAACCCCAGTTATCGCGCGTCGTATCTTCCTGCCAGCGCGTGATGGCCATGTCGCGCCAGCGGCTGTAGCCCGATCCGGCGACGGTGAGCATCACGCTGTAATCGTCATTGGAAAGAAGATGCGTGCGCGGGGTGGCCGTGTGGGGCGAGGTGAATTTGCGCGGCGCGCGGGGAGCGCTGTCATAGATCGTTACCGCGCCGGTGTTCATTTCCGGCGGCAGGCGGGCGACGGACACATCGCGCGGCATGCGCTCCTGCAGCAGCAATTCGGTGGCTTTCACCATCGGCTCGGTATGGAAGCGCTCCCGCATCGCGCCGTCATGGATCACATCCGCGATCCCGAGGATCATCATGCCCTGGTGATGAGACATGTAGGCCTGGATCACGACATCGGTTTTGTTTTCGGGCAGGCGCGCGCGCGTGTAGTCTATGGCTTCGTACCAGCCATACACGCCACGCGCGCCAATGCGTGCGAGGCGATCCAAATTCTTGCGCGCGGCTATCGGGTCCACCATGGCGGCGAGGCCGGACGCATAGGGCGCGATCACTGTATTCTCGCCAAGGCCGCGCTTTATGCCGAGATCGGGAACGCCGAAGCCGGAATATTGATAATTCTGGTCGCGATCCCGCGCGTTGTATTGCGACTCCGAAATGCCCCAGGGAAGGCCAAGGTCGGAGGCATAGTCGATCTGGCGGCGCACGGCGGAGCGATTGGAAAGCGCCAGCAGGCTGCCGGCCGGCTCGCGCATGATAAGCGTCGGCATCAAATATTCGAACATCGATCCCGACCAGGATTGCAGCGCGGAGGACCGCCCCAGGGGCGTCAAGGTACGGCCTAGCCGGAACCAGTGCCGCGTCGGCACGTCGCCCTTTGCGATGGCGAAGAAGCTGGCGAGGCGGGCCTCCGATGCGAGAAGGTCATAAACGTTGGCATCGAGCTGTTGATCGTCGACGCGATAACCGATGCTGAGAAGCTGCCGTTCCTTGTCGTAGAGGAACGCGAAGTCCATCTCCTCGGTGAGCTGACGGCAGATATCACGGATGCGCGCGAGGCGCCGCGGAAGATCGTCCGATATTTGTCCCGGATTGGCGTAGATCTCCTGATCCTTGCGATGGCTTTGGGCCCAGTTCGTGATCGCCTCCACGGCTTCGCGCAGAAACGGCTTCTCGCTGCTCAGTTGCGAAAGTTCGATCGCAAGCACGCGCGCGCGATTCTCGAGTTCCTGAAGATGGTCCCAAATCACCGCGGCGCCGTGGCGCGAGGCGGCAATCTCATCCAGCCGCTCGAGCATGTCGTGCATCTCATGGCGCATCGGCTCCGCAATCCCTTGCGGAATCGCGATGGCTTCGCGCAGCAGGTTGATCGCGTCGCACAGTCCATCGAAGCGATGCTCGACGGCGGGTGTGGCGGCGATTTCGTCGCAGCTGTTCTTCACGACGAGAAGGTTTCCCGCCAGATTTCCGCTATCGACAGTGGAGATGTAGCGCGGGTTTAAGGTGTCCAGAAAAGCGGTTTCATACCAGTTGAAGAAGTGGCCGCGATAACGCGACAGCTTTTGCAACGTGGCGAGCGTGGCTTCCAGCCGTTCGACGGTTTCGACCGTGCCGATCCACCCGAAATCGCGCGCGGCGAGAACGCAACAGAGATAAAGGCCGATATTGGTCGGCGAAGTGCGGCGGGCGGTGAAGGGTTTGGGGATTTCCTGGAAATTGTCCGGCGGAAGCCAATTCTCCTCCGCGGTGACGAAGCGCTCGAAAAACAGCCAGGTGCGCCGGGCGGCCAAACGGAGCGCGCTGTTGTCGGATTGCGAGATCTCCAGATGCAACTCGGTTTTCGGCGATTGGCTCGCCCAGCGCGCGATGATCGGGGACAGTGCCCACAGCACCAGAAATGGCGCGCCGGTTGAGACGTTATGGGGCGCCCACAAAAGAATGGCAGCCGTGGCGGTTCCGGCGAATGCAAAGCTCCCCAGAAGCTGGAAGGCGAGGGCGACATAGCTGCCGCCGCGTTTTGTGTATTTGCTTTGCGCGAAGGTGACCCATTCGAGCATATGCCGTCCGCTGCAGAACACGCGGAACAGGGTTCGCGTGATGGCATCGAGGGAAAGATAGGCCACGCGCGCGAGGAAGGAGATTGTGAACAGCAGTTGCGTGAACGCCAGCAGCGCGTCACGCGCCACGTTGCGCAGGTGCGACCGGCGGGAAAATCCCCGGCGTGTCGGCAACATCCCGGTGACGATCGGCAGGAGCGGAGGAATCGCGATGACCGCGAACAGAAACAATGTCCAACGCATCGCGGCCGCCGGCGGCAATAGCCAGCCGCAAAGAAGCGCAAGCAGCAGTGCGGGCGCGGACAGGGAGCGCCGCAAATTGTCGATCATCTTCCAGCGGCCGAGCGCCGGAAGATGCGGCTTCTTTATTGTCGTCGTCTTTCGCGCGCTTCCAAAGCCCAGAATCCATGGCAACAATTGCCAGTCGCCCCGCACCCAGCGGTGCTGGCGGGACAACTCCACGTCATAGCGCGACGGAAATTCCTCGACGACCTCTATATCAGAAGCGAGCGCTGCCCGGGCGAATGTGCCTTCGAGAAGATCGTGGCTGAGAATGCTGTTTTCGGGGATGCGATGGTCGAGCGAACACTCGAAGGCGTCGATATCGTAGATACCCTTGCCGACGAAGGAGCCTTCATCGAAAAGATCCTGATAAACGTCGGACACGGCGAATGTGTAAGGGTCCAAACCATTGGGGCCGGAAAACGCCCACTGGAACAGAGAGCTTTGCGATCCGATCGGCAGGCTTGGCGTTACGCGCGGTTGCAGAACGCCATGCCCGGTCACAACGCAACCCGTCAGCGGGTCCAGCTCCGGCGTATTCAGCGGGTGTGCCATTTTCCCGACGAGCCGCAACGCAGCACCGCGCGGCAGGCGCGTATCGGCATCGAGCGTGATGACATAGCGCACGGTCTTGGCCAGCGCATCGAACGCGCCGTCGATATCGAGAAAGCTGCCGCTGCGGTTGCCGCGCAGAAGCAGATTCAATTCGTGAAGCTTGCCCCGCTTCCGCTCCCATCCCATCCACCTATTGTGGGCCGGGTTCCATAAGCGTTTGCGATGCAGCAGGATGAAAATCGGTTTGCCCGCCACTGCGTGATTTGCGTTCAGCGCTGCGATCTCGGCGCGCGCAACGTCGAGAAGCGCGTCGTCGTCGGGGGCCTGCTCGGTCTCGCTGTCGGTCCAATCCGACAAGAGAATGAATTGAAGTCCCGCATCGGCGTTCGACAGGTAGTGGACTTCAAGACGCTTGACCTGTTCGCGAATGTCTTCCGCGCGCGTCAGCAAGACGGGGACGACGAGAACCGTGCGTTGCGCATCCGATGCGCCGTTTTTCAGCGCCATGCCCGGCAAGGGCTCCGGGCCCTTGCGTCGCGTCGCAAAGCGGTTGACGAGCGAAAGCGCGAGATCGGAAGCGGGAACCAGTACCAGCACGGCGAGATAGATCAGAATTCCGGGCGGCGTGCCCGAATGCGCTTCAAGAAACAGAATGAACTCGACCAACGCGATCGTTACGGCCGCGATGGCGAACAGGTAGCCGGCGAGGCCCGTCGCCGCCACGGTGCGGGCGATACGCTGGCGAAGAGAGGGCGTAAAGCCGATGCGCTTCTCGAAACCTTTTTTGCCGCTGCCGATCAGATAATAGCCGGCGTCCCTTTCACGCGGTGACTTTCCCAGGCGTTCGGCCGCGCGGGCCTCGCGCACGGCGCGCCGCGCGATTTCGATTTCTCCCAGGCGTGCCCGGCGCGCGAAATTCTCGATCGCGCGGCGATAGCGGTCGCGTGTGGGAAAATCCATCAGGTCATAGTTCGGCGTGGTGGACAATGTTTTGTCCACGAGGCTGACGCTTTCGAAGAAGTCCGACCAATCGATGTTCGAGATCAGGCGCATCGACGTGATGATGTTCCGCACGCTGATGTCGTCTGCGGACTGCGCCTGATATTCCGCCTGGATCACCGCATTGGCGGATGTGCTGTGGAGTTCGAGCTGGCGCTCGATCTCGCGCAGGACGGAGTCGGTCGAAGCGCCCTGGTCGCGCAGGCGTTGCTCGAAGCGGGCGAGATAGGCCGGCGTTATCGTCTCGTTTTTCAAATGGGCAAGAACGCTGTCGTCCGGCTCTTCGCGCAGAAGCGCGGTCGTGATCTCGTTGGAGACGGCTTCCGCGCGATCGCCATCCGCCACGCGCGCGACGACGTTGTGGGTGAGCCGCGCGAGATTTTCGACCAGTACAAGGCGCAAAGTGATCGCGATGGCCCAGAGTTCGCCGATCATGAGCGGCGCAACGCTTTGATAGGCGTCGAGGAAGCGCTTGAGCCGGTCAACATCGAGCGCGCTGTCGCTGTGCGCGACGATAGCCCAGGCGATCCCGTAAACCCGGGGATAGCCGGCGAGGGGGCCATCCAGCAGTTTCGGCAGTTCGCGATAATAGCTTGGCGGCAGATCCTTCACGACCTCGCGCGCCTGTTCTTCAACAATGTAAAAATTATCGAGAAACCATTCGCCAGCCGAGGTTATTGGCTTGGCGGCGTTGGCAGTCTTCGCGAGTGCGCGATAGTTCTCAACGAGCTGACGGGCGTTCCCCTTGAGCTTTCTGGGCAGGGAAACGATCCGGAACGGCGCCGGGCCAATGCGTTGCGCCTCAGCGAGGCTTTTGGCGTGCTGCTCCAGGCGCTCCGTGCTGAAAAGCTCGGACCGAATAGGCAAGGCTGGCACATGGGTATGCAGTTCGATTTTCAAAAAAAGGTCCGAGCGTGAAACTCGCCGCCGCAAGCCTTCACTGGAACGGTTTTGGCGCGAGAAAGTTCCACTCTTGCGCCATTAATCCGAGCCCCGAAAGTGCCTCCACCGGGGCGCCGATCCGCCGGTGTGTGTTCATTACACCCGTGACAGCATCCCGCGCCGCGAAGCTCGCCGCCGCCGTTCTTGATAGATTCGATCTTTGTCCATAAATTCTCCAGTAAATCGATTGGGTTTATATGCTCTCGCAAAAAGGGCGCTACGCGCTGCATGCGCTCATCGTTCTCGCCGATCATGATGGCGAGGAGCCGATGATGATCGCCGATATCGCGGAAGAGGCCGGCGTGCCGCGCAAATTCCTCGAACAAATCCTGCTGGAACTGCGCAAGCGTGGAATCCTGCGCAGCCAGCGTGGCCGCAGCGGCGGCTACCAGCTCGCGAAACCTCCCGCCGATATCAGCTTTGCCGACATCATCCGCGTGACCGACGGTCCGCTCGCGCTTGCACCTTGCGTCAGCGTCACCGCCTATCACCGCTGCGAGGATTGCGAAGACGAAAAGACATGTGCCATCCGCCGGGTTCTGCTCGCCGCGCGCGACGCGACTGCAGATGTTCTGGAATCGCAAACCCTCGCCGGTGCCATGACCCGGCGCTCCCGCCTTTCCCGAAAGCGTTGAATCGAGACCGAAAAACAGTCGATTCCAAGAATCTTCTAAATCTCTATTGACTAGATAGAGATTATAGAAAAATCTGACGGCTGCAATTGAGCAGGGGCCGTCATGTCTGTTTTCCGGTTTGGAACAGTTTTGCTCGCGGGCGCCGCCACGCTGGCATTTTCCTCCACCGCGCACGCGGCGGGAGCATCGCGGCAAGAGAAGATCGACGCGCTGCAGCAGCAGATAAACGACCTCAACGCTGAAGTTGCGGATCTGAAGCGAAGCACGCCGGACCAGTATACGGACGTGGTGCAAAAGCAGGGCGACAAGCCTGACGTGGCCGTGTCGCTCAAGAACGGCCGGCCGGCGTTCAAGAGCGCGGACGGCGATTTCAGCCTTGAAATCCGCTCATTGGTGCAGTTCGACGCCGCGTATTACGGGCAGGGCAAATCGCCTGCGGGCGTGGATTTTTCCAGCGGCGCCAATTTCCGACGCGCACGGTTGGGCGTGGACGGCACCTTGTTCAAGGACTGGTCCTACGAGTTTATCTACGATTTTGGCGGCTCGGGCAGCGAAGGCTCGGCGATCTCCAGCGCGTTCATCCAATATGACGGCCTGGGGCCGCTGCACTGGAAGATCGGCGCCTATGCGCCGCCGGAAAATTTCGACGACGCTACCTCCGCATCCGATCTTCTGTTCCTGGAGCGCGCGCAACCGGCCGATCTGGCGCGCGGCATTGCGGGCGCGGATGGCCGCGACGCGACGACGATCTTCGCCTATGACGACAATTATTTCGCCGCGCTCTCCTACACCGGAGATTCCGTGCAGGATTCTGCGGTGTTCGATGAGCAGCAGGCGTTGGTCGGCCGCTTTGCATATCGGCTGCTTCAGGGCGACGATTCCAATCTCGCAATCGGCGTGGATTCGTCCTACGTCTTCAAAATCGCCGACACGGCCGCAGGAGCCGGCTCTCCGCGCGCGCTGCGTCTGCGGGAACGTCCCGAACTCAATGTCGATGACAACAACATCCGTTTGATCGACACCGGCACAATCAACGCGGGCAAAGTTTGGGAATGGGGCCTGGAAGCCGCAGGCAACTGGCACAACCTCTATGCCCAGGGCGGGTATTTCGGGTTTGATGTCGAGCGCCGCGGCAGCACGCTGCCCGATCCATCCTTCGACGGCTGGTATGTGCAGGCGAGCTGGGTTCTCACCGGCGAATCCAAAAAATATCGGGCGGATAAAGGCGCTTATGGCCTGCCGACGCCGAAAAGCGCGTTTTCTTTCGACCGTCCCGGCATCGGCGCCTGGGAACTGGCGGCCCGCTACAGCGTCCTTGATCTGAACGACAACGCAGGTGTCGCGGGCGCGGCCACCCCTTTGGGTGGCGTGCGCGGCGGCGAACAGAAGATCTGGACCGCTGGCGTGAACTGGTATCCGAACAATGCCATCCGCTTCATGCTGGACTACCAGCACACCGACGTCGCGCGCCTGAACGCGGCAGGCGGCGACATCGGCGCGAAACTCGATGCGGTTTCGCTGCGTGCCCAATTTTCTCTCTGATCCGAAAATCTACGAAGGAGATTTCCGATGAAGATTATCCCTGCGCTCTTCGCCGTCGCGATATTGGTCGCGACCGGCAGCGCGCACGCCGCGGATGCTCGTTTGCTGAATGTGAGCTACGATCCCACGCGCGAGCTTTATAAAGCGATCAATCCGCTTTTCGTTGCGGATTGGAAGGCGAAGACGGGCCAGGGCATCAATATCGACCAGAGCCATGGCGGCTCCGGCGGACAGTCGCGCGCCGTCATCGACGGATTGGACGCGGATGTGGTGACACTCGCGCTCGCCTATGACATCGATGCCATCGCGCAGAAGGCCAAGCTCATCGCGCCGGACTGGCAGAAGCGTCTGGCGGACAACAGCGCGCCTTACACCTCCACGATCGTATTCCTGGTGCGCAAGGGCAATCCCTGGAAGATCAAGGATTGGTCCGACCTGGTGAAGCCGGGTATTCACGTCATCACACCGAACCCCAAAACCTCCGGCGGTGCGCGTTGGGCCTATCTGGCGGCCTGGGCTTATGCCGAGCATGCGCCCGGCGGCAATGCCGACAAGGCGAAGGCCTTTGTCGCCGATCTCTACCGCCATGTGCCGGTTCTGGATTCCGGTGCACGCGGGTCGACAATCACTTTCACCAAGCGCGGCATCGGTGACGTGCTGCTGTCGTGGGAGAACGAGGCGCATCTTGTGCTGAAGGAAGCGGGCGGCGATCCGTATCAGATCGTCTATCCGCAGGTTTCCATTCTCGCCGAACCGCCGGTCGCCGTCGTGGATTCAAACGTCAAGCGCCACGGCACGCAGAAGATCGCCGAGGCGTATCTGAAATTCCTCTACACGCCGAAAGCGCAGGAGGTGGAAGCGGACAATTTCTATCGCCCGCGCGATGAGAAGATACTTGCCGCGCACGCCGCGCTGTTTCCGAAGATCAGGCTCTACACCATCGATGCGGATTTCGGCGGCTGGACGAAGGCGCAAGCCACGCATTTTGCCGAGGGCGGCGTGTTCGACCAGATCTACAAGCCAGGAAAGTGATGCATGAATAGCGTCGCGATCCCCTCCCGCTTCGCACGCTGGCGGAATCCGAGCGCGCTGCCCGGCTTCGGGCTGACGCTCGGATTCACGCTGTTCTATCTCTCCGCCATCGTTCTTATTCCGCTGGCGGCGCTGCTGCTGCGGCCCTGGACGCTGGGATGGGATGGATTCTGGAGCGTCATCGCGCAGCCGCGCACCCTTGCGGCGCTGAAGCTTTCCTTCGGCGCGGCGGCCATAGCCGCGGCGATCAACGCAGTGCTGGGGCTGATCGTGGCCTGGGTGCTGACGCGCTATCGCATTCCGGGCGGTCGCTTGATCGACGCGCTGGTCGATTTGCCCTTCGCATTGCCCACGGCGGTGGCCGGCATCGCGCTGTCGTCGCTTTACGCGAGCAACGGATGGCTGGGCGCGATCGCCGCGCAATTCGGCCTGAAGATCGCCTACACGCCCATCGGCGTGGTGATCGCACTTATATTCATCGGCCTGCCTTTCGTCGTCCGCACCTTGCAGCCGGTCCTGGCGGATATGAGCCTGGAATCGGAGGAAGCCGCCGCCACGCTGGGCGCGTCGCGCGCGCAGACATTCTTTCGCGTGATCCTGCCGGCGCTGGCGCCTTCGCTCATCACCGGAACCGCGATGGCCTTCGCGCGCGCCGTCGGCGAGTACGGCTCGGTCATTTTTATCGCCGGCAATCTGCCGATGGTGTCCGAGATTGCGCCGCTTCTCATCGTCATCAAATTGCAGGAGTACGACTACGCCGCCGCCGCTGCCATCGGCGTCGTCATGCTGACGATTTCGTTCGTGATGCTGCTTGCGCTCAATGCGCTGCAGAGCTGGGCCGCGGCGCGCCAATGAGACAGGCTTTTCGAAACCCGACCCAGGACCATCCGGCGATTCGCATCGCGCTGTCGGCGGTCGCGATCACGTTCATTGTCCTGTTCCTGCTGATGCCGCTGGCCGTCGTGTTCTCCGAGGCTTTGAGCAACGGGCTGTCAGCGGCGCGCGATGCCATCGTCGATCCCGACGCGTTGTCCGCCATCCGCCTGACTCTGATCACGGCCGCCATTGCGGTGCCGCTTAATCTGGTGTTCGGGCTCTCGGCCGCTTGGGCCATCGCGAAATTCGACTTCCGCGGCAAAAGCATTCTCACCACACTGATCGATCTGCCGTTCTCGGTATCACCGGTCGTTTCCGGCCTCATCTATGTACTGGTGTTCGGCCTGCAGGGTTGGCTGGGGCCGACGCTGCGCGATCACGACATCAAGATCATCTTCGCGCTGCCCGGCATCGTGCTGGCCACAATCTTCGTGACCTTTCCGTTTGTCGCGCGCGAACTCATTCCGCTGATGAGCGACCAGGGTCGCGACGAGGAAGAGGCCGCCGTCTCGCTCGGTGCATCGGGCCTTTCCACCTTCCTGCGCGTGACGTTACCCAACATCAAATGGGGCCTGCTCTACGGCGTGCTTCTGTGCAATGCGCGCGCGATGGGCGAGTTCGGCGCGGTGTCGGTGGTGAGCGGCCATATCCGCGGACAGACCGACACCATGCCGCTGCATGTCGAAGTTCTCTACAACGATTATCAGTATGTCGGCGCCTTCGCGGTGGCCTCCCTTCTGGCGCTGCTGGCGCTGGTGACTCTCGCGATCAAATCCCTTCTGGAATGGCGTTACGCGGACGAGATCGCCGCGGTCCATCGCCACTGATCCTTGGAAACGGACGAACCTGCCATGTCTCTCATCGTCGACTCCATCGCCAAACGCTTCGGTAATTATGAAGCGCTGAAGGGCGTGAGCTTCACCGCGCCGCAGGGCGCGTTCATCACGCTGCTGGGGCCTTCCGGCTCCGGCAAGACGACGTTGCTGCGGATTCTGGGCGGTCTCGAATTTCCGGATAGCGGCGATGTGTGGTTTGCCGATCTGAATTGGCTGGGCGTGCCGGCGCGTCAGCGCCGCGCGGGATTTGTGTTCCAGCACTACGCATTGTTCCGCCACATGACGGTGGCGAAGAACATCGCCTTTGGGCTCACCGTGCGCCCGCGCCGCGAACGCCCGTCGCGTGCCGAGATCAAGACGCGCGTGGAGGAGCTGCTGTCCCTGGTCCAGCTCGAGGGATTGGGGGATCGCTATCCCAGTCAGCTTTCGGGCGGCCAGCGCCAGCGTGTGGCGTTGGCGCGCGCGCTCGCGATAGAACCGCGTATGCTGCTGCTGGACGAGCCGTTCGGCGCGCTGGACGCGAAGGTGCGCAAGGAATTGCGCCTATGGCTGCGCAAGCTGCATGAGCGCATGGGCATCACCACCATCTTCGTCACCCACGATCAGGAAGAAGCCTTCGCGCTGGCGGATCTCGTCGCGGTGATAAATGCGGGCAAGCTCGAACAATATGGCGCGCCGGCGGATGTACGCCGGGCGCCGAAGACGGCATTCGTGCGCGATTTCATCGGCGCGAGCCTTTGAGACACGGCACTCCGCCCTGGGGGGCCGCATTGCGATTTGTCGGCGCCTGTTTCGGGCGCTAGCTTGCGCAAACGGGATATCGATTGCGGGGCTTCATGCGGTTTTTGAAATATGGCGCGCTGGCGCTGGTGGCGCTTATTGTCCTGGGGCTGGGCGCGGTGATAGCCCTCGACCGGCTGAACCAGCCGCCGGAGCCCGATCCGCAACAGTTTATTGCCGCCGCCGCGCAATATCACGCCCGCATCCTACGCGACAATTTCGGTGTACCGCATGTCTTCGGCCATACCGACGCCGACGTTGCTTTCGGACTCGGCTTCGCGCATAGCGAGGACGATTTTGGCACCATTCAAGAGGTCTTGCTCGCCACGCGCGGAACGCTGGCCGCGACCAATGGGATCGACGCCGCCAAAACCGACTACCTCGTCCATCTGATGCACGTATGGAAAACGGTGGACGCCAATTACGGCAAGCTGCCCGCCGATGTGCGCAAGCTGGCCGAAGCCTATGCGGAGGGCGTGAGCTACTACGCGGCGCTCCATCCCGAAGCGCGCAAGCCGCATGTTCTGCCCATCACCGGCAAGGACGTCGTCGCAGGCTTCGTGTTCAAGACACCATTCTTCTATGGACTCGATACGACGCTCAAGCATGTTCTGGAGCCCGCAAACGACCAGAAGAAACTTCCCGTCGGTTCCAACGGCATTGCCGTTGCGCCATCACGCTCTTCTGACGGTGCGACCCGGCTGTTGGTGAACTCCCATCAGCCTTACACCGGTCCTGTCGCCTGGTACGAGGCGGTGTTGCAGAGCGATGAAGGCTGGCATGTCGCCGGCGGCTTCTTCCCAGGCTCGCCCTTCATGCTGCACGGCCATAATGAGCATCTGGGTTGGGCGAACACGGTGGACAGTCCCGATCTCGCCGACGTTTACCGCCTGACGATCAATCCCAGGAACGAGAACCAATATCTGCTCGACGGCAAATGGCGCGATTTCGAGAAGGAAGATGTGGCGCTGCGCGTGAAGCTGTGGGGGCCGTTGATCTGGACGGTGCATCGCGATGCGTTGTTCTCGGCGCATGGCCCGGTGCTGAAGACCGATCACGGCGTCTTCGCCATCCGCTATGCCGGCATGGGGGAATATCGACAGGTGGAGCAATATTACCGTCTCGACAAGGCGAAGAGCCGCGAAGAATGGCTGGCGGCGATGCGCCTGCAGGCGCTGCCGTCGATCAACTACATCTATGCCGATGAGAAGGGAAATATCGGTTACGTCTATAACGGCCAGTTCCCGGTGCGGAAGCCGGGCTTCGACTGGAAGGGCACTCTGCCGGGTGATCGGTCCGACCTGATCTGGCATGCCTATGTGCCGTTCGATAAAATTCCGCAGCTGTGGAATCCGAAATCCGGCTTCGTGTTCAATTCCAACAACACGCCGTTCCAGGCGACCGGACCGGAAGACGATCTGAAGCCCTCACAGTTTCCGGACTGGATGGGCATCCAGACCAACATGACCAACCGCGCTTACCGCGCGCTGGAGACCTTCGGCGCCGATCCGCATATCAGCGCGGCGAAATTCCGCGCATACAAATTCGATCTGTCCTACAGCGCCAAGTCCGATTTGGCGAAGGACATCGCGGAGATTGAAGCGGTCAATCCGGGCAATGATGCCGATCTGAAACAGGCGCAAACGATCCTGAAGAGTTGGAATCGCAAGACGGACATCCACAATCGCGGCGCGGCGCTGGCGGTCCTGATGGGTGTGCGTGTGGCGCCGGAAGATCAGGGCGGCCCTCGCAAGATGGAGCCGCTGCCCGCGCTGCGCGAGGCGATGGATGTTCTGAAGAAACATTTCGGCAGGCTCGATCCGGAATGGGGGCAGGTGAATCGTTTCCGGCGCGGCAAATACGACCTGCCTGTCGACGGTGGGCCGGACGTCTACCGCGCGGTTTATGGCGAACCGCAGGATGACGGCACGCTCACGGCCAGAGGCGGCGACACATTCATCATGTTCGTAATGTGGGACAAGAATGGAAAACTCTCGTCCGACAGCATCCACCAGTTCGGCTCCGCGACGCTGGACAAGACATCGAAGCATTATGACGATCAGGTGCCGCTATTCGTGGCGATGAAGACGAAGCCGGTCCTGTTCACGCGCGACGAACTCAAAGGCCATATCGAAGCCGATTACCAACCGGGCCAGCCGCACTAGGGAGAACACCATGCCGATTTCCAAATTGTTCGACATTTCCGGCAAGACCGCGCTCGTCACGGGCGGATCGCGCGGCATCGGCCTTATGATCGCGCGCGGCTTCGTGGAAGCGGGCGTGAAAGTCTACATCTCCTCGCGCAACGCCAAGGCCTGCGCCGAAGCGGCGGAAGAACTCAGCAAGATCGGCACCTGCATCGCGCTGCCGCACGATCTGGGCACCACCGCCGAAGTGAAGAAGCTCGCGGAAGATGTGAAGTCGCGCGAGACGAAGCTCGACTTCCTCATCAACAATGCGGGTGCGGCATGGGCCGAACCGTTCGAGACCTATTCGGAAGCCGGATGGGACAAGCTGATGAATGTGAACCTGAAAGCTGTCTTCCTGCTCTCGCAAGCGTTGCTGCCGCTGTTGCGCGCTGCCGGCACCAAGGAAGATCCGGCGCGCGTGGTGAACATCGGCTCCATCGACGGCATTCTCGCGCCGTCGCTGGAGACGTATGCCTATTCCGCCAGCAAGGCCGCGGTGCACCACCTCACGCGCAACATGGCCAAGCATCTGGCGAAGGACCACATCAATGTGAACGCCATCGCGCCCGGCCCCTTCGAGACCAAGATGCTGGCGCCGGTGCTGGCCGTGTCGCGCAAATCCATCGAGGCCAGCGTGCCGGTCGGCCGTATCGGGCAGGACGACGACATGGTGGGCGCCGCCATCTTCTATTGCAGCCGGGCGTCGTCCTATGTGACGGCCACGGTGCTGCCGGTGGATGGCGGCCTCTCGGGAACGCCGTATTCCGCGCTGCCCTTCGAGCTTTAGGATCAACCGCCGTTAACCAGTCCTAACGAAGAACGTCCCAAAATGGGACAGTCCGCGCTAACAAACCACTGTGTTTCAACCGTGGTTCGCCATGCGGCTGGTTCTTTCCATCGCACTTGCCTGGGGCTTGCTGGATTTCTTCTGCGCAAAGGTCGTCCTCGGCGTTATCGCGCCGATCGACCAGCAGCTCTGGGAGCAGATTGCGCATGCCGTGAGCGTCGCGACCCGCTGATCACCACGCATCGATCCATTTGAGCTTCTTGCCTTCGCGCTTTGGCGGGGGCGGGACGGAGCGCAATCCGGCGGTGATCCATTTGCGAGTTTCGGCGGGATCGATCACTTCGTCGAACTCGAACAGAGTCGCCGCCGAGATCGCCTTTCCGCGCTCATACATCTGCGCGACCATCTCGTCATATTTCTTCTTGCGCGCCACGGGATCGGCGATGGCGGCGAGCTCGTTGCGATAGCCGAGCTTCACCGCGCCTTCCAATCCCATGCCGCCGAACTCGCCGGTGGGCCAGGAGATCGTGAAGAACGGCGCGACGAACGATGCCCCCGCCATGCCCTGCGCGCCGAGGCCATAACCTTTGCGCAAAATCACCGTGAACACCGGCACGCTGACATTCGCGCCGATGACGAAGAGACGCGAGTTGTGGCGCACCAGCGCCGTCTTCTCCGCTTCCGGCCCCACCATGTTGCCCGGCGTGTCGCAGAGCATGAGGATCGGGATGTCGAAGCCGTCGCAAAGCTGCATGAAGCGCGCGGCCTTGTCCGAACCGTCGCGGTCGATGGCGCCGCCCAGATGCTTCGGATTGTTGGCGATGATACCGATGGGCCGCCCTTCAATGCGCGCGAAAGCGGTGATCATACCCACGCCGAACGCCTTGCGCAGTTCCAGGACCGAGCCGGTGTCGCACATGGTTTCGATCACGTCGCGCACTTCATAGACGCGCAGCCGGTTTTCCGGAATCGCGCGGCGCAGCAGGCGCTGATCGGCGCAGGTGAAATCGGCGAGCGGGCCCTGGAAGTAGGAGAGATATTTCTTGGCGACGGCAACGCCTTCTTCTTCGTCCTCCACCACCACATCGATCACGCCATTGGGTGCCTGCACCGACACCGGGCCGACATCCTGCGGCTTGAACACGCCGAGACCGCCGCCTTCGATCATCGCGGGGCCGCCCATGCCGAGGGAGGAATTCTTCGTGGCGATGATGACATCGCAGCAGCCCAGCAGCGCCGCATTGCCCGCGAAGCAATAGCCGGAATTGATGCCGACCAGCGGCACAAGGCCGGAAAGCTTGGCGAACTGCATGAAGGTGGTCGTGTTGAGGCCGCCGGCGCTCATGCCGTCGGTGTCGCCCGGCCGGCCGCCGCCGCCTTCGGTGAAGAACACCACCGGCAATCGCCACTGCTCGGCCAGATGCATCATGCGGTCTTTCTTCTGATGGTTGCGCATGCCCTGCGTGCCGGCGAGCACGGTGTAGTCATAGGCCATCACGGCGACGCGCGATTTTTCGTCCGGGAATTTGTCGCCATTCACGCGGCCAAGGCCCATGACAAGGCCATCGCCCGGCGTGCGCTCGATCAGCTCCTGCATCGAATTGCGGCGCAAGCGGCCCGCGACCACCAGCGAGGAATATTCCACGAAGCTATCAGGATCGCAGAGGTCTTCGACATTCTCGCGCACCGTGCGCTGGCCCGTCTTGCGGCGGCGCGCGACGGCTTCGGGGCGGTTCTCATCCTTCAAGAAATCGCGGCGCTTGTAGAGTTCGGCGAGATCGGGGCGGATGTCGTCCAGATCGATCGCTTCTTCTTTCTTCGCTGCGCTGCCCGCCACTTCGCCTTCCTCGATGAACGCGAGCGGCGCATCTTCAAACACCGTGTCGCCCGCCTCGACGGCAAAGCTCTGCAAGGTGCCGGAGACATGCGCAGTGATGACATGCTCCATCTTCATCGCTTCCATCACCAATACCTGATCGCCCGCGCGCACTTTCGCGCCCGGTGAAACGGAAAGTGAAACGATGGTGCCTTGCAGCGGCGCGCGGAGAGCAGAGGTGCCGTCGGGCGTTTCGAGTTCCGCTGTCTGGGTTTCTTCGCGTTCTTCCTTGCCGTGATGCAAAACGGCGAGGGGGTCGGAGGCATCCACTTTCGCGCCCGCGCGCTTCACGGATTTCGGCGGTTCAAAGAAAAGTCTTTGATGATCTTCATCGCGCTGCGTCAGCAAGGTCGCGATGTTGTCTTCGATGAAACGCGTATGCGCGGATTTATCCAGTTCCGGGTGCAGCAGTATGTTCTGCAGGAACGGAATATTGGTGGCGAGGCCGCCGATCTTGAATTCGCACAGCGCCCGATAGGCTTTGCTTTTGGCGTCCGCCAGGTTTCCGGCGTGGACCACCAGCTTGGCCAGCAGCGAGTCGAAGCGCGCATTCGTCTGGTATCCGGCATAGCCGAATCCATCCACGCGCACGCCGCCACCCGACGGCGGATCGTAGGACGACAACGTTCCGCCTGTGGGCTTCACCCCGCCATCCGCCGTCATGGTCTCCATATTGATGCGCGTCTGGATCGCCACGCCGCGCACCAGCGGGACTTCGCCTTGCGTGAGATGCAGTTCCTTCAGCGTCTTGCCGTTCGCGATCTCCAACTGGATACGCACGAGATCGAGGCCCGTTATCTCTTCGGTGACCGTATGTTCCACCTGCAATCGGGCATTGGCTTCGATGAAGGCGTAACGCTCGCCATCCACCAGGAATTCGATGGTGCCGAGATTTTTGTATTTCGCCGCTTCGCCCAGCGCCGTGGCCGCGTCCCACAATTTCTTGCGCAGCTTCTCAGGAATATCGGCAGCGGGGGCGATCTCCACGATCTTCTGGCGCTGGCGTTGCAACGAACATTCCCGGTCCCAGATGTGGCTGACGGATTTGCCGTCGCCGATGATCTGCACTTCGATGTGTTTTGCGCGCGGGAAGAATTCTTCGGCATAGAGCGCGCCATTGCCGAACGCCGCTTTGGCCTCGGAGGCGCAGCGTTCGAAGGCGGAATCGAGATCCTTCGCGTCCATCACCGGGCGCATGCCGCGCCCGCCGCCGCCCGCGACGGCCTTCAGCATGATCGCGCCGGTTTTCTCGAAGAACTTGCGTGCTTCCTCCAGCGTGATGCCACCATGGGTGCCGGGCATCACCGGCACTTTCACGAATTCCGCCAGCTCGCGCGCGCGGCCCTTGTCGCCGAACAATTCCAGCGCTTCTGGGGTCGGTCCCACGAAAACGATTCCGGCCTTCGCGCAGGCGCGGGCGAATTCGGCGTTCTCGGCGAGAAAGCCGTAGCCGGGGTGGATCGCATCCGCGCCCGCATCTTTCGCGATGGTGACGATCTGCTCGATGTCGAGATAGGGCGCCGGTCCTTTGCCGATCAGGCCGCGCGCTTCGTTCGTCTTCTTTATATGCAGCGATGCCGCGTCATCCTCGGAATAGATCGCAAGCGTCTCGATGCCCATCTCGGCGGCGGTGCGCGCGATGCGAATGGCGATCTCGCCGCGATTGGCGATCAGAAGCTTTTTCATGTCCTGCCCTGAATATCTGTTGATCGAACGAAACGCGCAAAGCGGCCTGTCCGCAAGGGGGATCAGGCTGTCAGCGCAAAGCCATGGGCCGGGGCCGGCGCGAGGGGGGCTGGAAGGGCAATGCGCAAGCCATCGCTGGTGCGCTCACACGCCACCGCTGCACCGCTCGCAAGATGCGTGGCGCGCGTCACGGAAGGCAGTTCTGCGCCTTCGATGAATATGTCGCCGGATTTCGGTGTGCCCAGCAGATGGGCATAGAGCGTGCCATCCTTCACGGTGAACCGTACATCGTCCCCTTCGGATGTTCGCCCTGACGCACGCATCCACGGCCGCGTGCCATAGATGCCCTTACCATTGGCGCGCAGCCAATCACCGAAGCCGCGCAGGCGGGCGATCTGCGGTTCCGGAATCCGCGCATCCTCGCCGCGCGGGCCGACATTCAGCAGCAAGTTGCCGTTCTTCGCCACGGTGTCGATGAAGCTGTGCACAAGCGTCTCGACGCTTTCATAGTCGGCGTCGGTGTCCGCGCGATTGAAGCCGAAGGAATGGCTCATGCCGCGTGTGGCTTCCCACTTCTTCGTCTCGATATTTTCGAAGGCGGCATATTCCGGCGTGCGGAAATCGCAATGCGGCGGCAACTGGGGAATGATCCCTTTGCTCGGCGCGTTCGCCATATGCGCTTTCAGGCTCGCATCGATGCCGGCGCGCACCTTGGGATCGCGCATCGCCGCGCGTTCCGGCGTCATCGGCAGCCAGCGGTCGTTCACCACGCCGTCCGGGATGGCGTTGTAATAGTCGGCGAAGAGTTTCAATTCATCGCCAAGCTCGGTCGGCCAGGAAATGTCATTCCACAACACGGACGGCTTGTAGCGTTCGATCAATTCGCGCGTCTGCGCGTCGGCATAGGCGGGATAATCGCCATCCGGCGTTGAGCCCATGAAGTCGGCCAGCGTGCGCAGTGGCTCGCGGTTGAACGTCCAATCGATGCCGCCGGAATAATAGAGCCCGAATTTCTGGCCTTTCGCTCGCACAGCATTCGCCAGCTCACCGACGATATCGCGAGGGCTTGTCCAGTTCGGCTCATGCGGGTTGTTCACCGTGCTGGGCCACAGGCAGAAGCCATCATGATGCTTGGTGACGAGAACGACGTAGCGCGCACCGGCGGCGGCGAAGAGATCGGCCCATTCCTCCGGCTTCCACTGTTTCAAGCCTTCGAGAAAGGGTTCGCGAAAATCCTGGTAGGGCCGGTCGTTCCACACCTCGCGATGGTGTTTTGCACTTTCGCTTTCCGGCACTTTGATCGCGTTCCAGTACCATTCGGTATAGGGCGTGCGCGCAACGGCGGTGTCGTAATTGTCGCGAAATGTGTCGCTGATCGATCCGCCGCGGGTGGCGAAGCCGGGGATGGAGAACAATCCCCAGTGGATGAAGATTCCGAACTTCGCATCCTCGTACCATTCGGGCACGCGGTGGACGTTCAGGGATTTCAGCGTCGGTTCGAAGGGCATCCGGCTCTCGTCTCATGCCCAGGATTCGGGCGGCGCCCAATGCTGCACGCCTGACGCCACGGCAAGCAAGAACGCTTGCGCGGCGGCGGAGATTGGCAGGATAGTATTGGCAGAAATGGCCCGGCCAACGCTGCGTTAAGCGGCCGAGAGACCAAGATATTGTGGGAGTCGAAATGCCCTGGAATTACGGAGACATATTGGATGCCGTCGCCGAGGCCGTGCGTCCGGAGACGCCGGCTTTCGTGCATGGCGAGAAGCGCATCAACTGGGGCGATGCTTCCAAGCGCATGAACAATCTGGGCCGCGCCTTCTTCGCGCGTGGGGCCAAGCCGGGCGACAAGGTTGCCTTCTATCTGCGCAACGGCACCGAATATATGGAAGCGGTCGGCGCGAGTTATCGCGCACGGCTTGTGCATGTGAATGTGAACTACCGCTACAAGCCGGAGGAGGTGCGCTACATCCTCGACAATTCCGACGCCGCGGTTCTGATCTACAGCTCGGAATTCCGTGATGCCGTGGCGCAGATCAAGGACCAGCTTCCGCATATCAAGGCTTATGTCGAAGTCGGTGATGATACCGCGGACTTCGCGGAGAATTACGAGACGCTGGCCGAAGAGGGCGATGGCGCGAAGCTGGATGTGAAGCGTTCGCCCTCCGACATGCTCTTTATCTATACCGGCGGCACGACAGGCATGCCCAAGGGCGTGATGTGGGAACATGGCGCGCTCTGCACCTTGTGGCATGAACGCCTGCGCCGCACCGTCGGCATGGCGCCGGATACGCTCGAAATGTTCGCCAATATGGTCAAAGCCGTGCCGCAAGGCCCGGTGACGTTGCCCGCCTGTCCGATGATGCACGGTACCGGATTCATTTCGGCATCGACGGTGATGCTCTCCGGCGGCACCATTGTAACGGTGGACAACACCCATCTCGATCCCGCCGCGATCTGGTCGGAAGTGGAGCGCAACCGCGTCTCCAGCATGGCCATCGTCGGCGATCCCTTCGCCAAGCCGCTGCTGAAGGAGCTGGACGACAATCCCGGCAAATACGATCTGTCCTCGATGCTCGCGATGTCATCATCTGGTGCGATGTGGAGCGTGGAGGTGAAGCGGGCTCTGCTGAAGCACATGCCCAACCTCACCATCACCGACAGTTTCGCCTCGACCGAAGCGATGGGCATGGGCGCGTCCATCATGACGAAAGACAACGAGGTCCAGACGGCGGCGTTCCAGCTTCTGGAGAACGCCATCGTCATCGACGAGAACAACGAAGTGATCCAACCGGGCAGCGGAAAATCCGGCCGCGTGGCGCTCGGCGGGCCTTTGCCGATGGGCTATTACAAAGACCCGGAGAAAACGGCACGCACCTTCGTCACCATCGGTAATGTGCGCTACTCCATCCCCGGCGACCATGCGCGCGTGGACGAGAACGGCGCGATCACGCTGCTGGGCCGCGGCAACAATTGCATCAACACAGCCGGCGAAAAGGTTTTCCCGGAAGAGGTGGAAGAGGCGCTGAAGACGCATCCTTCGATTGAGGACGCGCTGGTGCTGGGTGTGCCGGACGAAAAATGGGGGCAGGCGATCACCGGGGTGGTGAAGCTCTCCAATGGCAGCGAATTCGACGAGCAGGCCTTGCGCGATCATGTGCGCGGCGTTCTCGCCGGCTACAAGACGCCCAAACGCATCCTGATTTCGGAAGTGAATTTGCGCGCGCCCAACGGCAAAGCCGACTACAAAAGCGCGAAGGATTTCGCGGTGAAGGCGCTCGGCATTTCCGTATAGAATAACACAACCGGAGAACGACCCATGAAGTTCACCTGGTTCAATCTGATGCCCTGGCCCTATCTGCCGGATGATTTCCGGGAGAAGAACCATTCGGTGTGGGTGGACATCAATTCGCGGCTCTTCGATCCGGTGAAGAGCAACGAGGTCTACAACACCTATATGGACCTGCTCGAATATGCCGGAACGCTGGGTTTCGACGGCATCGGCGTGAACGAGCATCACCAGAACGGCTACGGCATCATGCCCAGCCCCAACATCATCGCGGCAGGATTGGCGCGGCGCACGAAGGATGTGGGCCTTGTCGTGCTCGGAAATTCCATCGCGCTCTACAATCCGCCGATCCGCGTGGCCGAAGAGTTCGCGATGCTGGATTGCATCTCCGGCGGGCGGCTCGTCGCGGGCTTTCCCGTCGGCACCTCGATGGATACCAATTACTGCTACGGCCAGATTCCGGCGCTGACGCGCGAGAAATATCAGGAAGCGCACGACCTGATCCGCAAGGCGTGGAGCGAGCCCGATCCCTTCGCGTGGAACGGCCGCTACACCAAGCTGCGCCATGTGAACATCTGGCCGCGGCCCATCCAGAACCCGCCGCCGATCCATATTCCCGGTGGCGGCAGCGTCGAGACCTATGACTTCTGCATCGACAACACCTATTCCTATTCCTATCTCTCATTCAGCGGCTATCTGCGCGCCAAGGCGTTGATGGACGGCTATTGGCGACGCGTGGAAGAGCGCAAGGCGCCGGATGCCTCGCCCTATCGCGCCGGTTTCGCGCAGACAATTCTGGTGGCGGAGACGGACGCGGAAGCGCGCAAGCTTTACGAAAAGCATGTTCTTTATTTCTACAATCGCTGCCTGCATGTGTTCGCGGGCTTCGCGGATGCACCGGGCTATCGCACCATCAAGACAATCCAGACCGGCGCGCTGTCGCAATATGCCCCGCCCAAGGGCTATGCGAACGTCACCTGGGAAGAACTGATCGAAGGCGGCCACATCATCGCCGGATCGCCGGAAACCGTGCGCCAGCGCATGGAAGACCTGATCACGACGCTGCGCGTGGGCAACATCTTCTGCCTCATGCATGTGGGCGACATGCCGAAGGAGAAGGCGATGTATTCCACCCAGCTCTTCGCCGAGAAGGTGATGCCCAAGCTGCGCCACTTCTTCCCGGAATTCGAGAATGACAGCCGCTTCTGGTGTCACCCCATGGCCAACCAGGCGAAACCGGGAAGTCTGCCGAATGTAAAGGCTGCGCCGATGATGGCGGGAGAATAGCGATGGCCCTGGCTCTCAAGACTGTCGCTGCGCCGCGTGTGCCGGTGCGATACTACGAAGGTGGAAGCGGAACGCCGCTCGTTTTCCTGCATGGCGCGGGTGGCGTGCTGCCCGGCGATCCGCTGCTGGAGAAGCTTTCACAGAAATATCATCTCTATGCGCCGCTGCTGCCCGGTTATGGCGACAGCGAGGAATGCGGCGACATCCGCGACATGCTCGACTTCGCATTGCACACTGCCGATGTGATCGACGCGCTGGGCCTGAAAGATCCGATCCTTGTCGGTCATTCCATGGGCGGCATGATCGCGGCGGAAATGGCGGCGATTGCGCCGCATGACACATCGCGGCTCGGCCTTATCGCGCCGGCGGGCTTGTGGATGGACGACCACCCGATCCCGGATCTCTTCGCGACGATGCCTTACGAATATCCCAACCTCTTGTTCCACGACGCGGCGCAAGGCGCGGCGTTGCTGACGGCAAACACGCGCATCGACGATCCGGAATGGCTGAAGGCCTTCCTCGTCACCAATGCGCGCCAGCTCGGCATGGCGGGCAAGATCCTGTTTCCGATTCCGGAGCGCGGATTGTCGTCGCGGCTCTATCGCATCAAGGCGAAGACGCTGCTCATCTGGGGCGACAGCGACCGGCTGATCTCGCCGGTCTATGCGCAGGCGTGGAAGAAGGGCATCAAGGGCGCGGAACTGGTCGCGATCCCAGAAGCCGGACACATGGTCACCATCGAAAAGACCGATCAGGTCGTGAGCGCGCTGGCGCGGCTGGGTTAGGAGAGAGTCATGGCGGAATATGATCTGGTAATCCGAGGCGGCAATGTCGCCGATGGATTGGGCGGCGCGCTCCGTGAAGCCGATATCGCCGTGAAGGGCGGCAAGATCGCCGCCGTTGGCAAAGTTACGGGCAAAGGCAAAGAAGAGATCGACGCCAAGGGCCTGCTCGTCACGCCGGGTTTCGTGGATATTCATACGCACTATGACGGGCAGGCGACGTGGGACGCGCGCATGCAGCCGTCGAGCTGGCACGGCGTCACCACGGCGGTGATGGGAAATTGCGGCGTGGGCTTCGCGCCGGTGCGCCGCGCGGATCGCGATCGGCTGATCGAGTTGATGGAAGGCGTGGAGGACATTCCGGGCGCGGCGCTGCACGAAGGCCTGAAATGGAATTGGGAGAGCTTCGGCGATTATCTGGACGCGTTGGAAGCCCGCCCGCGCGATATCGACATCGCGGCGCAGCTTCCGCATGGCGCGCTGCGCGTCTATGTGATGGGCGAACGCGGCGCGAAGCTGGAGCCGGCGAACGAGAAAGACATTGCGCAGATGCGCGCGCTCACTGCCGAAGCCATGCGCGCCGGCGCGCTGGGCTTCACCACCTCGCGCACGCTCAACCACCGCACCGTGAAAGGCGATCCCACGCCGTCGCTCCGCGCCACGCATGAAGAGCTGATGGGCATCGCGCGCGGCATGAAAGATGCGGGCTCGGGCGTGTTCGAGCTGATCTCCGATTTCGACAATCCCGATCCCATCACCGAATTCGGCATGATCCGCGGGCTTGTTGCCGAAAGCGGGCGGCCGCTGTCGCTCTCGCTGGCGCAGGCGGGAAAATCCGCCGATGGCTGGAAGGCGCTGCTCGGCATGATCGAAAGCGCGTCGAAGGATGGGTTGCCGATCCGCGGGCAGGTCGCGCCGCGTCCCATCGGTTTGCTGCTGGGCCTGCAAGGCACGCTCAATCCCTTCGTTGCGCATGAAGCCTTCGCCGCGATCAGGGACAAGCCGCTGGCGGAGAAAGTCGCCGCCATGCGCGATCCCATATTCCGCGCGCGCATCATGGCGGAGAACGATGCGAAGCAAACCCATCCGCTCGCCCGCCGCGTGATGCAATTCGACCAGATCTATCCGCTCGGCAATCCGCCGAATTATGAGCCGCCGCGCGAAACCGCCATCGCCATGCAAGCCGAGCGCACGGGCCGCGACGCCGCCGAACTCGCCTATGACATGCTGCTGGAAGACGAAGGTCGCGCTTTCCTGTTTTCACCCTTCGCCAACTACACCAACTACAACCTCGATTGCTGCGGCGAGATGATCGCGCATTCCGATACGGTGATGGGCCTCGGCGATGGTGGCGCGCATGTCGGCATCATCTCCGATGCCAGCTACACCACCTATCTGCTCACCCATTGGGGCCGTGACCGGGCGCATGGCCGCTTCGATCTCGGCTATCTGGTGAAACGCCTGACCTCCGAGACGGCGCGCGCCGTCGGCCTGATGGATCGCGGCATCCTCGCGCCGGGCATGAAGGCGGACATCAACGTCATAAATTTCGACAAGCTGCGCGTGAATGCCCCGACCATGGCGTTCGATCTTCCCGCCGGCGGCAAGCGCCTGCTGCAAGGCGCGGACGGCTACGTCGCCACGATTGTCTCGGGCAACGTCACCTACCGCGATGGCAAGGAGACCGGCGCGCTGCCCGGCAAGCTGGTGCGCGGACCGCAGGTGGCGCCGTAATCTCACCTGTCATCCCCGGCGAGCCGAGCAACGCGAGGCGAGGGAAGGGGACCCAGGTAGTTCCGGCGCTTCGGTCCCGAAGCGATTCTGAGACCAAGTTTCTCCAATTTATTGTCGCCCCAGCTGGGTCCCCTTCCCCTCGCTCCGCTCGGCCGGGGATGACAAAGCTTGACCACCATATAGTTTCAGATGAAACTATCGCCGTTTCACGCCCATCAGAAGGAAAAGACATGGCGGATCTCTGGGAAAACCCGATCGGCACCGACGGCTTCGAATTCGTCGAATACACCGCGCCCGATGTGAACAAACTGCATGCCTTCTTCGAGCAGATGGGCTTTCGCGCCGTGGGCCGTCACCGTTCCAAGAACGTGACTCTGTATCGCCAGGGCGACACCAATTTCATCGTCAATGCCGAACCGGGCAGCCACGGCGCGCGCTTCGCGAAAGCGCACGGTCCCAGCGCCTGCGCGATGGCATTCCGCGTGAAAGATGCGGCTTACGCTTACAAGAAGCTTCTGGAATTGGGCGCCACGCCGTTTCACGGCACGCAGGCGGGGCCTATGGAGTTGAACATCCCGGCCATCGAAGGCATTGGGGGCAGCGCGATCTATCTGGTGGATCGTTATGGCGACCGGTCGATCTACGATGTGGACTTCATCCCCACCGATCCGTCCAAGGGCTTCGCGCATGAAGGTGCGAGGCTGACCTATATCGACCACGTCACGCACAACGTGTTCCGCGGCAATATGGACAAGTGGGCGGGCTTCTACGAGAAGTTCTTCAACTTTCGCGAAATCCGCTACTTCGACATCGAAGGTAAGCTGACGGGCCTGAAATCCCGCGCGATGACGAGCCCGGACGGCAATATCCGTATCCCGATCAACGAGTCGTCCGACGACAAGTCGCAGATTCACGAATATCTGGAAGAGTATAAGGGCGAAGGTATCCAGCACATCGCGCTGGGCAGCGACAACATCTATGAAAGCGTGGAAGCGCTGCAGAAGAAGGGCATCGCCTTCCAGAGCACGCCGGACACCTATTACGAGCGCCTCGACAACCGCATCAAGGGCCATGGCGAAGATGTGCCGCGCTTGCAGAAGGACGGCATCCTGATGGACGGCGCGCCGGAAGACAGCGGGTTGCTGCTCCAAATCTTCACGCAGAACGCCATCGGCCCGATCTTCTTCGAGATCATCCAGCGCAAGGGCAATCAGGGCTTCGGCGAAGGCAATTTCAAGGCGCTGTTCGAAAGCATTGAAGCCGACCAGATCAAGCGCGGCGTGCTGAAGGGTCCGAGCGAAGCGACGGACGGCGCGGGAGCGCACTGATGTCTTCGAAAAACTGGATCGAATTTCCGCGCGTCGAAGGCGAGACCTCGAAGCAGGCGCATGCCGATCTTCCGGCCGGCACCTATGAGCGCGAAATCGGGCGTGACGGGTTCTTCGGCCCCGCCACGCACATCTATCACAAGCATCCGCCGACGGGCTGGACGTCGTTCGACGGCCCGCTCCGCCCGCGTGCGTTCGATGCGGTGAAGGCGACGGAGAAGGGCGATCCCAACCGGATCATCCCGCTCATGAGCAACGCCAATTGCAAGATCGACATCTGGCGCTGCTTGGCGTCGATGCCAACGTTGGCGCGCAATGCCGATGGCGATCTCCTGTTCTTCATCCACGCAGGCGAGGGCGATCTGTTCTGCGATTTCGGCCATCTGCCCTATCGCGAAGGCGATTACATCCTGCTGCCGCGCGGCACGATGTGGCGGCTGGAGACGAAACAACCGACGACCGTGCTGCGCATCGAAGCGACGAACGGAAGTTACAAACTGCCGGAGCGCGGCATCTTGGGGCCACACGCGATCTTCGATCCGGCGGCGCTGGAAACGCCGAAGCTGGATGACGCCTTCAAATCCCAGCGCGACGGCGAATGGACCGTAAGTGTGAAGCGGCGCGGCGAGCTGACGAAAATCACCTATCCGTTCAATCCACTGGATGCGGTAGGCTGGAAAGGCAATCTCACGGCGTTGAAGCTGAACTGGCGCGATATCCGGCCGGTGATGAGTCACCGCTATCATATTCCGCCGAGTGTTCACTCCACTTTCGTGGCGGACCGTTTTGTCGTCTGCACCTTCGTGCCGCGCCCGATCGAGAGCGATCCCGGCGCGCTCAAGGTGCCGTTCTATCATTCCAACGACGATTACGACGAAGTGATCTTTTACCATCAGGGCGAGTTCTTCAGCCGCGACAACATCCATCCCGGCATGATCACGTGGCATCCCAACGGCTTCACCCACGGCCCGCATCCCAAGGCCTTCGCGGCCGGGCAGAAGGCGGCCAAGACGATGACCGACGAAGTGGCCGTGATGATCGACGCTCGCGATCCGTTGGACATGCTGGAAGCCGCCGAAGGCACGGAAGATCGCGGTTACGCCGATAGCTGGAAACCCAAGGCATGAAACTCGCGTCTTTGAAGAGCGGGCGCGATGGCGCGCTGGTGGTTGTTTCGCGCGATCTCTCCCGCTGCGTTTCCGTTCCGCATGTTTCCATGACGCTGCAGCACGCGCTGGACCATTGGGATGAATGCGCGCCGCGTCTGCAGCAGGTTTATGACCTGTTGAACGAAGACAAGGTGGAAGGCGAACAGGCGTTCGATCCGAAAGCTTGCGCCTCGCCGTTGCCGCGCGCCTATCAATGGGCAGATGGCTCGGCCTACGTCACGCATGTGGAACTGGTGCGCAAGGCGCGCGGCGCAGAGATGCCGCCCAGCTTCTGGACCGATCCTTTGATGTATCAGGGCGGTTCGGATTCCTTCATCGGCCCTTGCGATCCGATCCTCGCGGCGGATGAAGCCTGGGGCATCGATTTCGAAGGCGAAGTCGCAATCATCACCGACGATGTGCCGATGGACAGCACGCCGGATGCGGCCGCCAAGCACATCAAATTGTTGATGCTGGTGAACGACGTTTCGCTGCGCAACCTGATCCCGGCGGAGCTGGCCAAGAATTTCGGCTTCTTTCAGTCCAAGCCCGCCAGCGCTTTTTCGCCCGTCGCCGTGACGCCGGACGAGCTGGATGGCGCGTGGCGGGACGGCAAGGCACATCTGCCGCTCACCGTCACCTATAACGGAAAGCCCTTCGGCCATCCGAATGCGGGCGTGGATATGACATTCTCCTTCCCGCAGCTCATCGCTCACGCCGCGAAAACGCGCGCGCTGGTGGCCGGCTCCATCGTCGGCTCCGGCACGGTGTCTAACAAGAGCGGCAATGTCGGCTCGGCCTGCCTCGCGGAAAAGCGCACGCTGGAAACCATCGCAGGCGGCAAGCCGGTTACACCTTTCATGAAGTTCGGCGACACGATCCGCATCGAGATGCTGGACCGGGACGGCAAATCCATCTTCGGCGCTATCGACCAGCAGGTGAAGAAGTATGAGTGACTTCGCGCTCTACGGCTATTTCCGCTCCTCCGCCGCTTTCCGAGCGCGCATCGCACTGAACCTGAAGGGCATCAAGCCGGAACTGCGCTTCGTCCATTTGCTGCGTAACGGGGGCGAGCAACACACGCCGGAATATAAGGCGCTGAACCCGCAGGAGCTGATCCCCGCGCTGGTGCATGACGGGCATACGATTACGCAATCGCTCGCGATCATCGAATATCTCAACGAGATTGTGCCGGAACCGCCGCTGTTACCGAAGGACGCCTATGGCCGCGCGCGTTGCCGTGAGCTTGCCTATGCCGTGGCCTGCGATATCCACCCGGTGAATAACCTTCGCGTCGGACGCTTCATCAAGCACACGTGGAACATCTCAGACGACGATATCGTCCGCTGGCAACGCCATTGGATCAAGGTCGGCTTCAACGCGCTGGAAACGATGCTCTCGTCATCGAAAGAGACAGGGAAATTCTGCCATGGCGACGCCCCCACCATCGCAGACATTTGCCTCATCCCGCAGGTCGCCAATGCGCGGCGGGTGAAGCTGGAAATCGAAACTTGGCCCACCATCGCGCGCATCGAGGCGCATGCACTTTTGCATCCCGCGTTCGACGCCGCGTTGCCGAAGAACCAGCCCGATGCCGAGTAACGTCAAAGCGCTCGAGCATCTGACGCTCGATCTGGATCACTTCCTGCCCTATCGGCTGTCGATCCTCTCGAATCGCGCATCGGATGCCATCGCGCAGCACTATTCCGATCGCTTCGGGTTGTCGGTGCCGGAATGGCGCGTCATGGCCGTGCTGGGCCAGACGCCCGGCATGTCGGCGCGCGATGTGGCGCAGCGCACGGCGATGGACAAGGTTCAGGTCAGCCGCGCTGTCGCTTCCTTGGTGGATATGCGCCGCGTGAAGCGCGAAGGCGATGAAGCCGATGGCCGCGTCACGCGGCTATCCCTCACGGCCAAGGGGCAGGCGATTTACGATGAGGTCGTGCCGTTGGCGCTACATCTGGAAGAAGTGTTCCTCGCCGCGCTGACCTCGGAAGAACGCAAAACGCTGAACCGGCTGATGGACAAGCTGACCGACCGGATCGAGCACCTGCACATCATTCCTGCACAATCAGAATAGCCAGCGCCTTGGGCCCATGCGCGCCGAGTTCGAGCGTCTGCTCGATATCGCCGGTGCGCGATGGGCCGGTGACGAAGTTGAGCGTGTGCGGCAGGCTCTTCGCCTTCACGCGCGCGATGACGGTTTCCATTTGCGGAACGATGTCGGATGCCTTCAGCACCGCAATCTCGAATCCGGGCCTGAAATGCCACGACGCGGGGTTTCCGGTTGTGGCCGGATAAGCGAGGGTGCCGGTCTCTGCAACGCCGAAGGATGCGGTGGTCAGCGCGGCATCATCCGGACCCGGCGGCGTGCGCTTCACGGCGAGTGTGCCGACATCCATCGCCTGCGCATCGGGCGCGATGTGGATTTCGGCGGGCAGGTTCCTGCCGCGCAGAAGATCCGCGATGGCGGCGGGAATTTCGCTGGCATTTTTGAGGATGCGGACATCCGCATTCACAGCAGCGGCGCGTTCTGAAAATATTGCGACAAGATCGGCCGGAGCCGCAGGCGGCACATAGGGTGCGGGCCGCGTGGTGCTTTTCACGCGCTGCGTGCGGATCGCGCCAAGGATGTCCTCGCGCGCGCTCATTGTCTTGCTTTCCACAATTCGTGGAACGTCTTGCCTTGTGGCGCAGGCAGGTCGCGCACAGCGAACCAGCCGCGCGGAAGCGGCAGCGCCGCGATATGTCCGCGCCTGCCACCAACCATCTTCAGGAAACGCGCTGCGATACCGGTTATCGCGCGATAAAGCGCAGGCCGCTTGGCGAAGAACGCCCAAACGCCAAGGCCAGCGACAAAGCTTTTCGGCGCCAATCCGCTCGCATGCTCGCGCGCGCGCCAATGGCGCATGATCGCGGGCAGGGGAATTTTCACCGGGCACACTTCCGCGCAACGCCCGCAGAAGGTGGAAGCATTGGCGTGATGCGCCGCCTGTTCGACGCCCATCATGCCGGGATTGAGCGCGGCGCCGATGGGGCCGGGATAGGTCGCGCCATAGGCATGGCCGCCCACCGCGCCATAGATCGGGCAATGGTTGAGGCAGGCCGAGCAGCGGATGCAGCGCAGAACTTCTTCCGCTTCACCGCCGATGAGCCGCGAGCGTCCGTTGTCCACCAACACGACATGAAAATTCTTGGGCCCATCGCCGTCGGATGGCCCCAGCATCACCGAGACATAAGAGGAAATATCCTGCCCGGTGGCGGAGCGGGTGAGTAGGCGCAGCAGCACGGCAGCGTCGTTCAGATCGGCGCAAACCTTTTCGATGCCGGTCAGAACGATGTGTGTTTTTGGCAAAAGCCGCGTGAGATCGCCATTGCCTTCATTGGTAACGATGATCGCCGCGCCTTCCTCGGCGGTGAGGAAATTCGCGCCGGTGATGCCCGCATCCGCCGCTTCGAACTGCGCGCGCAGAAGCTGGCGCGCTTCACCGACCAGCGCCTGCCGTTCATCCAGATTGCGCTTTGGATCGAGCGCAGTGTGCGCCTCGCGGAACGTCTGCGCCACCTGTTCTTTGTGCAGGTGAAATGCCGGCGCGATGATGTGGCTGGGCGGCTCGTTGCGCAGCTGAATGATGTATTCGCCCAGATCGGTCTCGACCGGGATCAAGCCGTTCGCTTCGAGAAACGGATTGAGCGCGATCTCCTCGCTCACCATGGACTTGCCCTTGGTGACCGTCTTCGCGCCCACTTCCTTCAATATGCCGAGGATGACTTCGCGCGCCTCTTTCGCGTCGCGCGCCCAATGCACCTTGCCGCCGCGCGCGGTGACGGCGCGCTCGAACTGTTCCAGCAGCGTGTCGAGATGCGTAAGGGCAAAGTCGCGAATGGCGCGGCCTTGCTCGCGCAATTCTTCCCAATCGCCGCCGAAGCGTTCGATGGCGAGCGCGCGATTGGCGCCGAAATGGGTCTTCAATCGGCCCAGCGCCGTCTTCAGGCTTTCATCCGCCAGCGCGGCCTTGGACGCAGCGAGAAAATCGCGCGGGCTCTGGTTCATGGCTCGCCCAGCGCCGGATCGTGCATGTCCGCCAGCACTTCGGCGATGTGGCGCACCTTCACCGAATTGCCCTGCCGCTCCATGCGACCCGCCAAATGCAACAGGCAGCCCAGATCGGGCCCGACGAGGAGCTCCGCGCCGGTGGAGCGGATGTCGGTGATCTTGTCGTCTGCCATGCGCTCGGAAATGTCCGGATATTTGACGCTGAACAAGCCGCCGAAGCCGCAGCACACTTCCGGCTCTTTCAGCTCGGAAAGTTGCAAGCCTTCCACGGTGTTCAGAAGTTGGCGCGGCTCGTCCTTCACCTTCATCTCGCGCAGCGATGAACAGGACGTGTGATAGCAGGTGCGCATTTTGCAATGCGCCGAGACATTCTTCATTCCGCGCACATTCACCAGAAACTGGATCAGCTCATAGGTCTTGGCGGCGAGCGCCTTGGCCCGAGACAGATAGGCGGCATCATCGCGCAGCGCCTCGACGTAGTGCACGCGGATCATGCCGCCGCAGGAGCCGGACGGTGCAACGACATAGTCGAAACCTTCGAACGCATCGACCACCGCGCGGGCGAGGGCGGCGGCATCCCCGTCCGCGCCGGCATTCCAGGCGGGTTGGCCGCAGCAGGTCTGCGTGTGCGGCACGAACACCTCGCAGCCAGCCTGCTCCAGAAGCTTCACCGCCGCGAAGCCCACGGAAGGCCGCATCAGATCCACAAGACAGGTGACGAAAAGGCCGACGCGCGGCTTGCTGTTCATGTCCTATGTTTTGCGCGTTTGCGCTTATGCGGCAAGCCCTGCCCCAAGGCATAGGTGGCCTCGCGCAGAACGTTCATCAGCTGCTGGCGGTCTTCGATCTTCGCCAGCGCTTCGAAGGGGATGACATCGCCCACGCGCACCGCCACTTCGTGCCCGATGCTGTCATGCACTTCCTTGAAGAGCAGCGAGAGACGCAGGGTCATGGAGAGATGGCTGGCAAGCTGGAACAGGCGGCTGTTCTGGCCCGCGAAATAGACCGGCACCACCGATGCTTTGCCTTGCGAAATCAGCCGCGCGGTCAGGTTCTTCCACTCGGCATCCACGGCGCGTTTGTCCCAGAGCTTGGGCGTGGTGGAAACGCCGCCGGCGGGGAACACGATCAGGCAACCGCCGTTCAGAAGATGATGCTTCGCCGCCGCACGGGATTTGAGGTTCGTCTGCAGTGCCGCCTCGGTCTCCGTGAAATCGACCGGAAGCAGGAATTCCTTCACCTCGTCGGCGCGGTTCAGCACCGCATTGGTGAGGATGCGAAAATCGCCGCGCACGCGATTGACCAGATGGCAGATGATGACGCCGTCCAGCACGCCGAAAGGATGGTTGGCGACGAAGACCAGCGGCCCGGCCTTCGGCACGCGCGCAAGCGCATCTTCATTCGTGGCGATATGCAGATCCAGAAGCCGGATCGCCAGGTCCCAGAAGCTTTCGCCCGGCAGGCGGCGCGAGAAGCGTTCGTCATAAAGCGATTTCAGCCGCGGCTGGCCCGTCATCCGCTCGATCATGCGGATGATGAAGCGTTTCAGCCGTGGATCGCCGGCTTCGGCGTAAGAGAAGGTGTCGGCGGCCCCGTCCATGATTTGCGCAGTCTAGCGGGCGCGCCCAGCCGGTTGAAGCTAGGCTGGCGTTTCCCGGAGCGAAAATCCGCCCTTGCCCAGCGCGGTGCGCAGGATGAGATAGAGCAGGAAACCGATCGGCCCGAACAGAAGCGTCACAATCAGGCAGGGGATGACGGCCAGGTGCGGAATGCCGCGGCGCTGCGCGTCCCGCGTTTCCCACGCGCCGATGAAGAGGTCGAACACCAGATAGTGAATCCAGCCCGCTGTTGCAGCCACGGGCGCGGTGAAGAACGCCATCACGCCATGCAGCGAGGTGAAACTGCCGTCTGCCGCCCCTTCGCCCATGAACACCCGCGCAATCAGCCATGTGTAGGTGAGGCCGATGACGACAGGCACCACGACGGAGTTCACGAGAAAATCCGTTCCCTTCCAGCGCGGCGCCACGATCAGCAGCAGCCAGAAAACGATGATGCCGCGATTGGCGATCAGGAAAACGGTGTCCGGCGAGAGCGCGCTCACTTGGAAAAGCGCTTCTTCAGCCAGTTGATCATCGCGGCGCTGGTTTCTTCCGGGTGTTCCTGCTGCGTCCAGTGTCCGCACTTCTTGATAAGCACTTTCTCCAGATCCGGCACGAAGCGCTCCATGCCGTCGGCCATCGCCGGCGAGAGCACCACGTCGTCTTCCGCCATGATCATCAGGCCGGGCACATGCACGCGCTGCTCCATGGTGCCGCTCTCCACCCAGTTGCGGGTGAAATTGCGATACCAGTTGATGCCGCCGGTGAAGCCCGTCTTCTCGAATGTGTCGATGAAGAATTGCAGCTCTTCTTTGGGCATCACCAGCTCGCCAGGCCACAGGCTCTCATCCGATTGCAGCGCGTGGACGAGTTCGAGGTTGCGCTGCTCTTGCGGCAGCTTGGCGTATTCGGCCGCCGTCGGCCCGCCTTTGCGCATGAAGAAGCGAAAGGCCTTGCCGGTGTCTTTGGCCAGAAGCGCATCGGCCACGCCGGGCTTCTGGAAGAAGACGATATACATGTTCTCGCCATACATGGCGCGCATCGCCATGATCGGATCGACCGGCGGGCGCGGCAGGAACGGCGTATTCACGCCGATGACGCCGGACACGCGGTCGGGCTGGTAGATCGCCATCTGCCAGACGACCATGCCACCCCAGTCATGGCCGGCAAACACGGCCTTGTCGATTCCGAACGCATCCAGCATTCCGGCCAGATCGCCGGTGAGATGCTTCATGTCGTAATCTTCGATCTTCTCCGGCCGCGAAGTGAGGCCATAGCCGCGCTGATCCGGCGCCAGAACATGAAAGCCCGCATCGGCCAGCGCCTTGATCTGGTAGCGCCAGGAAAACGCCAGCTCCGGAAAGCCATGGCAGAAAACCACGGGAACGCCGTCTTTCGGCCCTGCTTCGTACACGGCCATATCGATGCCATTGGTCTTCACCATTTTCGGCGTCGGCATATCCAGCATCGTCATCTCCCCAATTTTGTTTGTCAGCCCGCGAGGTTCAGGCGCGCGAACATCTCGTGACGTTCCGGGCCCATCTTCGGCGGATAGTAATCGCGCTTCTGTTTGATCGCTTTGGGCAATGCCCAGGTCGCCAGGATGCGCGAGACGATGGCCGGCCGCTTCATGAAGGCGGTCGGCTCATCCAGCATGTGGAACACGCGCGACATGGCACGGCTCACGGACACATGCGCGCGCTGCGCCGGCATCAGCCCGTCATCGGTGAAGCTCTTCATGATGCGCGCGCGCAGGCGCGGCTTGTAGTCCGGATCGCGCTCGTTCTTGGCACGGCGAATCGCCTGCAGGTCGAGCGTGACCATGGAATCGAAATAGGGCCGGATCGCCTTCTCGAAATCGCGCTCATACAGCTTCGCGCGCGCGACGGGATCGGGCGTGGCATCCAGCGTGGCGCGCAGGATATGCGCCTCTACGAAACCGCTGGAACAGCCGCGACCATAAAGCGGATTGGTGCGCACCGCGGCATCGCCGAGCGGGAAGAAGTTCAACGCCTGCGGCTCGCCATCTTTCAGGTAATGCCGCCACACATTTTCCAGGCTGCCCATGGAATAGACGGCGCTCACCGGTTCCGCGCGTTCCGGGTTCATCCAGCGCGCGGCGCCGGGCAGGGCCATGCACACTGCGTCGAACACCTCCGGCTTCATCACCGCCATGCGCATTTCGGTTTCGATTTCCGGCGTCGCCAGCGTCACCGAGAAATGGCGATTGTCCGCGATGAACACGCCGAATTTGATGTAGCCCAGATCGCCGCCGCCGGGCACGCCGTCGCGCGGCGGCTCGTCCTGCCCGTCGCGCAGGCGATAATGGCGCGTGAAATAAAGAATGCCGCAGGGGCTGGATTCTTCGCGCACCACGGTCCCCTCGGTGCGGAACCAATCGGGAAACACCGTGTTGCGGCCCGTCGCGTCGATGACGATATCGGCGCGCATATCCTCAACCGTGCCGTTGCGCTCGACCTTCAAGCCCTCGACGATGATCCTGCCATTCTCCTTGCGCGTGAGGAGGCCGCGCACGCCGGCGTCGGTGACGAAGCTGATGCCCGGCAGTGTCGCCGCATAACGGCGTATGACCAGCTCCAGCGTGGTGCGGCGGCTGAACAACAGCGTCAGATCCGCATCGCTGGGTTCGGCGACATATTTCTTTTCCAGATTGGGCGGCAAGCCTTCTGCGAAGCCGAACAGCCGCGTGCCTTCGGCCAGCAGTTCTTTCATCAGATCGGGATAGCGGTCGCGGATCAGCGAGGTGAGGCGGCCGAGAAAGGCATGGCTGTGGCGAAGTTGCGTGGCGCCGCGGCGTTCCCAATGCATGAAGGCTTCTTCGGGCGATGTGTCGGGCGGTGGCGGATCGCGATCGACAAAAACGACGTCGCGCGTCTCGCCGCTCAGCGCGAGCGCCGCACCAAGTCCCGCGATGCCTGCGCCCGCGACCAGAATTTTCTCTTTGCGCATCTACGCAACTTTCGTTGCCGCCCAAGCCAGCGCGATCCAGCCCACCAGGAACGCCAGCCCCCCGAACGGTGTCACGAAGCCTAGACTTCGCACGCCGGTCAGCGCCAGCAGATAAAGCGAGCCGGAAAACAAAACGATTCCCGCAAGGAAAAATCCTGCCGCGACGGAAGCGGGCGTTGACGCAGCGCCGCTGCGGATGGCAAGCGCGGCCAATCCGATCGCGAGCGCATGATACATATGATAGCGCGCGCCAGTTTCGAAAACCTCGATGGCATGCGCATCGATTCGCCCCTGCAGGCTATGCGCACCGAACGCGCCGAGCGCCACGGCGAGCGCGCCGTTGATCGCGGCGATGAGCAGCCACAAATTCATCATGCGCATCCACAGCCATGGGCGTGCGGCACATGATCGACCACCGGATCGTGCAGCGCCGCCAGCGCAGTTTGGGACAATTCCTTCGTCGCCTCGAAATCTTTCTTCGCGGTTTCCAGAAGGCGCGGCGTCATCATCAAATCGAGCGCCGTCATGGCGAGCGATTTCGCGCCATCGAGCACAGCGAGGTCGCCTTTGCCCGACCCGGCCCATTTCGCGAACTCGGCATTGTGGATGATCACGTTGGAGGGCGCGACCGCGAGCATGGGATGGATGGACGGCACGCGATGGCTGACATTGCCCATGTCGGTGGAGCCCGCAAACCCCGGCGGCACATCCTTCATCGGGAAGAATTCGCGGCCCAGCGCCGTGGCGTTGTCTTCATAAGCCTGCGCCATCGCCCAGTTGGTCTTCATGTCCAGATAGTCCGACGCGCCCCATTTGGTTTCCACCTTGCAACCGGTTGCAATCGCCGCGCCTTCGAAGCAGCCCTGCACACGCGCCTTGAGATGCGCGAGCTCATGCACATCGACGGCGCGCACATAGAAGCGGCACGCCGCGCGCTCCGGCACGATGTTCGGCGCGAGGCCGCCCTCGGTGATGATGCCGTGGATGCGCTCGTTGTTCTTGATGTGCTGGCGCAGCTGCGCGATCGATTGATAGGCCTGCACCACCGCGTCCAGCGCGTTCAGCCCGCGATAGGGCATGGCGGCGGCATGCGCGGCGCGGCCGTAATAGGTCACTTCCACTTCCGAGATCGCGATGCAGGGCATCGTCATCAAATTCATATTCGCGGGATGGATCATCATCGCCGCATCCACTTTCTCGAATGCGCCTTCGCGTGCGACGATTTCCTTGCCGCCGAAACGCTCTTCCGCCGGAGTGCCGAGATAACGCACGCGGCCGGGTAGGCGGCCGTTCAGTTTCGCAAGGCCCAGCGCGGCACCCAATCCCGATGTCGCGATGATATTGTGGCCGCAGGCATGACCGATGCCGGGTAGCGCATCATATTCGGAGAGGATCGCGATGTTCGGTCCCTTGTCGCCGAACTCCGAAACATAGGCCGTCTTCAAGCCATAGGCTTCGCGCTGGACCTTCAGATCATGATGCTCTGTCGCCTTGGCGAGCTTCTCCGCCGATTTGAATTCCTGCAGCGCCAGCTCCGGCTCCTGATGGATGCTGTGGCTCAGATCCAGCAGCTCCGCTTTCATGCCGTCGATGGCGGCGCAAACATCTTTCTTCAACTGTTCCAGGGACATGTTCTTTGGGTCTCACAGCAATAGCGTCGAAGCATCATAGACAGGCTCAAGCGGCTTTGCGAAGGTCCGGCTGATTGGACATTTCAGGTGTGCTTATGACGCAATTCGCAACTGCAAAAGACGGCGTGAAGCTCGCATATGACGTGGTGGGCGAGGGTGCTCCCGTGATGCTGGTGCATGGCTTCGCCTCGGACCGCAAACAGAATTGGAAGAGCCCCGGCTGGTACGACACGCTGACGGGCGCCGGTTATAAAGTGATCGCGCTGGACAATCGTGGCCATGGCGAAAGCGACAAGCCCTACGATCCTGCGTCCTACAGCCACGAGATCATGGCGGACGACGTGCTGACCGTACTTGATGCGGCGGGTATCGGCGAAACGCTACTGATGGGCTATTCGATGGGCGGCTATATCAGCATGTCGCTGTTGCTGCGCCATCCCGAGCGTTTCACCAAGGTCGTCATCGCAGGCGTCGGCGCAAGCTATCTCGACATCAATGCCGCCGAAGGCGCCGTCGCCGATCCACAGCGCCGCTCCGCGGTGGCGGATGCGCTTCTGGTGGACGATCCTTCGACCATCACCAACAAGACGGCGCGCGATTTTCGGGCCTTCGCCGATCAGGCCGGCAAGGACCGCCGCGCGCTCGCGGCCTGCATGCGTGGCAGTCGCGATGTTTTCTCGCGCGAACAATTGGCGCGGTCCGAACGCCCGGTACTGGTGATATGCGGCGAAAAGGACGTGCTGACCGGCCCGCCTGGCCCGCTTGCCGCTGCTTTTGGCCACGGCCGCGCGGTCACCGTGCCCAATCGCGACCACATGACGGCGGTGGGCGATAAGGTCTATAAGGCCGCCGTTCTTGAGTTCTTCAAAGAGTGATGCCCATGAGCGCCGAACACAAAGCCGCCCACGCCCCCGCCCGGTTGGAATCCAATCCGTTCGATTGGACCGACCCGCTTCTTCTGAACGAAGAGCTGTCCGAGCAGGAACGCATGGTGCGCGACAGCGCGCGCGACTATTGCCATGACAAGCTCGCCTCCCGCGTGAAGATGGGATTCCGCAACGAGATCTTCGACCGCGCCATCATGACGGAGATGGGCGCGATGGGTTTCCTCGGCCTCACCTTACCGGAGCAATATGGCGGCGGCGACATGAACTACACTTGCTATGGCCTCGTCGCGCGCGAAGTGGAGCGGGTGGACAGTGGCTATCGCTCGGCGATGAGCGTGCAGAACTCGCTCGTCATGCATCCGATCTTCGCTTACGGCTCGGAAGAACAACGCATGCGCTATCTGCCCAAGCTGGCGAGCGGCGAGTTTGTCGGCTGTTTCGGATTGACAGAGCCGGATTTCGGCTCCGATCCCGGCGGCATGAAAACGAAAGCGACGAAGGAGACGAACGGCTATCGCCTCAACGGCGCCAAGATGTGGATCACCAATTCGCCGATCGCCGATGTCGCGGTGGTGTGGGCGAAGCTGGATGGCGACATCCGCGGCTTCATCGTCGAACGCGGCACCAAGGGTTTCTCCACGCCCAAGATCGAAGGCAAGTTCTCGCTGCGCGCTTCGGTGACGGGTGAGATTGTTCTGGAAGATTGCATCGTGCCGGAATCGGCGTTGCTGCCGAATGTGCGCGGATTGTCCGGCCCGTTCGGCTGCCTCAACCGTGCGCGCTATGGCATCGCTTGGGGCGCGATGGGCGCCGCCGAAGCCTGCTGGCACGCCGCACGCTCTTACACGATGGAGCGCAAGCAGTTCGGCCGCCCGCTTGCCGCCAACCAGCTGATCCAGAAGAAGCTGGCCGACATGCAGACCGAGATCACGCTGGGCCTTGCCGGCGCCTTGCATCTGGGCCGCCTGATGGATTCAGGCCGTGCCGCGCCGCCGGCGATTTCGCTCCTGAAGCGCAACAATTGCGGCAAAGCGCTCGCCATCGCCCGCGAAGCGCGCGACATGCATGGCGGCAATGGCGTGTCCGACGAATATGGCGTCATCCGCCATGTGCTGAATCTGGAAGCGGTGAACACCTATGAAGGCACGCATGACGTTCATGCGCTTATCATGGGCCGCGCCATGACCGGCTTGCAGGCGTTCAGCTAGCTATTCCGTACACGGATTTTCTCGTCACGCGGCGGACATAAATTCGCCGCGGCGTTGCCATCTGCGCGCATGGGAACGTCTTGCCGTCACCGTACGTTTCCGTACTGAGAAAACCATAGGAAGCGTTCTTATTCTGTCTAGATTGAAGCAACGACAGCGGGACAGATTCGATCTCGCAATAGTTGGAGCGCATTTCGGCCTTCTATTGTCTGACGGAAATAGAAGCTCTCGACAAAAATAGATGACGAAACATCGTAACCGCCTTCTCGCGGCGCTCTCGCCCGCCGATCTGAATTTTCTTGAGCCGCAGCTGCAATCTGTGAAGCTCGAGAAACGGCGGGTGCTCGAGGCGCCGGACAAGACGGTTGATTACGTCTATTTCCCGGAAACCGCGATCGCATCCGTTGTGGCGGTGTGCGGCCGCGAGGAACGCATCGAAGTCGGCCTGATCGGCTGCGAAGGCATGTCGGGTCTCACCGTGCTTATGGGTGACCGCCGCTCGCCGAACTCGACTTACGTTCAGGTCGAAGGGGAGGCGCTGCGCATCGAAGCGGACGCGCTGCGCGAGGTGCTGCTGCAGAACCAAATCCTGCGCGAGCTTCTTTTGCGTTTCGGGCACGTCTTCACCACGCAGATCGCGCAGACCGCGGTGGCAAACGGCCGCGCCAAGCTGGAACAACGTCTCGCGCGCTGGATTCTGATGGCGCATGACCGCACCGTCGCGGACGATGTCGCGATCACGCATGAATTTCTTGCCGTTATGCTCGGCGTCCGCCGCGCCAGCGTCACCGTGGCGCTCGATGCGCTTGAGAAGAAGGGTTTCATCGCCGCGCGGCGCGGCAGCATCACGGTCACCAGCCGCAAGGCGATCGAGAAGATCGCCGGGCATTTCTATGGCGTACCGGAAGCGGAATTCCAACGATTGATCGGCTGATCCTTGGCTGGAGCGAGCGCGATGCAGACCTATGAAATTCGTCTTCTCAAGAACGACGGCAGCACCGCCATGCTTCATCTGACGGTTTGCGCGACGGTGCAGGAAGCCGAAACGCGCGCAACCACGATCGGGGATGTGCGCTACGAGCGCTATGAGATTTGGGAAGGCGGCCGGAAGGTGGCTTCTGGCTCCAATCTCAAAGCCGCGCCGCTCTAGATCCGCTCCGCCAGCGCCACCCAATCCCAGGGCGGGCTCGCGCGCAGCTTCGGCGTGGGATGCAGGCCTTCCTTCGACCACGGATAAAAAGCTTTGCCGATTTTTTTCACGGCGAACCCGGCGCGGGAAAAGTCGTCATCCAGCTCGTCGCGCGCAAAATGTTTTTGCAATGCGCCATCATGATCGACCAACCCGTTGGCATGGTCGGCGGGTTCTTCATCCAGCAGTTTTTCGATCATGCGTTCGGCCTCGATGGACGCGACCACCACCAGCGCATGGCCGCCGCGCTTGGTCACGGCGGCGATGCCGTCCCACATCGCCTTGCGCTTGGCGGTGTTCGGCACGGTGATGACGTTCATGCAGACGGTCAGATCGGCGCGCGGGCCGATGCGCTTGCCCGCCGCTTCTACGCCGGCGGTGTGCCAGGTCACCCCCGCCACATCGGAACAGCGCTTCTTGGCGCGCGCGATGATATTGGAGGCGTATTCCACGCCAACGATTTCCGCGAAGCGGTGGCCATATTGCAGGATGAAGGTTCCGATGCCGCATCCCATATCGACCAGCACGCCGCCGCGCTTGGGAATCTTCGCAGCGGCGACATAGCGCTTGATCTGATCGGCGGTTTCCTCGCGGGAGATGTCGCAGACATTCTTCTCGAATGTCTTCGCGAGCTTGTTCCATTCCTTGCGATTCATGCGCATCTCCGAATCGAACGCATTACTGCGTCACGATTCGGTGCTTGGCTGCAAACATCGTGGGGGCCGGGCAAAAGAAAACCCCGCCTCGTTTGAGGCGGGGTTTCTGTTTTGGGAAGCTGTACTTCCCTCAGCTTGTAAAAAGATTCTTGCGAGATCGCTCTCGCCGTTACGTCGTTTCAATTGTGAGGCGGCGGCCGGGGATGTCACGCTCCGACCGTAGCTCTGTCACAGACAGAGCCCGGAACTTATGCCCGGTGGAGTTTCTTCCATGCGGAACCTCCCTGTTGGGTTGGTCTCATGGCACGCATCCAAAGCACAATCGGGTTCCACCGAAGACAGCGCTTTCAAATGCTGCATGAAAAGCTTCTGCCTCACGCATGAGAGAGTCAACCGCGGAATTGCGCAACAATCATACCGCGCGTTTCGCCTTGTCCTTCTCGTTGGCGGATTTCACTTCGCCGCGGATTTTCTCCCAATCGGAATCGCCGAGCGCGGCGAGCGCCGCGAAGTTTCCACCCGATGCCAGATGCATCGCGCCGTCGATCGCAATGGTTTGCCCGGTAAGATAATCGCATCCATCGCTCATCAGGAACACGGCGAGGTTCGCAAGCTCCGGCATTTCACCGTTGCGTCCCATCGGAATCGGATTGCGGGATTCTCCGCGATTGGCCGATTGCGGCGAGAGGCGATCCCACGCGCCCTTGGTTGGAAATGGCCCCGGTGCGATGGCGTTCAAACGGATTCCGTTCGGCCCCCATTCCGTCGCCAGCGATTTGGTCATGATGTTAAGACCGGCTTTCGACATGGCGGACGGCACGGTGAACGGGCCGCCGTTCCAGATCCATGTGGTGAGGATCGAGATCACGCTGCCCTTGTCGCCGCCTTCGATCCAGCGCTTGCCGCAGGCGAGGGTGACGTAGAAGGAGCCGCGGAAAACGATATCCGCGATGGCGTTGAAGCCGCGTGGAGACAAATCTTTCGTGCGGCTGATGAAATTGCCCGCTGCGTTGTTCACCAGACCGGTGAGCGGTCCGCCATCGGCCCAGACTTCGGCAATCACATCTTCCACTGCTTCGGGAACGCGAATGTCGAGCGCCTTGGCGACGACCTTGGAACCCGTCTCGCCCGAAATCCGCTTGGCGGTTTCTTCCAGCACCTGCAGACGCCGTCCGCAGATGTAAACCGTGGCGCCGAGTTGCGCGTAGGCTTCTGCCATCACTTCGCCGAGCCCCGTGCCGCCGCCGGTGACGAGGATGCGTTTGCCTTTCAGCAAATCATTTTTGAACATCAATTCCATGGTGAACTCCTATTTGGCCCAGATGCGGTGAAGGCTGTTGCTGACATATTGCAGCCTTGTGCGGTTTTCCCAATCCATCTTCAGCCCTTCGAGCGCGTAAACTTCGTTGAGCGTATAGAGAAGCTCGCGCTGGACGTGATCGGGGATGACGCTTTCCATGAAAGTGAAGAAGGCGAGGCGTTCGCCGCGCGTGACCGGTACCACTTCGTGCAGCGTGTTGGAGGGATAGATGATCATCTCGCCCGGATTGCCCTTGATCGTCACCGTCTCGCTGCCGAGATGGATGCGCAGCTCGCCGCCGTCATAGGTCGCCGGATCGCCGATGAAGAGCGTGGCCGAAACATCGGAACGCATCGGCCCGGTCGGGAGCGGCAGAAAGGCGGCATCCGAATGCGCGCCATAGGTCATGCCCGGCTCGTAGCGCGACAGAAGCGGGGTGGCGATGCGCTTGGGGAAGGCGAAATTGCGCACTTCCTCATTCGCGGCGATGGCAGCCCCGGCGATCTGCGACGCCTTTTGCGCCTCCGCCCCGGACATGTCGGCCTGGAGGTTCTTCTTTGCGGTGTTGTGGGGGTTGGAGGCGCGCCCGTCCATGAAGCGCACGGCGCGCGCCAGCTGGCGTACCTGGTCCACTTCGGCAGGCGAAAGCACGTTTTTCACAAGCAGGAACATGAAGGGCCCCTTTGGGCGTTGACCGCGGTACGCTAGCAAAACCATGTTCGCCTTGCAGCGGCGTGTTCTGCTAATGTTCGTCCATGCTCAAGCCGCTTTTTCCCTTTCCGGCGCTTCCGCCTGTCTTCGCCGACTGGTTCGCGGCGCGCGGCTGGGCGCCTCGGCCGCATCAGCTCGCGCTGATCGAGCATGCGCAGGCGGGCGAGTCGGTATTGCTGATCGCGCCGACCGGTGGCGGCAAGACGCTGGCGGGGTTCCTGCCCAGCCTGATTGACCTTGCGGCAACACCGATGCGCGCGCGGAAGGCGGCGCTGCACACGCTCTATATTTCGCCGTTGAAGGCGCTCGCCGTGGATGTGGCGCGCAATCTGGAAACGCCGGTGGCGGAGATGGGGCTGCCCATCCGCGTGGAAACGCGCACCGGCGACACGCCGCCCGGCCGCCGCCAGCGCCAGAAATATTCGCCGCCGGATATTCTGCTCACCACGCCGGAGCAGTTTGCGCTGTTGTTGTCCTCGAAGGATGCCAAGCGCTTCTTCGAGAATGTGCAGGCCGTGGTGCTGGATGAGCTTCACGCCATGCACAATTCCAAGCGCGGCGATCTTCTGTCGCTGGGCCTGGCGCGGTTGCAGGCGTTGGCGCCGAAGCATCGCCGTATCGGATTGTCCGCGACGGTCGCCGATCCGAAACCGCTGCAACGCTATCTCATGCCGCAACCGGTGAATGGCGAAGCGTTGTCCGCACTTGTTGTCGGCAAGCCGGGCGCAAAGCCGGAGATTTCCATTCTCGCGTCTGAGTCTTATGTGCCGTGGGCTGGCCATCTCGCGCGCCACACCATGCCGGAAATCCTGGCGGCGATGAAACGCGCGACGACGACGCTGGTCTTCGTCAACACGCGCAGCCAGGCCGAGCGCACCTTCCAGGAACTGTGGCGCATCAACGACGACAACCTGCCGATCGCATTGCATCACGGCTCGCTCGCGCCGGAACAGCGCCGCAAGGTGGAAGCAGCGATGACGCGCGGTGTGTTGCGTGGTGTGGTCTGTACCTCCACGCTCGATCTGGGCATCGACTGGGGCGCGGTGGATCAGGTGATCTGCATCGGCGCACCCAAGGGCGCTGCGCGCCTGGTGCAACGCATCGGCCGCGCCAATCACCGGTTGGATGAACCCTCCAATGCCATGCTGGTGCCGTCCAACCGTTTCGAAGTGCTGGAATGCGAAGCCGCGCGCGATGCCGTGCTGGCCGGCGAGCTGGATGGCGAACCGCTGCGGCAAGGCGGCATGGATGTTCTGGCGCAGCATATTCTCGGCGTCGCCTGTTCCGCGCCCTTCGATGCCGATGCGCTTTTCAGGGAAGTGAAGTCCGCGTCACCCTATCGCAACCTGTCGCGGACGGATTTCGATGCCGCCGTGGATTTCGTGGCCACCGGCGGTTATGCGCTCAAGCGCTACGACCGTTACGCCAAGCTGCGCAAAACGCCGGAAGGTTTTTGGCGCGTAGCGCATCCGCGCATCGCGCAGCAATATCGCCTCAATGTCGGCGTCATCATCGAAGACCCGATGATAGACATCCGCCTGCAATCCAAAGGCCGTCCCACCGGCGCGGGCGGACGCGTCCTTGGCAAGCTGGAAGAGTATTTCATCGAAACACTGACGCCGGGCGACACCTTCGTCTTCAGTGGCGACGTGCTGCGCTTCGAAGGCATTCACGAGAATGCGGCTTTCGTCACGCGCACCAACGATCCCGAGGCGCAGATCCCGTCCTACAATGGCGGCAAGTTTCCGCTTTCGACCTTCCTCGCCATGCGCGTGCGCGAGATGCTCGCCAATCCCGCCCAGTGGAAACGCCTGCCGCATCCGGTGGGTGAATGGCTGGAGATACAGCAGCTACGTTCCAAGATTCCGGACGCGGGCGAATTGCTGGTCGAAACATTTCCGCGTGGATCGAAGAACTACCTCGTCTGCTATCCCTTCGAAGGCCGCCTTGCGCATCAGACCTTGGGCATGCTGGTCACACGCCGCCTCGAGCGGTTGCGCATGCGTCCCTTGGGTTTCGTCGCCAATGAATATGCGCTCGCCGTCTGGGGCCTGCGCGACATGAGCGGCGTCGATATGGACGCGCTCTTCTCCGAGGACATGCTGGGCGACGACCTCGATGCGTGGCTGGCGGAATCCGCGCTCTACAAGCGCACCTTCCGCAACTGCGCGATCATTTCCGGCTTGATCGAGCGGCGCGGGATCGCCACGGAGAAGACCGGACGGCAGGTCACCTTCTCCTCCGATCTGATCTATGACGTTCTGCGCGAACACGAGCCGGATCATATACTTCTGCGCGCAACCTATGAGGATGCGGCGACCGGGCTTCTCGACATCGGCCGCCTCTCCGGCGCATTGACCCGCGTGAAGGGCAACATCACCTTGCGCGCTCTGGAGCGCGTGTCGCCGCTGGCTGTTCCCGCGCTCTTGGAAATCTCCAAGGAAATGGTGGCGGGCGAAGCGCACGAGGATATCTTGCACGAAGCCGAAGAATCGCTGGTGGCGGAGGCCATGGCTGTTGATTGAAAAGCGCGTCGAAGTGAATGGCGAAGAACTGGTGCTCGACAGTTCCGGCGCGCTGTGGTGGCCGCGCGAGCGCATGCTTGTCTTCGCGGACATGCATTTTGAAAAGGGGTCTTTCTACGCCTTCAGCGGCCAGATGCTGCCGCCTTACGATACCCGCACAACGCTGCGCCGCGTCAGCGCCACGTTCGATCTCTACAAGCCCGCGCTCGCCATGGCGTTGGGCGATTCATTTCACGATCGCGATGCGCACAATCGCCTGGACGATTTCGAGCGGGCGCAACTCGCCGATCTTGGCAAGCGCGCGGACTGGATCTGGATTTCCGGCAATCATGATCCGGCATTGCCGCAATGGCTTTCCGGCCGGATCGCGGAGGAGGTCGCCATCGGCAATCTCGTCTTCCGCCATGAGCCATCCGATTATACCGGGCGCGGCGAAATCGCAGGCCATCTGCATCCCTGCAAAACGGTGAACCGGCGCGGCCAGAGCCTGCGGCGCCGCTGTTTCGCCTCGGACGGGCTGCGTCTGGTGATGCCGTCCTTCGGGGCCTATACCGGCGGCCTCGATGTGCGCGACAGCGCCTTGCGCACGCTCTTCCCGAAAGATTTTCTGGCTTATGTCCTCGGCCGCGCGCGGGTTTACGCCGTGGCAGCTTAAGTTCGCCGGAAGATCAGCGAAGACAGCCAGCCCAGAAGCATCGCCATGATGACCGTCGCCAGGCCGTAAGCGAACGCATCGTTATGCGCGAAATTGAATAGGCGCCGTTCCAGTCCGATCTGGTCCACGAAGAGCGGCGTGGATTGCGCGGCCATCACCACGCCATCCTTGAAAAGATAGACTTCCGCCGTGTACTGCCCGCGCGGCGCGCCGGCCGGCACCGGCACATGCACGCGGAAGAGCGAATAGCCCAGGAACTCCACACCGGCGGGCGCTTCGGCGAAGAGCCGTCCGCGCGACCGTTCGCGCACCACGGCCTGCCGGAACTGTTCCGCCTTGGCCATATTGTGGGTGCTCGCGCTTTCCGGCTTCACATGGTCGAGGCCGATCTGATAGCGCCCCAATGTCTGCGCGGGCGCGATCTTGTCCAAAGGCCGTGTGCTGGCGACGTAATAATAAGCGGGCATTCCGGTCAGCGTGATTTCGCGATTGTTGATCCAGATGCCGGCGATGCGCTGCTTGCGGCGCACATCCATGGTCGCCCCCGGCCCGCGCACCACGACCACCACATCGCGCCGTCCCGCGCCGGTGTCTTCATCCGGCTCGGCGCTTTGCTCGATGGCGCCGAACACCACCAGATCGGATCCGGTATAGTTCGAGGTGATCTGGATCTGATCCTGCGAAAGCCCCGAAACGAGATTCTCCGCCAGCGCCGTGCCCGGCGTGAGGGCAAGAACAAGAGCGATGAGGGCCGCGCGCATCATTGGCCCTCCACCGCAACGCTGAAGATGTCCGCGGGGGTGACGACAAGCCCGATCAAAAGCCGCACGCCCACTGCCAGCACCAGGATCGCCAGCAGAAGCCGCAACTGCTCGCCGCGCAATCTTGAGCCCGTGCGCACGCCGAATTGCGCGCCCACCACGCCGCCCAGGATCAGAACGCCCGCGAGCATGATGTCCACCGTGTAGTTGCTGGTCGCCTGCAGCACGGTGGTCGCGGCGGTGACGCAGAGGATTTGCAGGAACGATGTTCCCATCACCACGCTGGTGGGCATGCGCAGCAGGTAGATCATGGCGGGCACGAGAATGAACCCGCCGCCGACGCCCATGATCGCGGAGAGAATGCCGACGATAAATCCCAGAACCAGCGGTGGAAACACGCTGATATAGAGACGCGACTGGCGAAAGCGCATCTTGAGCGGCAGGCCATGAATCCAGTTGTGATGCGCGGGCCGTGTGGATGGCGGATTGCCGCTGCGCGCCGCGCGCAGTGTTTCCAGGCTTTCCTTCAGCATGAGGCCGCCGACGGTGCCCAGCAGGATCACATAGCCGGCGGAGACGACGAATTCGGATTGCCCCGCTTCACGCAGCAGCTTGAAGAGATAGACGCCGACGCTGGTGCCGATCAGGCCGCCCGCCAGCAACACGCCCGCCATCGTGAAATCGACGGTGCGCCGCTTCCAATGCGCGATGACGCCCGCCATGGATGAGGCGGTGATGTGGCTCGCGGTCGTCGCCACCGCGACTTCGGAGGGGATGCCGTAGAAGATCAGAAGCGGCGTCAGCAGGAACCCGCCGCCGACACCGAACATGCCGGAGAGAAATCCGACCGCTCCGCCCATGCCCAGAATGATCAGCCAATGGACTGACATTTCTGCGATGGGCAAATAGATTTCCATCCGTCAAACGGGCGTGAGAGTGGAAGGGGTGCGCCCGGCGAACGTGCCGTTCACGAAGTGTCGGAAAGTTTGCGCGCGTGGATAGCGCGGGTCAACCACCGAGAATGTCGGCTGCCGCGGGCGCCGTGTTGGCTGCCGGGTCCATGGGCTTGGCATGGAAGCTCTGCGCTGCGGCTTGCGCGGTTGCCTTGTCCGCGGGTGTGAGTTGTGTCGCCAATGCATCGACGCGCGCCTTGGATTCGGAATCGCCGCCGGTCGCCGCAATCGCGTACCATTTGTAAGCCTCGGTCAGGCTTTGCTTCACACCCATGCCGCGTTCGTAGAGCACGGCAAGATTGAACTGCGAGTCCGAGAGGCCCATCTCCGCCGCGCGGGTGAACCATTGCGAAGCCTGCTGGAGATTTTTCGGAACGCCCGATCCCTCCGCGAAGGCGACGGCCAGATTGTGCATCGCCTTTCGGTTGCCCTTCTTGGCGGCAATTCCGTAAAGCTCGTCCGCCTTCTTGGCGTTCGTCGGCACGCCGTGGCCGCGCTCGTAAAGCGTGCCCAGACGATAGGCCGCCATTGCGTCGCCCGCGTTGGCGGCGCGTTCCAGCCAGCGCGCGCCTTCGGCTTCATTCACCGAAAGACCGTTGGTGCCGTCAAGATAGGAGAAGCCCAGAACCGCTTGCGCCTTCACGTTTCCGCCGCTGGCGAGCGCAGTCAGCCTTTGCGACGGCGTTGCTGCCGGCTTCGGCTGTTCGGCCGATTTGGCGTTATCGGGAACGGGTTTGACGGGCGCGGGCGCGACGGTACGCGATGTGGTTTGCGCGGGTGCGGGCGGCGGCGTCGTGTCCGTCAGCGGTTGCCCGGCCGTGTCGTTCTCGCCCAGCGGCGGCGTGTAGGCTTTCGTGGCCGGCGTTGCGGGCTTCGGCGCAAGCAACTGGTTGAGGTTTGCGGGCTTGCGGATTTCCTTCGGCGCGCTGCCCATGTGACTCAAATAGGAGCCGATGGCGACAGCCAGCACCGCGAAGATCGCGATGCCCGCGATCAACAAATAGCGCGTTTTGGATTTCGGCTCATCAGGTGCGCCGGCCGTATCCTTGTCGCGGCGCATGCCCCAGGAGAAACCGCTCGATGCGGGTTCCGCCACATCGGCATTCGCCGCGCGTGCCGACCGGCGGGCGGCCGCGATGAAAGATTCGCTGCCGGGCGCGGCCGGCTGCGATGCCGCTGAGGCGAACGTGTCGGTGGCGCCGAAATGGTTGTCTCCGAAGGGGGCGCCGGGATCGAGCGGGCCGGTTTCGAAAGGCGGCGGCGCGAACGGATCCTGTGCGGGCGGCTGATAGCCCGGCGAATCCGGAAAGGGCGGAAGATCGAGGATCGGCGCACCGGCGCTCTGCGGGCCGCTGGCTGCAAACGGGCTGGGCGGCGCGGCGTGCGCCTGTTGCGGCGCGGCTTCGAAGCCGCCAAGGGTGCCATTGGCGCTCTTCACGGCGCTGCGCAATTCGGTGAGCGCGTCGCGATGACGTTTGTCGGCGGCATCCACACGCTGCGCCAGCGTGCGCATCGTGTCTTCGAGGTTGCCGTTGTTGCCTTGCGTGCTGCGTTCGGTCGTTTCGAGACGGGCGGCGATGTCGGACAGCGCGTGCTCGATGCCGAGCAGCCGGCGGTCGAGCAGGGCGTCCTGCCCTTTGGCCTCTAGGCGCGCGACATTCTCTTCCAGCCGCGCCATCGCGCCGGAGGTTTGTGTCTCGCTGGTGGACAGGCGTGCGTTCAGACGATCCAGCGTGTCGCTCAGTTGCGCGAGCGTCGCCGCCTGGCGCTGCATCTCGTTGGTCGAGATGTTGCGGTCGTCATGCGTCTTTTCGATGTTGGCGATGGTGCGTTCGAGCGCGTCGGCACTGGAATGGGCGGCGCGTTCGACAGCGCGCACGCGCTCGTCGATCATGGCGATGCGCTGTTCCAGCGAACGCGAGGTGCTTTCGGCTTCGGCGCGCTGTTCGACGAGGCGGCCGGAAACGGATTCGACATTGCCCGCCAGCGCGGTGAGCTGATCGGCGGACTGGTTGGCGGTCTGCGCGATCTGGTCGGCGACGCGCGACAGACCCTGATGCAGTGAGCGCACCGCGTCTTTCAAACCGTCCTGCGCCGATTGCTGCTCGACACGGGTGAGGCGGTCACCGAGGCCCACCACATGCGCCCCCAACTGATCGAAGGCCTGCGCCTGCTCGCGGGTGGCGATGTTGATCTCGGTCGCGGTCTTGCTCATCGCGCGATTGTTTTCGGTCTGGCTGCGTTCGGTCGCTTCCAGGCGGCGGCTAACGCTGCGCAGCTGTTCTTCGATGCGTTTGTAGGCGCTCTGCGCTTCGCTTTCGCTGCGCGAGACGCTGTCCAGCATGGCGGCGCTGTCGCGCGCGGCGGGGGCCGCTTCGCGCATCGGCGCCATTTCGGCGACTTCGGCGAAGGTGCGCATGATCCGCCGCGTCAGCCATTCGCCGACCGACAATCCTTCACGCCGCGCAGCAGCACGCGCTGCCTCCCGGGCCTCGGGAGGTATGCCGGCCACGTTCCACGGGAGATCAGGCTGCATGTGTTGATTCGCCATCCGCCGCACCACCAATAAAAGTATCGGTGCCAACATATTGTGTAAAGAAAACTGGCCCCGCCAAGGGACGGTATGTCCCCCAATGAGCCAATCTGCTCACAGCTACGTTGACCCCGTAGCGTTAATTCGGGGTTAGCGGTGTTCTTCGATGCCCGCGCGGGCGAGTTCCGGGCCCAGCCGTCCGGTCGCCCAGGTCCAGGCCATCCGGAAATCCGAGAACAGCGACCATAGCGGATAGGTGAAGGTCGCCGGGCGATTCTTCTCGATGAAGAAGTGTCCGATCCAAGCAAAGCCATAGCCGCCGATCAGCGCGCCGAGCCCGAACCAGCCATTGCCCGTGACAATCAGCGCGGCGAGCGAGGCGAGGGCGAACGCCGTCCCCGCATAATGGATGGCGCGGGTCTGCGGTTTGGCGTGTTCCCGCAGATAATAGGGCCAGAAGTCGGAATAGGTCTCAATCGGCTGGTTGGTCTGCATCGCACACCTACCTCTTGGATTTGTGATGCCTCGGCTTGGCGGGCCGCACCACTGTAGCATCCGGCGGCGGTGGCGGTGCGGGCGAAGCCGCGCTCGCGGATTTCGGATCGTCATATTGTTGCACGGGGCGCTGCGACATCTGCTGGCTGGGCGGCGGCAGGCCCATGTCGGTGGCGAAAAGCTGTGTCACATAGACGGTGTCGCCGTTCACCGCGGCGCCCACGCCGGTGCGATTGTAGGACGGATAGGCGAGGTTCTGCTTGTGCGCTTCGCTCGCCAACCATCCATCGACGAATTCTTGCGCGAATTTTTCGGGATCAACGCCGATCTGCGGCGTGTAGTGCTCGGCGGCGATGTTCTCGCCGAGCAGGCCCTGAAAGTTCGCGTCCTGATCCATCACGATGCTTGCCGTGGTCGATCCATCTGGCGCCGCATGGGCGAGATAATTCTTCGCCGCCATGTCCTCGCTCTTCTTGCGCGCGACGCCCACCAGTTCGGAATCGAGCGCCAGCGGTTTGGCCGTGGGATCGATCTTCAGGCGCTGTTCTTCGACCAGTGTGTTGATGCGGCTTTCCAGCGCCGTCATCTGCGTGTGCGGATCGGGTGGCGGTGGAAGCGGCTTGTGAAGCGGGCCGCCAAGATCGGCGCAGCCCGCAAGCAGGAACAGCGACAGGACCGGCGCGAGGAAGCGGCGCATCCGGTTACTGCAGGATCTCGAACAACCCGGCCGCGCCCATGCCGCCGCCGATGCACATCGTGACGACGCCCAGCTTCGCCTTGCGCCGGCGCCCTTCGATCAGCAGATGGCCCGTCATGCGCGCGCCCGACATGCCGTAAGGGTGGCCGATGGAAATCGCGCCGCCATCCACGTTCAGCTTGTCATAGGGAATGCCGAGCTTGTCGGCGCAATAGATCGTCTGGCTGGCGAAGGCCTCGTTCAATTCCCACAGATCGATGTCCTGAACCTTCAACCCGTGGCGTTCCAGCAAACGCGGCACCGCGAACACCGGGCCGATGCCCATTTCATCCGGCTCGCAGCCGCAGACCGCGAAGCCGCGGAAGATGCCGAGCGGCTTGATCCCGCGCTTGGCGGCGACGGCGCCGTCCATGACAACGGCCGCCGATGCGCCGTCGGAGAACTGCGAGGCGTTGCCGGCGGTGATGTACTTGCCGACCTTTACTTCCTGTCCGCCCTGAAACACCGGCTTCAGCGATTGCAGCCCTTCCAAAGTCGTGTCGGGACGATTGCACTCATCTTTATCGACGACGGCATCGACGATGGTCTCGGTGCCGGTCGCCTTGTCGACCTTCTTCATCCTGGTCTGCATCGGCACGATTTCGTCGGCGAATTTCTGCGCCTGCTGCGCGGCGGCGGTGCGGCGCTGACTTTCCAGCGCGTACTCATCCTGGCGTTCGCGCGAAACCTTGTAACGTTCCGCCACGATCTCCGCGGTCTCGATCATCGACATCCACAATGCCGGTTTCACCTTCATCAGGTGCTCTTCGGTGATGTTCTTGGTGTTCATACCGCCCATCTGCACCAGCGATATGGATTCGACGCCGGAGCCGATCGCAACCGGCGTGCCTTCGGTGATGATCTGCTGCGCCGCCATCGCAATGGCCTGCAGGCCGGAGGAGCAGAAGCGGTTGATCGTGGTGCCGCCGGTCGTCACCGGGCATCCCGCCCAGATCGCGGCATTGCGCGCCACATTCATGCCGGTCGCACCCTCCGGCTGCGCGCAGCCCATATAGACGTCTTCGATTTCCTTGGGGTCGAGGCCGGACTTCGCAATGGCGTGCTTGACGGCATGCCCGCCCATCGCCGCGCCATGGGTCATGTTGAAGCCGCCGCGCATGGATTTGGCGAGACCTGTACGGGCTGTGGAAACGATGACGGCTTCTCTCATGACGCTCTCCGGAAATTGTCCGCGCGGACCCTAGCCCGCGCCGCCGCGTGGCGGAAGAGTGCTCAAAAGATCAGATATGCGCGCCCATATCGGCCCATTCCGGCGCCGCGCGGACGCGGGAACGGTGGGTGATCATCTCGTCATGCAGATGGCGCACGGTGGTGCTGCCGGTCTTCACGAACAGGAACGGCAGAAAACCGTGCAACATGCAGGCGCTGCCCGCCGCGATCATGCGGGCGCCGAACGCGCAGGCCGTGGCGAGATGCTCGGAATAGGTTTCGCCGACGGATTGCGGATGCGCGGTGAACATTTTTTTGAAGGACATCGGTGCCGCTCCATGACGCACGGGGAGTATTGCGCAAACCGGTGACGGTTTCACGCCTGCTGGGCCGCCAGAAGCCGCGAGGGATAGCGCACCGTGAAGCCGATCGCCAGCGCCAGCGCGGCCAGGCCGATCGCCACGTCGAGCGAGAACGACAGGTGATGCGCGAAAGTTGTGAGTCCGTCGGCCACACCCATCACAAGGAACGCCGCCGCCCAGACAGCGCTCAACAGATAGCTTGCGCGCGAGAATTGGGGCGTGTCCCAGAATCCTTCGGGCATGGCGTCGCGCATGTATTGTTCGGTGAACGGCATTTTCCGCGCCATGGAAACCAGCGCCAGAAGAAGCAATACGGTGTCGGCGATCATCCGCACCGCCTGCACCGGGAGGCTGGGCTGGATGAAGCCGGTGTAGAGCGCCAGCATCGCGAACAGCATCAGGCAGGTGATGTCGAGCATGCGGATCATCTTCGCATGCAGGAAATCGCGGATGCCGATGGCGAAAGCCGCGGCGAAGGCAAGCCACAGCGCCAGGCTCACCGAAATGCCGCTCAGCAACGCAAATATGATGAATGGCACAAAGCCGAGCAGAATGCCCATCAAGCCGTCCTGCGGATAAAGAATGGGGCGCCGGCATGGCGCCCCATTGCTCTTCAATTATTGCGAAGCAGACGTGCCTTTGGCTTTCACCTGGGCATAGAGCGACCATAAATGTGCCGCGCGCGAACGCACCGCGTTGCCGCTGACCTTCGCGAAGGTTGTCTGCGCCTCAGCCGTCTTGCCTTGCGCGACGAGCGAAGCGCCGAGCAGCATGTTCGCTTCGCCGGTGTCCTTGACGCCTTTGGCCAGCGCTGCGCGGGCCATCGTTTCGGCATCGGCGTAGCGGCCATAGCCCCAATAATCTTCGCCGACCCGCAAGGCGTCTTCGCCGCGCTTGGATTTGGATGCCGCGGACGCCGCCGCGGACAGCACGCCTGCATCCTGTGCCGCATTGTTTCGCGCCGTCGCGTAGGCCTTGCCCACCTGTCCGGATGTGAGTTTCCCGCTGCTGATGCCCTTGTCGTAAGCCGCCAGGGCTTCCTTATCGAGCTTCTGCTGCGTGGCGAGCTCGCCCCAGATGACGTAATCGTCGCCCTTCTGCATCGCGCTCACCTGATTGCGCAGACGATAGAGATACAGCGCGTCGATCGAATTGGCCTTCTGGCTCAGGGCGTCATCGATAAGACGGCTCCAGTCCGACGGATCGTTGGTGTTGAGGACGATCGCTTCCACGCTCTTACGCGCGGCGTCGGGATTGGTCTTGCCCTGAATGTTGCCGAGAATGATCTGCGCATTCGGCTGCGGCGACTTGCCTTCGGCCTTGGCGGCATCGAGCGCCATCTGCGCGTATTTTTCCGCGTTGGCGTTGTCCTTCTGCTGATAATAGGCGATCGCCATCATCGTCATGGTCAGGTCGTCCAACCCTTTGATCGCTTCGAGCTTCTGGCCGTATTCGATGACCTTCGGCCAATGCTGCGCGTTCTGGCTGACAACCGTGGCGTCGTGATACGCCGCCTTCTGCTCTTCCGGCGTCAGACCGGCGAAGAAGGGCGTCCCAATGAACGCATCGAATGCATTCGCCGACGTCGTGTAGTCCTGCGTGGTGGCGCTGACGGCGGACAGGAAGCGGTTGATGGTGAAATCGTCGTAGGGCGTGCGGTCGGTCAGGGCCTGTGCGGCCTTGACCTGTGCCATCGCCGTGGCGGTGTCCTTGGCCTGCAACGCGTCCTGCGCAGCCTTGAGGTCCGTGGCGACATCTTTGCTGAGATGATCGGCGGCAAACGCAGATGTCGAGGCCGTCGTCATGGCGGCGGTGGACATGAGCGCGGCGACGAACAGGGCGCGGACAAAATTCTTTTTCATGGGATTCCTCATGCTGATGGGCGCGCCGGTGATTTCCGCCGCCTTGTGCCCCCTCGGTTATCGGGTGCCAGTCTAGTGTGGCGATTTCGTGTTTCCAATGCGCGCAACCCGCGCCAAATGCGCCGCACGGGCGCCCGATCACGCAATGTTGCACTGCAACGGGAAACTGCATATCACCGAACCGACACGCAACTCGTTCGGCAGCCATGGTGAATCGACCCGCAGGCATTCCCGAAGATGCCGAAATCGCCTCCACCGGCGGTTTCAACAAATATGTGGGACCGCTTTATCGCCTGAAGGATCTGGAAGAGGGCGCGGTGAAGCGTTTCGCTTTCGCCGCCGCCGAGCAGCACATGAACGGCTCGGGCAGCGTGCATGGCGGCATGCTGATGACGTTCATGGACACCTCCATGAGCCGCACTTCGCGCCTAATCTCCGATGCCAAGGGCACGGCCACGGTTTCGCTGACCTGCGATTTCGTGGCGCCGGCCAAGCTTGGCGACGTGATTGAATCGCGCGTGCGCGTTACGCGCCGCACCCGCACCATCGTCTTTCTGTCCTGCGAACTTGTTTGCGGCGAGCGCGTGCTGATGGTCGGCAGCGGCGTCTGGAAGATCAGCGGCGCCGAAGGATGAGCGCGCTGCCGCAAAAGCTGGCTGGCTATCGCCTTACCAAGCTGATCGATCCATTCGAGAATTTCGTCGGCCCGCTTTACGAGATCGGCGAGAAGCTCGACCGTCGCTATGCCTTCATTGTCGATGAGCGGCATGTGAACATGCGCGGCGTCATCCATGGCGGCATGCTGATGACGCTGGCTGACATGACGATGGGACAGGCCGCGTGGGATGCCTGCGATCACGCCGATGTCGTGACCCTCAACATGCAGAGCCAGTTCATTCGCGGCGCCCGGTTGGGCGAGATCGTCGAAGTGCAGCCGGTGCTGACCCGCCGCACCCGCTCGATCATTTTCCTGCGCGGCGACTTCAAGGTAGGCGAGGAGATCATCTTTTCCTGCGCCAGCCTGTGGAAAATCATCGGTCAGGATTGAGCTTTGCGTCGGGTCGAAGTTCCCGAAGTAACGCCTCATTTACCATAAGCGCTTAGGCTGTAAGCGGGGACAAAGGCTTTCCGCGATGCGCGACGCTCGCCCGGCAGAACTCGTGCTGGGATCGGTTCAGTTGGGACTTGCCTATGGCGCGGCCAACCGCACGGGCATGCCGTCCCATGGCGCGGCGCTGAAACTTGTCCATCGCGCCGCCGATGCCGGCATCACCAAATTCGACACCGCCCGTTCTTATGGCGACAGTGAGAACCGCCTCGGCGAAGCGCTGGAAACGCGCAGCGGCATCCGAACCGTCACCAAACTGTCGCCGCTCGGCGAGCTTGCGCCGGATGCGTCGCGCGAAGATGTGCGCGAGGCGGTGGATCGCAGCGTGTGGGCGTCGCTTCTGGCGCTTCGGCGCGCACGGCTGGATTGCCTGCTGCTGCACCGCGCATCGCATATGTTCGCTTTCGATGGTGCGATATGGCAGCGCCTGCTCGAACATCTGGAAGATGGAACGATCCTGTCGCTTGGTGTCTCGGTGCAAAACCCCGCCGAAGCCTTGTCCGCGCTGGATTGCTCCGATGTCGGTCATATCCAGATGCCGTTCAATCTTCTGGATTGGCGCTGGCGCGAAAGTGGCGTGATCGAACGCATCGGCCATCGAGCGCATCTCACGGTCCACGCGCGCAGCATATTCCTGCAGGGATTGCTCGCCGCCGATGATGCTTCGGTGTGGCCGAAGATCGAAGGCGTGAATGCGCCGGGTCTTGTCGATTTCCTCTCCGAGCTTGCCAGCCAGTTCGACCGGGTGAGTGCGGCCGATCTCTGCCTCGCTTATGCGCGCGGGCAGAACTGGATCGACGGCGTCGTCGTCGGCATGGAAACCGAAAACCAGCTCGACATGAATCTGCGTCTTTCCGCGCGCCCGCCGCTGTCGGCGGAGGATTGCGCGGAGATCGAGCGCCGCGTGCCGCGCGTTCCCGCGCAGCTTCTCAATCCCGCGGAATGGCCGAAATGACCGCCGCGGATCTTTCCCGCCTCGGCGGACGGATCGCCTTCGTGTCCGGCGCGGCGGGACATCTCGGCCGGCCGATGGCGCGCGTGCTATGCGAGGCTGGCGCGCATGTGATCCTCAATGGCCGCAGCGATGCGAAGCTGAAGGAATTTGAAGCTGTGTTGCGCGGCGAGGGGCATTCCGTCGAGCGCGCGGCTTTCGATGTTTCGGATTTTGGCCGTGCCCGCGAATTCATGGCATTGCGTCCCCGCCTCGACATCCTCGTCAACAACGCCATCTCCATGACGCCTGCACCCTTTGCGACGCTGACGCCCGAAGCGTTCGAGCAGACCTACCGCTCGTCCGTGACCGCCGCGTTCGAGCTTGTGCGCGCCGCGCTCCCTGCCTTGCGCGCCGCCGTCGCCGCGTCGGGCGAGGCCAGCATTGTGAACATCGCCTCCATGTACGGGAACGTCGCGCCCGACTCGCGCATCTACTCAAGGCCGGAACAATCGAGCCCGCTTCACTATGGCCCCGCGAAAGCCGCTCTCATTCAACTCACCCGCCATCTCGCCGCCGAACTTGGGCGCGAGAAAATCCGCGTGAATGCGCTTGTCCCCGGGCCATTTCCGCAGCCTTCGGTTGCCCAGAATGACCCCGCTTTTGCCGACCGCCTTGCCGCCAAGACAATGCTGGGCCGCACCGGAGCGGCGCCGGAGATCGCAGGCCCGCTTCTATTCCTTGCCAGCCCCGCTTCCAGCTATGTCACCGGTTCCGAACTGCCCGTCGATGGCGGTTGGACCGCCTGGTGAGGTAGAAGAGTCATGAGTGCGGTGAACATGGCTTTCATTTCTTCCTTCAAGGTCGGGCGCGAGACCGTCTATCCGGAATCTCTGCGCGAACGCCTGCGCGGTTTCCCGCTGCTTGCCGATGTGGGCGAGGCGGCGCTGCGCCGCTTGCTGTCGGAAGCCAACTGGTTCGGCCTGCCGGGCGGCATGCTCCTGAAGCGCGACGGGGAGAACGACCGCGCGCTGTTCCTCGTCGTCACCGGATCGCTCGGTGTGTTCGTGGAAGATGAGAAAGCCGGCAAGCGGCTCGTCGCGCATATCCCCGCGGGCGAAACCGTCGGCGAGATGTCGCTCATCTCCGGCGAGGAATCGCATTCGGCGCAGCTCGTCGCGCTGCGCGACACAGAACTTCTGCGCATCAGCCCGGATGGCTTCGAGTCCCTGATTCAACGCCATCCGCGCGTGATGATGAATCTGATGCGCGTGCTGGTGAAGCGCCTGCAGGAAACCACGCAGCGCCCTGCCGATGCGGGGCGCCCCAAGACCTTTGCCATGATTCCCTTGCAGGAAGGGTTGGGCGACGAACCCATCGCGCGGCGCATTGCCAGCGTGCTGGTGCAGATGGGATCGAAGGCGGCGGTGCTGGACGCCAACTCCGCCGAGCAATCCGCCGAATGGTTCAACGCCTTCGAGGCGGCGCACGACGTGGTGTTCTACCGCGGCGACGCGCCGGACAGCGCGTGGACGCAGCTTTGCCTGCGCCAGGCCGACCGTATCCTGCTGCTCGCCGAATCCGACAGGCCGCTGCCTTTGCGTCCGCTCGATCTGCCAGCCTTCAAGGAACGCGCGACGGGCCTGCCGCAGCTTCTTCTTCTGCACCGCTCCGGCCGCGCCGATGAGCTGCCGGAGCATTTCGCGCTGCGCAGCGGATTGTTCGAATCCCATCATCACGTCCGCGCACACAACATGGACGACATCCGCCGCCTGGCCCGCTTCATCTCCGGCCGTGCCGTGGGGCTTGTGCTGGCGGGTGGCGGCGCGCGCGGTTTTGCGCATATCGGCGTCATCAAGGCGCTGATCGAGGCGAATGTGCCGTTCGATCATCTTGGCGGCACCAGCATGGGCGGCATCATCGCCGCCGGCATCGCGCTGGAATGGAATCTCGACGAACTGATCGCGCGCATGCGCGACGTCTTCGTGAAATCCAATCCGCTTTCCGACTACACCATTCCGCTGATCGCGCTGGTCCGCGGCAAGAAGGTGTCGAACCTGCTGCGCGAGCATTTCGGCGATGTGCGCATCGAGGAGATGCCGCGGCCCTTCTTCTGCGTGTCGTCGGATCTGACATCGGGGCGCATCCATGTCCATCGCGCCGGGCCGCTGTGGCGCGCGCTGCGCGCCAGCGTGGCGTTGCCGGGCATTCTGCCGCCGGTCACCCATCACGGTCATTTGCTGGTCGATGGTGGCGTGATGAACAATCTGCCCGTCGATGTCATGTCGCAGCACGCGACGGGCCCGATCATCGCCTCCGACGTGACCGGCGAACTCGACATCCGTGTGACCGACGAGCGTTACGGGGAGCGCCCGTGGTGGTGGCTGTTGTGGCAGCGCATGCGCGGCACGCCATCCATTCTTTCCATCCTGATGCGGTCCGGCACGGTCGGCTCCGAAGCGCAGCGCCGCCTCGTGCGCGATCAGGTCAATTATCTTTTCGAGCCGCCGCTGCCCGATATCGGCCTGCGCGACTGGAAGAAATTCGATCAGGCGGTGGCGGAAGGTTACGAACACGCCATCGGCGTCATCGAGAAGAACGGCGTGCCGCTCACCGATGTGTGGGCGGAGGGCGCCGCGGTCATGTTGCCGCACAAGGAAGCGCTCGCGCGCTAGCAACTATCGGGTTTGCATTTAACGCAGTTCACTTCAGAACGCGCCGACCCCATATTCGAGTTTGCTATGCGCGATTTTACACCACTTGAGAATCCCGTCTGGTCATCGCTTGCCACCGGGCACAGCGCGATGGCGCGGGTGAACGGCGCGGCCGCGCGTTATCCCAGCGATATCTCGCCGCTATCCGCCATCCGTGAATCTTCGCCGCAAGCCTTCGCCGATCTGCGCGAACTGACGAAGCCCGGCGAGATCGTGGGGATCGTGACGGCATTTCCGGTCACGGTGCCGGATGATTGGGAGATCTTGCTCAACCGCTTCATCGATCAGATGGTGTGCGACGGCTTCCACCCCGGCGATGAGGTCGAGCCGCTGCTGCTATCCGAAAAAGACGTGCCGGAGATGATCGCGCTCACCAAGCTGACGCAGCCGGGGCCGTTCGAGCAGGGCACCATCGGCATGGGCAAATATCTGGGCCTGCGCCACGCCGACGGCACGTTGATGGCGATGGCCGGCCAGCGCATGTCGCTGACGAACTTCCGCGAGATCAGCGCGGTGTGCACCAACCCGGCGCATCAGGGCAAAGGCTATGCCGGCAAGCTGATGACGATCCTCGCACGCGAGATCATCGCGGACGGCAAGATGCCCATTCTGCATGTGAAGACGGAAAACGCCTCCGCCAAGCATCTTTACGCCAAGCTCGGCTTCCGCGTGCGAAAGCCAATGCACTTCAACGTGATCAGGCCGCGATGAAGTTTTTTAGATTGAGTTTGAAATGAAATCGTCATGGCCGCCCTCGTGGCGGCCATCCATTTTCCAGAGGCCAACGGCCTGAGTTAATGGATGGCCGGGACAAGCCCGGCCATGACGGTCGAGGCATAAGCAAACAATAGAGAACTAAACCGCGCCCAACCCTTTGCGCAGCGGAAGCAGGTCGCCGAATTTCGGCGCGCGCTTCTCGGCCTTCGCGACGAAGCTTTCGCGCATGTCGGTTTCGGGATTGTACATGCCCGCCTGCCAGATCGCGATGTAGTCGAGGCCGTCCGCGGTCGAATGATCGCGTGCGTAATTGATCATCACCTTGGAGCCATGCACCGCCAGCGGGGATTTCTCCGCGATCTCTTTCGCCAATCCCATGACGTGCTTCAGCATTTCCTCCTGCGTCGCGAACACATCGTTCACGAGGCCGAACTGCATCGCCTTCTTCGCGGGCAGGCGACGGCCGGCATAGGCGAGCTCTTTCACCATGCCTTCGGGCATCAGCTTGCACAGGCGCGGGAAGGTGCCGACATCCGCCGTCATGCCGATATTAATTTCCTGGATGACGAAGAACGCATCTTCCGTCGCGTAGCGGCAATCGCAGGCGCTCGCGAAATCCACCGCGCCGCCGACGCAGCCGCCCTGGATCGCCATCAGCACCGGCATGCGCGCGCGTTCCAGCACGTTGAACGTCTCCTGAATGTCCAGAATGGAGAGGCGCAGATTGGCGCGCACGCGGCCGCGCTCGTCCTTTGACGCAGCGGCAGAGGTGCCCGCGCTGTTGCCGCTGGTGAACACCGAAAGGTCCATGCCACCGGAGAAATGCTTGCCGGTGGAGGAGATGACGATCACGCGCGCCTTGGCGCCTGCGTCAATGTCTTTCACGATCTCCGGCAATTCGCGCCAGAATTCCGGCACCATGGTGTTGAGCTCGTCGCCGCGCTTGAGCTGGATATGGGCGATGCCGTCCGCGATCTCGACATTGAAGCAGCGATAGGCCATGGCGTTTCTCCGTTTTCGTTGCCTATTCTTATCATGCACCCATGCTTGCGGGGAACCGGCTTCAAGGCTCTACTCCCGCCACGGAAACATCAGGAAAGACGAAAATGCCCATCAATTACGACGAGCTGATGCAAGCCACATCCACCGGCAACGAAGCCAGCTATGGCGATCGCGACACCATGCTCTATGCGCTGGGCATCGGCTTCATGCGCGATCCCATGAACACCAACGAGCTTCCTTTCGTCTATGAGAACGGCCTGAAGACCGTGCCGACCATGGCGTCGGTGATCGGCTGGGGCGGCGGCAACATCATGGCGCGCTCGGGCATCAACTATCTGATGGTCGTGGACGGCGAACGCCGGATCACGCTGCACAAGCAGCTTCCCATCGCCGCCAAGGTGGTGATCGATCAGCGCGTGCTAGGGGTGTTCGACAAGGGCAAAGACAAGGGCGCCGTCCTCGTCACCGAGAGCGTGGCGCGCGACAAGGCGTCCGGCGAAAAGCTCTATACAATGGTGGGATCGACCTTCGCACGCGGCGACGGCGGCTTTGGCGGCCCGAAAGACGGCGCGCCCGAACCGCATGTGCTTCCGACGCGCGCACCCGATGTCGTGCACGAAGCCGACACGCGCCCGGACCAGGCGTTCCTCTATGCGATGTCGGGCGACCGCAATCCGCTGCATCGCGATCCGAATGTCGCGAAGATGGCGGGTTTCCCGCGCCCCATCCTGCACGGGCTTTGCACCTACGGCACCGCTTGCCGTTCGGTGATCTCCACCGTGTGCAAATACGATCCGACGAAAATCACCGGATTCGACGTGCGCTTCTCTGCGCCGGTGTTCCCCGGCGAAACCATCGTGACCGAGATGTGGGTGGACGGGAACATCGTCTCCTATCGCTCGAAGTCGAAGGAACGTGACATCGTCGTCCTCAACAACGGCAAATGCACGCTTGCAAGCTGACGGCAACCCGCTTGACCACGCCGAAGACCTGATCGCGCAAGGCCGCGCCAAGGAAGCGGCAACGCTGCTGTTCGACCTGATCGAAGAAGGCCGCGGCGGCTTGCTCGCGCGTTTCACGCTGACCCGCGCGCTGCTGGCGGCGAACGACGCGGGCGAGGCCGTGCGTGTCGCGCGCGAGACGGCCATGCTCAATCCGTCGGTCGCGACGGCGGCCGTGTCGCTGGGCGAGGCGTTGCGCGTGGCCGGAACGCTGCCCACCGCCATTGGCGAATTCCAGCGCGCGCTGCGCATCGATCCGTCTCTGGATGAAGCGCGGTTCGGGTTGGGTCGTGCGTGGCTGGATGCGGGCGAGGCGGAGAAGGCGTTGGAAGCCTTCGCGCAGATCGAAAACCCTTCCGAAGAATTGCAAGCCGTTATCGCGCAAGCGGAAGCGGCGAAAGATCAGGCGCGCTCCGATGCACGCTATGTGCGCCATCTCTTCGACCAGTTCTCCATCGACTACGATGCGCGCATGCGCGGGCAGCTCGGCTATCGCGCGCCGGAAATCCTGCGCGAGCTGGCGTCGTTCGTTCTGGTGCAACAGAACGATCTTTCCATTCTCGATCTGGGGTGTGGAACCGGCCTGGCGGGCGCCGTGTTCAAGGACATGGCGGCGCGTCTGGACGGCGTCGACCTCAGTCCGGCGATGATCGGCAAGGCGCGGGCGCTCGGCATCTATGACGAGCTTGCGGTTGCCGACATCGAAACTGGCCTGTCATCTTTTGCCCGGCCATACGATCTTATCCTTGCCGCCGACACGGTTGTTTATCTTGGCGCGCTCGAAAAACTCTTTGCAGGCGTTGCAACACGCCTCTCCGAAAACGGCATGTTTCTATTCACCGTGGAAAAGAAAGAGGGCGATGGCTTCGAGCTTGGCCCCAAGCGCCGCTGGCGCCATTCGGAAACATACTTGCGCGATGCGGCCGCGCATACGGGATTGAACATCAACGGTTTGATTGCATGTTCGCCGCGCATGGAGGCTGGCATCCCGGTGGACGGTCTCGCGGTCGCGCTTTCGCGATAACCTAACCATCGAAGAACTCGGAGCACGATCATGGCACTGAGACTTGGCGTCCTGCTTTTCAACGATGTGGAAGAACTGGATTTCGTCGGCCCGTGGGAAGTTTTCACGATGGCGAACGAAGTTGCGGAACGATCCGGCCAGGAAAAGCCGTTCGACGCCTTCATGATCGCGGAGAAGAATGAGGCTGTGCATTGCCGCAAGGGCATGCGCGTGCTTCCCGATCTCACCACCGCGGCGAGCGGCAAGCTGGATATTCTGCTCATCCCGGGCGGGCAGGGCACGCGCACCGAAGTGAAGAACGAAAAGCTCCTCGCCTGGATCGCCAACACCGCGGCCGACTGCAAATGGATCACGAGCGTGTGTACCGGTGCGCTGCTGCTCACCGCCGCGGGACCGGCCAGAGGCAAGCGCGTCACCACACATTGGGGTTTTGTCGAACAGTTGCGGGCGCGTCATGAAGCCGCCGAGGTGCTGGACAATGTCCGCTACGTGCAGGATGGAAACGTCGTTACCGCTGCCGGCGTTTCCGCCGGGATCGACATGGCGCTGTGGCTGACCGGGCAGATTCTGACCCCGGCATTCGCCCGCAACGTGCGGCGCGCCATGGAATACGACCCCGCTCCGCCTTACACGGAGGCGGTTTAGCCGCTCCATTCCCGCCTTTATTCCGCCGCCGGAGTCGTGCTTGTATCCGCGCGGCGAGGGTAAACCCATCAAGGCCCATCAAGGGGAGTGAGAGCATGCTTGGTAAATTTGGTTTGGCGGTGGCGGCGGTCCTGATTTCGGCCGCGCCCGCAATGGCGGCGGATGTCTGCGGCGGTGCGCCCATCGCGCCTGCAGCCGTGGATGGCAGCAAGGTCACCGAAGCGCAGATGAAGGACGCGCATGATGACGTGGTGAACTTCATCAAGGCCTCGGACGATTATCAAAGCTGCGTCATTGGCGATCTGGATCGCCAGCGCCGCGAAGCCGCGAAGGCGAAGGATCCCAAGCCGCTTCCGCAGGGCGTTGTCGATACGGCCAACGCCAAGATCGCCGCCAATCAGAAGACGAAGGAAAAGGTGGGCGCGGAGTACAATGCTGCCGTTCACGATTACAAGGCCGCGCATCCGAAAGGCTGAGTCGTCTTTTTAAACTGTTTCGATGCCGCCGTCCGGAAACGGGCGGCGGCATTGTTATTTGGCCAAGTTATTTGAGATGCCGAGAATCGCGTATCGTTGTCGGCGAGATGAGTCTCGTCGAACAGCACCGCGAAACCCGCCGCAGCCGCACCCATGCGGCGACGCGCGCCGCCATCCTGAACGCCGCGCGCCGCGTGGCCGCGCGGGATGGCGCCCGCGATCTTTCGTTGCGCGCCGTGGCGGCGGAAGCCGGTTATGCGCCCGCCGCCCTTTATGGCTATTTCGCGAACAAGGATGAGCTGCTCCTGGCGCTGGCCGCCGAAGATCTCTCCGGCCTCACGCGCGCCATGCGCGACGAGATGCAGATTCACGGCGGGGGCAAGCTGACCGCCGCCGCCGCCGTCGCGCTCGATCTTCTGGAAAACACAGAAACCTTCGCCGCCGTATCCTCCGCCTTTCCGGCAAATGCCGGTTCCAGCGACACGGCACGGCTGTTCAATGGCCGCATGATCGCGGCGCTGACGGCGTTGTCGGAAGCCGTGGGGGGCGGCAGAAGCCGCGAAGCGCAGGCCGATGTCGTTCTGATCGCGGCGGCGCTGGCGGGGCTGGCCTTGCTGGGCCGTTCGGGAAGGCTGGAGGCGCTGGGCTTCGGCAGCGCCGAATTGCTGGCGCGGCTGGATCGCCACTTCGCCACGCAAGATTGAACTTAGCGCGGCGCGCGATGGGCCATGCGCGCAATTTCCTTCTGCACCACGTCCAGATATTCCATCGGCAGGAAGTGTGTCGCCTTTTCGATGCGCACGCGCCGCGTCCGGCGATGGTTCTTCACGAAGCGGATCGCCTCACTGTCCGGACAGGTGCTGTTCTGTCCGGCATGGATCAGCGTGACGGGGCATTTCAATCCGCGCACCGCTTGCGTCACGCCCCGCGGCGCCATGCGGAAGGTTTGCGACTCCCAGGCCGGCGAGCAGGCGAGGCGCACCTGTCCGTCTTCCGTCGGCAGCAATCCGCCTTTCAGATAGTCGTGCACCATCTGGTCGGGCCATGATTTGAAGGCGCCGCGTCCACGATAGCCGCGCTCCACGAAATCCAGCGATTCAAAAGTGTCGCGGCGCTTGGCGGCGCGCTCCGCCAGATTGGCATCGCCGCGCGCGGCCATCCGCCAGCGGGCGAGCAGCCAATGAAAGCGCGAGCCGGGCATGAACACCGGTTCGATCAGCACAAGGCCGCGCACCAGATCGGGCCGCAGCAGCGCCGCCATCAGGCTCACCGTCGCACCCATCGAATGACCGGCAAGGATCATCGGCCGTCCATCGAGACCATCGAGGAAGCGCACCAGATCGTCGCGATAGATGAGCCAGTCCTTCGCCAGG
>Ga0207705_10000087_pt1 | contig 114441 bp, 109 predicted proteins | sample KBSC13metaG_FD_184314 | JGI IMG/M metagenome (GOLD analysis project Ga0207705, IMG submission 184314) | Corn rhizosphere microbial communities from Kellogg Biological Station, Michigan, USA - KBS C1-3 metaG (SPAdes) (version 2) | ecosystem: Host-associated > Plants > Roots > Rhizosphere >... | reverse complement strand
GAGCAGGCATAGTGCTTCGTCGGCATCGGAACGCAGATTCGATTGCGCAACAAGGCGCACGCTACGGAAGCAAAGGCGCTGGGTTCCGGATCGCCGCTGCGCGGCGTCCGGAATGACGATTTATTTTCAGCGCTGGCCTGCGCGCGATGACGGTCAGCTGAGCGCGCCGTGACAATGCTTGTACTTCTTGCCGGATCCGCATGGGCAGGGATCGTTGCGGCCGACCTTGGGGCCTGCGCGCACGATGGGAGCCGCAGTGGCGGTGGCGGCCGCGCCCTCCAGGGCTTGCGCGTGCCCTGCGCCCATTTCGGCGCCGGGTTGCGGAGGCGCATCGAAGCCGCCGGTTTGCGCGTGCTGGAATTCCATCGCGCGGGCGGCAGCGATGCGGCGCTGCTCGGCTTCCATCGCGGCAACTTCTTCCTCGCTGCGGATGCGCACGCGCGCAAGCGTCTGGATGAGTTCGCGCTTGATGCGCTCCAGCATGTCCTCGAACAGGCGGTAAGCCTCGCGCTTGTATTCCTTCTTGGGATCGATCTGCGCGTAGCTGCGCAGGTAGATACCCTGGCGCAGGTAATCCATATTGGCAAGGTGGTCCTTCCACGCGCCGTCCACCACGGTCAGCATCACGTGTTTTTCCAGCGCGCGCATCACTTCGGCGCCGACTTGCTGTTCCTTGGCCGCAAACACGCTGTCGGCGGCTTCCACCACGTGGCGATGGATGGTTTCGGCATCGGCCTCCTCGTGGCTTTCCATCCAATGCGTCAGGTCGAGGTCCATGCCGAAATCGGAAACCAAAGCCGATTGCAGGCCGGCGAGATCCCATTGGTCGTCCACGGTATTGGACGGTACGTATTGCTGCGCGACCGATTCGAACACGGCCTGGCGAATGTCGGTCACGGTTTCGGCGACGTCTTCCGATTCCAGCAGTTCCAGGCGCTGCTTGTAGATGACCTTGCGCTGGTCGTTGGCGGTGTCGTCGAACTCCAGCAGCTGTTTGCGGATGTCGAAGTTGTGCTGCTCGACCTTGCGCTGGGCCTTCTCGATCTGGCGGCTGACGAGCCGGTCTTCCAGCGCGTCGTCTTCCTTCATGCCGAAGCGCTGCATCCAGCGCACCAGCCCTTCACCGCCGAAGATGCGCATCAGGTTGTCTTCCAGCGACAGGTAAAAACGCGAGGAACCCGGGTCGCCCTGGCGGCCGGAACGGCCGCGCAACTGGTTGTCGACGCGCCGCGATTCGTGGCGTTCGGTGCCGACGATGTGCAGACCGCCGGCTTCGAGCACCTTTTCATGGCGTTGCTTCCATTCGGCCTTGACGCGCTGCTTGTCGGCATCGGTGGCATCGGCAGGAAGCTCCGCCAGCGCGGCATCGAGGCTGCCGCCCAGCACGATGTCGGTGCCGCGACCGGCCATGTTGGTGGCGATGGTGACGGCGCCCGGCATGCCGGCCTGTTCGACGATCTTCGCCTCGCGTTCGTGTTGCTTGGCGTTCAGCACCTGATGCGGAATGCCGGCCTTCTTGAACAGGTTTGCCACCAGTTCGGAGACCTCGATCGACGCGGTACCGACCAGCACCGGCTGGCCACGTTCGTGGCACTCGCGCACGTCTTCCATCACCGCGTTGAACTTGGCTTCGGGCTTCAGAAACACGAGGTCGGCGTTGTCCTTGCGGATCATCGGCTTGTTGGTCGGGATCACCACCACGTCCAGACCGTAGATCGAGTTGAATTCAAACGCTTCCGTATCCGCCGTGCCGGTCATGCCGGACAACTTGTCGTACATGCGGAACAGGTTCTGGAAGGTGATGGTTGCCATCGTCTGGTTTTCGCGCTGGATCGGCACGCCTTCCTTGGCCTCGACGGCCTGATGGAGGCCTTCCGACCAGCGCCGGCCCGGCAGGGTGCGGCCAGTGAATTCATCGACGATGATGATTTCGCCATCGCGCACGATGTAATCGACATCGCGCTGGTACAACGCGTGCGCGCGCAGCGCCTGGTTCAGGTGATGCACGACCGCGAGATTACGCGCGTCGTACAGGCTGGAATCGGCCTCCAGGATGCCGGCCTGGGTCAGCAGTTCCTCGGCATGGCCCATGCCTTCTTCGGACAGGTGCACCTGCTTCTGCTTTTCATCGACGTAATAGTCGCCGGGCTCCGGCGCTTCGCCCGGCAAAGGCTCCTTGGCCTGCCGGGTCATGTGCGGTACAACGCGGTTGACGCGGATGTACAGCTCGGGCGAATCTTCGGCCGGGCCGGAAATGATCAGCGGCGTACGCGCCTCGTCGATCAGGATCGAGTCGACCTCGTCCACGATCGCGTAATGCAGGCCGCGCTGGTAGCGCTGGTCTTTCGACACCGCCATGTTGTCGCGCAGGTAATCGAAGCCGAATTCGTTGTTGGTGCCGTAGGTGATGTCGGCGCCGTAGGCCTCGGCCTTGTCGGACATCTCCATGCCCGGCCACACCACACCCACCGTCAGTCCGAGGAAGTTGTAGACCTTGCCCATCCACTCCGAGTCGCGCTTGGCGAGATAGTCGTTGACGGTGACGACGTGCACGCCCTTGCCTTCCAGCGCGTTCAGGTACACCGGCAGGGTCGCCACCAGCGTCTTGCCTTCGCCGGTGCGCATCTCCGCGATCTTGCCCTGGTGCAACACCATCCCGCCGATCAACTGCACGTCGTAGTGGCGCAGGCCGATAACCCGGCGGCTGGCTTCACGGACGACGGCAAACGCTTCGGGCAGGACCTTGTCGAGGCTCTCGCCGTTGGCTATCCGCTGCTTGAACTCGGCGGTTTTGTCGTGCAGGGCGACGTCGTCGAGCTTCTGAATCTCGGGTTCGAGCGCGTTGATGCGCGCCACGATTTTCGAAAGCTGCTTCAGCACGCGCTCGTTGCGGCTGCCGAAGACACTCGTCAGGATATTGGGCATCGGACTAGGATTCGCGATTCCGGGCTGCGGACGATATTCAATCGGACATCATAAAAGGACACGCCCGCCGCGCCTAGAGTTGGCGGCAAAACCGGCGGATTTCAAGGAAAGTCGCTTGGGCGGTTTGTGCCACGGTCACCGTGCGGACCAGCAGGCTCACTTCGCTAGCGGATAATCCACGACCTGCTTATGTAGGGCGGGTGATAATCCGCCGCGGGCGCTTTGGTGGCGGGATTACTCGCATCGTCCCTGATGCTCACCCATCGCTTACGCTCAGGGCCCGCCCCCAGCCGTCCCAATTCGTTCCAGGCCAATTTGTCGCTTGGCTACTCCCGCCCTACGCTTTCGGCGAGCTTACCTTCGCACGTACGCGATCGGGTTCATCAGCTTTCCGTCGTGCCACACCTCGAAATGCACGTGCGGACCGGTGGATCGGCCAGAGGTGCCGGCATCGGAAATCACTTCGCCCGCGTGCACGTGTTCGCCGACATGCGCCAGCAGCTTGCTGTTGTGCGCGTAGCGCGTCATGTAGCCGTCGCCATGGTCGATCTCGACCACCCTGCCATAGCCATCGCGCACGCCCGCGTAGGTGACCACGCCACCGGCCACCGCATGCACCTGCGAACCCCACGCCACGCCGATGTCCAGGCCCGGATGGAAACTCTCGCGGCCGGTGAACGGGTCGATGCGCTCGCCGTACGGGGAGGTGATGTAGCCGTTCTTGACCGGCATGCCGCTGGGGATCAGGGTGGCTGCGACCTCGCGGTCGGTCAGCAACGATTGCAGCACGCCGAGCTGGGTTTGCTGGGCGTCGAAGCGGCGGCCCAGTTGCTCCATGCTGACGGAAAGGTCATACGGCAACGAGCGCGTGGGCGGCACGGCCACCTCGGGTCCGCCGAGGCCCGGCGCCTCGTTGAAATTGAATTCGGCGGGATCGAGCTTGCCTGCTACCACCAACCGCTGGCCCAGCGCATCGAGTCGGGCGGAATCGGCCTGCAATTCCCCCAGCTTGATGGCCATGTTGCGAATGTCGCGCTGGGCGTTTTCGCGCACCTGTTGCAACTCGGCCTTCTGTGCGGCGATCTGCTGGTGCATCGAATCCACCTGCGCCAGCGTGCGGCTGTTCGGGCTGACGGCCCATATTGCCAACGCGGCGGTGGCGACTACACATGCGGCCAGGCCTGAAGTCACCCGCCAACACAGCCTGCGGTTGGCGATCCGGCGTTCGTCGAAATGGGCGTTGGACCACTCGCATCGGCGCGAACGCGCCACCAGTATCATGCCCATCTTGAGCGAACCGTCTGGATTTTCATTCGTCGTGTCTCCTGCCAAACCGCTGCCGCCTCGCGACACCCACGGCCCGACGCCTCTTGCACAATGCGCCCCGATTGCCGACCTTGCAGCAAGGGCACGCGAAGTTGACCGCACCAGCCAACGCATTGTTCCGCTGCTGCCAGCCCCGCTGCGCGAACACGTCAGCTTCGCCGGCGTGCGCAACGATCGCGTCCTGCTGCTGGTCGAATCGTCCGCCTGGGCCACGCGCGTACGCATGGAGCAGTCGCGAATCCTTGCCGCGGTGCATTCCCTGGGACTCGCCGCGAGCTCCGTCACGGCCAAGGTGATGCCGCTGTGGACATCGGTCGACGGCTCCGCCGCCCCGCCATCGTTGACGCCGCGGGCCGCGCAAACCATCCGCGCTGCCGCGTCGGCCATCGCCGATCCGGACCTGCGCGCGTTGTTCCTGGAGCTTGCCGCCGCGGCGGAAAGTCCCCCGGCCAAGTGACCGCGCAGGCCGTCCGCCCCCTCATCCATCGGCGGAAGCAGAACTTATAACATGGGGACGGCGGCGTGTGCGGGTCGGAATCAGAAAAAAGTCACAAATCGTGAAATCCACCCAAAGCCGTAGGCCCGTCGGCGGGTTTACGTGCCTGTTGTCAAAAACGGGGGGCAGTCGCCGCGCTGCACGTGGGATGCCCGGCCGTCGAACAGGCCAAGCGAGGGCGGGCTGGTGTGGGAAACCTGGGCACGACGCCCCTTGCGGCACGCACTTTTCCTTGGAACAACACCTGAGGGCGCTATTGTGAAAAGTAGCGCAAAAAGCCATGCCCGGGGTGTCCGCTTTCGGTAACGCAGCGAAAGGCTTACCCCGGAACAACAACCGAAGCCGCTGTTGTTAGAAGTCAGGGCATGGATGCCCGTTCTGGAGTCGCCAGGCTCAAACCATGCTGGCGACCTTGCCATCGGGCGAGGCCGCGATCAGGGGATGATTGCAGAGCTTTCGTGGAAAGTCAGGAAATGGATGCCAGTTCTGGGCTCGCCGGGCGCAAACCATACTGGCGGCCTTGCCATCGGGCGAGGCCGCGATCAGGGATGATCGCAATCAAACCGCTTGGGCGGGATGCGCGTACGAAATCGGCGCCAGCGCCGGATCGTCGAAAGTGACTTCTTCCCATGCCGACTTGTCGGCCAGCAGGGCGCGCAGCAACTGGTTGTTCAACTGGTGCCCGGACTTGTGGCCGTAGAACGCGCCGATCAGGCTATGGCCGAGAAGATAGAGGTCACCGATCGCGTCCAGAATCTTGTGCTTGACGAATTCGTCCTCGTAGCGCAGGCCATCTTCGTTCAGCACGCGGTAGTCGTCCAGCACGATCGCGTTGTCCATCGAGCCGCCCAGCGCGAGGTTCTTTTCGCGCAGCATTTCGATGTCGCGCATGAAGCCGAAGGTGCGCGCGCGGCTGACTTCCTTGACAAACGATGTCGTCGAGAAATCGATTTCGGCCTTGGACGCGCGGCGCGAGAAGATCGGGTGCTGGAACTCGATCGAGAAACCGACCTTGAACCCGTCGAACGGCTCGAAGCGGGCCCACTTGTCGCCCTCCTCGACCTTCACTGGCTTCTTTATGCGGATGAAACGCTTGGGCGCGGACTGTTCCTCGATGCCGGCCGACTGCAGCAGGAACACGAAAGGACCCGCGCTGCCGTCCATGATCGGCACTTCCGGCGCCGACAAATCCACGTAGGCGTTGTCGATGCCGAGGCCGGCCATCGCCGACAGCAGATGCTCGACCGTACCCACGCGCACGTCATCCTTGATGAGCGTGCTGGAAAGGCGCGTATCGCCGACGTATTCGCAACGCGACGGAATACTGACCGGCTCGGGGAGATCGGTGCGGCGGAACACGATGCCGGTATTGACCGCCGCCGGACGCAGGGTCATGTACACCTTCTCGCCCGTGTGCAGACCGACGCCCGTCGCGCGGATCACGTTTTTGAGCGTGCGCTGCTTGATCATTTTTCGTTGGAATCCTGTTAGGACAACGCTAAAACGTGGGCGATGCTACCACGGTTGACAGTCCGAATAAAGTGGACTGTTAGGTTTAGTTAATCCTTCCGGGTGCCGAGCGTGACGATCGTCACGGGGGCGCCCGACCGATGAGCCCAGTCTGACCCGCAACCCCCACGGCGACTTCCGACCGCGACGGGGAGCGCAGGTTCCCGGCCGTGGTAAAAATTGGGCGGGAAGCTGCCCGCACTGCCGGAGGACGGGAGTTCCGGCAATGCGGGTTGAAGCACCTTCCACGCCACGAAGCGGCTGTTGTGGAAGGTCAGGCCACGGAAGCCGTGCTGGTCCGTCAGCCAGGCAAAACAACCCTGGCCGCCGGTCGGCCATCGACATGGCGATCAGGACGATCGCGCTAGTCCGCTTGGCGACGCAAAAACGCCGGGATGTCCAGGTAGTCGTAACCAGGCGCGACCTCTTTTTCTGGCTTGGCGACCGGCGCCGGTTCCCGGCGGGCGGTCATCACCGGTTCCGGCTGGGCCGCGAAATCCACGATGCCGTTGTCGGTGCCGGTCCGGAGTACCCGCCGCGGCTGCGGCATCTCGACCATTTCCGGCTTGGCGACGGGCCGCAATTGCGGCTTCACCGCACGGTTGAGCCCGGTCGCGACTACCGTGACGCGCACGTCATCGGACAGGTCCGGATCGAGCGCGGTGCCCAGCACCACGGTCGCGTCCTCGCTGGCGAAGTCGTGTACCACTCGGCCGATCTCGTCGAACTCGCGCATCGTCAGGTTGGGGCCGGCGGTGACGTTGACCAGGATGCCGCAGGCACCCGAAAGGTCCACGTTCTCCAGCAGCGGATTGTTGATGGCCGCCTCGGCCGCCGCCTGCGCGCGGTCGTCGCCGCGGGCGGTGCCGGTGCCCATCATGGCCATGCCCATCTCGCTCATCACGGTGCGCACGTCGGCGAAGTCGACGTTGATCAGGCCCGGGCGGGTGATCAGGTCGGCGATGCCCTGCACCGCGCCCTGCAGCACGTCGTTGGCGGCCTTGAATGCATTCAGCAAGGTCACTTCGCGGCCGAGTACGGTCAGCAACTTTTCGTTCGGCACCGTGATCAGGGAATCCACCGATTGCGACAGATCCTCGATGCCCTTCAGCGCCACCTGCATGCGCCGGCGGCCCTCGAACGGGAACGGCTTGGTCACCACCGCCACCGTCAGGATGCCCTTCTCCTTGGCAAGTTGCGCCACCACCGGCGCCGCGCCGGTGCCGGTGCCACCGCCCATGCCGCAGGTGATGAACACCATGTCGGCGCCGTCCAGCACCTCGACGATGCGGTCGCGGTCCTCGAGCGCGGCCTGCCGGCCGATCTCGGGGTTGGCGCCGGCGCCGAGACCCTTGGTCACGGTTTCGCCGAGTTGCAGCGTGGTGCGTGCCCCGGAGCTTTTCAGCGCCTGCGCGTCTGTGTTGGCGCAGATGAATTCCACGCCGTCGATGGATGAATTGACCATGTGGCTGACGGCGTTGCCGCCACCGCCGCCGACACCGATCACCTTGATCACCGCATTGGGTGCGAGTTGTTCCACCAGTTCAAACATTGCCCGTCCTCCGTGCTGCGAAAAGTCATGCTGCTGTTGTCATGCTGCTGTCGTGATGCCCTTCCGTCTCGGAAGGCTCGGTCCGTCATGGACCTCGGCGCCGCGGCGCCTTGCCGGCCACGCCTCATCCCGAGGCGCGGCGCGGGGTTCTAGAAATTGCGGGTCAACCAACCCCTCACCTTGCCGATCGCGCCGGCGACGCTGTCGCCCATCGCACCGCCGATCACGCGGCTGCCGCTCACACCCTCGCGCGACCCGTGCAACAGCAGGCCAATCGCCGAGGCATGTGCGGGTGTGGCGATCATCTCGGTCGCACCGGTGACGTGCTGCGGCACGCCAAGCCGCACCATCTTGTGGAACACCTCTTCGGCGAGGTACAGCGCACCTTCGATGCGCGCCGCGCCGCCGGTCAGCACCACGCCGGCCGCGAGCAGGTTTTCGTAGCCCGAGCGGCGCATTTCGTCCTGCACCATCTCGAAGATTTCCTCGTACCGGGCCTGGATCGATTGCGCCAGTGCTTGCCGTTGCAGCCGCCGCGGCGGGCGCTCGCCCACGCTCGGCACCTGGATGGTTTCCTCGCCGCGCGCCATCTGCGCCAGCGCACAGCCGTACTTCACCTTGATTTCCTCGGCATTGCCGGTGGGCGTCTGCACGTATTGCGAGATGTCGGAGGTGACCTGGTCGCCGCCGACCGGCAGCGACTTGGTGTAGCGGATCGAACCGTGGGTGTAGATCGCGATGTCGGTGGTGCCCGCGCCCATGTCGACCACGCACACGCCGAGTTCGCGCTCGTCCTCGGTCAACACCGATTTCGACGCGGCCACCGCGGCGGGCACCAGGTCATCCACCGCGAGTCCGCAGCGCTGGATGCATTTGGTGATGTTCTGCACCGCCGAGGCCGCGCCGGTGACGAGGTGCACGCCGGCTTCCAGGCGCACCCCACTCATCCCGATAGGATGGCGGATGCCGTCCTGGCCATCGATGCGGTACTCCTGCGGCTCCTTGTAGAGCACCTTGCGGTCGGCCGGGATCGCCACCGCGCTGGCCGACTCCAGCACCTGGTCCAGATCGCCGGCCGCGACTTCGCGGTCGCGGATTGCGGCCGCGCCGCGCGAGTTGTGGGTCTCGAGGTGGCTGCCCGAGATCGACGCGCACACCGAACGGATGTCGCAACCCGCCATCTGCTCGGCTTCTTCGATCGCGCGCTGGATTGAATGCACGTTGGAGTCGATTTCGACCACCACGCCCTTCTTCATGCCGCGTGAGGTATGGCTACCGAACCCGATCACCTCGACCGGTTCGCCGGGCATGTATTCGCCGACGATCGCCATCACCTTGGAGGTGCCGATGTCCAGGCCGACAACCAGGTTCTTGTCGCTCTTGCGGTTCATGGGTCTAAACGTTTCCGTCAACAGCATGGGAGCCACCGTTTTTCGAGTTCGGAGTGGGGGTCGGCGCCGGCTCGGGCCAGCGCACCGCGAAGCCGTTGCTGTAACGCAAATCGGCGTAAATGAACCCGTCGCTGCGGCCTCGCATCAGGATGGGCAACGCTGCGACGAAGCGCGCGAGGTGCTGGTCGGGCTTGTCGCCGCCGACCACCACGTGGCCGCCATTGGAAAGCGTGAGGTTCCAGCTTCCTCGTGCGGAAAGATCCACGCCCGTGACTTGCAGGTTGTAGGGCGCGAAATCGGTCAACGCGGTGCGATAAAACGCCATCACGTCGGCCCCGCGGTCGTTCGGGGCATTGAATTGCGGCAGGCCATTCACGACGCCCGTGTCCGGCACCTTGAAGACGCGGCCATCGCGGCCCAGCAATGAATCGCTGCCCCAGCGCGCGACCGGCTGGATTTCCACCACGGTGATGTCGAGCGCATCCGGCCAGCGCTTGCTCACCTCGACCTGCGCGATCCACGGCAACGCGGCCACGGCATCGCGCACCTTGTCCAGCCGGATCGCGAAGAAGCCGGAACCGAGGTTGGGCGCGACCGCCGCGCGGATCTGCGCCGCACTCACGTGCCGGAACGTTGCGTGCACCTGCAACTGGCGCACCGGCCAGCGCTCGGACGCGAACCAGCCCTGCAGCACGCCGATCACCGGCAGCGCGACCAGTGCGATCGCGATGATCCAGGCGGCGAAGCGCAGGGAAGTGGCGCCTTTCACTTTGCGCCTCCTTCGGAACCGCGGGAATCGGGATTCGGGGTTCGGGAATCGGAAGAGCCGGTTTTCCCCGATTCCCGATTTTCCATAGACTGGCCGCTCCCGCGGCTCGCCCGTTGTGCCGGCTGCGCCGTTCGCTCCGGCGTCCTGCCTCCGCAGTCCCATTCCCGCTGAAACGAGGTTTCCAGCACCCGCCAGCACAGCTCCTGGTAATCGATGCCCACCTGCGCGGCCGCTTTCGGCACCAGCGAATGCGAAGTCATGCCGGGCGCGGTGTTCGCCTCCAGCAACCAGTTGCGGCCCCGCCGGTCACGCATCACGTCGACGCGGCCCCAGCCCGAACACGCCAGCGCGTCGAACGCCCGACGCGCCAGGGCGCGCAATTCGGCTTCGGCGTCGCCGTCGAGACCCGGACAGATGTATTGCGTGTCTTCGGCGATGTACTTGGCGTTGTAGTCGTAGTACTCGCCCTTCGGCACGATGCGGATGCTGGGCAGCACGTCGTCCTGCAGGATCGAGACGGTGAGTTCGTCGCCTTCGATCAGGGCTTCCATCAGCAGATCGCCGGGATAGCGCTGCGCAAGCGCCACCGCGTCGTCCAGATCGCTTTCCTTGAACACGCGCGACACCCCGACGCTGGACCCTTCCGACGCCGGCTTCACGATCAGCGGGAACCCGATCCCGCGCGCCGCATCGTGCACATCGGCACCGCGCGGCAGCGGCAGGAACTTCGGCGTCGGCAGGCCCAGCGCACTCCAGACTTGCTTGCTGCGGATCTTGTCCATCGACAAGGCCGAACCGAGCACGCCGGAACCCGTGTAGGGGATGTGCAGCGAATCCAACGCGCCCTGCAGCACGCCATCTTCGCCGCCGCCGTGCTGGCCGTGCAGGATGTTGAACACCCGCGCGAAATGGCCGGCGCGCACCGCATCCAGCAGCGCCGGGATGCCATCGATCGCGTGCGCGTCCACGCCGCGTGATCTCAGCGCTTCCAGTACACCGTGCCCGGAATTCAACGACACCTCGCGCTCGGAGGAACTGCCGCCCATCACGACCGCCACGCGTCCGAATGCGCCGGGATTGGAGATTCGCGCCGGCCGATTCACGCTCATGCCGCGTTCCTTGATTTCAGATCGCCGCCACGCGCGAGTTCGGCCGCCGCCGCGCCGATGTCACCCGCGCCCAGCATCAGCACCAGATCGCCGTCGCCCAGCAATGCCGGCAGCGTTTCGCGCAGGGCGCGCGGATGTTCGATGAATACCGGATCAACCTTGCCGCGAGCGCGCACCGCACGCGCCAGCGCACGACCATCGGCGCCCGTGATCGGCGCTTCGCCCGCGGGATACACCTCGGTCAGCACCAGCGCATCGGCTTCGCACAGGACGCCCGCGAAGTCGTCCAGCAGATCGCGCGTGCGGGTGTAACGGTGCGGCTGGAACACGATCACCAGCCGCCGCCCGGGCCAGCCTTCGCGCGCCGCCTGCATCACCGCGGCGAGTTCGCGCGGATGGTGGCCGTAATCATCGACCAGCATCACCTTGCCCTTGTCGATCGACAGTTCGCCGTTGATGTGGAAGCGCCGGCCCACGCCCTGGAACCGCTCCAGCGCGCGCGCGATCGCGTACGGCTCGACGCCGAGGTGCCAACCGATGGTGGCCGCGGCCAGCGCGTCGAGCACGTTGTGGCGACCGGGCAGGTTCAGGGTGATGGGCAGGCTCGGCTGGCCCGGCAGCATCAGTTCGAAATGCGTGCGCGCGCCCTCTGCGCGCAGGTTGGCGCCGCGCACGTCGGCCGCGCGCTCGATGCCGTAGGTCAGCGTCGAACGCGCTGTGCGCTGGGCAAGTTCCGCGACTTCCGGATCGTCGACGCACAGCACCGCCAATCCATAGAACGGCAGCCGATGCAGGAAATCCGCAAACGCCTGCTTCAGTTCCGCGAAATCGCCATGGTAATGATCGAGGTGGTCCGCATCGATATTGGTGACCACAGCGATCACCGGCGACAGTTTCAGGAACGACCCGTCGGATTCGTCGGCTTCGGCGACGAGATAGGTGCCGGCGCCCAGCCGCGCATTTGCACCGGCCGACAGCAGTTGTCCGCCGATCACGAACGTCGGGTCGTATCCGGCCTCGGCCAGCACGCTGGCGGTGAGGCTGGTGGTGGTGGTCTTGCCGTGCGAACCGGCGACCGCGATGCCGCGCCGGAAACGCATCAGTTCGCCCAGCATCTCGGCGCGCGGCACCACCGGGATGCGGCGCGTCTGCGCGGCGACGAGTTCCGGATTGTCCCCCTTGATCGCGCTCGACACGACGACCGCGTCCACGTTTGCGACGTGTTCGGCGGCATGGCCAATGGCGACATGCACGCCCATGCCGGCCAGCCGTTCGGTGACCGGCGACGCGGCACGATCGGAACCCGACACGTCGTAGCCGAGCGTGTGCAACACCTCGGCGATGCCGCTCATGCCGGCGCCGCCGATGCCGATGAAATGCACGCGGCGGAAGCCCTGCATGATGTCGCCATGCGGCGGCAGGCGATGCGGCGTCATGCGGCCACCTCCATGCAACGCTGCGCGATCACGTCGGCGGCGTCGGGCTTCGCGAGCGCGCGCGCGGCGTTCGCCATCGCGAGGCGCTTGTCGGAATCGCGCAGCAAACGTTCGAGCATGCCGGCGAAACGCGACGCGTCGAAATCGCGATCCTGCACCAGTTCGGCCGCGCCGACCGCGACGAAACCTTCCGCATTCCTGGTCTGGTGGTCGTCGACCGCGTAGGGGAACGGCATCAGGATTGCGCCGAGACCGGCGGCAGCGAGTTCCGCCAGCGTCAGCGCGCCGGCACGGCAGATCACGAGGTCCGCCCAGGCATACGCCGCGGCCATGTCGGCGATGAACGGCTCGACCGTCGCTTGCACCTCGGCGCGCGCGTAGGCGGCGCGAGTGGCTTCGACGTGCGCAACACCGCACTGGTGTCGCACCTCCGGGCGGCGTTCGGCGAGAATCCGCGACAACGCGTCCGGCAAGCCAAGGTTCAACGTACGGGCACCGAGGCTGCCCCCTAGCACCAGCAAGCGCGGTGCGCCGGTGCGATCCAACAAACGTTCTTCAGGTGCGGGCAAGGCGGCGATGTCGGCGCGCACCGGATTGCCGGTCCATTCCGCGTGCGCCTTGGCCGGAAACGCATCGGAAAAGCCGCTCATCACGCGGCGCGCGCAGCGCGCCAGCACGCGATTGGTGAAGCCCGCGATGCGATTCTGCTCGTGCACCAGCAGCGGGCGGCGTTGCAGCCATGCGGCGATGCCACCGGGACCGGCCACGTAGCCGCCCATCGACAGCACGCTGCGCGGTTTCGCTTCGCGCAACACCCGCCACGCGCCGAGCAACGCACGCGCCAGCATCCATGGCGCAGCGACGCGCTGACGCAAGCCTTTGCCGCGCAGGCCCTTAACGCGCAGCGTCCGCAGCGCGACGTGATGCTCCGGCACGATCCGGTTTTCCATGCCGCCTTCGGCTCCCAGCCACAGCACCGGCACGTCGCGGGCGCGCAGTGCCGCCGCGACCGCAAGGCCGGGGAAGATATGGCCACCGGTTCCGCCGGCCATGATCAACACGGGCGCATGCACGTCGCTCATGCGTGCACCTCGTCGAAACGGGGCTCGATGCGGGTGCGCGCCGCCAGCGGCAATTCGGCGGAAGCACGATCGGTGGCGACGGGATTTGTCTGGGGATTCGCGCTGCGGCGTGTCGCCATCCGGCGCGCATCTTCGGCGCGATGGATCTCGTAGCCGGCGCGAACAAGCACGCCCAGCATCACGCAGGTCATCAAGGTGCTGGAACCGCCGGAACTGATCAGCGGCAGCGTCAAGCCCTTGGTGGGCAGCACGCCTAGGTTCACGCCCACCGATACCAGTGCCTGCAAACCGATCATCAGCGAAATGCCGAACGCGACATAGCCGGCACGATGCTGGCCCACTTCCACGCCGCGCAGGCCGAGCTGCAATCCGCGGCCGACAAGCAGCGCGAACATCGCGAGCACGAACAACACGCCGACGAAGCCGAGTTCCTCGGCAATCACGGCGAGGATGAAATCGGTGTGTGCTTCCGGCAGATAGAACAGCTTCTGTACGCTGCCGCCGAGGCCGACCCCGAACCATTTGCCACGTCCGACCGCGATCAGCGCCTGGGTCAACTGGAAACCGTTGTCGAACGGATCCTTCCATGGATCGAGGAACGACGTCAGGCGCTTGACGCGATAGTCGGTCGATAGCGCCAGCCACGCGCCCAGCGGCACCAGCGGCAGGCCCATGATCACGAGGTTGCGCATGCGCGCGCCGGCCAGCCACAACATCCCGATCGTGACCACACCGATCAGCGCGGCGGAGCCGAAATCAGGTTGCGCGAGCAGCAGCACCGCGGTGAACCCCGCGACCAGTACCGGCTTCACCGCACCCAGGAACTTCGTTTCGACCGCGTCGCGATGGCGCACCAGGTAGCTGGCGACGTACACCACCACCGTCAGCTTGGCCAGTTCGACTGGCTGGAACCCGGAGAAGCCGAGATTGATCCAGCGGCGCGCGCCGTTGATGCGCATCCCGATGTGCGGAATGAACACCAGCAGCAGCAACGCGAACGTACCCAGCATCAGCCAGCCCGAATATTTTTCGAGCTTGTCCAATTCGACGTGCAGCGCAATCCACACCGCCATCGCCCCGCCCACGGCGAGAAAGATCAGGTGGCGCTTCAAGTAGTAGAACTCGCCGATGTGCTGCCCGTCGGCTACCGCGATGGAACTGGACGCCACCATCACGATGCCGAACGTGACCAGCCCGGTGATCGCCAGCAATAGCCACGGGTCGTGGCGGCCCTTGGGACCCAACTTGCGTACGGCTTGCGATTGGCCGAACCAATTCATCGTCAACGCACCTTCAATGTCGCCAGGCCCACCAGCACCAGCACCACGGAAATGATCCAGAAGCGCACGATCACGCGCGGTTCGGGCCAGCCCTTCAATTCGAAGTGGTGATGGATCGGCGCCATCCGGAACACGCGCTTGCCGCGCAACTTGAAGCTGCCGACCTGCAGCATCACCGACGCCGTCTCGACCACGAACAACCCGCCCATCACCAGCAGGATGATTTCCTGGCGCACGATCACCGCCACGCAACCGATCGCCGAGCCGATCGCGAGCGCGCCCACGTCGCCCATGAAGACCTGCGCGGGATAGGTGTTGAACCACAGGAACCCCAGGCCGGCGCCGGTCAGCGCGCCGCAGAACACCGCGAGTTCGCCCGCGCCCGGAATCGATGGAATGCCGAGATACGCCGAGAACACCGCATTGCCGGCGAGATACGCGAACGCGCCGAGTGCCGCGGTCACCAGCACCGCCGGCATGATCGCGAGCCCATCCAATCCGTCGGTGAGATTCACCGCGTTGGAAAAACCGACGATCCACAGATACGCGACCACCACGAAGCCGCCGCCCAGCGGAATCGCCACGTGCTTGAACAGCGGCACGTACAACGCGGTCGCCGCGGGCACGTCGGCGGTGTGGAACAGGAACAGCGCGGCGGCGAGCCCCACCACAGACTGCGCGAGATATTTCCAGCGCGCCGGCAAGCCGTGCGGATCCTTCAGCACCAGCTTGCGGTAATCGTCGTAGAAACCGATCACGCCGCAGGCCAGCGTCACCAGCAGCACCACCCACAGGTAGCGACTGGTCAGGTCGCCCCATACGAGCGTCGCCACCACGATCGCGGCCAGGATCAACGTGCCGCCCATGGTCGGCGTGCCGGCCTTGGAGAGGTGCGTCTGCGGTCCGTCGCTGCGCACCACCTGCCCGGCCTTCAACGCGGTCAGGCGGCGGATCATCGCCGGACCGCAAAACAAGGCGACGAACAGTGCGGTCAGCGCCGCCATGATCGTGCGGAACGTGATGTAGTCGAACAGCCGCAGCGGCCCGAAGTAATGTTCCAGCCAGTGCGAGAGCTCAAGCAGCATGCCGGTCGTCCCCCTTGCCATCGCCCACCAATGCCGCGACCACCTTTTCCATGTGCGAAGCGTGCGAGCCCTTCACCAGCACGCTGACGCCGGCATGCAGGTCGTGGCGCAGTACCTCGATCAACGCGGCCTGGTCGGGAAACACCTGCGCGTCGCTGCCGAATGCTTCCGCGGCATGCGCGGCCAGTTCGCCGACCACGTACACGCGCGCGATGCCCTGGTCGCGCGCGGCCCGGCCGATGCGCGCATGCAGCGCCGCCGCATCCGGACCCAGTTCACCCATGTTGCCCAGCACCAGCCAGCGTTCACCCGGCTGCAGCGCCAGCGTCGCCACCGCGGCCAGCGCGGAGCCGGGGTTGGCGTTGTAGCTGTCGTCGAACAAAAACCAGCCTCGGGGCGATGCATGTCGCAGCAACCGGCCGCCCACAGCTTCGGCGGATTGCAGGCCCGCGACGATCACGTCCAGCCCCGCGCCTGCGGCGTGCGCGAGCGCCGCGGCGGCCAGGGCGTTCGCGACGTTGTGACGGCCGGGCAGCGGCAGGTGCACGTGCGCGCTGCCGGCTGGCGTCCGCAATTCGAAATCGCTGCCGTCGGCTTGCAGGCGGATATCACCGGCGCTCACATCGGCGGGCGCATCGATGCCGAAACGCAGGATCCGCCGCGAACCCGCCAGTCCCGCGAAATAGATCGCGAAAGCGTCGTCGGCGTTGATCACAGCGACGCCATCCGGGGGCAGCGCCTGGTACATTGCGCCCTTGGTTTCGGCAATGCCTTCCAGCGTGCGCATCCGCTCCAGATGCGCTGGCGCGATGTTGTTGACCAGCCCGATGCGCGGGCGAGCGATCGCGGCGAGATAGGCGATGTCGCCCGGCTTGCCCGCGCCCATTTCGAGTACCGCGTAGCGCGTGTCGCGCGGCATTCCCAGCAGCGTCAGCGGCAGGCCGATTTCGTTGTTGAAGCTGCCGGCATTGCTGTGGGTGGCGCCGTGGCGCGCGAGGATGCGCGCGGCCAGCGCCTTGACGCTGGTCTTGCCGTTGGAGCCGGTGATGCCGAGCACGGTCACGTCGCGCTGCGCGCGGACCGCGCTGGCGAGATCGCCCAGCGCGTGCAGCGTGTCGGCCACCACCACCTGCGGAATGTCGACGTCCACGCGGCGCGACACGATCGCACCGGCGGCGCCGCGGTCGGCCGCGGCCGCGACATGGTCGTGGCCGTCGTGGGTTTCGCCGATCAACGCCACGAATAGTTCGCCCGCCTTGATCGTCCGCGAATCGGTGGACACGCCGCACACGTCCGCGTCGACGCCCTGCAGCACGCCGCGCGTCCATACCGCGGCTTCCTTGAGGCGCAAATTCAGCATGGCCGCGCCTCCAAGGCGACGCGCGCCACCCGAAGATCGTCAAACGGACGCTTCGCGCCCGCGACTTCCTGATAGGTTTCGTGGCCCTTGCCGGCGATCAGCACCACGTCGCCCGCGCGCGCTTGCGTAATTGCCACATCGATCGCGCGCGCGCGGTCGCGCTCCACCGTTGCGCGCTCCGGCATGCGCATGCCGGCGACGATTTGCGAGACAATCGCGTCGCCGTCTTCGCCGCGCGGGTTGTCGTCGGTAACGATCACGACGTCCGCGAACCGCTCGGCGATCGCACCCATGACGGGACGCTTGCCCGCGTCGCGCTCGCCGCCGCAACCGAACACGCAGATCAGCCGTCCTTCGCAATGCGCGCGCAAGGTGGCGAGCACCTGCTCCAGCGGATCGGGCTTGTGCGAGTAATCGACCACCACCAGCGGCAGGCTGCCGCCGCCCAGGCGGTTCATGCGACCGGCGACGGGCTCCAGCGACTGCAGCGCGTCGACAATGCGATCGAACGGCACGTCCAGCGCGCCCAGCACGCCAACCACGGCCAGAAGATTCGCGACATTGAAGCGTCCGAGCAAACGACTTTGCACCGCGGCCATGCCCCACGGCGTCGCGAGTTCGAAATCGATGCCGTCGGAATGGGTGTGCACGTCACCGGCGCGGATGTCGGCATCGTTCGACGCGATGCCGCAGCGAATGACCCGCACGCCCACCGGCACCCGCGTCGCCAGGTCCCGACCGAATGCATCATCGACATTGATGACAGCGGCGCCGAGGTCCGGCCACGCGAACAGCTTGGCCTTGGCCGCGCCGTAGGCTTCCATTGTGCCGTGGTAATCGAGGTGGTCGCGCGTCAGGTTGGTGAACACCGCGACGTCGAAGTGCAAACCGTCTACGCGATGCTGGTCCAGCGCGTGCGAAGACACTTCCATCGCCACGTCCGTGGCGCCGGCCTCGCGGAATTCGGCCAGCAAGCCATGCACGCGGATCACGTCCGGGGTGGTGCGCTCGCCGGCATGCAGGGCGCCGTGCAGGCCCGCGCCCAGCGTGCCAATGGTCGCGGTGCGTTTGCCGAGGTGCGCGAGCGCCTGCGCGAGCATCTGCACCGTGGATGTCTTGCCGCTGGTACCGGTGACGCCGATGACGGTCATCGAGGCGGACGGATCGCCGTAGAAACGCGCGGCGATGGCGCCGAGACGCAAACGCAAATCGTCGACCCAGACCACTGGACCGGAAACCGCCGACCGGGGATCGGGAACCTCTTCAGCGAGCACCGCCACCGCGCCCTGCTCGATCGCACCCGCCGCAAACTCGATCCCGTGATGCTTCGCGCCCGCCAGCGCGACAAAGGCATCGCCCGCGTGCACCGCGTGCGAATCCTGGGTCAGTCCGGACACCATGATGTCGCCGGACACCGGCGTCGCGATGTCGCGCAGCAGATCGTCGAGCCGCATCGCGCTCATGGCGTACCGCCTTGCGCGGGGCGCGGAACGACCGCCGTCGTCGCCACCGGGGTGGTGGGCGGAGGCGGAGGAACCGGTGCGGGTGTGACGGGACCGCCCGCATACCATTGCTGCACGTTGTCCGGCGGGATGTCGAGCAGGCGCAGTGCGCCGCCCATCACTTCGCGGAACACGGGCGCGGAAACCAGCCCGCCGAAATACTCGCCGCCATGGCCGCCGGCATCGCGGATGACCACCACGCCAACCAGACGCGGATCGCTGGCCGGGACGATGCCGCAAAACAGCGCGGCGTAACGATTGTGCGAATAACCGCCAGCGACAGCGAGATGCGCGGTGCCGGTCTTGCCGGCGACGGTGTAATCGGGGATTGCCGCCTGCGGCGCGGTGCCCTTCGGGCTGACTACCGTGCGCAGCATCGCCATCACTTCGCCGGAGACGTTCTCGGGTTCGACCCGCACGCCGGGGTTGTCGTCGCCCTTGATGAAGGTCGGCGTGTGCTTGACACCTCCGTCGGCGATCGCCGCATACGCCTGCGCGAGTTGCAGCGCGGTCACGTTGAGACCGTAGCCAAATGAAATCGTGGCCTTGACGAAATCGCCCCAGGTCCGCGGCGGCGGAATGTAACCACCCACTTCACCGGGAAAACCGCTGCCGCTGCTGGCACCGAATCCGAACTGATGCAGCACGCCGCTCATCTCCTGCGGCGTCAGCGTCAGCGAGATCTTGGAAGCGCCAATGTTGCTGGAATAGGTGATGACCTGGCTGACATCGATGCGACCGTTGTTGCTGTCGTCGCGGACGGTGTGCCCGTCGAGCATGAACCACCCGGGGTTGGTATCCAGCATCGTGGTCGGCGTCCACTTGCCCGATTCCAGCGCGGTGGTGATGGTGAACGGCTTCATGGTCGAGCCGGGCTCGGTCACGTCGGTGACCGCGCGGTTGCGGCGCTGGCCCGGGTTGCTGTTGTCGAGATCGTTGGGGTTGTACGACGGCACGTTGACCATCGCCAGGATTTCGCCGTTGCGCGGATCGAGGATCACCATCGAACCCGACGCGGCATGCCGTTTGACCACCGCCTCGGTCAACGCCTGGTATGCGAGGTACTGGATGCGGCTGTCGATGCTGAGCGTGAGATCGTGGCCCGGCACCGGCGCGCGGATCTGCTCGACGTTCTCGACCACCCGGCCGAGTCGATCGCGGATCACGCGCTTCTCGCCCGGCTTGCCGGCCAGCCAGCCGTCGTATGCCAACTCCAGGCCTTCCTGACCGCGATCGTCGATGTTGGTGAAACCCAGTACGTGCGCCATCGCGGCGCCTTCGGGATAGTAGCGCTTGTATTCGCGCTGGGCGTTGACACCGGGAATATCCAGCGCCAACACCGCCTTGGCGGCCTCCGGCGGCATCAGCCGGCGCAGGTACACGAATTCGCGGCCATTGCGCGACTGCAGCTTGCGGGCAAGGTCGACGGCATCGACGCCCAGCGCCTTGGCCAGATCGGGAATGCGATCGGCGTGTTGCAGCAATTCGTCGGGATTCGCCCACAGCGAAAGCATCGGCGTCGACACCGCCAGCGGCACGCCATTACGGTCGTAGATCGTGCCGCGCGACACCGGGATTTCGACTTCGCGCAGGAAACGCGCATCACCCTGCTGTTGCAGAAACGCCTGATGCACCACCTGCAAATCCACGGCCCGCGCAACCAGGCCGATCGCGGCGGCGCCCAGCACGCCGACCACCAGCACAAGACGCATGCGCGGATTCGGCCGGCGCCGGCGCGGCGGGTGCGAAGTGGATTCGGGCGGACGGCGCGGTTTCATTCGTGGATCATCTCCACGCTGGCCGCGGGCGGGCTGATCATGCCGAGCTGCCCGCGCGCGATCTGCTCGATGCGCGACGGGCTGGCCCAGGTAGCCTGCTCCAATTCGAGCCGACCGAATTCGACGTTCAAGGCGTCGCGCTGGTTCTGCAGGTTCGACAATTGCACGAACGCCGCGCGGTCCTGGTGGCGCGCCCACACCACCGCGATGCCGCTGGCGACCACCGCCAGCAGCAACACGCCCGTCGCGAGCGCACCGAGCGTCTTCATGGCGAGCCCCCTGGTGGGCTGGCTTCTGAAGGAACTTTCTCCGCGATGCGCAACACCGCGGAACGCGCGCGCGGATTGCGTTCGACCTCAGCGGCGTCGGGCATCTGCGCGCGACCGACGGCGCGCAACGGCGCCGGCTGCGACGGCGGCGCCGGGAGCCCGCGGCGTACGGCAACCGGCCGCGGGCCGCGGATGAATTGCTTGACGATGCGATCTTCCAGCGAATGGAAGCTGATCACCGCCAACCGCCCGCCGGACTTCAGGACTTCCCCCGCGGCCGGCAATGCGCGTTCGAGCGAACCCAGTTCGTCGTTCACGTGCAGGCGCAGCGCCTGGAACGTGCGGGTCGCCGGGTGCTTGTTGCGCTCGCGGCGGCCCAGCGTGCGCTCGACCAATTCCGCGAGTTCGCGGGTGGTGGTGATCGGCGATTCGGCGCGACGTGCGACGACGGCGCGCGCGATGCGCCGGCTCATGCGTTCCTCGCCGTAACGAAACAGCACGTCGGCGATTTCGCGTTCGCCCGCATTCGCGAGGAAATCCGCGGCGCTCATTCCGGTGGTCGGATCCATGCGCATGTCCAGCGGCGCATCCGATTGGAACGAAAAGCCGCGCGCTGCGTCGTCGAGTTGCGGCGAGGACACGCCAAGATCCAGCAGCACGCCATCCAGTCCGGCGCGCGCTGCGTCCCAACCAGCCAGTTCCGAAAAATTCGCATGGCGGATCGCGACGCGGGCATCGCCACCGAATTCGCGCCGCGCGTGCGCGATGGCTTGCGGATCGCGATCCATCAACAACAAGCGGCCATTCGCGTCGAGACGATCCAGCATCGCGCGCGCATGGCCGCCGCGCCCGAACGTGCCATCGAGATAGCGCCCGTCCGGACGCAACGCCAGTCCGGCGAGCACGGCTTCCCGCATCACCGGGATGTGCTGAAGCTCCCGACCGGCCGTCATCGCTCGCGTTCCATCCATTCGAATTCGCGCACGCCGCATGCGCCGCCCGTGTTCCGTTCGCATCCGACCCGGCGCCGCCCGCCGTTCGCCGAATGCACGCATCACAACTTCAGTCCCACCATTTCCTCGCTGACTTCCTCCTCGCCGATCGTCTGATGGATCTTCGCGAGGTGAGCCTGCTCGCTCCACAACTCGAATTTGTTGCCCATGCCCAGCAGCACTGCTTTTTTTTCGATACCGGACGCGGCACGTTGGCTGGCGGGCAGCAACACGCGCGCGGCGGTATCCAGTTCCACCTGCGCCGCGGCGCCGACCAGCTTCAGTTGCAGGTCGCGATGCACGCGCTTGACGCTGGACAGCGCGTTTACCTGATCGCGCACGCGTTCCCACTCCGGTTGCGGGAAAACCCACAGGCAACCGGACTCGAACGGGTTGTAGGCGATCACCAGACGGTTATTGCAGACGCGCGCGATCGGCTCCCGGTAGGCGGTGGGAATCGCCAATCGACCTTTTTCATCCACACTGATTGCGGTTTCGCCCTGGAACATGCGACTTGTTTTCCCACGTTTTCCCACAAAACCACACGGGGACCCACCTTAGTCGCAGGAGGTGAGACTGTCAAGAAAATTTCGCTTTTAGATCAATGGGAAAGGCGAATTTCTGACTGAATTTCAGGCGTTCTGTCAGCTACGTTCTCAAGGTCATTGAATACAAAAGATTTCACTCACGACCATTTCGCCCCATCGGCAACCAAACGGGCGCGATTATCGGCACGCGCGGCAACTGGAGTTCAGCCACCGGTCAGTCAACTCTGCTCGCGATCGCACACCGCCCTTGTAGGGCGGGAGTAGCGCAGCGGATCCCGCCGACAGACACCGAAGGCGGTTGTCACCCCCCAACCAAAGCGAGGCATTCAATTCCGTTCCGGCACAGGAGACGCCTGATGATGCAAGCCCGTGCAGCGAAAACGCCCGCTCGGAGCGGGCGGTCGGGAGGGAGTAGCGCAGCGGATCCCGCCAACGGGCAACTCCGTGAAAAGCAAGGCCATGGATGACCGTTCTGGTCTTGATGATGCGAGGACACCAAGGTCGCGGACCACCGCGATGAAACCGCATTCATGGATGAGCGCGAAAAAGCTTCGTGAAAAGTAAGGCCATGGATGGCCGGGGTAGAGTTGATGACCGACCGATTCACACGGCCGCACAGCCCCCGCAACGAAACAGCGAGCCGGGGAGGCGAGCAAAAACAATGGAGTCGGCCTGTAAGCCGGGTCCTGTGCGCCTTGCGGCGTGACAGTCATTCCTCTAGGCCAGGCGTCACCGCCTGGCTCAAGCAACCAACCCGGGAACGGCGCGGGCCACGCCATCGTTCCCCTATTTGGTCTTGCTCCGGGTGGGGTTTGCCGTGCCGGTCGGTTGCCCGACTCGCGGTGGGCTCTTACCCCACCGTTTCACCCTTGCCGGCCTTTCGGCTTAGGCGGTCTACTCTCTGTTGCACTTTCCGTCGGCTCGCGCCGCCCAGGCGTTACCTGGCACCCTGCCCTGTGGAGCCCGGACTTTCCTCGGCATTCCGAAGAATGACGCGACTGTCCGGCCGACTCCACGGACGATTCTATCAGCCGCCGTACAAATCTTTGCGCGGTGCGCCGCTGATTGTGGCGGCCAGCTTCGCGGCTTGTGCGGGCGGCAGTTCCGCACGCAACACTGCATAGACACGACGGCCTTCCGCCAGGTTCGCGTCGATTTCTTCGCCGCGCCCGGCGATCACCAGCACGCATTCGCCGAGGCGTTGCTCGGCGTCGGATTCGACGCGCGCCGCGATCTCGCCGAGCGTCATCCCGATGCAGGTTTCGTGCAGCTTGGTGAGCTCACGCAGCAGGCGCGCCTCGCGTTCGCCGCCGAATGCATCGCGCAGGTCGGCGCAGCACTCGACGATGCGGTGGGACGATTCGTAAATGACCAAGGTGCGGGTTTCACTTGCCAGTTCGCGCAAACGTTCGCGTCGCGCGGAAGCTTTCGCGGACAGGAAGCCTTCGAACACGAAGCGGTCGCTAGGCAGGCCTGCCACCGACAGTGCCGCGATCGCGGCACAGGCACCGGGGACGGGCGAAACATCGATGCCGGCCTCGCGCGCCGCGCGCACCAACCGGAAGCCCGGATCGCTGATCAGCGGCGTGCCGGCATCCGAAATCAACGCCACGTCTTCGCCTGCCTGCAGCTTCGCGATGATCGCGGCGACCGCGGCGCGTTCATTGTGTTCGTGCAACGCAGTCAGCGGCGTGCCGATCCCGAAGTGCTGCAGCAGCGGACGGCTGTGGCGCGTGTCTTCCGCGGCGACCACGCCGGCATCGCGCAGTACCTGTTGGGCGCGCGGCGAGAGATCACCCAGATTGCCGATGGGCGTCGCGACCACCCAGAGCATGCCCCGCTGGCGCACGTTCATGAGGGCCTGCTTACGCCATGCCAAGTGAGCCGCGTTGCCTCCGCAGCGGCTGCCAGACGAGGCGCGCGCCGCAGCGCCAGAGTGGTGGTTCTCTGGTCGAGGTGCGCACCGATGGATGGCGGCCGCTGCGGAGCAACCCTTCGGGCCGGGGCCCTTTGCCCACATGGCTGCGTCATCGTTCGTCTATGTATCGACATACATCTTCCTCACTCTTCCTTGCCCTGCGGGCAAAGGGCCGCCGGCGCGGCCACTTGGCGTGGCGTCAACAGACCTCGATCCTGATGCAGCGGCACGATCCGTTATCATCGCCGAAAAGGCCGCGCCACGCGCGCATGGAAATGGCATGCTAAGGATCAGGTTTCACGCGCACATCGCTGTCCTGCTCGTGGCGCTTGCGCTGTTTGCGGGTTGTGCAACGCTCGGACCGTCGCAGCAACAGGCGGGCGAAGGACCGCACGCGCGCGCCGCGATCGAACACGTGCGCGCCGCGAACGCCGCGTTGCAGCGCGGCGATGCCCAGGCTGCGCTGAAACAACTCGCCGCGGTGCCACCTGACGCGCCGCCCGACGTGCGACAACAAGCACTCGGCCTGCAGGCGCGCGCCCAGCTTGCCAACGGTGACCGCCTTGCCGCCGCGCGCTCGCTGATCCAGCGCGCCGCACTGCTGTCGCCTGAGGCCCAGGCGCCCGAGCAACAACAGGCGGTCGCAATCCTGGCGGGCATGGGTCGCGAACCGCTTGCGCGGATTTATCCGTCGCTCGCCGACGACGATCCAGTCAAGCCTTGGGTGCAAAAAGCCATTGCGCGTCCGGGCGCGGCGGCGGCGCGAGTGCTGCCACAACCCAACCAGCCGGTCGGCACATTGCAGGGCGCAGGGGCGCCGCCAGGGTATGCGATGCCTGCCAAGGTCGCGCTGTTGCTGCCCGCAACCGGTCCGGTGGCGGTCGCCGGCGCGGCCGTGCGCGACGGATTTTTCACGGCGTACTTCCACACGCCCGTTACGCGGGAACGACGCCCGACGATCAGCGTCTATGACACCGGCGGCACGGCGGACGGCAGCGTCACGGCCTACCACCAGGCCGTCGCTGATGGTGCCGCGCTGGTCGTGGGACCCCTGGGCCGGGACGCGGTGGGCGCGATCTTCGCGCAACCCGATCTTCCCGTGCCGGTGCTGGCCCTCAACCACCCGCAAGGCAGCACGCCTACACCAGCCGGCAGCTATGAGTTCGCGCTGCTGCCCGAGGTCGAAGGCGCGCAACTCGCCGCGCACCTGGTCACGCTGGGGCTGCACGCCACGATCGTGTTCCGCGGCAGTGATGACACCGCGTCGCGCACTTTCGACGCCTTCAGGTCGCAGTTCGAAAGCCTGGGCGGCCAAGTCGCCAATGACATCGTGCTGCAGCAAGCCAGCGTGGACTTCGCCGGGCAGATCCAGGCCGCGCTGGCCGGTTCGGGTTCGCAGACCGGGATCGTCGCGCTGCTGCGGCCGGCGCAGGCGCGCCTCCTGCTGCCACAACTCAAGCTGGCGCGTTCGACGCTGCCGGTGTTTTCCACTTCCATGGTGTACTCGGGCGATGGGGACCCCACCGCCGACGCCGACCTCGATGGCCTGCGCTTCTGCGACGAGCCCTGGTTGTACGACGCGCAGGCAGGGCTGCCCGACCACACGACACTGGCTTCGCAACTCGTGACGGCCGGCGGTCCCGCGGCGCGCCTGTTCGCATTCGGCATGGACGCGTACGCGCTCGTGCCCTATCTTGGATGGATGCGTTCGCATCCCGGCAGTTACGTACCGGGCGCCTCGGGGCAACTGACGATGGATGCCTTCGGCCATGTGCAGCGCACGCCGATCTGGGTGGAATTCCAGGGCGGCGTCGCCCGGCCGGTGGCGGCGGGGCTGGAAACGCAACCCGCGGACGTTCCGCTACCGACCGATCCATGACCGCCGTTGCGGTCGGCGCCCGGTTCGAGCAACGCGCGCTGGATTGCCTGGAACGCGCGGGGCTGAAACGGGTCGAAAGCAACTATCGCACCCGCTTCGGAGAGCTCGACCTGGTGATGCGCGACGGCGACACCCTGGTGTTCGTGGAAGTGCGCTACCGGCGCCATGCACGATTCGGCGGCGGTGCGGCGTCGGTCGGCCCCGCCAAACGCGAGAAACTCGTGCGCGCCGCGCAGGGTTTCCTGCAGGCGCATCCGCGATTCGCTTCGATGCCGTGCAGGTTCGATGTGGTAGCGTTCGACGGCGATGCCGACTCGCCGCGCTGCGATTGGCAACGCGCGGCATTCGAAACGTTTTGAAATCGGGAATACAGACATGCGCAAGACGATCGTCCTGACCACCCTGCTTTCGCTGTGCTTCGCGCTCGCCGCCTGCAGCGTCTTCACGCCGCGCCGCGGCTTCAATCGCGCGCTCAATGATCGCAACGTGCAGATCACCGCACAGCGGGCGCTCGACAACGACCCGCAACTCGGCGGCCGGGCACACATCGGCACCAGCGTTTACAACGGCGTGCTGCTGATGATCGGCGAGGCCAGCACCGAAGAAGTGAAGCAGCGCGCCGAAGCCGATGTCACCGGCTACGAAGGCGTGCAACGCGTCGTGAACCTGATCGACGTGATGCCGTTGCAATCGGTGGGCCGTTCGGCGCTCGATGCTTCGCTGACTGCGCGCGTGAAGACTTCGCTGCTGCACATCGATTTGCCCGGCTTCGACCCCGGCCGCGTCAAGATCAGTACCGCGCACGGCAACGTCTACTTGATGGGCCTGGTCAGCCACCAGGAAGCCGATGCGGTGGTGAACATCGTGCGCACCGTCGCTGGCGTGAACAAGGTGGTGCAGGTATTCGAATACACGGATTGATGCGGTCGTCCATGATCGCGGCATCGCCGATTGTCGGGTTTTGCCGGCCCTCTCTCGACTTTGATACGCCAGAACGGCAATCCATGGCGAGACTTCTCGCCCACAGCCGCTTCGAACAGCGCACCTGGTTGGATTAAAATTGCGCGGATGAATCGATCGGTCACGATGGCCGCCGCTCCGGTGACCGAGTCCTTTGACGCGCTGATGGCGCGCATTCGTGCGTGCCAGGTATGCGCGCGGCACCTGCCCCACGGTTGCCGGCCGGTGCTGCAGGCGCATCCCGACGCACGCTTGCTGATCGTCAGCCAGGCACCCGGCCGCAAGGTGCACGAAACGGGCATTCCCTTCAACGACAAAAGCGGCGAGAAATTGCGCGGGTGGCTGGGCATCGACGACGCCACGTTCTACGACCCGCACCATGTCGCGATCGTACCGATGGGTTTTTGCTATCCGGGCAAGGGCGAATCCGGCGACCTGCCGCCGCGGCCAGAATGCGCGCCGCTGTGGCATCCGCAGTTGATGCCGCGACTCGCGAACATCAAATTGACGCTGGCGATCGGCGGTTACGCGATCCGCAGCATGCTCGGCACCCGGCGCAAGGCGACGCTCACGACAACCTGCGAGGCATGGCGCGAATATTTCGATGGCGGCGTGCTGCCGCTGCCGCATCCGAGCCCCCGCAACACCGCCTGGTTCCAGCGGCATCCGTGGTTCGAAACCGAGACGCTCCCGGCATTGAAACGGCGCGTACGCAAACTGATGCGCGATTGACCGCTCAAGAATCCTCGGGCGGCGAGGTTGCGCGACCGCGCACGCCCGCCCAGAGCCCCGCCAGCATGCTGCGCACGTTTTTCCATCGCGGTGCCACCAGCAACGAGAACAACAGGAACTTGACGACGAGGCGCGGCACATCCTGCGCGATCCAGCGTCGCGGGGTGTACGCGCGCCGGTACAGCAACACCCGATTGCGCATCATGTAGAACAGGCGCCGCGGCGAATGCACCACGATGCCGCGTGTCATGCCGGGCACGTACCGGCGTGTTGCACCGAGGCTGTGGCGCAAGTGCGCGGCGCATGCGCCATGCAGGGTGTAACCCGCGGCGCTGGCGCGAAAGCACCAATCCAGATCCACGTTGTCGATGAACAATGCACCGTCCATCCCGCCCACGTCATCCAGCACCGCGAGCGGGATCAGGCAACCGGACGAAATCAGGAAATCGCACCGGACGGTTTCGCACTCGCCGTCACAAGAAACCTTTTGGTTGACCGGAAAACGGATCCGCACGAATGGCGCGTCGCCCGCCTCGCGCGGATCACGAAAGCACGGACCGACCGCAGCCACCCGCTCGCCGGCGCATTTTCGAAACGCCGATTGCAACGCACCGACCATGCCCGCTTCCGGCACGCTGTCCTGGTCCATCAACAGCACGTGCGAGACGCCCTGCAACCCGCGGGCACGCTCGATGCCGACGTTGATCGCGTGTGCAAGCCCGTGATTTTCGTTCGACGCGACCAGCATCATGTCGCGGCGCGCGGCGCAGAATTCCCGGAACTCCGGATCACGCGTGGCGTTGTCCACCACGACAACGTGCCCGACCTGCGGGCACAGCGCGTCCAGCAATTCCCCAAGCACCCCGATGTCAGGCTGCCAGGTGACCACCACCGCGCACACGCCGAGCCGGTGCATCGATGCCGGGTCCATAGCCGGACCGGCGTCAGTCACGATGCGGCCATCGCCGCGCAACATTGCGCGAGTACGGGTTCGACACGAGAGGCGATTCCTGCAACATGGTGATTTGATTGTCGCGTCGCGGACGACGACTTCAAAGTCCCCAACACGCCCGGTCCGGTCTGAAATCGCGCGGATGCACACCGAGCAATCGTTCGAGTTCGGTGTTGTCGGCGACGAGATCCTGTTCCAGCCGCGTCAGTGGTCCGCGCAGGGGCGGCAGGGCGCGTGCGCCGACGCGAACCAGTGCTCCCGGAATGCGGAGGGCGAGTGTGCGCACCGCGAGGCTGGCGCGCACGCGCTCGAACATCGCGCTTGCCGTCAGCCGCTCCCCTCCACCTATCTGCAGGACGCGCCCTCTCGCGCCGCCGTCCAGCGCGCGCAACACCGCGGCCGAGATGTCGGCGGCGTGCACCGGCTGGCGCAAACCCGAGCCCGCCGGCAATCCGAACACCCGCCAACGCGTCGCGCGGCGTGCGAGTGGCGTCAGGCTTTTGTCGCGGGCCGCACCGTAGACCAGCGTCGGACGCAATATCGTCCACGCAACCCTGCGGCGCTCGCACGCGCTGGCCAGCGCGGCTTCGCCTTCCCGCAGTCGCCGTGATATCTCGCGCTCGGCCGCAACCGGCGACGCCTGTTTGCTTTCCGCGCTCATCGAACTTGTCGCCACGACGCGCTCGAGATTTGGCGCCGCTCCGGCGTCGATCCATCGAGCCAGCGCATCCAGCGGCGCGAAGCTGCAGACGGACGCCGCGGCACCCGCGGCAGGCGGCGGCCGGGGCAGTGCGCCCTGCAACCACGTCATGCCGGCGACTGCAGGCTGCGGCGCGCGGGACAACGCCAGCACCGGCGACCCGGCCCGCACCAGTTCGGGCAACAGAAACCAGCCGATCTGGCTGCTTGCGCCACACACCAGCACCGTCCCCTCGCGCCATTCACCCATTGCGGTTTGCCTGTGCGCCCTGCTGCGCCGCGCCGGCGCGCGGCAGGTTATTCCGACCTTCCCAGATTGCCGCGCTGGATTCTCGCATCTACCTGGCTGAGGCGCGGATCCTGCGGCACAAGGCGCTGCGCTTCCTGCAACGCCGTGCGCGCAGCCGCCAACTCACCCAGCCCGACGTAGTGGTCGGCGCGATCGAGCCAGGCGCTGCCCAGCCTGTGGCGCATGGCCGGCGTGGCGGGATCGGCCGGATCGAGTTGCTCCAGCGTCGCCAGCATGTCGTGCGCGTGATCCAGGTTGTCTTCGCGCACCGCCTGATCGAACTGCGCGCGGGTCACTTCCGGCAGCGCGCGCAAACCCGCCTGCGCCTCGACGTTGTCGCCGTCGATGCCCAGCGCGGCGCGATACAAGTCATAGGCACTGTCGCCGGGCGGCAACATGATGTCGCCCTTGCGCGCGGCACTTTTGGCGCGCGCCACCAGCCGTGCGACCTTGGCCGATTGCATCGGCGTCAGCGGCGGCGCAGGCGGCGGCGGGACGGACGCCTCGGGCTCCCGTTCGGCTTCGACCGTGGCCACGTCCGTATGCGCCGTCGCGCGCTCCGCCGATTCCGGCGCAGGTCGGGCTTCGCTGGCGACGAGGCGCGCACGCGCTGCCGCCAGATCCGCCGACTTGGGCGCCAGCGCGGCCGCGTCGTCCAGCAGTGTTTTGGCATCTTGCGGCTGCCCCGATTCCATCGCGGCATTGGCTTGCACGATCAAGGCTTGGGCGACCTGCCCGAGCCCCGCCCTGGCCTGGTCGCTGCCGGGATCGACTTTCAGCGCCGCCTTGAACTGCGCCTCGGCGTTGTCGTCGCCCGTGCCGGTGATCTTGCCCGCACGCAGGTAAGCCTGACCCTTGTCGAGGTACTGGTCGCGTTGCGAATCGGAGTCGCGGTCCGCAGCGGCAACGGCGGCGCGCAGGGTCGGCAGTTGCGAATAGCGCGGCAACAATCCCGCAAGATTCGACAGCGTTTGCTTGGCACCGGCGAGATCGTTGCTGCCGATCTGGCCCTGGATGCGGGTGGCGAGCAGATCGCCGATCTGATCCATCCCGTGACGCGCCACCGCGTTGTCCGGATCGCCCGCGAGCACCTTGCCGAACAGCGCCGCCGCGCCGTCGGGACCATCGATGTGCCCGTTCGCGAGCGCGGCCCGCGCCTGGTTGATCAGCACGTCCACGTTGGAGGTCTGCAGCACCGCCTTGGCCAGCGCCTGGTCCATCACGTCGACCGCGGCGCCGCCGCCGAGCAGGCTGCGCGCTTCCTCCAGCGACGAGCGCGCGGCGGCGTAGTCGCGTTTTTTCAGGGCCGCCTGCGCCTGGTCGAGTTCCGCGTGGCCCACGTTCTGCAATCCCGTCAGCGCGTGTTCGTTGTCGGGGTCCAGCGCACGCGCGGCTTCGTACAGGTCGCGCGCGCTGTCGGGGCCGCCGGCCAGGTTGCCCGCCGAGTACGCGGTATCCGCGCGCGTCAGCAGCGCATTCAACTGCGTCTGCGGCAGCATGCCGCTGAGCATCGCCTGATGGTTCCACAACCAGCCGATCACCCCGGCCAAGACCACGGCCAGGATGATCAGCGACCACCGTACCCGATGATGCCTGCGCAACGGGCGCCTGCGCGTCGGGCGCGTGTTGAACGGCGGCGGCCGCGGCGCGGAAGCCGGGCGCTCGGGCTCACGCTCGCGCGCGGGGCCGCGCCGGTCCGCGCCCGCGTCGAGCTGATCGAGATCACCCAGCGTCGGATCGGTCCGGCGCGGCGTGTCGCGTGAAGAATCGTGCCCAGCACTCATACCGAATCCATCGCCGAAACCAGTCCGGCGTATCCATTTTGTGTCCGTGAGACCGCGGCGAACTGCACCGGTTCCACCTGTTCAAGCCGCGGCATCGCGCATTTTAGCATTCGGCCGCACGCGCCTTCGAAGCACGCCGGGTCAAATTCAGCCGGCGGCCAGCCGGCGCGCATCGGTGACATTGGGCAAGGCCGCGAGCCGGGTCAGCAACGACGACAGCACGCCGTAGTCGCGCACGCGCAGCGTGAAATGCATCGTCAGTTCACCGAGATCGCCATCGCTGCGGCTGTCCGAGGCCACGATGCGCGCGCCGCTGTTGGCGACCACGTTGGTGACGTCGCGTTGCAGGTCGCGCCGGTCGTATCCGACCACGGCGATGTCGACTTCGTAGGCGCGATCGGGCGCACTGTGCCAGCGGACTTCGATCACCCGCGCCGGATCGCGCTCGCGCAGCCGCGCCAGCGCGGCGCAATCGGCGCGATGCACGGTGACGCCGCGACCGCGCGTGACGTAGCCGATGACCTCGTCACCGGGCAACGGACGACAGCAACGCGCGAGTGTCGTCAGCAGATTGCCGACGCCTTCCACGGTCACCGCGCCCGCCTTTCCGGCACCGGACGGCATGCGTCGCGGTGGTTTCGCGGGCGCCGGTTGCGGCGCCGGTTGTGTCTCCAGCATCGCGCGGGTCAGTTGCGCGATGCCGATTTCGCCAAGTGCGAGGGCCACTAGCAAGTCGTCGCGACTCTTGCGCCCGAGCCGCGCCGGCAGATTGTCCAGCACGTCATCGGCAATGCCGAGGCGACGCACTTCGCGTTCCAGCAGCAGCTTGCCAGCGGTCGCGTTGGCGGCGAGATCCTCGCGTCGAAACCACGCACGCAGCTTGCCGCGCGCGCTGGCGGTGGCGAGATAGCCGAGCTGCGGCGACAGCCAATCGCGGCTGGGCGCGGGTTCGCGCGCGGTCAGGATTTCGATGCGATCACCGCTGACGGGCTGGTGCGTCAATGGAACGATGCGGCCGTTGACCTTGGCGCCGCGGCAGCGGTGCCCGACCATCGTGTGCACGTGGTAGGCGAAATCGAGCACCGTCGCGCCGGCCGGCAGGTCGATTACTTCGCCCTTGGGCGTCAGGAGGTACACGCGATCCTCGGCAAGTTCCGCGCGCAATTCGGCGGCCAGCGCCGCCTCATCCTCGCCCTCGCCACGCGTTTCCAGCAGCTTGCGCATCCATGCGACGCGTGCCTGATAGGCCGCGTCGCCGCCGCCGCCTTCCTTGTAGCGCCAGTGTGCGGCCACCCCGAGTTCGGCGCCGCGATGCATTTCTTCGGTGCGGATCTGCACTTCCAGCGTCTTGCCTTCCGGCCCGATCACGGCGGTGTGCAGTGAACGGTAGTTGTTGCCCTTGGGCCGCGCGATGTAGTCGTCGAATTCTTGCGGAATGATCGGCCACAACGCATGCACCACGCCGAGCACCGCGTAACAGTCGGCCACGCTGCGCGTGAGCACGCGCAGGGCACGGATGTCGTACAGCTCGCCGAAACCGATGCGCTTGCGTTGCATCTTTCGCCAAATGGAATAGATGTGCTTGGCGCGTCCGCCGACGGAGGCTTCGATGCCTTGCACGCGCAGCGCCTCGCGCAAAGCGTCGACACAGCGCGCAATCCACGCTTCGCGATCGGCGCGGCGCTCGTCCAGCAACGCAGCGATGCGGTGATAGATGTCGGACTGCTGATACCGGAACGCCAGGTCTTCCAGTTCCCACTTCCACTGGCCGATGCCGAGCCGGTTGGCCAGCGGCGCGTGGATATCGCGGGTCAGCTGCGCCAGTTCGTAGCGTTCGGCTTCCGGCAGCGAAGCCGCGGCGCGCAATTTCGCCAACTGCCGCGCGAGCAACAGATACACGACGCGAAGATCGCGGATGATCGCCAGCAACAACCGGCGCAGTCCCTCGCTGCTGCCGGCCACGTCACGCGATGCGTGCAGCGCCCACACGCGTTCGGCCTGTTGCTGGCCTTCCACCAGGCGGCGCAAAGACTCCGGCGCGCGCGCGCTTTCGGCGAGCCACGCCTGCGGCTGCGCGACGGCCACCGCATACCATCCTGCCGCGGCGCGTGTTTCCGCATCGCAGCCGACGTCCCGCAGCAACGCGTCGGTCTCCGCCCAAAGCGCACGTGCGTCCGCAGACAGCGCGGCGACTGGCGCCACACGCCCAGCATCGATGTTCGTCAGCGATGGATCCATAAGCCGAAACAGCCATCCGGCACCGCCGGGAAAGGCCGCCGAAAGACGGTCAGTGTATTAAATCGGAACCTCCACGAACCCCGTGCGGCTGGCATGGGGCACTGCTATTATCGCCGCCCATGCGCATTCGACTGATGTTGCCGGCCGCACTGGCCCTGCTGACCACCGCCCTGCCCGTCATGGCGCAACAGTTTTCTTCGCTCGAGGAGCGCATGTCGGCGGCGGACTTCAAGGCCGCGGGTCTCGACAAGCTGACCCCGCAGGAACTCCAGAACCTCGACAACTGGCTGCGCACGCACGAGCAGACCAAGATGGTTTCCGCGAGCGGCCAGCCGGTGTTCTACCCGACCAACCAGCCGCGTGACAAATTCAACACGCACCTGGTCGGACACTTCAACGGTTGGGCCGGACAAACCACCTTCACGCTCGACAATGGCCAGGTCTGGAAGCAGGCCGAATCCGGCTCGTATTCGTGCCCCGAGGTCGACAACCCCGAAGTCACGATCAAGCCGATGATCCTCGGCAGCTGGCTGATGTACGTGCAGGGCTGCAACCAGAGCGTGCGCGTCGAACGCGTGAAATAACGCCTGCCGCTCCCCACATAGTCCGATCTGTCTTTCCCATGCCGATACGGGCATGATGGCTGAGAACGCGCCCGCCGGGCGCGCGAGGATCGTGTGACGTGCTGGAAGTCTGGCTGCCGCTGCTTGCGTTCATGGCGCTGATCGGGTCGTGGTATCACGTGCTGCGGTTGCGCGAACGCGCGACAGCGCATGCGCGACGCCTGTGCGAGCAGCACGGCGTGCAACTGCTCGACGACAGCGTGGCGTTGCACCGCCTGCGCCTGAACTGGCGGCGCGGTGCACTGCATGTGATGCGCGAATACCGTTTCGAGACCAGCCGCGGCGGCGACGATCGCCAGCCCGCCAGCGTCCGGCTGCTGGGCGATCGCATCGTGGGCGAGAGCATGCCGGCACCGCACCATCCCGACGCGGGGGCGCACGCGTTCCGCGACGTGCCAGGCCTACCGGCGGCCTGGCGTACTCCGGACGGCGACGGCAACATCGTTCCGATCACGCGCGCGCGAAGGACGTTGCACTGACCTCCGCCCAACGCGCCACACGCTTGCGCGGGCGTGGAGCATTCGCGAATGCTGCGCCGGGTGCCGTTGGGCCGCCCTTCGTAGGTTGGCTGAACGCATTGACGCCCAACGTGGGTCGCGGGAGATTGTTGGGGTTCCGCCGATGAAACCGGCGTCAGCCCAACCTACGCACTACGCACGCCCTCTTCGTCACTTCACGACGTGCAGACTGGGCTTGCCCTTGGGTCGCGGCTTGTCCGGCTTGTCGCCGTCATCGCCTTTTTCGCTCTCGCCATCGGACAGGGAGGCGTCCTGCGCGGACGTGGGCACGGCCTGCAAGGCCGGCGCGGTAGGTTTAGCAGGCGATACATCCGGGGACGATGTGGGCGCGGCCGTACCCGCCACATCCTCGGCCAGCAACATGCCCTGACCGTTTTCGCGTGCGTAGATCGCCTGCACGGCAGCGACGGGGACGCTGACCGCGTGACTGACGCCGCCGAAGCGCGCCATGAACGTGATCGCGTCGTTGCCGATTTCCAGTCGCGCGATCGCGCGCGGCGCGAGATTCAGCACGATCCGGCCTTCACTGATCGCCTGCGGCGGCACCTGCACGCCCGGCTTGGCGGCATCGACCACGATATAAGGCGTGAGCCCGTTGTCGCAAATCCACTCGTGCACCGCCCGCAACAGGTACGGACGATTCGAGGTCATGGCGGGGGTTTGTGCTTCGCTCACAGCTCGCCCAGCAGGCGCTCTTCGGCCGTGAGGCTGCGCGCAAAGCCCTGGCTGCGGAACAACCGTTCGCCATAATCGACGATGGGCTTGGCTTCCTTGGGCAGCGATACGCCGAGCGAAGGCAGGCGCCACACCACCGGTGCGACCAGGCAATCGGCAAGGCTGATTTCCGGGTTCAGGAAAAACTTCGCGGCCCTGAACAGCGGCAGCGCGGCCATCAGGTGGTCGCACAGCCGTTTGCGGGCGGCCTCGGCGGCACGTCCGCCGGCGCGGATGTTCGCCACTTCCGGCACCCAGTCGCGCTCGATCCGTACGCAGGCCAAACGCAAGCGCGCACGCGACAGGGGGTCGACCGGCATCAGTGGCGGATGCGGATAACGCTCGTCGATGTATTCGCACACGACGTCCGGTTCGTACAGGACCATGTCGCGGTCCTGCAGGGTCGGGGTGTCGCCGTAGGGATTGATCGAAAGCAGTTCGTCGTGCGGCTTGCCGGACGGCACTTCGACCCGGTCGTAGACCACGCCCTTGGCGGCCAGCACCAGCCGCACACGATGTGACTGCACGTCGTCGGGCGCGGTGAACAGGGTCAGCACGGTGCGGGTGGTGTGAGCGGTCTGGATCATGCCAGTGTCCCCTTTGGGCGATCAAGGCCTCGATACAGGCCCTAGGTCCGGTGACGCGACAGTCCCGGGTATGGGCATCGACTGGCGGGCGAAGCAACCGCCGGTCAATGCACGTCCTTCCAGTATTCCTTTTTCAGCACCAAGGCGAACAGGGTGAAAAGTACCAGATAAATCACCACCCAGGCACCGATGCGGCTGCGCGGCAGCTCGTCCGGCGAGGACACGTAGGCCAGGAACGAGGTGAGGTCGCGGACGGCCTGGTCGTATTGCGCGGGCGTCATGCTGCCGGGCTGGGCGAGCTTCAATTCCTTGACGGTGGCCGGCTGGCCGCTCTCGGGCGGGTTCATCACCGCCACCTGCTCGCCCTGCAACTGCCACAGCGGGAACGGCATCGCGACGTTCGGGAAAACGGTGTTGTTCCAGCCGCTGATTGTCGCGGGATCGAGGTAGAACGCCTTGAGGTAGGCCGACACCCAGTCCGCGCCCTTGGCGCTGACTTCCAGCGACAGATCCGGCGGCACCTTGCCGAACCACTTCTCGGCCTCGGCCTCCGGCATGGCCGCCACGATGGGCTCGCCGAACTTGGCGCCGGTGAAATTCAGATTGTCCATCACCTGCTTTTCGGTGAGCCCGAGCCCGTCCGCCATCTGCGAGTAGCGCAGGTACTTCAGCGAATGGCAGCCCACGCAGTAGTTCATGAACAGGCGCGCGCCGCGCTGCAACGAAGCCTGGTCGTGCACGTTGACGTTGGCGTTGGCGTAACCGCCGCCCTCTTCCGCGAACGCGGAGGGCGAGGCCACCAGCGCCACGGCAAGCGCGACCAGCAGGGCCGAAAACGAGCGCATGGACGCGCGGAAAGTCTTGTCAGTCATGCGTCGTCACCCTTTCCGGAACCGGCTTGGTTTTCTCCAATCCGAAGAACGTGTAGGCCCAAAGGAACGCGAAGAACGCGAAGTACAGGACCACCAGGGTCCGGCCGAACAGGTTCTCGATGGTGGTGATGTCGGCGTCGGGTCCGAAGATGGAGACGATCCAGCCCGGCGTCAGGTCGGCGCCGATGGCCGCCAGCAGGATGAACACGATCGCGAAGATCGTAAGCGCCACCTTGTAGCCGACGCCGCGATAGCGGACCGACTTGACCTTGCCGCGATCCAGCCACGGCACCAGGAACAGCACGATGATCGACAGCGCCATGGCCAGCACGCCGAACCCCTTGCTCGGGATCATCCGCAGGATCGCGTAGAACGGCGAGAAGTACCACACCGGCTTGATCGTGGCGGGCGTCACCAGGTCGTTGGCCGGAATCGAGTTGTCGTGTTCGAGGAAGAACCCGCCCACCGTCGGCTCGAAGAAGATGATGATCGCGCAGACGATCAGGAACACGCCCACGCCCACCAGATCCTTCAGCGTGTAGTACGGATGGAACGGGATGCCGTCCAGCGGATGCCCATCCGGACCCTTGTGCTTCTTGATCTCGACGCCGTCGGGATTGTTCGAACCCACTTCATGCAGCGCGCCGAGATGCAACACCACCAGCAACAGCAGCACCAGCGGCAGCGCCACCACGTGCAGCGCGAAGAAGCGGTTGAGCGTGGGATCGGACGGCACGAAGCTGCCCATGATCCAGTCCACCAGTTGCGAGCCAATCACCGGCACGGCGCTGAACAGGGTGATGATCACCTTGGCGCCCCAGAACGACATGTTGCCCCACGGCAGCACGTAACCCATGAACGCTTCGGCCATCAGCGCCAGGAAAATCAGCATGCCCAGCAGCCACACCAGTTCACGCGGCTTCTTGTACGAGCCGTACATCAGGCCGCGGAACATGTGCAGGTAGACCACGATGAAGAACATCGAAGCGCCGGTCACGTGCATGTAGCGCACCAGCCAGCCCCAGTGCACGTCACGCATGATGTATTGCACGGAATCGAACGCCCCGGCCGCGGTGGGCGTGTAGAACATCGTCAGGAAGATGCCCGTTACGATCTGGTTCACCAGCACCAGCAGCGCCAGCGAACCGAAGTAGTACATGACGTTGAAGTTCCTGGGCGCGTAATAGCCTGTCATGTGCTTCTTGTAGACCGCGCCAAGCCCCGGCGTGCGCTCGTTGAACCATTGGGTGAACGCGCCCATTACGCGGCTCCTTTCGGATCGACGCCGATCTGGATATGGGTGTCATCGACGAAGTGGTACGGCGGCACCACCATGTTCAACGGCGCCGGCACGCCCTGGTAGACGCGCGCCGCGATGTCGTAGCGGGAGTGGTGGCACGGACAGTAGAAGCCGCCCTTCCAGTTCGGATCGAACGGTTCTGGCTTCACTTCACCCTTGTAGTCGGGCACGCAACCCAGATGGGTGCAGATGCCAATCAGTACCATCCACTCGGGCTTGATCGAACGCGTGGCGTTCTGGCAATACTTCGGCTGCTCCGACTCGTTCGACTTCGGATCGCGCAGAAGCGGGTCCTGCTTGGGCAGCCATTCCAGTTGTTCAGGCGTGCGATTCACCACGAACACGGGCTGGCTGCGCCAGCCGTAGCGCACCATCTGGCCTTTCTCGATCTTGCCGATCGCGATGGTCACCGGGGCACCGGCCGATTCGGCACGCGCGCTGGGCAACCAGGTTTCGACAAACGGAATCGCCGTGATGGCCAATCCGGCTCCGCCGATCACGGCCGTGGATGCCGTGAGGAACCTGCGTCGACCCTTGTTGATGCTTTCGTCCGCCATCAGCCTCTCCGCACTGCTTGTAGTCGCGACTTTTGAAGCGCGTCGCGGTTGTGTTGCCCGATGCGCACGGAACGGACGAGCGGCCGGCCACGGCTGCAGTCCCGTCATCCATCGGGCCCCAAAATCGTGTTAGTTTAGCGTTCGCCTCGTGAGCGCACAATCCGACGGCGTCCGACGAGGCCGCATTCCCCATGCTTGGCAAGCTCCGCCCACTCCTGTTCGTCCTGCAATTCGTGGTGGTGGGTCTTGCGGCCGCCTTTCTGATCAGCCTCGCGTGGCCTGGCGTGGGCAAGCACCTGCGCGACGGATTGCATGGCGGGCATCCCGCCACCACCACACGTCCCATTTCCGACGCTCCGGCGTCCGGCCCGGCCTCCTACGCCGACGCCGTCGCCAACGCGACACCGGCGGTGGTGAACATCTATGCCGACAAGACCGTTACCGAGCGGCCGCTGGCGGTGTTTCCCGATCCGATCCTGCAGCGACTGTGGGGCGGCATGGCCGCCCCGGCGCTGAAACGTCGCGAACAAAGCCTCGGTTCCGGCGTGATCTTCACGGCCGACGGTTACGTGCTCACCAACAATCACGTGATCTCGGGCGCCGATGATATCCAGGTGCTGCTGCACGACGGCCGCGTCGCGCACGCGCGGGTGATCGGCACCGACCCGGACACCGATCTCGCGGTGCTGAAGATCGACGCCGGCACGCTGCCCACGATCCAGGTCGACGGCGAATCGCCGCGTGTGGGCGATGTGGTGTTGGCGATCGGCAACCCGTTCGGCATCGGCCAGACGGTGACGATGGGCATCGTCAGCGCCCTGCAGCGGCAGCTCATTCTTTCGCCCTACGAGGATTTCATCCAGACCGACGCGGCCATCAACTCCGGCAATTCCGGCGGCGCGCTGGTGAACGCCGAGGGCGAACTGATCGGCATCAACACCGCGATGTTCGATCGCGATGCCGGCGCGCAAGGCATCGGTTTCGCGATTCCGGTGCGCACTGCCAAGCGCGTGCTGGAACAAATCGTGGAGCACGGCCGGGTCGTGCGCGGCTGGCTGGGCGTGGAAGTCGGCAACGTGGTGATCTCCGCCGATTCGGGCCTGCCGGCGGCCGCACGCGGTGCCATGGTGGTCGACATCTATCCGGGTGGACCGGCGGCCCAGGCTGGGTTGCAATCGGGCGACGTGCTGCTGAAGATGGACAAGCAACCGATCATCGACCCCGCCGGATTGCGCACCCGCGAGGCGGAAATGGCACCGGGCAGCAAGGTCGGGATTTCCGGTCTGCGCGCGGGCGAACCATTCCACACCCAAGTGGTATTGGCACAACGTCCCACGTTCCGGCAAACCACGCCGCGCGGGTAATTGGACAGAAGACATGTAGGTTGGGCTGACACCAGCTTCATCGACGGAAGCCCAATGGCTTCCGCGCGATCGCGTCGGGCTTCATTGCATTCAGCCCAACCCACAAAGCGCAGTCGGTCAATAGCGGATCAATGCGTGCAGCGGCACATCTGCGGGCCAGCGCGCGCGGCCCTCGAGGAATGCCAATTCGATCACCACCGCCGCGCCCGCGACTTCGGCGCCGAGACTTTGCACCAGTTCGAAGCCGGCCGCCAGCGTGCCGCCGGTCGCCAGCACGTCGTCGATAATCAGCACGCGCGCGCCGGGCGCGAGCGCATCCGCGTGGACTTCGAGTCGCGCGGAGCCGTATTCGAGAAGATATTCGACGCTGCGGGTCGCGGCCGGTAATTTGCCGGCCTTGCGCAGCGGCACGAATCCGATATCCAGCGCACGCGCCAGCGCCGCACCGAAGATGAAGCCGCGCGCCTCGATCCCGCAAATCACGTCGAGTCCGGCGCCGCGCCAAGGCGACGCCAGCGCATCCACGCAATCGCGCAGGGCCCCCGCATCAGCCAGCAACGGCGTGATGTCCTTGAACAGCACGCCCGGCGAAGGAAAATCGGGCACGTCGCGGATAAAGGCGACAAGCCGCGCACGCAGCGCGTCATCGATCTCCGCGCTCGCCGCGGCCGCGTTCAAGTGGCCGCGGGCACCAAGTGCAGCGGCGGCACCGAATCGGCAGGTTCCGCGGGCGGCGAACACAACATTTCGCAGACTTCCCGCACCACCGGCGCCGCCGCTTCCACTGCAACGTCGGGCACGCTGACCGTCAGAAAATCGCGCGCGGGCAACTGCCCCATGCCGCCGATCAGGTATTCGCCATTGACAAACGCCGGAATGCCGGCCTGCTCGAGTGCATCCTTGACCAGGTGCGCATCGACGATGCCTTCGGCGTGGTAGACGATTCGCATGGAATCAACCTAGCACATATTTTTGCGATCATCCCTGATCGCTGCGTTACAAAACTCAGCGGCATCCGTCCACGCAAACATCTTGGACTCCAGAACGGCCATTCCTGGCCTGACTTTTCACCAAAGCCGCTCCGGGTGGAAATTACTCCAAGCGTTTTCCCCAACGCATCGTTACACTTTCCGGCTTGATCTTTGCCGGACGCACCCATGGCGGACGAACACGCCCCCGTCGTCACCAATTTCATTCGCCAGATCGTGCTGGCAGACCGGGCTTCGGACAAGCACGGTGGCCGCGTGGCCACGCGTTTTCCACCGGAACCGAATGGTCACTTGCACCTCGGCCACGCCAAGGCGATCTGCCTCGACTTCGGCATCGCGCGCGAGTTCGGCGGCACCTGCAACCTGCGCCTCGATGACACCAATCCCGGCAAGGAAGATCCGGCGTTCGTGGAAGGCATCAAGGATTCGGTGCGCTGGCTCGGATTCGAATGGAGCGAGCTGCGCCACGCGTCCGACTATTTCGAAGTGTTTTATCGCGCCGCGCTGAAGCTGATCGGGGACGGCAAGGCTTACGTCGACGACCTCGATGCCGAACAGGTGCGCGCATTCCGCGGCACGCTGACCGAACCCGGCCGCGATTCGCCGTACCGCGATCGTTCGGCCGAAGAAAACCTGGAGCTGTTCCGCCGGATGCGCGCCGGCGAGTTCGCCGACGGCTCACGCACGCTGCGCGCCAAGATCGACATGGCATCCGGCAACATCAACCTGCGCGACCCGGCGCTGTATCGCATCCGGAAAGTGACGCACCAGAACACCGGCGATGCGTGGCCGATCTATCCGATGTACGACTTCGCGCATTCGCTTTCCGATGCGCTGGAAGGCATCACGCATTCTTTCTGCACGCTGGAATTCGAGGATCACCGCCCGCTGTACGACTGGTGCGTGGACAACGTGGATTTTCCGAATCACCCGGAACTGTGGCAGCCGCTGGTCGAGAAGGGTTTGCCGACGGCGCCGTCGAAACCGCGCCAGATCGAATTCGCGCGCGGCAATCTTTCCTACACCGTGATGAGCAAGCGCAAGCTGCTGGAACTGGTGAACGAAAGGCGCGTGGATGGTTGGGACGATCCGCGGATGCCGACGCTGGCCGGGGTGCGCCGGCGCGGCTTCACCGCCGCCGCGATCCGCCTGTTCTGGGAGCGCGCCGGGCTTTCCAAGCAGAACAGCGTGATCGACTACGGGGTACTCGAGAACTGCGTGCGTGAGGATCTCGACGCACACGCGCCGCGCCGGATGGCGGTACTCGATCCGCTGCGGCTCGTGATCACCAACCTTTCGGACGACCACGAGGAAATGCTGGCGTTTCCGAACCATCCGAAGGACGAATCGTTCGGCACCCGCGAAGTGCCGTTCGCACGCGACGTACTGATCGAACGCGAGGATTTCGCTGAGGTCCCGCCCAAGGGCTTCAAGCGACTGGTGCCGGGCGGGGAAGTACGGCTGCGCGGTGTCGGCATCGTGCGCTGCGACGAAGTGGTCAAGGATGCAACTGGCAACGTTTCTGAACTCCGCTGCACGCTCGACCCCGGATCACGCCATGGGATGGAGGGCGCCAATCGCAAGGTCAAGGGCACCATCCATTGGGTCAGCGCGAAACACGCCATCGAAGCCGAGGTGCGTTTGTACGATCGGCTGTTCGACACCGCCGATCCCGACGACGAAGGCGACGGCAAGACCTGGCTGGATCACCTGAATCCGGACTCGCGCCGCAGCGTCCGGGCGCAGCTCGAACCCTCGCTGCGCGATGCCGCGCCCGAGCAACATTTCCAGTTCGAACGCACCGGTTACTTTGTCGCCGACCGCCACGATCATTCGAGTGGGCAGCCGGTTTTCAATCGCGCGGTGACCTTGCGCGACACGTGGGCGCAGCGCGTGCGCTGATTTCACTGGAGGCACCGCCTTCGCGCGCCCGTCACGCCGTCGCGACGGATTTTTCATCTGAATCCGAACGCACCCTGAAGATCCGGGAGACGCACGAGACCCGTAGGCCCGGCGCAAAAGCCAGCTTTCATGCGGCTTTCCGCAACCCACGCGCTCCAATCCTGAACGGGCACGGTATCAAATCCCTGCACCCACCGGCGCGGTTAGCGATCGGTCATTCTCCTGTTGTTACGTTCGATCCGCATCGCCGCTCCGGCGGCACTGCATCCGACACGACAGGAGAAACACGATGAAACACTCTCGCCACTTCGCCGTCGTCGCCCTCGCCGCCGCGGTCGGCTTCGGCATGTCCTCGGGCGTCGCACTGGCGGCGCAGCAGACCGCGCCGACGACCGATCATTCGACCAGCACCGGCCAAGCCGTGGGCGATGCGTGGATCACGACCAAGGTGAAAAGCGAACTGGCTACCACCAAGGGCGTCAAGAGCATGGACGTCACGGTGAAGACCGTCGATGGCGTCGTGACTTTGACCGGCGTGCTGGACACCGAAAACGCCGTCAACAAGGCCATCGCCGTCGCGAAAAGCGTCAAGGGCGTGAAGGACGTCGACGCGTCCGGCCTGAAGTCCAAGGACTGATTTCGATGTTCGCTCTCGAATCGGCTGTCGAACCGTGCGGGTTTGCAACCGGGCACGATCGGATCAAACAGCAATGGCCGGCGATCTCCGGCCAGTTGCAGCATCGCTGGCGCAAGTTGACCGCAGACGACGTCCTGTTTGCCGATGGCAGTGCGGACTATCTCGCGCGCGTCCTGCAGGATCGCTACGGCATCGACCGCCGGGAGGCACGGCTGCAGGTGCACGAGTTCGAGAGCGGGTTGTAGCGTGCCGGTGCGCGGACGCTCGCACGGAGTCGCGACGTCCGCGCGCCGGCCTTTGAGTTCGGAGATGCAGCTGCGTTTCCGGCGACTTCAGGGATGAAGCCGCACCTGCCGGGTTCGACCCCTCCGCGCCCGGCCGGCATCCCGCCGGTGTGCCGACACCCCGGGAGCCCCTCCGGACGAGTGATGGATCGACTTGTCCGGAGCCTTCCAAGCACGCTGCATCACGATCGACACGGGCGAGTGTGACGCGAACGCCAAGGCTTTTGGCACAAGGAGAGTTCCAATGCTTTACTACGCCATCGTTTTCCTGATCATCGCACTGATCGCGGGCTTCTTCGGATTCTTCGGTGTCGCCGGGTTGGCCGCCGGCATCGCGAAGATCCTGTTCGTCATCTTCATCATCCTGTTCATCGTTTCGCTGATTTTCGGCCGTCGACGCCGGTTGTAAGCGCCGCCGTCAGGCCTCGACGCCGAAACGTTCGCGCAGCGCGCGCTGGCCCTTCCGGGTGACACCCAAGGCCCGGCTGTCGAGATCGCGCGTCACCCAGCCCAGGCGCAACGTGCTCGCAAGCAGGGCCGCGCCAAGCGCGCCCGCGAGATGCGGGCGGCGCTCGCTCCAGTCCAGGCACCCGCACGCGAAGCGCCGCCGCGCGGCGCGCGCCGCAGTCACATCCACGCCTAGCCGCGCGAGTTCTTCGGCGCCCTTGCGCGTCACGTCGTAATCGACTTCGCCCGATTGTGGAGACACGACCGACAGCCAGTGCAATCCGAGCAGACGGTCGTGCAGCGCCACCGCCAACCGGCCCGCCATGTGGTCGTAACACGTACGCGCGCTGCGCAGACGATCCGGCGTACGCGGTTCGAAACGTGGTTCCTGGGCGCCCGCCACGCGGACCAGGGCCTCGAGCGCGGCGGCCACGTTGCCGTCGCAAAGACTGTAGTAGCGGTGGCGACCCTGGGGCGTGACCTTTACCAGGTTCTGCGCGGCCAGTTTCGCCAAATGGATGCTGGCGGTCGACGGACTTACGCCCGCGACGATCGCCAATTCCGTGCCGGTTCGCGCACAACCGTCCAGTAACCGGCACAACATGTGCGTCCGCGCCGGTTCGGCGATGGCCGAGGCCACGGCGGAGATGCGTGCATCGGCGTCGCGAACATCCATGCTTTTACGATAATCGAAGTATCGACGTGGCACAAGGCGCAGCATGGTGCATGCGGGCAGCACCTGCCCAGCATGTCAGCCGAGATTGTCCACGCATGTCCCTGTCGCTGCCCAAAAAACACGAAGCGCCGCTCAGTGTGACACGGCGGGCGTTCCTCGGCGCCGGCGCGGCCATGGCGGCCGCCGCAATCGCGGGCGTGCCGCCGCCGGCATCCGCTCGCCGCGCTGGCCCATCAACTCCCGAAGCAGGAAGGTCCCGCATGAAGATCGTCTGCGTCATCCGCTATGAAATCGATCCGTACCAACGCGATGCCTTCAAACGCTACGCCGAAAACTGGGGCACGATCATTCCGCGCTGCGGCGGCGACCTGATCGGTTATTTCCTGCCATGGCAAGGCACCAACTACGTCGGATGGGGGCTGATCGGATTCGACAGCCTCGCTGCCTACGAGACGTACCAGAAGCGTTTGCGTCAGGACGCCGACGGCAAACGGAATTTCGCGTTCGCGCAGGAGAAGCGTTTCATCCTGAAGGAAGAACGCAACTTCGTCGAAGTCGTCGACGGAACGATCAACGTTCCGGCACTCGACACCTGACGAGCACTTCGACGCCGCAACCGCGATCGCACCGAATCACGCTGGCCGAATTTTCAGGTCGACCGTGCTAGCGTGGGGCCATGGACGAACACGGCGGGATGGATCATCAGGTTCCAACGCTGCCCGCATGGATTGCGGAATCGGTCGATGGCTCTCGCATCTACCGCGATGCCGATGCACGGATCGCGCTGGCGATCCAGCTTGCGCGATCGAACGTGGACCGCGCGAGCGGCGGGCCTTTCGGCGCCGCGATTTTCGATGACCATGGTCGAGTAGTGGCGGTCGGCGTCAATCGGGTCGAGCGGCTGAGATCGTCGTTGGCGCACGCGGAAATCGTGGCGTTGGCCGGCGCGCAGCAGAAGCTGGGGCGTGCCCGTCTCGACGACGATGGTCGCCGCTACATCCTCGCCTGCAGTTCGCAGCCCTGCTGCCAATGCTACGGCGCGATCGTGTGGGCCGGCGTCAACGAACTACTGATCGCGGCGCGCACTGCAGACACCGAATCCCTGGCAGGCTTCGATGAAGGACCGCTTCCCGCGGACTGGATCGGCGAGCTGGAACGCCGGGGCATTCGCGTGCAGCGCGACCTCCGTCGCGAGAATGCGCGCGCGGTACTCGCGGAATACGGCGCGCGCGGCGGCGCCCGTTATTGACTTGACATGGATCAATCGGGGCAGCGCACCGCGTGTGTCCGGCCTGGACCGGTTATGCTTCCCGAGTTTCGTTCGCCTCTGAGCCATGAACCGACTGCGCGCTTTCATTCCGCTGGTGATCCTGATCGCGATCGGGGTGGCGGTCGGCGCAAGCGGCATGCTGGAGCAACTTTCCCCGCACCACATCATGGCCGAGCAGGCGAGCTGGGCGCGCCAGATCGGCGCGCATCCGGTATTGACCTACGTGGTGTACGTCGCGGTGCTGACGATTTCGATCGCGACCGCGCTGCCCGGCCCGCTGTTCATCATCATTGCCGGGGGGATGCTGTTCGGGATGGGCCCGGCGATCGGGCTTTCATTGGTGGGCGAAGTGCTCGGGTCGCTGATGCTGTTCTACGCGGCACGACACGCGTTCGGCGCGGGCAAGCGCCCGCCCCCGAAATTCGTGGAACGCGTGCGGCAGGGTTACCAGACCAACCCCGTTTCATACACGCTGTTCCTGCGCCTGGTGCCGCTGTTTCCGTTCGGCGGCATCACGGTCGCGCTGGCGTGGCTGCGCTGCCCGGTATGGTTGTTCACGTTCGCGACCGCGCTGGGCGGCGTGATCATGCTGGTGTTCGAAACCGCGGTCGGTGCCGGCCTCGGTCAATCCATCGCCGAAGGCCAAGGCCTGACACCCAACCTGATCACGGAGCCGCACATCTGGCTGCCCTTGGTCGGGCTGGGACTGCTGGCGCTGATACCGGTGGTGGTGAAGCGGTTCCGGTCGGGCAGCAACTGACCGCCCGATCAATCGGGACGCGTGGCCCAGAACGCGAGTCCGGTGATCAGGCAAGCCACCGCCGCGCTCAGCAGCGCGGTTTCGACCGGCCGGCGATGCACGAAACCGCTGACCTGGTCGCCGGCGCGTTGCGCGCCGCGCCAAGCCTTGCTCGCCATCTCCTGACCTTGGTCGGCGACCACATTGGCGCCGTGCAGCATGTGTTCCTTCGCGCTTGACATGGCTTCCGCTCCGTTCTGCATGGCTGTCCTTCCTTCTTCCGTGATGTTCATCGGGGTGCTCCGCTGCAAAGCCCTATCCTAAACCGCAGATGCGGCGGCGGCGTTAACGGAGCACAACGGCAGACCATGCGGTTTGCCGGTCCGCACACAGACGCGGCGCCGTGAAACCACTATGCTCGGCTTACGCCTTTTCCATTCGTGACGATGACGACGACCGCCGCCACCGCCGTTGCGCCAGCACCCGCAACACTGCCCCGCCAGATCCCGTACATCATCGCGACCGAAGGGTGCGAGCGCTTCAGTTTCTACGGGATGCGCAACATCCTGACGCCGTTCCTGGTGTCGACATTGCTGGTCTTCCTGCCGCTGGACGAACGCGCGCTGGCCGCGAAGGACGTCTTCCATACATTCGTGATCGGGGTGTATTTCTTCCCGCTGCTGGGCGGCTGGATCGCGGATCGATTCTTCGGGAAGTATCACACGGTGTTGTGGCTCTCGATGGTGTACGTCATCGGGCACGCCTGTCTCGCCTTGTTCGAGGGCCATCGCATTGGCTTCTATACCGGGTTGTTCCTGATCGCACTCGGATCGGGTGGCATCAAGCCACTTGTTTCGGCATTCGTAGGCGACCAGTTCGATTCCAGCAACAAGCATCGCGCGAAGCTCGTCTACGACGGCTTTTACTGGATCATCAATTTCGGTTCGTTCTTCGCATCGCTGTTGATGCCGCTGTTCCTGCGCGACCTCGGACCGGCCGTCGCGTTCGGCATTCCGGGCGCGTTGATGGCCATCGCACTGGTGGTGTTCTGGCTGGGACGCCACCGTTACGTACGGCTGCCACCCACCCCGCCGAATCCGCACTCGCTGCTGCGCGTCGCGCGCACGGCGCTGCTGGCGCGCGAACCCGGGCAGGCGCGACCGGGGCTGTGGATTGCGGCATCGGGCGTTGTGGCAGCCATGGCGGCGCTGGCGATGACTCCTTCATTCGGTTTCGTGATCGGCGCCTGCCTTGCGCTCGGCGCATTGCTGGCATTCGGCGGCATCGGCACCGCGATGCAGTTGGACCGCGCGCGCGGCGCACATCCGGAGGAAGCGGTCGAGGGCGTGCGCGGCGTGCTGCGCGTGTTGGTGGTGTTTGCACTGGTGACGCCGTTCTGGTCGCTGTTCGACCAGAAGGCTTCGACCTGGGTGTTGCAGGGTGCCGAAATGGCCAAGCCGGCGTGGTTCCATGAAGCGCAGATGCAGGCGCTGAACCCGATGCTGGTGTTGTTGCTGATCCCGCTCAACAATCTCGTATTGTTCCCGCTGATGCGCCGCATCGGCATCGAACCCACCGCACTACGCAGGATGGGCGCGGGCATTGCACTGTCGGCACTGGCGTGGGTGGCCGCGGGCACGCTGCAACTCGCGCTCGATGGCGGCAGCGTGGTTTCGATCGCGTGGCAGATCCTGCCGTACGCGCTGCTGACCTTGGGTGAAGTGCTGGTTTCCGCGACCGGGCTGGAATTCGCCTACAGCCAGGCCCCGCCGTCAATGAAGGGCTCGATCATGAGCTTCTGGATGCTGTCGGTGACATTCGGCAACCTGTGGGTGCTGCTGGCCAACGCCGGCGTACGCAACGACACCGTGACCGGTTGGGTCGCCGCGACCGGGCTCGAGGAAACCGCCTTCCTGATGTTCTTCTTCGCGGGCTTCGCTGCGCTCGCGGCGCTGGTCTTCGCGCTGTACGCGCGCCACTACCCGATGCGGGATTATTACCGGGCGTGAGTGTCAATCCAGCTCCGGAAGTTGCGCGCGTCGAAGGCAACTTGCATGTTCAGGACGACGACGAGCGCATCGGGAATCACGCATTCTCCTTATAGGCTCGCTCCACCCGCGCGATGAAGGCGTGGAATTCGGCCATGTAGTTGCGCAGGAACTCGGCGGTCGAATCGTTGGTGACCTGGCCGTCGTCGCTGATCAGGTTCGGCGTGAACTGGATGTAGGCTTCGAGCGTGTTCATCAGCGGCGAATTGCAGAAGCAGAGCACGCTGCGCAGGCTCTGCTGCGCGACCGCGGTGCCGATAGAACCGGGCGAAGTGCCGATGATCGCCGAAGGCTTACGCGTGAAGGAATTCCTGCCCCAGGGGCGGCTCGCCCAGTCGATCGCGTTCTTCAATGCGCCCGGGATCGAACGGTTGTATTCGGGCGTGACGAACAACACCGCATCGACGTCGGCGATCGCCTTCTTGAACGCGCGCGCGACGGGCGGGTAGTCGGCGTCGTAGTCGTAGCTGTAAAGCGGCAGGTCCTTGAACGGAATCTCGACCATGCTCAATTCCGGCGGCGCCACGTTGACGAGCGCCCTCGACAGTTTCCGGTTGATCGAGGCCTTGGCCAGGCTGCCGACGAAGTATCCCACCTTGTATGTAGTCATGTGAACGACCTCGCAGAGGGGCGGACCGTGCCCCGTGGTCGCACAAGCGTAGAGCCACAAATATCAACGACGCGTCGAGGAGTGCCCATCCCCACTGGAATCTCGGCAAAACCGATCGGGACTTGGTGCTGGCCGCCACGGTTGCCAACGGCAACCATGCGGCAACCGCGGCTGCACTTGGCCGTCGCCAGGCGATCGAGAGGGTGTGCACAAGATCGATTCGAATGGTGGGCCGTGATGGGATCGAACCATCGACCAATGGATTAAAAGTCCACTGCTCTACCGCTGAGCTAACGGCCCCCCGTGCTTATCGATGTCGCATCGCGCAAACGCGATTATCGCTCCCTCCCCCTCGCGGGAGCGGCTAAGGGCGAGGGACTCGCCGCGACACAGTCGCAACGAAGTCCCGACCCCTACTCATTCCCTCGCGGGAAAGGGAGCCGGTCATTCTAACCGCACACGCGCATCAGGCGTAGTGCGTCGGATCGGCAACGCCCGCATCGGCGAATCCGCGCGCGCGCAGCACGCAAGCGTCGCAATGGCCGCAGGCGCGGCCACCGGCGTCGGCGCGATAGCACGACACCGTCACCGAGAAATCGACACCGAGACGCACGCCTTCACGGACGATGTCGGCTTTCGACAGCTTGATCAGCGGCGCGTGCACGCGCAGCGTACGGCCTTCGACGCAGGCTTTCGTCGCGAGGTTAGCGAGCCGCTCGAACGCTTCGATGAAGGCGGGCCGACAGTCGGGATAGCCCGAGTAATCGACCGCGTTGACGCCGCAGAAAATGTCGCTCGCGCCCAGCGTCTCCGCCCAACCCAGCGCGATCGACAGCATGATGGTGTTACGCGCCGGCACGTAGGTGACCGGTATGTCGTTTTCGCCGTGCGTGTCGGCGTGTTCGGGCACCGCGATGTCGGCTGTGAGCGCCGAGCCACCGATGCTGCGCAGGTCCACGGAAACGGTCTTGTGCCCGACCGCGCCGAGCATCGCTGCCACACGTGCGGCAGCGGCGAGTTCGGATGCGTGGCGTTGACCGTAGGCCACCGACAAGGCGTGGCAAGCGAACCCCTGTGCGCGCGCCATTGCCAGCGTGACCGCCGAGTCCATGCCTCCGGAGACCAGCACCACCGCGGGTGCCGTGGAACGCGTGCTGGCCATCATGGCCAACGGATCACTTCGTGCCTGCGGATGGCGGGATGTCGTTCATCCGGTCGCGTGCGCGTTTTTCCAGCGGCGTGCCGGGATGTGCCTTGATCACCGCCTGCAGCGTGGTGCGCGCGGCGGCAAAGTCCTTCAGCGCGATCTCGCAGTCGGCGACGCGGAGTTGCGCTTCCGCAGCCTTGGCGTCGTCCGGATACTTCCTCAGCAACGTCTCGAATGCGGCCAGCGCGGGTTTGTAGTTCTGGGTGACCTGGTACGAACTGCCCAACCAGTAATAGGCGTTCGGAGTCAACGTGCCGTCGGGGTATTTGTCGACGAAGGCGCGGAAGCCGCGCGCTGAATCGACGTAATTGCCGGCCCGAAGCGATTTGAATGCCGCGTCGAAATCGGCTTGCGCAGCCGCTTGATCAGCGGGAGAAGCGGCCTTGGCCGATGGCGGCGCCCTGGATGCGGTGAGCGCAGGCGCTACCGGCGCGCTCGTCGCGGATGCAACCGGCGTGGGCGCTGAAGCCCCGGCTTCAGGCTGCGCGTGTTCCAGCTTGCCAACGCGGGAATCCAGATCGACGTACTGATCCTTGCCGGTCTGCTGAAGCTGCTGCAACTGGTGCTGCAGTTCCTCGATCTGACCCTGCATCTGCTGCATCTGGTCGCGCATGGCCTGGATCTGGTTGACCAGCGCGAGACTGTTCGATGGCGGCGGCGCGACCGAGGAGCCTTGGTACGCGTCCTGCGCCAATGCGGTGGAAATGCCCGCCCCCGCAACGATCATGGCCGCCGAAGCGGCCATGATCCTTGCGAACGTGCGCGACTTGCGTGCGTCCATCGCCAACCCGATCACTCGGTGGTGTAGACGATGTTGTCGCGGCGGTTCTGGTGCCAGCAGCTCTCGTTGTGCTCGCGGCACACCGCACGTTCCTCGCCATAGCTCACGACCTTGATCTGGTCGGCCGAGGCACCGGCGGCTTCCAGCGCGCTTGCAAGCGCGTTGCCACGGCGTTCGCCGAGGCCGAGGTTGTACTCGCGGGTGCCGCGTTCGTCGGTGTTGCCCTCGATAGTCATGCGCGCCATCGGACGATCGCGCAGATACTTGGCATGGCAGGCGACGATGTTGTCGAACTGCGACTGGATGTCGCTCTTGTCGAAGTCGAAGTAGATGACGCGGGTACGCAGGCAGGCGTTGGACTGCAGGTCGGCCGGCGTGAACGCGCCTTCGGTGGTCGGCGCGGTAGTGGTGGTCGGAGCTTCGGGTGCCACTTGAGGCTTGACTTCCTGCTTCTTGGCACAGGCCGCAGCGGCCAGGCAGAACAATGCAACTACGGAGACGCGAACGGTTGCGTTCATGGCGAATCCATCCTTTTTTTGAACGAGTGAGTGAGTGAGTGGTGGGTACAACGTGTTGAATTGAAGCATCCTTTCGATCAAGGCAGCGTCAAGGATTCCGATACGGTCCCCAGGCCGGTTCGCGCACGTCGCCGTCGCCCAACACCAGCCGCTGACGCACCCGCCCGTCGGCCGAAACAGCGTACAAGACGCCGCGTGGGCCTTCGTTGGCTGCGTAGAGGAGCATGCTGGCGTTGGGTGCCCAGCTTGGCGCGTCGTCCAGATTGCCCGGGGAAACGAACGTCTCCTGACCGCCGAGAGAGCGGTCCATCACTGCTATACGATACACGTTCCCGTTGCCCTGCACCATCGCTATCTTTTTTCCGTCGTAGCTGATCGAGGCGTTGGCGTTGTATTGCCCCTGAAAAGTGATGCGCTGCGGCGTGCCGCCGGAGGCCGGGATTTGGTACAACTGCGGCTTGCCGGAACGGTCCGAGGTGAATACCACACTGGCCCCGTCGGGGGTCCAGCGCGGTTCGGTGTCGATCGCGAGATTGTGGGTCAATCGTGTCAGCGCGCCGGTGGCTAGATCCATCGCGTAGATTTCCGGATTGCCCTGGAACGACAGGCTCACCGCCAGCCGCCTGCCATCCGGCGCGAAGCGGGGGGCGCCATTGATGCCGGCCCGGGCGGAGACCACCCGGCGCGAACCGGTGGCGATGTTCTGGATGTAGATCGCGGAATTGCCGCTTTCGAAGGAAACGTAAGCCAGTTCCTGGCCGTTGGGCGACCATGCCGGCGACAGCAGCGCCTCGTGCGAACGCACCACCGTCTGCGGGTTGTAGCCGTCGGAATCGGCCACCACCAGCGCGTATTGCGCGTTGTCGCCCAGGCCCACCATGGTCACGTAGGCGACGCGCGTGTCGAACGCGCCCCGCACGCCGATGATCTTCTGGTAGATCTGGTCCGCGATCTGGTGCGCGACCCGGCGCAGGTCGCTGCCCTGCCCGGTGATCGACAGGCCCAGCAATTGCTGCTGCTTGTTGACGTCCCACAGCTCGAAATCGGCCTTGAGCGCACCACCGTCGTAGCTGGTGCGGCCGACCACGATGTAGTCCTGCTTCAACTGCTGCCACGTCGCAAACTTGATCTGCGAGCCCGTCGTCGGCGATTCCACCACTTCGCTGGTCGGCAAGGTGCGGAATTTGCCGCAGCGATTCAGATCCATGCTGACGATCTGCGCGATGTCGACCGGCGACGCCGGCCCGGATCCTTGCTGGCCGAACGGCACCACCGAGATCGGAATCGCCGAAGGCACGCCGTTGACGATCTGCACCGTCAGGCCCTGCGCGCCGGCCTGTGTGGCAAACGACGCCGCAAGCAACGCGAAGATCAGGGCAAACAGCATTTTTGGCATCCGCATGATTCGAGCACCTTTCATTGCGATGAAGTCACCGTGAAATTGAAGATGATGTCGCGACTGAATTGTTTTTCAAACCCCTTGTAGGGCAGCGGCGAGGACCGCAGCACCGCATGTTCGACCGACGCCCGCGCCACGTCGTTGAAAGGACAACTGGGCAATACTGTCGCAGAAATCACCTGACCGCCCGGTATCTGCTTGATTTCCACGGGGCACACCACGCCGACCGGGATATTGTCGGGGCGCAACCAGTTCTGCGTGATCGCATTCTGCAGCGCGGCGACGTAGGCATCGTTGGAGGTGCCCGCCTGCCCCGTCATGGCCTGCTTGGCCTCCGGCACGTTCTGCGCATTCTGGGACTGGCTGGCCTTGCGCAAATCGGCGAGTTGTTGCGCCTTCTGCGCTTCGAGGTCGATCTTGCGCTGCTGGGCTTCGCTTTCGGCCCGGACCTTGGCCAGTTCCTTCAAGATGCGCTCGGCTTCCTTCTGCTTGGTCAGTTCGGCCATCCGCTGCTTCTGTTGTTCTTCCTGCGCCTTCTTTTCCTGCTCGGCCTTCTGCTCGGCGATCTCGGCGATCTTTTCCTGATCCTTCAATTTCGGCTGGGGCACGGGTGTCGGCAGCACCCGCACGGGCGCGGGCGGGGGCGGCTTGGGTTTCGGCTCGGCTTTTTCCTCGTGCTTCGGCGAGGCTTTCTGCGCGCGCTTGGATGCGGGCGGCGGTGGCGCGCCGACCGGCCCCACGAGGGTCGCTTCTATCACCGGACCCTGCAACTGCACCATGCGCGCGCAGGTCACCGGGCGCATGCCTTCCGGCAGGTGCAGCACGTCGGCCAAACTTTCCCAATGCGTGCAATTCAGCGTCGCCAGTGCCAGGAACACGACGATGCCGAGGTGCAGCAACGCGGAGTAGGCGACCGCGCGCGGTGTGGCGTCAGCGCTTTCCATTGCTCGCGGGGGCCACTGCGGCCTCGGGCTGGCTCATCAATCCGACCTTGGCGACGCCGGCCTGCTGCAGCAATCCCAGCACCTGATTGACCCGCCCGTAGTCGACGCGCTTGTCGCCGCCGAGCATCACCGAGGCTTTCGGATCCTGCTTGACGAAGGCGGACACGTCGTTCACCAGAGTTTCGTCGTCAACTTGTTCGCGCGGACTCTTGCCGAGCGTGAGGAACACGTTGCCGTCATGGTCGACCGTCACCAGCACCGGCTGCTTTTCGTCCTGCAGCGCCTTGGCGCCCGATTGCGGCAATTGGATGTCGGCCCCGAGATTCAACATCGGCGCGGTCACCATGAAGATGATCAGCAGCACCAGCATCACGTCGATGTACGGCACGATGTTGATTTCCGCCATGCGGCGGCGGCGACGGTTGCGGGTTTGTAGAGCCATGGACGCCTCCTACCGCACCGGCGCCTTCGCGCGTTCGGCCGGCGCGGCCTGCTCGGATTGCATCTGCCGGTGCAGGACGGACGAAAACTCTTCCTGGAAGGTGTCGTAGCGGACGGTGATGCGCTCCAGCCGCGTCGAATAACGGTTGTACGCCCACACCGCGGGGATCGCGGCGAACAGGCCCATCGCGGTCGCGACCAGCGCCTCGGAAATGCCAGGCGCGACGGTGGCGATGGTGGCCTGCTTCAGGCTGCCGAGGCCCTGGAAGGCGATCATGATGCCCCACACGGTGCCGAACAGGCCCACGTAGGTGCTGATGGAACCGACGTTGGCAAGGTATTCGAGGTTGTGTTCCAGCTTTTCGACTTCACGCGTGCCGGCGACGCGCATCGCGCGTTCCGAAGCCTCCATCACCGCGCGCCGATCTTCGCCACTGCCGCGCTGGCGCTGGCGCACGAATTCGCGAAAACCCGATTCGAACACCGCGGCGAGCCCGCCCGCTTCGCTCGCGCGATTGCCAACCTCGCGGAACAACGCCGCGAGATCCACGCCCGACCAGAAGCGTTCCTCGAAGCCGTCCGCATCGCGGGCGGCGGCATCCAGCATCGCCTTCTTCCGGAAAATGATCACCCACGACGTGAACGAGAAGATCACCAGGATCAACAGCACCAGCTTCACCGGCCAACTGGCGTGGATGACCAAATCGAGGATGTTGATGGAACCGTTCATTCGTGTGTGTTTCCTTCAATCAATGCTGCAACTTGCCGGGGAATCCGTCGCGGCACGAACGCCTCGGCATCCACGCACGCGATACGCACCTGCGCGCGCGCCAGCGTAACGCCGTCGGCAACGCGCAGCACATCCTGTGCAATGTCGAGACTGGCCGAACGCAGGCGCGCGACGCGCACCGTCGAATCCAGTTCGTCGTCCAGTCGGGCCGGCTTGTCATAGGCGATGCTCAATTCGCGCACCACGAACACGATTCCGTGTGACCGGCGCAGGGCATCCTGCCCCATTGCCATCGCGCGCATCCATTCGGTGCGCGCGCGTTCCAGAAATCGAAGATACCCCGCGTGATACACCACGCCGCCAGCGTCGGTATCTTCCCAATACACCCTTGTCCGCCACCTGAACGCCGGTTGAGCGCAATCGAGCCCATCGACCATTCGACTAGGACCCCTGATCTTCGAACAGGTTCATCGCCGGCTCGCTGCCGCGCGGCGGTTTCAGGCCGAAATGCCGCCACGCCCTGGCGGTTGCGATGCGCCCGCGCGCCGTGCGCGCCAACAAGCCCTGCTGGATCAGATAGGGCTCCAGCACGTCCTCGATCGTGTCGCGATCCTCGGCCAGTGCCGCCGCGAGCGATTCCACGCCCACTGGCCCGCCGTCGAACTGTTCCAGGATCAGGCGCAACAGGCGGCGATCGAGTTCGTCGTAGCCGCCGGCATCCACCTGCAGCATTTCCAGCGCCGCCGACGCGGCGTCGCGGGTGATGCGCCCGCCCGCGCGCACTTCGGCGTAATCGCGCACGCGCCGCAGCAGGCGATTGGCGATCCGGGGCGTGCCGCGCGAACGCCGCGCGATTTCGGTGGCGCCATCCTCGTCGCAGGCGATGTCCAGGATGCGCGCCGAGCGCGCCACGATCGATGCGAGTTCACCCGGCGTGTAGAACTCCAGTCGGTGCACGATGCCGAAGCGATCCCGCAATGGACTGGTCAACATGCCCGCGCGGGTGGTCGCGCCGACCAGCGTGAAGTGTGGCAGGTCCAGCTTGATCGAACGCGCAGCGGGGCCTTCGCCCAGCATGATGTCGATCTGGAAATCTTCCAGCGCCGGATACAGCACTTCCTCGACCACCGGCGACAGACGATGGATCTCGTCGATGAAAAGCACGTCGTGCGGCTGCAGGTTGGTAAGCAGCGCCGCGAGATCGCCCGCGCGTTCCAGCACCGGCCCCGAGGTGGTGCGAAGATTCACGCCCAACTCGTTGGCGATGACGTGCGAGATGGTGGTCTTGCCGAGGCCGGGCGGCCCGAACACCAGCACGTGGTCCAGTGCGTCGCCACGTTTCCTCGCCGCCTCGATCGACAGCGAAAGCTGCTCGCGCATCGCCGCCTGGCCGACATATTCGGCCAGCGTGCGCGGACGCACGCTGGCTTCGACGACCTGCTCGGCGGGACTTTCGACGGCGTCGACGACGCGGGATTCGCTCATGCGGTGATTATGCCGGAACCCGCAAGCCGCCGATCATCGACGCCGCTCAGCGCTCGCGGTTTTTCGCGCGCGTCCGCGCCGCCTTGCGCGCCGCAGCGGAACGTTCTTTCGCACCTTTGGTGCGTGCGGCTTTTTTCGCTGCGGCGGAGCGTTCGCCGGCCGAGCGCTTGCGCGCCGCCTTGCGGGCGTGCTTCGACAGCGCACGCTTCGATGCGGCGGAATGGCCTTCGCGTTCGAGGGCCTTCCTGGTTGCGCGCGAGCGCTTCGCCGAAGCGTGGCGCGCGGCCCCTTTCTTTCCTGCTGCGAGGTCACGCTTCGCCCGCTTGACGGTCTTGGACGATGCCTCGCCCTTCTTTGGCGGCGGCAGATCCACGCCGGCGCGACGCGCCTCGGACAACCCTATTGCGATGGCCTGCTTGGTCGAGCGCGCGCCGTGCTTGCCCTCGCGTATGTGGTCGATTTCCTCGCGAACGAATTCGCCAGCCTGGGTGCTGGCGGACTTGCCTTCGCGCTTGTCCTTCCTGGCCCTTTCGATGACCTCTTTCTCGGGCATGCCACACCTCCTCGTCAGTCCATGGACGCCGCAAAGTGGCTTCGCCTCCGCTGCATGCACGAACTTTTTCGCGACGGCGGCACCTGCGTGATTTTCATCATGCGCCGCGGGCGACCGGATGTCACATCGCATATTCAGGATGCGATCAGGCGCCTGACGCCGCCTGGATTTCGACCTGCGTGCCCAGTTCGAACAGGCGATTGCCGGGAATGCTGAAGAAGGCGGTGGCGGGCAGCGCGTTGCGCGCATGCCGCCAGCGCAGCGACATGTAGTGGGCTTCCATGAAGCCGAAACGCGGCGTCAGCGCGTGGAACGAAGGACCCAGGCCGTACAGTTCGATGCGCTCGGCCTGGTTCGCGCAAGAAGTTGCCTAGATTTCCACCTGCGCGCCCAATTCGATCAGGCGGTTGCCGGGGATGCTGAAGAAGGCGGTGGCGGGCAGCGCGTTGCGCGCGAGGAACGCGAACAGCTTGTCGCGCCACAAGGCCATGCCGGGACGGTCGGTGGCAACAATGGTCTCGCGCGACAGGAAGAACGTGGTGTCCATCATCTTGAGTTCGAGTCCCTGCTTGGCGCACGCGTGCAGCGCAGCGGGCACGTTCGGATCTTCGGCGAAACCGAAGCGCAGCGTCAGCAGATAGAAGTCGTTGCCGAGGTTCTTGAGTTCCAGGCGCTCGTCGGCATCGGCATACGGGGTTTCCAGCGTGTCCACGGTCAGGATCACGTTGCGCTTGTGCAGCACCTTGTTGTGCTTGAGGTTGTGCAGCAATGCATGCGGCACCGCATCGGGATCGCTGACCAGGAAAATTGCGGTGCCTTCCACCCGCGTCGGCGGATGTTCCGCGAGATTGGCGATGAACGGCGCGAGCGCGAGCCCGCCGTGTTTCAACTGCCGCAGCACCAGGTCGCGGCCGCGCCGCCAGGTGGTGAGGATCGCAAACACGGCGAGCCCCAACACCAGCGGGAACCAGCCGCCGTCTTCGACCTTCAACGTGTTGGCGCCAAAGAAGGCCAGGTCGATCGAAAGGAAGAACACCAGCACCGCGAGCACCAGCAACGGATGCCATTTCCACATGCGCCAGGCCACGATCACGAACAGCACCGTGTCGATCGCCATCGTGCCGGTCACCGCGATGCCGTAGGCACCGGCCAGCGCCTTGGAGGAACCGAAGCCGATCACCACCAGCACCACCAGGATCATCAGCAGCCGGTTGACCCACGGCAGGTAGATTTGTCCGGCTTCCTCGTTGGACGTATGCACCACCGGCATGCGCGGCAGGAAACCTAGCTGGATGGCCTGGCGCATGATCGAGAAGGCGCCCGCGATCACGGCCTGCGAAGCGATCACCGCGGCCGCGGTCGCCAGCGCGATCATCGGATAAAGTCCCCAGGTCGGCACCGCGAGGTAGAACGGGTTGCTGGCCGCCTCAGGATTGTGGACCAGCAACGCACCCTGCCCGAAGTAATTCAGCATCAGGCCGGGCATCACGAAGCCGTACCACGCGACGGTGATCGGCTTGCGCCCGAAGTGACCCATGTCGGCATACAACGCCTCGGCACCGGTCACGCACAGCACCACGGCACCGAGCACCAGGAACCCGCCACTGCCGTGGTGGGCGAAGAAATTGAATCCGTACCAGGGATTGATGGCGCGCAGCACCAGCGGGTGCTGCACGATGTTGTACACGCCGATCAAGCCCAGCGCGATGAACCACACGCACATCACCGGACCAAACACCGTGCCGACCCCGCCCGTGCCGCGCTTCTGGATCAGGAACAGCGTGACCAGCACGAGCACGGCGATCCACACGACCCAGTGCGTCAGGGCCGGCGCGGCCACGCCAAGGCCCTCCACCGCGGACAGCACCGTGATCGATGGCGTGATCACGCCATCGCCGAAGAACAACGCCGCCCCCAGCACCGCCGCCAGCACCACCAGCTTGCGGGTAAGCGGATGCTGGCGCGTGGCGCGCTGGGCCAGCGCCATCATCGCCATGATTCCGCCCTCGCCCTTGTTGTCCGCGCGCATGATGAAAGTGACGTACTTCAGTGCCACCACGATCAGCAACGTCCACAGCACCAGTGACAGCACGCCCAGCACGTTGAACGTGGTCACCGGCATGCCGTGCTGGTCGCTGAAAGCTTCGCTGAAGGTGTACAGCGGGCTGGTGCCGAGGTCGCCGAACACCACGCCGATTGCGCCGAGCACCATGACGCGCATGGCCTTGCGGCTCGAGTCCTCGCTTTGCACCGGACGGGTGTCGGTCTTGTTCATCACCGACCCAGCGCCGCGCGCAATGCCTTGCGGATGATGGTTTCGGCGTCGTCGCCGTCTTCGCACGCAGCGGCCACGAGACGCGCCGCCTCGACGGGTTTGTAACCCAACTGCTGCAGGGCCGCCTCCGCTTCGCTGCGGGGATCGCGTGCGATCGGCGTGGTGCCGGTGGGCGCGGAGACCACGGCATGGGCCACGCGATCGCGCAACTCCACCACGATGCGTTCGGCGGTTTTCTTGCCGATGCCGGGAATGCGCGTCAACGCCGCGACATCGCCAGCCTGCACCAGCCGCGCGAATTCCGAAGTCGGCACACCCGACAACACCGCCAGCGCAATCCGCGCGCCGATGCCGGAAACCTTCTGCAGGTCGCGGAACAGGTTGCGCTCGTCGTCGCGCAGGAAACCGTACAGCGCGACGGTGTCTTCCTTGTGTGCGTAGTGCGTCAGCAGGATCACTTCCCTGCCGACATCCGGCAAGTCGTACAGCGTGGACATCGGCACTTCCAGTTCGTAGCCGACGCCGCCCACTTCGACGAGCACCCACGGCGGGCGCTTGGAAATCAACGCGCCTCGCAAGCGGCCAATCATCGACGGCGTCCCCAGGCTGCAACGGGAATCCCCGTGCGCGCTTCACTGGCGCGCAGATGCGCGTGGGTGATCGCGATCGCCAGCGCGTCTGCCGCGTCGGCCTGCAACGGTTCGCGGGTGTTGAGCAGGATGCCGACCATGTGCTGCACCTGTTCCTTGCCGGCGTGGCCCTTGCCGACCACGGCCTGCTTGATTGCGTTGGGTGCGTACTCGCTGACCGGCAATCCGCAGCCGACCGCCGCGCAGATCGCGGCGCCGCGCGCTTGCCCGAGCTTCAGCGCGGAGTCGGCGTTCTTCGCCATGAACACGCGCTCGATCGCTGCTTCCGCCGGCGCGTGCGCCTCGATGATGTCCGAAAGTTCGTCATAGATGCGCTTCAGGCGGAGCGGAAACGTCTCCTCGCCGGCCACCTGCAGCGTCGCGCGAAACACGCAACGCAGCTTTCCCGTGGCATCGGCTTCGATGATACCGACGCCGGTGCGCTGGCTGCCGGGATCGATGCCGAGGATCCGAATACAACGGGAACCGGGAACCGGGAATCGGGAATCGGTAGTCACGCGCATGACCGACCCTTGGTTGACTGGATGATGCAGGTACGGGAAATATGCGCCACGTCAAGACGGAATGGCCGCACTTCGATCCTCGATTCCCGATTCTCCATTCCCGGCTTTTCTACAGATCCGCGTTGGAATGCACGTGCTGGACGTCGTCGAGTTCGTCCAGCCGGGCAAGCAAACCCTGTACCGCTTCCACCTGGTCGGCCGGCACCGGTACGTCCAGTTCCGCACGCATCGTGACTTCGGCGTGATCGGGTTTCAGGCCGGCCTTCTCCATCGCCTCGCGCACCGGGTCGAACGATTCCGGCGTCGTGATCACGTCGATCTGGCCGTCTTCCGGCCATACCTTGACGTCCTCCGCACCGACCTCGATCGCCGCATCCGTGATTTTGTCCTCGTTCGCGCCTTCGGCGTACGAAAGCACGCCGATCTTCTTGAACAGGTAGGCCACCGAACCGTCGGTGCCGAGATTGCCGCCGAACTTGGTAAAGGCGTGGCGCACGTCCGAAATGGTGCGCTGGCGATTGTCGGTCAGGCACTCGACCAGCACGGCGATGCCGCCCGGCGCGTAACCCTCGAAGTGCAGCGCCTCGTAGGTGATGCCTTCCAGTCCACCCGTGGCTTTCTTGATCGCGCGATCGATGTTGTCCTTGGGCATCGACGCCGCGATGGCCTTGTCCACCGCGCTGCGCAATTGCGCATTGCCGTTGACGTCGCCGCCTCCCGCGCGTGCGGCGACCATGATTTCGCGCACCAGCTTGGTGAACACCTGGCCGCGCTTGGCGTCCTGCGCGTTCTTGCGGCCGGCGATGGAAGGACCTCGACCCATGGGGGCGGCTCCATGAACGTTGAAAGGGTGAAAGTCTAGGGAAACGCTTCTCGGTGTGCCACGTCCGTGCACCAGCCCCCATGGGGCATCATCTCTCCACAACCCTGTTTTGCCGTCGCCGCGCGACGGCAAAACCGCCCCCTTGACTCGAGGGGGCTCAAAAGCTCAGTCCTCGCGAGACACTTGCACATGCAGCTCGGCAAGCTGCTTCCCGTCGATCGGGCTGGGCGCATCGGTCATCAGATCCTGCGCGCTGGTGGTCTTCGGAAACGCAATCACGTCGCGGATCGCGTCGGTGCCGCCGATCAGCATGGCCAGACGGTCGATGCCGAACGCGATCCCGCCGTGCGGTGGCGCGCCCATCTTCAATGCGTCCAGCAGGAACCCGAACTTGGCGCGCGCCTCGATCTCGCCGATGCCGAGCAGGCGGAACACTGCGCTTTGCATGTCGGGACGATGGATGCGGATCGAACCGCCGCCGATCTCGGCGCCATTCAGCACCATGTCGTAACCGCGGCTGACCGCGTGCGCGGGATCGGCGCTGAGTGCTTCGGCGTCGTCGACCTTCGGCGCAGTGAACGGGTGATGCAGCGCGACGTAGCGCTGTTCGCCTTCGTCGTATTCGAACATCGGGAAGTCGGTGACCCACAACGGCTTCCAGCCCTGCACGACCAGGCCGCGATCCTGCGCGACCTTCAGCCGTAGCGCGCCCATGAAGGCGCTGACCGTCGTCCACCTGCCGGCGCCGAACAACAGGACGTCACCGTCGCCCGCGCCGGTCTTTTGCAGAATCGTCGCAAGCGTCGCCCCATCCAGGAACTTCGCAACCGGCGAATTGATGCCATCCAATCCTTTCGCGGCGTCGGTGACCTTCAGCCACGCCAGGCCCTTGGCGCCGAACCTGGCCGCGTGCATGGCGTAATCATCGAGCTGCTTGCGCGAAAGCCCGGCGCCACCTGCAACCCTCAGCGCCGCGACGCGTCCGTCGGGATCGTTCGCCGGTCCCGAGAACACCTTGAATTCCATATGCCTCACCGCATCGGCAATGTCGACCAGTTCCGACTCGATGCGCAAATCCGGCTTGTCGGAACCGTAGCGCGTCATCGCCTCTGCCCACGTCATGCGCGGAAACGGATCGGCCAATTCGATGCCGCCAACCGCGCGGAACACGTCGCGAATCAAGGCCTCGACCGTATCCTGCACGTCGCGCTCCTCGACGAACGCGAACTCCATGTCGAGCTGGGTGAATTCCGGCTGGCGGTCGGCGCGCAGGTCCTCGTCGCGGAAGCAGCGCGCGATCTGGTAGTAGCGATCGAAGCCCGCGATCATCAGAAGCTGCTTGAACAACTGCGGCGATTGCGGAAGCGCGTAAAACTGCCCCGCGTGCACGCGCGACGGCACCAGGTAATCGCGCGCGCCTTCCGGCGTCGCCTTGGTGAGAATCGGCGTTTCGATGTCCTGGAAGCCGCGCGCATCCAGCCAGCGGCGCAGCGCCTGCACCAGCTTGATGCGCGTGCGCATCACCTTCTGCATCTCGGGGCGGCGCAAGTCGAGGTAGCGATACTTCAGCCGCATTTCCTCGTTGGGGTTTTCGTGCAACGCGAACGGCAGGTCGCGCGCGGCGTTCAACAACTCGATCGATTCGGCGACCACTTCGTAGTGGCCGGTCGGGATCTTCTCGTTCATGTTCGAACGCACCCGCACCGTGCCGGTGACGCGCAGGCAATCTTCATAGCCGGTCTTCGACGCGATCGCGAACACCTCGGCGCGATCGGGGTCAGCCACGATCTGGACGATCCCCTCGTGGTCGCGCAGGTCGACGAACACCACGCCTCCATGGTCGCGGCGCGCATCGGCCCAGCCGCACAAGGTGACGGATTGGCCGACTTCGGCTTCCCCGATCAGACCGCAATAATGGCTACGCATTGCCCGCTGCCCGTTGCGCCCACCTTCCGGTAGGGCAAACCGGGAATGCTAAGCGCCGCGATGCTGCGGCGCAATAAGCCATGTACGTTGGACTTCCGCCGATGAAGTCGGCGTCAGCCAGACCTACCGGACCTGCGGCGCGCGTCGTCAGCCCGGGCCGCGGTCCTGCCCCCGGCCAAGCAACAGCATCTTGTCGGCACGACGCAAGGTGGATTCCAGCGGTTCGTCGGCTTCGCGCAGCGCCCAGCCGATCGAGAACACCGCCGGCATGCCGTCGCGCGACGCCATCGACAGGCGTTCGGCCAGCTCGCGCACGCCGTGGTCGGTCGTGTGCGGCATCACGATCGCGAATTCGTCGCCGCCGAGGCGCACCACCACGTCGCCGGCCCCGGCGGTGGTACCCAGCAACCGCGCCATCTCGCGCAGCACTTGATCGCCACGCTCGCGTCCCTCGCTGGCATTCAATTGGCGGAAATAATCGATGTCCACCACCACGCATCCCCACACCTGGCCGTGCGTGGCCTGCATCGCGAACAACTCCAGGAATCGGCGCGTGCGGCAACCGGTCAGGGTGTCGCGCTGGTTCTGGTCGCGCAGGCGCAGCTCGTAGCGGTGCCGCAAGGTCACGTCCTGCGCAGTGCCCAGCACGTAAGGCGTGGGCTCGGCATCGGGATAGCAGATGAACTGGTATCGCAGCACCCGCCGCTCGCCGTTGCGCGCCTTGAAATGCAGCACGCCGCCGTCGCGATGCAGGCTGCGGATGCGCTCGGCGTAGTCGTTCCAGTTGCCGTCGCCCTCGTCGCCGACGAATTCGGCCAGCGGACGCCCGATCATCTCCTCGCGGGTGTAGCCGAGCGCCTGCGCCATCAACGCGTTGACGCGCAGCAGCCGGCCGTCCAGATCGTGCATCCAGACCAGCGCGAGGCCGGATTCCACCAGATCGTCGTAGCGCCCGGCGCACTCGCGCAACGCCTGGCGCGAGGCGTGTTCGCCCGACAGGTCGCGCACCAGCATCATCCGCGCGGGAATTTCGGCGTGCGGCAGATTGCCGATGTCGGTGAGCACGTCGAAAATGTCGCCATTGGCGCGGCGATGCTGCCAGGCGACGCTGCCGGGCGGCACGGCGCGGCTGGCGTCGCGCAGGTAGGTGCGCAGGCGCTCGGCTTCCGCCGGCAGGAACAGGTCGGAAACGTGCAGTTGCTGGAAGCGCTGGCGCGGATAGCCGTAGCACTGCTCGGCCGCGGCGTTGGCGCTCAGGATCCGCAGGTCGGAGCTCGCAAACACCACCACCGGCAGCGGATTAAGGTCGAACCACACCCGTGTTTCATCCGCGCGGCGGCGCGTCAGTTTCTGCAATTCGAGTTCGTCGGTGATGTCGCGCGCGGCGCCGAGCAGTCCCGACACGCGCCCGCGGCTGTCGTGCAGCGGACGCTTGGAAACCAGGAAGCTGCGTTCGCCCGAGGAGGTCGCCTGCACTTCGCGGAACATCGTGGGCAGGTCGCGATCGAGGCACACGCGATCGTTTTCTTCCCATGCCAACGCGTCGGAACCGGGCTGCAGATCGCTGTCGCGCCGACCCAGCAGGTCCATGGGCCGTCGCCCGATCAGCGCCGCCGCCGCATCGTTGACGAAGCGGTAGCGCTGGCCGGCATCCTTGATGAATACCGGGCTTTCGTCTTGCTCGCACAGCACTTGCGTCAGTTCGGCCAGGCGACGCAGGCTGCCCAGCGTCCACACCAGCAGCACGCCCGAGCCCGCCAATGCGCACAGGCCCGCGATGCGCAGCAGCAGCGCCACGTTTCCGGTCTGAATGACGTCGCTGCCGGTGGTCGCGAGCACGGCCAGCACGCCTGCCGGCGCCACCAGCAGGCCGATGCCCAGCCACCCGAACCAGCGCAGTGAAGCATGCCCGCCGGGTATGGCTTCCAGTACGCCGAATTTTCCCCTGTGTCTTGCCACAACGTCCCTCGACGTGTTTTCGCGCCCGCACCGGGCGGCGCCCACCCCGGAAGTGCAAGAGGCGTGCTCGCCCCCGTGCAAGGCGTGCCAGCGTCACAGTTGTTGACCGCCGGACCCGCGGTTTGTTGACGCGCGTCTCAATTATCGTGCGATCGTCCATGATCGCTGCTCCAGCGAACGTCATCGCATTCTTTAGGCTTGGCGCGCAACCAGCACCAGAACGCCCAGCCACGGCCTGATTTTTCTATTGCGACCATCCCTGATCGCGGCGGCGTCAATCCCACCGCGACCTTGTTGGCTCCTCGCGCAAACAGCACCAGAACGGCCATCCATGACCTGACTTTCCACAACAGCCGCTTCGATTCAAGCGACCGAACAGGTCTCACGCCCGCATCAGGGTGGATTTTCCGAACAGGCTTTCGATCAGATCCACCACCAGTTCGGCGGTGCGGTTGTGCTCGTCCAGCGCCGGGTTCAGTTCCACGATGTCCAGGGAGGCGGCCAGGCCGGTATCGGCGATCATCTCCATGCACAACTGGGCTTCGCGGTAAGTCGGCCCGCCCGGCACCGTGGTGCCGACCGCCGGCGCAATCGAGGGATCGAGGAAATCCACGTCGAAGCTGACGTGCAGGTGGGTGTCGCCGTCCATGCCGTCCAGCGCTTCCTCCATCACGCGCCGCATGCCGTGCTCGTCGATGTAGCGCATGTCGAAAATTTCGAGGCCGGCGTCGTGCACCAGTTTCTTTTCATTCGGATCGACCGAGCGGATGCCGATCTGGCGCACCGCATCCGCGCCGATCGCGGGCGTCGCACCGCTCATTTCGGTCAATTCGCGCGGACCGAAGCCGCACAGGCAGGCCACCGGCATTCCGTGGATGTTGCCCGACGGCGTGATCTGCGCGGTATTGAAGTCGGCGTGCGCGTCCAGCCACAACACCCGCAGCTTGCGACCCTTGTTGCGGCAATGGCGCGCCACAGCGCTAATCGATCCGATCGCGAGGCAGTGGTCGCCGCCCAGCATGACCGGCATGCGACCAGCCTCGAGTTCCGCCGTCTCCGCTTCCAGCACTGTGCGATTCCAGGCGATGACTTCCGCGAAATGCCGGTAGCCGGCTTGCGGCGGTTGCCAGGGATTGATCGGCCCGGTGAGATTGCCGCGATCGACCACGTCCAGCCCGCGATCGGCGAGTGCCCGCGGCAGGCCCGCCACGCGCAGGGCCTCCGGGCCCATCGAGGCACCGCGCGAACCCGCGCCGATGTCGGTGGGAACGCCGAACAGGGAAACCGATTTCTTTGTGCTGGCCACGCGCCGTCACCCGATGATTGTGGGAGACCGAAAAGCATAGCCCGCAGGCGCGTGCGGAACCACCCGTGTCAGGCGTCGCGAATGGCCGCGTCGAGGACGGCGGTGAGTGAAGCGACCGCGACCATGGCGGCACCCCGTTCACGGCACGGTGCGCGCCCCGAAAGCAAGCGGTCCAGCTCGCGCGCGGCATCGCCCACCGCATCGAGTCCGTAACACGGCGCCGAGCCGGACAACCGGTGCGCCACGTCGCGCAGGCGCAGCCACGGCGCCTCGTCGCCGGCATCCACGCATGCGCTCCACGCGGACGCCAGCGCGGCGCGCCGTCCGGGAAGTTCCTGGATGAAATGCCGACGCAGCGCCTCGATCTGCGCTTGGAATTCCGCTTCGCGGGGATCCGATTCCACGCCCATTTGTGCCTCGCCCTGCGGCCATTGGTGCCGACAGTCTGACTCGAACAGACGACCTACCGCTTACAAGGCGGTTGCTCTACCAACTGAGCTATGCCGGCGTGCCATGAAGATTATCGCAACAGGCCGCGGGTGCGAAACCGCGGTCCGGCCGCGCGCCGCATCAAAAGCAGTCGATCGGTTTCGATTGCAGATCGTTGCGGCCCGGCAGCCAGGCCGACCAGTCGAACGTTGCATCGGCCGGCATGGCGTAATCGACCCAGTACGCGGGCTCGGTCTCGACACGTTGCTCGACCTTGGCGGCAAAATCGAGCGCCTGCAACTGTGCGAGCCGCTTCTCGGCGTTGGACTGGTCGTTGAACAAGCCCAGCGAAATGGTGTTCTGCGAATCACCCGCGGTCACCACGTAGTAATCGTGGATTCCCTTGGCGGCCAGGCGCCGCGCGGCGTCGAGCGCGCCCTCGCGATCCGCCGCAGCGGGCAGATACACCCAATAACCATGCGAGCGGCGCACCTGCTCCTCGCGATACTGGATGCGCGCGACGTGCGGCGACAAGGCCTGCATGGCCGCGCGCATGTCGACGGTGGTCATGAACGGGCCGAGCGAGCTGCAGGCATCGGCCGCACTGGGTGTCGTCGAGGCCGACGCGATCGACGCCTTGACCGGCGGCGCGGCACGGCGTGTTTCCGAGAGCAACTGCAATTCGGGCACGCCGGGATCGGTGGCCGGCGGCAGCGTCGGTTCGGGTACGCGCCCGAACACCAGCCACGCGCCTGCGCCGACGTTCAATGCCAGCAGCAGCAGAAACAGCAAGCGAACGAACATCATCCCATCCAACGCGGCTGTTGTGGAAAGTCAGGCCATGGATGGCCGTTCTGAAACTTCCGAGACGAGAAGCTACAAGGATTCGATGGCCTCCAACGTAGCCGCGATCATGGGCGATCGCAAAATAATGCAAGCCCGTGCAGCACGGCATGTTCGAACACGCCGGCTTGAAACCCGTCGCGCGCCAGCCAGTGCGCCAGTTGCGCCGACCAGCCGCCGTGCAGCCACACCGGCGCCTCGCCCGGATCGACCCGATGGCGCGCGGCGAACCATTCGACCAGTGCGCCCGCGGCAGACCAGCATCCCGCCTGCAGCGCGGCGGCGGTATCGTCGCCGCCATCGCCGGAAAACGCATCCGGATTGCTGGCGGCAATCGCGGTTTCGACGCGCAGGGCCTCCAGCATCCGGCCGGGCGACAGCGCGATCAGGCCCGCCACGTGTTCACCGCCGGCACCCACCGCGTCCAGCGTCATGGCGGTGCCGCAACCGATCACGAGGCCGGCGCCGCCGGTGCGCGCGTGCACGGCGATCATCGACAGGAAGCGATCGATGCCGAGCCGCTCCGGCTTGGCGTAGCGGTTGCCGACGCCGCAAGCACGCCGCGGCGTGCGCAGCCATTCCGTCGCCGCATCGGTCGGCAACAGCTCGCGCACGCGATCGGCAAGTTCGGCCCGCGCCACGGAAGCCACGACGACGCGCGAAGGCCGCGGCCACCGGGAGGTGAGCTGACCCAACTGCGCCGCGAAATCCGCTTGCGTCCAGTCCAACGCGCTGACGTCGACCGGTCCGCCGTGCGCCAGCCGCGCCAGCTTGGCGCGCGAGTTGCCCAGGTCCAGCAACCAGGTCTCGCCGGCGTGCGCGCTCATTCCGGCCGCACCGTGACTTCGGCGCTGTCGATCACGCACATGCCGCCATCCGTGCGCACGCGCAACGCGCCGCGCGCATCCACACCCGCGGCGATGCCGTCGAAGGTGCCATGCGCGCCTTCGATACGAATCCTGCGTTCCACCAGTGCGTCGCGCGCCATCCACGCCCGCGCGAAGGCCGCGAATCCCGACGCATCGAATCCCTCGAGCGCCTCGACCAGGCGTGCCACCAATGCCGTCGCCAGCGCGTTTCGCGATGGCGCATCGCCGCCACACAAGCGCGCGAGGTCCGTGCTCGGCCGGTCCAGCGCCGCGCGCACGCCCTCGGGCAGATGCACATTGATGCCGATGCCGATGATGGCGTGGCAAGGACCCATGAATTCGCCGCCCAGTTCGACCAGGATGCCGCCGAGTTTCGCATCGTCGTGGACCAGATCGTTGGGCCACTTCAGCGCGATGCCCGGCGTGCCGCAATCTTCCAGCGCCCGTGCTGCGGCCACGCCGGTCGCCAGCGAGAGCCCCGACAACCCGGCATAACCGCCCGCGAAGCGCTTGAGGCAGGAGAACTGCAGGTTCACCGCAGGCGGCGACAACCACTGCCGGCCGCGGCGGCCGCGCCCGGCCTGCTGCCAGTCGGCGAACACGAACGAAAGATCGGGCAAGCCCGCAGCACGACGCGCCAACTCGCTGGACGTCGAATCCAGCCGCCAGTGGTTCTCGAGGGTGCCGAGCCGGCGCCGCAGGTGAGACGGCAAAGCGGCCCCAATCCGCTCGACGTCAAGTGGCTCCAGCGGACCCGCAAGCCGGTAACCTTGCGGCCCGGAAGCGATGTCCAGCCCGGCCTTGCGCCAGGTCTCGATCTGCTTCCACACCGCCGCCCGCGAAACCCCGAGTTTCGAGGCCAGTTCCGGCCCCGTCACGGCCTGGCCCGAAGCCAGCAGAACCAGCATTTGGGGCATGTCCGAACCCACGCGCGGGGCCGCTTTCACGCGCGCTGGCGACCGGGTTCCGGATGTGTCAAGATGAGGATTCGACATGCACTGATCCCGGGGGCTGTCATGAAACACGTGCCGTTGGGGCTGACGGTGTTGCTGCTGGGCGGCCTGCCGCTCACTGCGGCAGCGTTCGATTATGGCCCGAATCGCACCCTGCTTGCCGCCGAGAACGGCGCGCCGCAGCTGCCCGTGCTGGAGCAGCGCGATGCGCCGAACGGTGCCATGCCCAAGCCCGAGGTCATGACGGCCGCCAGTGCCGAGAGTCCAAGTTCTTCGGAATCGCGCACGGTTCCTTCGTCCACCGCGCCTGCCGCCGCGGCGCGCCCGCGTGGACCGACCGCCAGCAACACATCGCGCGGTACGAATCCGGAACAACCTGCGCCGGGACCGGCCACCTGGCAGTCATTGTTGCCGGGTTCGATTCAATAGCGCTTGCGGTCACCCTTGATCGCCGCATCCAGATGTTTTCGGCAACCGAATCGCCGGCCGTGATCCGCGAAATGCCGGAGCGGCCTTTCTCGGCCTGACTTTCACGACGGCCGCTTCGTCGGCGTTGAGTCGCTCTGGCGATCACTCCTTCGCGGCCTCATCGCTCGGCAAAGCTGACGTGGAAACACGCGCCGCCCAACTCGGGGGAGCGGTCCACTTCCAGCGTGCCGCGATAGGCGCGCACGATGTCCTCGACAATCGCCAGGCCGATGCCGTGCCCCTGCACCCGCTCGTCGCCACGCACCCCGCGCTGCAGCACGCGCTCGAGTTGCTCGGGCGGAATGCCGGGGCCGTCGTCCTCCACCCGCACGTCCAGTCCCGTGCGCCAGGCCTTGGGGCTGGCGGGCGCGATGCTTTTCACGCTCAGCAGCACCCGATGGTTCGCCCACTTGAAGGCGTTTTCGAGCAGATTGCCCAGGAGCTCCAGCAGGTCGCCTTCCTCGCCGTAGAAGCGCGCGTTTTCGTCAAGGTCGAATTCGCACAGGATGTTCTTGCGCGCGTACACACGTTCGAGGCTGCGCACCACGGCCTCGGCATGGTTCTGAACGGTGATGGGCGCCGCGAAGGTCGAATGTCCCGAGGTCTTCGCGCGCGCCAACTGATAGGCGACGATCTGATCCATGTGCTGGACCTGCGCCTGCAGTGCCGCCCGCAAGTCGGGCTCGGATTCGTCGGATTCCAGTTGCGAGCGCGCCACCGCCAGCGGTGTCTTGAGGCTGTGCGCCAGATCGTCCAACGTGTTGCGGTAGCGCGTCAGGTGTTCGCGCTCGCTTTCGATGAAGCGATTCAAGCCGCGCGTCAGCACCGAAACCTCGCGCGGATACGGACCGGTCAGGCGCTCCGCGCCGCCCCGCTCGATGCGGGCGATGTCGCGCGCGACCCGCCGCAGCGGCGAGAAGCTCCAGCGCAACAGGATCTGCTGCAGCACCAGCAAGGCCAGCCCCAGCGCGCCCAGCCAACTGAAGAGCGTGCGGCGATAGGCCGCGAGGCCGTTGTGGAACAACGCGTCGTTCTCGCCAACGTAGATGGTGAGGTGATAGCTGCTGCCGCCTTGCAACACCCAATCGATGCCCTGGCTCAGTACGTAAAGCGGTCCGGCCGAGGTCTCCACCGGCCCCTCGAATTTCGCCGGGCCCGGCGGCAGCAGGTCGTTGAAAGGCAGGTCGCGGCCCAGCGCCGACTGCGCTTCCCAATGAAATCCGTCCTGGCCAACGATCACGGCGTACAGCCCTGAACCCGGTCGCCCGAAATCCGGATTCGGCGGCGGCATGTCGGGCGGGAACACCCGGGCGGAACGGCTGCTGATGCGATCGGAACGGCTGCTGACGTCGATGCCGGCAAGGTAGGTGTACGCGTAGCTCTGCAACTGCGCGCGCAGTCCCTCCAGCGCCGCGTGCGCGTAGGCGCGATCCAGCGCGAAGCCCGTGATGCCAAGAAAGCCGATCAGCACCAGCAAGGTGGCGATGGTCGAGCGCGAGACCAGCGACAGCGGTCGGCGAGACGCGACGATCTCGGAAACCATGGTGCTCGAAACCTTGCGCGGCCCGTTCGAACCGCGATCGCCGGCATCATCGCCCCGGACGGCTTGGGCGTGCAACTGCAAACGCGCGGCTACTGTTCGGTCACCGTCTCGTCACGCGGAATCGCGAAACGGTAGCCGCGACCGCGGACGGTTTCGATCGGTTTCATGCTGCTTTCCGGATCGAGCTTGCGGCGCAGCCGGCCGATGAACACCTCCAGCACGTTCGAATCGCGATCGAAGTCCTGCTGGTAGATATGTTCGGTCAGGTCGGCCTTGGACACCAGTTCGCCAGCGTGCAGCATCAGGTACTCCAGCACCTTGTATTCATAGCTGGTGAGGTCGGTCGGCCTGCCGTCGACGGTCACCGTCTGCGCGGTGGTGTCGAGGCGGATCGGTCCGCACGACAGCACCGGCTTGGCCCAGCCCGAGGCCCGCCGCACCAGCGCGTTGATGCGCGCCAGCAGTTCCTCGACGTGGAAAGGCTTCACGAGGTAGTCGTCGGCCCCGAACTTCAGGCCTTCCACCTTGTCCTGCCACGACGAACGGGCAGTGAGGATCAGGATCGGGTAGCTGTGGCCTTCCTTGCGCAGGATTTCCACCAGTTCCATGCCGGACAGCTTGGGCAGGCCGAGGTCCACGATCGCGAGGTCGAAGGGCACCTCGCGGCCGAGGTACAGCCCTTCCTCGCCATCGGCGGCGGCGTCCACCGCAAACCCGTCACGTTTCAGGCGCGCGGCCAGCGTCTCGCGCAGCGGCGCTTCGTCTTCCACCAACAGGATGCGCATCAGTGCCCTCCTTGATCAGAATCGGATTTGTCGGAGCCGGATCTGCCCGGATCGGATTGCGTCCGCGCGTTCGAATGCATCTGCACCACCCGCACCTGGCCTTGCGGCGTCAGCACCTTGATGCGGTACACGTTGGTCTTGCCGCGCGTCACCGTGTCGGTGGCGAGGATGTGGCCGTGGGTCTGGCGTTGCACCTGCTTGACCGCCTGCTCCAGCGTCACCGGACGCGCCGGTGCCGATGCCGCAGGCGCCGAGCGCGGTGGCGACTTGCGCGCGAACGCCGGCGTCGCGCACAGCATCGCACACCCCAGCGCCAACGCAACGTTGCGGACTTTACTGGCCATCGATGCCCGATTCGCGGATCTTCAAAGCAACGATCATCCCGCAGCCCATTGAATTCGTGCTGAACATCGCCCCAGGCGCACGAATCCCACACCGGGCAACGCTGCCGACGCTCAGGCCACCGCGCGCACGGCGGGCCCGCCGACTTGCGCCAGCGCCGCCTCGACGGCCTCCCAATCCGCGCCGTCGAGGCGTGCCCGTTCCGACAGCACCCGCCGGAACGCCTTGCCACCGGGTTCGCCGTGATACAGCCCCAACAGGTGCCGGGCGATCGACGCCAGCCGCACGCCGCGTCCACGCTCGGCCTCGATGTACGGCCGCATGGCGCGAAGCACGGCTTCGCGTGTTGGCGCTTCGCCGCCATGCAGCGCGGCGTCGATGCGCGCGAGCGCGTACGGATCGTGATAGGCCAGTCGCCCCAGCATCACGCCATCGACGCGCCGCAAATGCTCCTCAACCGCGGCCTGGCCATCGATGCCGCCATTGATGATCACGCGAAGCACGGGAAACTCCTGCTTCAACCGGTACACACGTGGATAGTTGAGCGGCGGCACTTCACGGTTCTGCTTCGGCGACAGGCCCTGCAACCACGCCTTGCGCGCGTGCACCACCAGCACCTGCACGCCGGCATCCATCATCCGCCCGGCGAACGCGAACAAATCCTTGTCGTCGTCCTGGTCGTCCACCCCGATCCGGCACTTCACCGTCACGGGCACCCGTACCGTTTCGCGCATTGCGCGGACACAGTCCGCCACCAGTTCGGGCTCGCGCATCAGGCAGGCGCCGAAGCGCCCCGACTGCACGCGGTCGGATGGACAACCGACGTTGAGGTTGATCTCGTCATAACCCGCCCGCTCGCCATGGCGCGCGGCCTGGGCCAACTCGACCGGATCGGCGCCACCGAGCTGCAATGCGACCGGGCGTTCTTCCCGGTTGTAGGCGAGCAGGTGCTTCCGCTCGCCCCGCACCAGCGCCGCCGCCGTCACCATTTCGGTGTAGAGGCGCGCGCGCGGGCTGAGCAGGCGATGGAAGTACCGGCAGTGCCGGTCAGTCCAGTTCATCATGGGCGCCACGCAGAGGCGCCACGGATTGGCTTGCTGTACTTCCATGTAGACATGATAGGAATGTCGCACGCTTCGTGAAAAGCCAGACCGTGGATGGCCGTTCCAGTATTCTCCGGTTCGCGGAATTCACGTTTGCGCCGACGCTGGTCGTGCAGCGATCACGGATGATCCCAAAAAAATAATTGCTTAACGTCGCGCCGCCTAGACTCGCCCCTGGTTTCCGTCGAGCCCCGCGGTCCATGAAATCGCTGACGCTCCTTTGCCTGATCGCCGGGTTGGCCGTCATCGCAACGACGGCATGCCAGCAACAACCGGAAAGCGATGTTTCCTCGGGCCCGACGGCCACCGGATCGGCCGCGAACGCATCGACACCCGTGATCCCGCCGCCCGCGCCGGCCAATGCATCCACTGCGGACCTGCCCGGCGATCACGCAGACACGCGCCAGTACAAGATCGCGATCGATCTGCCGACGTTGCCTGCCAACGAAAAACCGCTGGCCGATGCACTGCGTGCCACCGCCGACCACGCCAAGCGCGATTTTCTCGACGCGTTGCCCGATCCGAATCAGATGCCGGAATTCGCCGGCCGCCAGTTCGAGATGCGTTTGCGCTTCAACGTCGTCGCGAACACGCCGGCCTTCACCAGCGTGCGCGAAACCGGCATGCAGGACACCGGCGGTGCGCACCCCGTTCCGGTCGAGGCGGCATTCGTGTTCGATCGCAAGACCGGCAAGCTGATCACGTTGGACGACTTGTTCACCGACCAGGATGCGGCGCGCACCGCGCTCGCCAACTTCGCGCATGACACGCTGCTGAAGAAACTCATGGCGCACACGCCCAAGCCGGGCGAGGGATCGCCCGAGGCGATCCGCGAATGGAAAACCAACATGACGCAAATGCTCGGCACCGGCACCAAGCCGACCAGCGTCAACTACTCCGTGTTCGTGGTGCGCGCGGGCACCGCGCCGGATGCAGCCAGCCCGGGCCTCACGCTGGTCTTTCCGCCCTACCAGGTCGCGGCTTACGTCTACGGCACGCAAACCGTGGACGTGCCGGCCAGCGTATTCGTGAAATTCCTGAAGCCTGGTTACGCGGGCGCATTCGCGCCCTGACCTCGTCAGCCGTCGGCCAGATGCGCCACGGCCGCAGTCGCGGTTTCGCGATCGGAATCGTCGAACGGCGGCAACCAATCGCAGTCGTCCAGCACGTCATCGTCGAGGCAGCGCGCATTGATGCTGTAGCCGTGCGGATGCGAGCGCGGCACGTAGAACGACTTCACGCCGCAGTGCCGGCAGAACAGGTGGCGTGCCACGCCGGTGTTGAAGCGGTATTCGGTCAGTGCATCGGCGCCACGGATCAAGCGGAACCGCGAGGCCGGCACGATCAGGTGCGCGTAACCCGTCATCCGGCAGATCGAACAGGTGCACGCCTGCAGCAGCGGCCGTGGCGCCATGTCGATTTCGAAACGCACCGCGCCGCAATGGCAACCGCCGCGGCGCACCACCAGACCGGAACCGGACACGTGCGTGCTTCCCGTGCAGCCAAAGCGCAATTGTAGCCAACGCGCGCGGCTGACTTTCGGCCCATCCCGGCGTTGGACGAAGCGTGCTAGTGTCCGACGATCCCAGCGGAGACCCGTCATGTTCAAGCGAAGCCTTGCCGGCGTTGCCGCCTTTGTGCTCGTTGCGCCGGTCGCGTTCACCGCGCCGCCGTCCTCCGCCAAACCCGACCTGCGTCCGGACAGGGCGCCGGTGCCACCGCCGGCCTGGGTCGCACAAAGCAACGCCTACGCGCAGGTACTGCTGAAAACGCTGGCCGAATTCAATCCCGAGTTCGCTTCGCAATTCGGGCTGCCGGGCTACGACGACAAAGTCGTCGACCTCAAGCCCAACGTCGACGTGCGTTCGCGCGAGGCGCTCACCAAGGCGCGCGACACGCTCAAGGCGGACCTCGCCAGGACCACCAACGCGAACGTCCGCGAGGATCTGGAAATCATGATCCACGCGGCCGACCGCTTCATCGAAAGCAGCAAGTTGCAGGACCAGTACATGCTGCCCTACGCCGATGTCGGCCAGACGGTCTTCCAGGGCGAATTCGGATTGCTGCAGGACCAGGTCGCGGCCGCGCGTCGTCCGCACGCGCTGGCACGCCTGAAGTGCTACGTCGGCATGGCGCCCGGCTGCACGCCGGTCACCAAGGAAGCCGAAGCGCTGTTCGAAGCCAAGGTCGGCAACAAGAAGCTGCTGGGCCCGTACAAGGCCGAGGTGGAACAGAATCTCGCCAACACCCAGCGCTACGTGGACGGCATCCGCAAGCTGTATGCGAAGTACAAGATCGATGGCGCCGGACCCGCGCTGGATGCGTTGCAGAAGCAACTCGACGATCACAGCACATGGGTGAAATCGACGGTGCTGCCGCGCGCGCGCAGCGACGCGCGCCTGCCCGAGCCGGTCTACGCCGACAACCTCAAGAACGTCGGCATCGACATTCCGCCCCAGCATTTGATCAGCCAGGCCGAACAGTCGTTCATGGAAATCCAGGCGCAGATGGAAACGCTGGCACCCTACGTCGCCAAGGCGGAAGGTTTCGCGCCCACCACCGATTATCGCGCCGTCATCAAGGACCTCAAGCAACAGCAACTCGACCGCGACAACATCGAGCCGTACTACCAGACGGTGATCGACAAGATCGAGGCGATCATCGGTGACCAGCACATCGTCACGCTGCCCCGGCGCAAGATGATCATGCGCCTGGCGTCCGAAGCCGAAAGCGCCGCGCAACCCGCGCCGCACATGGACCCGCCGCCGCTGATCAACAACCACGGCGAGCGTGGCGCGTTTGTACTTCCGCTCGGCAACCCGCCGTCGGGCAACGGCAAAAACGAAGCGTATGACGACTTCACCTGCAAGGCCTGCGCGTGGACGCTGACCGCACACGAAGGCCGTCCCGGACACGAACTGCAGTTCTCCGCAATGGTCGAGCACGGCGTGTCGCTGGCACGCTCGCTGTTCGCGTTCAACAGCGTGAACGTCGAGGGCTGGGCGCTGTACGCCGAATGGATGATGGTGCCGTACGAACCCGCGGGCGGCCAGATGATCGCGCTGCAGTTGCGCCTGTTGCGCGCCGCGCGTGCGTTCCTCGATCCGATGTTGAACCTGGGCCTGATCGATCGCCAGCGCGCGCACGACATCCTGGTCAACGACGTCGGCATCTCCGAAGCCTTCGCGCGCGAGGAACTGGACCGTTTCATGTTCCGCTCGCCGGGCCAGGCAACGGCCTACTTCTACGGCTACTCGCGCATCCTGCAGTTGCGTGCGCACACCGAGGTCGCGTTGGGCAGCAAGTTCAACTTGCAGCAATTCAACGACTTCATCCTGTCGCAGGGTCTGCTGCCGCCGGATCAACTCGCGGAAGCGGTCGAGAAGCAGTTCATCCCGGCACAGCAAGGACACTGATTTTGCGCGGCCGGATCTTAGAGGTGGCAAGCGCGAGCGTCTGCAAGCCGCATGGGGTGCGAAGGGGTCGCTACCCCTGACGCGCACTTCATCCGCTTGTCAAAACAAACCCCGCCGAAGCGGGGTTTGTTTTTCGGGGCAAATCGCAGCGCGACGACTGCTCCCGGCTACCTACTGATGGTGAATTTGCCGAAGTCCACGCCGAGATTCCACCCCTTGCCGGTACCGCTCAACGCCAGCGACACGTTGCCCTTGGTCATCACGGTGGCGCGCGAGGACGCGGCCGCACCTGCATGGGCTTCCCCGACCACGTAGGTGCCGAGGATTTCGTCGATGTTGAAGATGCCGGAGAATTTGCCGATGCCCTCGATGCTGGATTTGCCGAACGTCAGCCCGCCGCCCTTGCTGCGCAGGTGCACGGTCATGTGCTGGCCGTTGCTGCAGGTGACGCTGCCGCTCCCACTGGACGTCTTGTAGAACGCCGACCAGCCGTGGATTTCGAAATTCATCCTGCAGGTGATTTCGCCACCGGCGGCATACGCGTTGCCAGCGACCATCAGGGGCGCGCCGGCCAGCAGCGAGGCGAGAACGAGGTTGCGTGCGACATGCATGACGGCCTCCTTTGAGAATTGGGGGAATCTTTGCGGAACCATTGTTGCGGGCAATCCTGAACGCCGCCAGATGCCTCTGAAGCCCCGTTCCGGTAAAGCGACATCGTTGAAAGCAGGCCCACCGGTGGCGGGTCCGGACTTCAAGACGCGGAGCGCTCCCGGACGAGTCATTCGCTGAGGCAGCGATCAGGGAAGATCGCAAAGTCAGGGCCTGGTGGCCGTTCTGGACTCCAAGGCACGGCCGCCCCCTGATTCAAATGAGCCATTCGCCGAGGCGGCGATCAGGGAAGATCGCACGAAAACTGCCGTTTGAACTCGTCCGCGAATTCCGCCGCATCGAAGCGATGGTTCTGGGTACCGGGATGGGCGATTTTCAGCGCGCCCAGCAGTGACGCCACGCGACCCACGTTGGGCCAGTCGAGTCCCCGCAGGATGCCGTGGATCAAGCCGGCGCGATACGCGTCACCGCAACCCGTGGGATCGACCACGGCATGCGGCTTTGCCGCAGGGATTTCATGCGTGGTGCCGTCCGCATGGATCGCCGACCCATCCGCGCCGTGGGTCACGATGTAGGCCTTGACGCGCTTGGCGATGTCGGCCTCGGACCAGCCGGTGCGTTTGGACAGCAGGCTGGCTTCGTAGCTGTTCACCGCCACGTAGCTGGCCTTGTCGATGAAGGCGCGGAATTCCTCGCCCGAAAACAGTGGCATCGCCTGGCCGGGATCGAAAATGAAGGGAATGCCCTTCGCGGCGAATTCGTTGGCATGCTGCAGCATGCCCTCGCGGCCGTCGGGCGCCACGATGCCGAGCGCGACCTCGTCCACGTCGGCGACACAGTTCTGGTGGCTCTGCATCATCGCACCCGGATGGAAAGCGGTGATCTGGTTGTTGTCCTGGTCGGTGGTGATGAAAGCCTGCGCCGTGAATGTGTCCGGTACTTCCCGAATTTGGACCAGGGGAATGTCCAATCCTTCGAACCACTCACGATAGGGCGCGAAATCCTGCCCCACCGTCGCCATCGGGATCGGACTACCGCCGAGCAGCTTGAGGTTGTAGGCGATGTTGCCCGCGCAGCCGCCGAACTCGCGGCGCATCCGCGGCACCAGGAACGACACGTTCAGCATGTGCACCTTGTCCGGCAGGATGTGGTTCTTGAAGCGATCCTCGAACACCATGATGGTGTCGTAGGCCATGGAGCCACAGATCAGCGCAGCCGGCATCGATGCATTCCTTGGGTCGCGGACGGAACCGCCGATGCTAACCGGATCGGCCGCGGGATTCGACCCGACGCGGGCACCAACCGCTCCGGCGGGATGCGACATTCCGCATCAAACAGCGACACAGTACCTTGCAGGTTGGCGGGATGTTACCTAGACTGGCTCGCTGTTTCCCTTCTGCCTGACGCTCAGGCCCGCACCCTGGCGGATCGCGCATGTTCAAACTGTTCCGCGGCATTTTTTCCAACGACCTTTCCATTGATCTTGGCACCGCGAACACGCTGATCTACGTGCGCGACCAGGGCATCGTGCTCAATGAACCGTCCGTGGTCGCGATCCGCCAGGATCGCGGCGCGGGCGGTCCGCGCTCGGTGGCGGCGGTCGGCAACGACGCCAAGATGATGCTGGGCCGCACGCCCGGCAATATCGTCACGGTGCGGCCGATGAAGGACGGCGTGATCGCCGACTTCACGATGACCGAGGCGATGCTGCAGCACTTCATCAAGCAGGTGCACAAATCCCGCTTTCTCCGCCCCAGCCCACGCGTGCTGGTGTGCGTGCCGTGCGGTTCCACGCAAGTCGAGCGCCGCGCGATCAAGGAATCCGCCGAGGGCGCGGGCGCGCGCGACGTGTTCCTGATCGAGGAACCGATGGCGGCCGCGATCGGCGCCGGCATTCCCGTGCACGAGGCGCGCGGTTCGATGGTGCTGGATATCGGCGGCGGCACGTCCGAAGTGGCGGTGATGTCGCTCAATGGCATCGTGTATTCGCAGTCGGTGCGGATCGGCGGCGACCGCTTCGACGAAGCCATCATCAACTACGTGCGTCGCAGCAATGGCACCCTGATCGGCGATCCCACCGCCGAACGCATCAAGATCGAGATCGGCTGCGCCTATCCGCAAAAGGAAGTGCGCGAGATGGAAGTCTCGGGCCGCAACCTCGCCGAGGGCGTGCCGCGCATGTTCACGATCAACTCCAACGACGTGCTGGAAGCACTGCGCGAGCCACTGCATGGCATCGTCGCCGCGGTGAAGGCGGCGCTGGAACAGACCCCGCCGGAATTGTGCTCGGACGTGCACGAGCGCGGCATCGTGCTCACCGGCGGCGGCGCGCTGCTGCGCGACCTCGACAAGCTGATCAGCGAGGAAACCGGCCTGTACGTGCAGGTCGCCGAAGATCCGCTGACCTGCGTGGCGCGCGGCGGCGGCCGGGCGCTGGAGTTGATCGACATGCACGGAAGCGACTTCTTCGCGCAGGAGTGAGTCGGGGATCGGGAATCGACACCGGGGTGGGCGTAGTCTGGGCTGAGCGCCCCGCTCTTGACTCCAACACTGCCCGGCTCCTCCCGGGGGCCAGTACTCTCTCCGAGTGATGCGCGGGGGCAGCCACTGATTCCATGCATTTTGATTTCCGGAAAGACGCAGCAGGATCAGGGCGGGTTCCCGGGCATCTCCAGGCGATGCGCCACCGACCTCGCGCGCCGTTTTCCGACTCACGACTCACGATTCCTGATTCACGTCCGCCATGGCGCTTCCGCAAAAGGAATCCACTCCGATCTTCTCGGATGCGACCGCGGGCACGCTGCGCCTGATCGCCTACCTTGCGCTGGCCGCGGTGCTGATGGTGCTGGACCACCGCAACGGCTGGCTGCACCGCGCGCGTTACGTCACGGCCGCGGCGATCGTGCCGATCTACAAGATCGCCGCAGCCCCGGCCGACTGGGTGCACCGGGCCGGCACCGCATTCGCCCAGCGCGGCAAGTTGATCGACGAAAACCGGCAACTGCGCGAGGCGCTGCTGCTGGCGGAGGCGCGCCTCAACCGCATGGATGCCGTCACCCATCAGAACGAACGCCTGAAGCAACTGCTCGACACCCAGCAATTGCTGGGCATGCATGCGCAACTGGCGCGGCTGATCGACGTGCAACTCGGTCCCACGCGTGATCGGGTGATGCTGAATGTCGGCGCCGACGAGGGCGTGCACGTGGGCCAGACGGTGATCGATTCGCACGGTGTGATGGGCCAGATCGTCGAAATCCTGCCGCATGCATCGGTGGCGATGCTGGTGATCGACCCCGACCACGCGGTGCCGGTGACGATTTCGCGCACCGGCCTGCGCGGCATCGCGCACGGCACCGGCGACACCAGCCAATTGGTGGTGCCGAATCTGCCGCTATCGTCCGACGTGAAAGTCGGCGACCGGCTCGTGACTTCGGGCCTGGGCGGGCGCTTCCCTGCGGGCTTTCCGGTCGGCACCGTCGCGCAATTGAAGCGCGACGCGTCCGGCATGTTCCTGGAAGCGCTGGTGAAACCCGCGGCCGAACTCGAACGGAGCGGCGAGGTGCTGCTGCTGCGCGACCAGCCCGATCCGGCCGGCCCGCCCGCGCCCGCGCCCGAAGCGGGCCCGCCGGCGTCGCTGGCGCCCGGCAACCATGCTGCCTCGCACGGCAAGCCCACGACGGGTGCGGCCCGATGAACCGCATGCGCGCACAGGGTTGGGCGTTCTGGGCCGGCATTGCGGCCGCGTTGCTGTTGATGCTGATGCCGCTGCCCGAAATGATCCAGCCGCTGAAGCCCTACTGGCCGGCGCTGGTGTTGGTTTACTGGTCACTGGAATCGACCGATCGCGTCAGCGTGGGTCTCGCGTTCGGCGTCGGTCTTGCCGCCGATCTTCTGAACGGTGCGCTGCTCGGCGACCAGGCATTGCGACTGGCGGTACTGGTGTTCATCGTGCTGCGCTTCCGGTCGCGCCTGCGCTTTTTCCCGATGTGGCAGCAGGCACTCGCGGTGTGGTTGTTGCTGCTCAACAACCACGTGCTGCAGGCGCTGATCCGTGCCTTCGCGGGCGATTCGCCGATGCCGGCGTTGTCGTGGGCCGCCCCCGCGGTGGGCGCGCTGGTGTGGCCGTTCGTGTTCCTGCTGCTGGATGACGTGAACACGCGGCTGCGCGGCAAGGGCACCAAGGGCGCCAAGACGGTATGAACGGCCGCGGCGAGTTGCCCGATGATCGCGCCCGGCGTGCGCACTTCGGGCGCCGTGCGCTGGCGGGTTTCGCGATCATGTTCCTGATGCTCGTCGGCGTGGCGGGCCGCTTCGTGTACCTGCAGGTGTTCGAGCACGCGGAATATTCGACGCGCGCCAAGGCCAACCGCGTGCGCCTGAAGCACCTGCCGCCGCCGCGCGGCTTGATCTACGATCGCGCGGGCAGGCTGCTTGCCGATAACGTCCCCGCGTTCCGGCTGGACGTGGTGCCGGACAAGGTCGAGCATATGGACGCGATGCTGCAGCGGCTGTCCGCCGTGGTGCCGCTGACCGACGATGACATCCGGCGCTTCAAGCAGAGCCTGAAGCAGCACCGCGCGTTCGAGCAGGTTCCGCTGAAGTTCCGGCTGACCGAAAGCGAGCGCGATCGCTTCGCGGTGAACCAGTGGCAATTCCCCGGCGTCAGCGTCGATCCGTACCTGACGCGCAACTACCCCTACGGCGCCGAGTTCGCACACGTGATCGGCTACGTGGGCCGCATCGACGAAAAGGAACAGGCGAAGCTCGACCCCGATCTTTACGCCGGCACCACCCATGTCGGCAAGACCGGCCTCGAAAAGGAGTACGAGAAACTGCTGCACGGCACGCCCGGTTACGAACTGGTCGAGGTGAATGCCAACCAGCGCCCATTGCGTGTGTTGCAGCGCGTACCGGCCAAGCCCGGCAAGAACCTCTACCTCACGATCGACGAGCGCCTGCAGCGGGCCGCCATCGCCGCGCTCGGCGGCCAGACCGGCGCCGTCGTCGCGATCGATCCGCGCAATGGCAACGTGCTCGCGATGGTTACGGCGCCGAGTTTCGACGCCAACCTTTTCGTCAACGGCATCAGCCAGGCCGATTATTCGGCGTTGCTGGAAGACCCCGAAAAGCCGTTGCTCAATCGCGCGATGCGCGGCGGCTATCCGCCCGGTTCCACCGTCAAGCCGTTCCTCGGACTCGGCGGCCTGGAGCTCGGCCTTCGCAAGGCAACCGATACGGTGCTGTCGACCGGCACGTACTACATTCCGGGCTCCTCGCGCGGGTATCGCGACGACACGCGCTACGGCGCCGGTCGCGTGAACCTGATGCAGGCGATCACCCGCTCGGTGAACACGTATTTCTATTCGCTCGCCTACCAGATGGGCATCCAGCGATTCGACCAATGGATGTCCAAATTCGGATTCGGCAGCCCCACCGGTATCGACCTGCCCGATGAAACCGGCGGCGTGTTGCCGTCGCCGGAATGGAAGCGCAAGACGATGAACCAGCCGTGGTATCCGGGCGAAACCGTGATCTCCGGCATCGGCCAAGGCTACTGGATGGTGACACCGCTGCAGCTTGCGCACGCGCTCGCGTCGATGGCGGGCGGCGGTCTCTCGCACACGCCGCACCTTTTGACCGCGACCAGCGACGGCCTGAGGGCGCCGGAAGTGCCGTATCCGCAACCGAAGCCGGTGCAACTCACGCACGACCCCGCGGATCTGGCGGCAGTCCGCGTAGGCATGCTCGGCGTCGTCAATACGCCGCAGGGCACGGCCTGGGGGCTCGGCAAGGGCTTCCCGTATTTGATCGCGGGCAAGACCGGTACCGCCGAGCGTTATTCGCGCACCAGCGACGCCTACAACACCAACAAGAATCTCGACTACCTCGCGTCGCGGCACCGCGCGTGGTTCATGTGCTACACGCCTGCGGAACACCCGCAAATCGCGATCGCGGTGCTGCTGGAACACGGCGCATGGGGCGGCAGCGCGGCGGCGCCGATTGCGCGCAAGGTGCTCGACCAGTGGCTGGCCGAGACGCCGCCTTCCGAACGTCCGCCCGTGCCGGTGACCTCGATCGCCACCCAAGCGGGCGCGCAAGGACCGGCCACGCCATGAACGAACTGGTCGCCAGTTTCAGCGGACGCATGCTCCGGATCGGGCGGCGCATCTTTTCGCGCCCGCGCATCGACCTGCCGCTCGCGGTCAGTCTGCTGGTACTGGCGTTGATCGGGCTCACCGTGTTGTACAGCGCCAGCAATCTCGATCGCTCGATGGTGCTGGGACAGGCCGCGCGCTTCGTCGCGGGCGCGCTGTTGCTGCTGGCGGTTTCGCGCATTCCGCCGACGCTGCTGCGCGCGTGGACACCGTGGTTCTACCTGCTCGGCCTGTTCCTGCTGGTCGTGCTGATGGTGCTGGGCGAAGGTCGCGGTGCCGACCGCTGGCTGGATCTGGGCGTGGTCCGCTTCCAGCCGTCGGAGCTCATGAAGCTGGCGATGCCGATGATGGTGGCGTGGTACCTGCACCCGCGCCCGCTGCCACCGCGCTGGCGCGACATCGTCGCGATCGGCGTGTTGATCGGCATCCCCGCGATCCTGGTCGGGAAGCAACCCGACCTCGGCACCGCCCTTCTGATCGTGGCGTCCGGCATGTTCGTGTTGTTCCTCGCCGGCCTGCAGTGGTGGAAGATCGGGGCGATGCTGGGCGCGCTCGCCGCGGTCGCGCCTGTCGCTTGGCATTTCCTGCACGACTATCAGCGCGAACGCGTGATGACGTTCCTGCACCCCGAGAACGATCCGCTCGGCACCGGCTGGCACATCATTCAGTCGATGATTGCGGTGGGCTCCGGCGGCGTCTTCGGCAAGGGCTTCAACCAGGGCACGCAGTCGAAACTGGAGTTCCTGCCCGAACACACCACCGACTTCATCTTCGCGGTGCTGGGTGAGGAATTTGGCCTCGTCGGCGTACTGGCGCTGCTGCTGGTGTATGCGTTCATCGTCGGCCGCTGCCTCTGGATCGCCGCCAACGCGCGCGACACGTATTCGCGTCTCGTCGCCGGATCATTCGGGTTGGCATTCATGGTGTACGTGATCGTCAACGGCGGCATGATCTCGGGTCTCCTGCCCGTGGTCGGCGTGCCGCTGCCGCTGGTGAGCTATGGCGGCACGTCGGCGATCACGCTGCTGACCGGGTTCGGGGTGGTGATGTCGATCCACGCGCATCGCAAATGGACGCCGTGACGCGGCGTCGAAACACGCGTCTCCCCCGCTGCAAACGTTCTGCTCGTCGTCCCGGCGCCGGCCGGGACCCATCGCATTTCCTTCCCCCGTTCGCGGCGGAGGGTGCCCGCGGGGCGGATGGGGAGGCAACTTGCGAAGTTGTGGCGAGTCGGGGTCCACAAGCGCAAGCACCGTATCGCTAGAATGCACGTTTGCCTTGCAAACCGCGCGGCGCGCGGAATCTGGGGATGGTGTGATGGACAAGAGCTTCGACCCCAAGCAGATCGAATCGAAGTGGTACGCGCGCTGGGAAGACGCCGGCTGTTTCAAGCCGACCGGCGAGGGTGAGCCCTACGCGATCTTGCTGCCGCCGCCGAACGTCACCGGCACGCTGCACATGGGCCATGCGTTCCAGCAGACCATCATGGATGCGCTGATCCGGCACGCACGGATGTCGGGCAGGAACACGTTGTGGCAGGGTGGCACCGACCACGCCGGCATCGCGACGCAGAAGATCGTCGAGAACCAATTGGCCGCGGAAGGCAAGACGCGTCACGACCTCGGTCGCGCGCAATTCGTCGATCGCGTGTGGCGGTGGAAGCACGAATCCGGCTCCACGATCACACGGCAAATGCGCCGCATGGGCGCATCGGTGGACTGGTCGCGCGAACGCTTCACGATGGACGAAGGTCTGTCGGCCGCCGTGCGCAAGGTCTTCGTCGAATGGTATCGCGCGGGATTGATCTATCGCGGCAATCGGCTGGTGAACTGGGACCCGGTTTTGATGACCGCGGTGTCGGATCTCGAAGTCAACAATGTCGAACGTGATGGATTCCTGTGGTCGATCCGTTACGACGTGATCGACCCCACGCCGAACGCCCCCGACCACATTGTGATCGCAACCACACGACCGGAGACCATGCTGGGTGACGTGGCCGTCGCAGTGCATCCCGAGGACGATCGCTACAAAGCGCTGGTCGGCAAGCGGGTGCGGTTGCCGCTGGCCAACCGCGAGCTTCCGGTCATCGCCGATGACTACGTGGACCGTGAATTCGGCACCGGCTGCGTGAAGATCACGCCCGCGCACGATTTCAACGATTACGGCATCGGGCAGCGCCACGCACTGGATTCGGTCGGCATCCTGACACTCGATGCCAGGATCAACGACAACGCGCCGGAAAGATACCGCGGTCTCGACCGCTATGACGCACGCAAGCGCGTCCTCGCCGACCTCGAAGCCGAAGGCCGGCTGGTCGAAACCAGGCCGCACAAGCTGCAGGTGCCGGTCAGCCAGCGTTCGGACGCGGTGATCGAACCGATGCTGACCGACCAGTGGTTCGTGGATCTCACCTCCGACAAGGGCCGCGCGGCGATCACGCAACCCGCGCTGGATGCGGTACGCAACGGCGACATCAAGTTCGTGCCGGAGAACTGGGCGACCACGTACACGCAGTGGCTCGACAACATCCAGGACTGGTGCATCAGCCGGCAACTGTGGTGGGGCCATCGCATTCCGGCGTGGTACGACGAGGCCGGCAACATCTTCGTGGGTGAGGACGAAGCCGATGCGCGCGCGCATGCGACGACGCCACCCGTCGGTGCATTGCGACAGGACGACGACGTGCTGGACACGTGGTTTTCGTCCGCGCTGTGGCCATTCTCGACCTTGGGATGGCCGTTCGATGGATCGGTGAAGAACGAACACGGCAAAACCATCGCCAACTGGCAAACCGACAAGGTGTTCCTGCCGAGCGCGGTGTTGGTCACCGGCTTCGACATCATCTTCTTCTGGGTCGCGCGGATGGTGATGACGACCCTTTATTTCACGAAGCAGGTGCCGTTTCGCGAGGTTTACATCAACGCGATCGTGCGCGATGCGGAAGGCCAGAAGATGTCGAAGTCCAAGGGCAACACCCTGGACCCGCTGGACCTGATCGACGGCATCACCCTGCCCGCACTGGTCGAAAAATCCACCAAGTCGCTGCTGATTCCGCAGGTGCGCGAAAAGGTCGAGAAGCGCATCCGCAAGGAATATCCCGACGGCATCACGGCGATCGGCACCGACGCACTGCGCTTCACCTTCGCGGCGCTGGCGAGTTACAGCCGCACCATCAACTTCGACATCAAGCGCGCGGAAGGCTACAAGGCATTCTGCAACAAGTTGTGGAACGCGGCGCGGTTCGTGCTGATGAACGTTGAGCCCCACTCCCCTCGGGAGAGGGGTTGGGGTGAGGGTTCGCTTGCAACGAACCACCACATTGCCACCGAACCCTCATCCGGCGCTGCGCGCAAAAGCAAAGGCGGCATTCCGCCCCTTCTCCCGGTGGGAGAAGGAACAGCAAAAACCGAAGCGGAACGCTGGATCGTTTCGCGTCTGCACGCGACGTTGGCCGAAGTCGAACAACACTTCGCGACGTACCGCTTCGACCACCTCGCGCACGCGTTGTACGAATTCGTGTGGAACGAATACTGCGACTGGTTCCTGGAGCTGTCGAAGCCGGCACTCAACGGCGACGACGCCGGAGCCGCGGCATCCACGCGTCGTACCCTGCTGGTGGTGCTGGAATCCGCATTGCGCGCGCTGCACCCGATCATTCCGTTCATTACCGAGGAGATCTGGCAATCGGTGAGGCCGCAACTCGGCCTCCGGGAATCCAGCATCCTGGAATGCAGGTATCCGCGCGCGGACGAATTCGCGATCGATGAAACCGCCAGCGCCGAGATCGAATGGTTCAAGGCCGTGCTTACCGGCGTGCGCAAGATCCGTTCGGAAATGAACATCTCGCCGGGCAAGACTATTCCGCTGCTGCTGGCCGACGGTGATGCCGAAGACCGGCGTCGGGTGCAGAAGTTTGCAAGCCAGATCGAATTCCTCGCGCGCTGCGAAGCGCCGCACTGGCTTGCAGCCGGCGCGCCCGAACCCGCGGCCGCGGCGGCCGTGGTCGGCAACCTGCGCGTGCTGATTCCGTTGGAGGGGCTGATCGACCTCGGCGCCGAACGCACGCGGTTGAACAAGGAGATCGCCCGCATCGAAGGCGAAATAAAAAAATGCGAAGGCAAGCTCGGCAACGCGAACTTCGTCGATCACGCGCCGGCAGCAGTGGTCGAACAGGAACGCAACCGTCTGGCCGACTGGAATACGCAAGCGACCGCCTTGCGTGAACAGGCCTCGCGCCTCGGCTGATCCCGTCGCTGAAAGCGCGAGCTTGGACACGTACCGAATCCGATCGAAGCTGGTATTGCTTTTCTTTATCCGCTTTAACCAGAACTTGTCCGTGTCAAAAAAGCTGTTGTCTATTCCAGCGCACCGACTTCCTCGGGAAACAGCACGTCGATGAAACCGAATTTCGAGAAGTCGGTGATACGCGAGGGATACAGCCGCCCGATCAGATGATCGCATTCGTGCTGCACCACCCGCGCATGGAAGCCTTCGGCAGTGCGGTCGATCGGCGTGCCGCTCGGGTCCAGGCCCTGATAGCGGATCATGCTGTGGCGGCTCACCACGCCGCGCAGGCCCGGCACCGAAAGGCAGCCTTCCCAGCCTTCCTCCATGTCGCGCGACAGCGGCGTGATCAGCGGATTCAGCAGGATCGTGCGCGGCACTTCCGGCTCGCCCGGATAACGATCGGAATGCTCGAAGCCGAACACCACCAATTGCAAATCCACGCCGATCTGCGGCGCTGCGAGGCCCACGCCGTCAGCCGCCTGCATGGTTTCGAACATGTCGGTGATCAGGTCGTTCAGTTCGGCGGTGCCGAACATCGTCGCCGGCACCGGCGGCGCCACGCGCAACAAGCGCGGGTCGCCCATTTTCAGGATTTCGCGGATCATGCTCGCTTCCGATGCAATGTCATGGGCGCGACGTGGCGCAGTGCAAGCAGCGGTGCCGTGGCAAGGAAATGCGCCGCGATACCGCACGCGACCAGCGCGCGCGTCAGCGGCTTGCGGGCAGCCGGATCGAATTTACGGAACCAGCGCCACATGCCGCGATGCTTATGGTAACTGACGAACACCGGGCGATGCGCGCTGGATCCGCCCTTGGCGTGGCGCACGCGCACGTTGCCGGCCAGCAGCACCTTGTAGCCCACATCGCGCGCGCGCCGGCACAGATCCAGATCCTCGCAATGCAGGAAGTAACCTTCGTCGAATCCGCCCACCTGCTCGAATGCCGCGCGCGGCAACAGCATCAGCGCGCCGGAAACGTTTTCGGTTTCGATCACGGCATCGGGCATCGGACCGGATACGTCGACGCCTTCGTATCTGGACGCATCCCGCTTCACGCGGCCAGTCATCTCGTTCAACGAACGCCGCAGCAACGGATCGCGACGCCGGGATGCCGGGTCGGGTGTGCCGTCCGCGTCGCACGGCACCGCACCGATCACCCCCGCGTCGGGATGCATGCGCTGCACGTCCAGCATGCGCGACAAGGTTTCCGGTTCGAGCATGCAGTCGGGATTCAACACCAGCAAGGCCTCGCCGCCAGCCTGTCGCGCGCCCACGTTCACCGCGGGGCCGAATCCGAGATTGGCGTGGTTGTAGACGACGCGCACGCGCTCGTCGCGTTCGTATGCCCGTGCCAGCGCCTGCGGCACGCCATCGCGCGAACCGTTGTCGACAAGGACCAGTTCGACCGGCGCGTTCGACGCCAGCGCACGCGTGACGCATTCGCGCAACGTGATGCCACTGTCGGCGGCGACGATGATGATGGAGGTCAACCCGGGCACCCGCGCAGTCTAGCGATAACCGCGCGCCCGGAACGCGCGGTGGACCCGGCTTGCGCGCCACCGCCGTCAGGGGTGTCCGTTGCCGATGCCGCGCGCGGAACGACCCAGGCGCATTGCATGCCCGTTTTTCAACGCGCGATGGCGCATCCGCACTAAGGCCGCACCACCAGCAATCCCCCGATATGCAAGCTGTCCGCGATGGAGGTGCGCAGGCGATCGGCCGCGTCGTGGCTCACCACCGGACCAGCGTACACGCGCCAGCGCACGCCCTCGGTTTCGGTCACATTCCTGACATAGCCGGTGTAGCCGAGCTGCTGCAGTCGCGCGCGCAGGCGTTCGGCGTCGCTGCCGTTCGTGAAGGAGGCAACCTGTACCGACCATTCGCCCGCGGGCACAGGCGCGGCGGGGTTGCCCGCGGATTCGCCGGCCACGGGCGCGGTTGACGTGCTTGACGACGGAATGGGTTCGATCGATGCCGGCTCGCTTTCGGTTGCCGAAGTGGGCGTCGCACCACCACTTGGCAGGATCGGCTTCAGCGATTCGAACTGCGTCTGGTATTCGTCGGTGACGCGGCGCGCATCCTCGGGGTTGCGGATGATGCGCGGCGTGATCAGCACGATCAGCTCGGTGCGGCTGCGGTTCCGGTCGGTGGTGCCGAACAGGCGACCGAACACGGGGATGCGGCTGAGGAACGGCACGCCGCTGTCCTGGGTGGTGTCGGTCTGCTGGATCAAACCGCCCAGCAGCACCGTCTGCCCACTCTGCACCGCCACTTCGGTGCTGAGCGCCCTATTGGTGATGGTGTAGTTTCCGAACTTGTCCTGGGTGGTCGGCTTGCTGACGACCTGCTGGATGTCCATGTACACCAATCCACCGGGGCTGACCCGCGGGACCACGTCCAGCAACACGCCGGTATCGATGTATTGCACCTGGCCCGCGTTGAAAGCATCCGTCGCCGAACCCGTACCCACGCCCGGCACGAGATAGGTCTGAACCACCGGAATTTTTTCGCCCACCTTGAAGGTGGTTTCCTGGTTGTTGAGCACCACCGTGGAAGGCGCCGACAGGATCTTGGCATCACCGCTCGATTCCAGCGCCCTCAGCGCGAACTGCAGATCGTTGCCCGCGAACGAATAGAACAGCGCATCCGACGTCGAGTACTGGACGCCACCCAGGCCCGCTGCCCCCTGGTGGCGATGGAACGACTGGTTGGTGTTGGGCGGCGAACCCGGCTGGGTGCCGATCAGGCCGCCGAGGTAGTACTGCACGCCGAACTGGAATTCGCCGGTCAGGCTGACTTCCAGCACCCGTGTTTCGATCTGCACCTGCAGCGGCTTCTCGTCCAGCCGATCGATCACCGGCAACAATTTTTCCCATTGCCCCGGCGTGGCGCGGATCAGCAACTGGTTGTTCTCGTTGACCGCCGCAATGCGCACGCCTTCGCTGGTGGTGAACGCGAAGGTGTCCTGCCCCGCGCGCTGGCCGCGGCGCATCTGGGTCGCGCCCGTGATTCCGCCCGTACCGGAACCGAACTCGTCACCGCCGTTGCTGCCGAAATTGCCGGAGAAGCTGCTGTTGTCCGGTGAGAAGCTGCCGAAGCCCTGCTGCGCGCCAAGGCTGCCGGCCGCGGATTGTTCCAGCGGCGAGAACCCCGGCGCGACCGCGCCCACCGGGTTCTGCTGGTTGCCGGTGCCGTTGCCGAACAATTCGTTCAAGTGCCGCGCAAGATCCGACGCCTTTACGTCGAGCACGTTGTAGACGTACAACCCCGAGGCGTTGCCCGCGCCGTTGTCGATGGTGGTGACGAGCTTGCGCACTTCGTCGAGATACGACGGCTGGGGCGTGATCACCACCAGCGAGTTGCTGTGCTTCAGCGGGATCAGCCGCACCATGCTGGAGAGGTTTTCCGAACGTGGCGGCGCGACCAGGTTCGTGACGTCGCCGTTGGTCGCCGCCGCCGCGGCCGCGGCCGAACCGCCGGCCTGTTCCGTGAACAGCGTCTGCAGTTGCGTGACCAGGTCATCGGCCTGCACGTGCTGCAGTGGAATCACCGCCACCGACATGCCACGCAGCCAATCCACGTCGAAGGTGCGAACGATGCGCTGGTAGTTCGCGAGTTCGTCGGACGTGCCGCCCATCACCAGCAGGTTGCGCACCGGATCGACCAGCAGGAACGCCTTCGGATCGGCGAATGGCTTCAGCAGCTTCTGCATCGCTTCCGCGGACACGTAGTGCAGCGGAAACAACTGCGCCGCGTAGCCGGCGCCGGGCGATACCGCACCCAGCCCCGGCACGAGGTTGCCGGGCGCAGCCTGTTCCACCGGCACCACCATGTAGCCGCCGTTTTGCTGAACCAGCGCATTGCCGGTCCACGACAGCAGCATCTGCAGGATCGGCAGCACCTCGGCTTCGGTGACCGGCTGCGAGGTCGCGAAGGTCACGGTGCCCTTGACGTTCGGCGAAATCGAATAATTCGCGTGCAGCACGTCGCCCAGGATTGCCTTGACCGCAGCCTGCACCGGCTGGTTGTCGAAGTTGAAGGTGATGGTGCCGCCTTCGTTGGCGGCGCGCCCGGGCGTGCCGTGGGTCGGCGCGTTGATGAAGACGCCGGTGCCGTAGTGGTTTTCCGGCGCGGCCGCGCTCGCGAGATTCTGGTTCTGCTGTTCCGTGCCGACGTTCAGCGGCTGCGGCACCGGCTTGTGGGTGCCGGCAATGGCTTCCCGCTGCAGGCTGTAGTCGTTGTCCTGGCGCACCTGCGGCGCGCAGCCCGCCAGCAGCGCGGCAGCGAACACGATTCCCGGCACGGCTAGCTTTTTGTACACGTCATTCCACTCCACGACCGGTCTGCCTCGCGCGATGGCGCCATGCATGCGTCATTCGCCGCCATCCCGGCGCGCGGCCCTGCGCCGTTGCGCGTCGATGCGCGCCTTCAACGCCCGGGCGCGCGCCGCGGCAGACTGCGCACCGGCCGTCAGCGTCGGCGACCGATTCACGGGCTGCCCGCCCGAATCCTGTATTTCGCGGCGGGTGACCATAGCAGATGCGCCGCTTCCCGCGCTCATGGGAACGGGTTCACCCTGCTCCCCCTGCTGCTCGTCCGGATTGGGAAAGCCATTCGCCGGCGCGCCGGATTCCGGCGTCGGGCCGGGCACCAGTTGCAGTTCCTGGCGCGAGCCCGACACCTCGATCACCGCGCTGCGCGGGTGCAGTTCGACCAATATCGGGCCCTCGTGGGACGGCTGCCCCTCGACCGCACGGTAATCCTTGCCGTTGGTTCGATCGTGCAGGATCGCCATCTTGAGTTGCGGCAGGATGATCACGCCGGTCAACTGCAGGTCGCTGCTGGAAGCGCCCTCGCCGGCCGCGGCGGGCGCGGGCGTGCGGGTGGGGCTGAACAAGGGGCGTTGCCAGACTTCCGCATACCGGTCCAGCGGCGGCACCGCCGGCGCCGGCGTGGTGGCGCCGACCGGTGGCAGGCGCGCAGGCGCCGCATTGTCGTTCCATGTCGCGCCCTCGCCGAAGCCCGCCCACAAGGCGATCAGCAGCAGCACCAGGACGGCGGCGACGGTCCCGAACGCGGGCGTCAGCCTGCGGCGGTCGGCGGCGTTCATGGCGAGGCGGGTCTCATGTACCCGGACAAGGTCAGTTGCGCCTGCAGCCGGCCGCTGGGCGAGCGCGCCACCGCCAGGTTGTCCACGAACAGGTAAGGCAGGCCACGATCGAAATCGTGCAGCACCGCCGCCAGCGGCTGCATGCCGCAATCGAGCGTGATGCTGACGCTGACCCGCCGGAACGGCTCGTTGCCGGTGTCCTGTTCAATCGGCATCTTGGACGGCATGCTGCAGCCGGAATCCTCGTGCGCGTGCGCCGCGACCACGTCGGTGGCGCGCTGGATCAGGTTCGCGGCCGCGGCGCTGGGATCGTTCGCGGACAAAAAAGCATCCACCGACGCGCCGCCTTGTTCCAGCTTGGCGACGCGTTTTTGCAATTCGGGCTGCTCGGCGATCGCGGCCGCATATTTGGCGTGGAGGTCCTGCAGGTCGTGCATCTGCCCGTCCACTTGCAACAGCGGCGCGACGAACCACCAGTGCAGCAGCACGAAATACGCGATCGCCAGCGCGACCAACGCCAGACCGATCGCGGCGAGCCGCGACTGCGCCGGCGACAGCCGCGGCGCGATGCGGCTTTTCACGTCATTGGCCATCGGCGGCACCCTGCTGGCGCACCCGCGCGACCATCTCAAAACGTTCCTTGCCGGTCGCGGGATCGGGTTGGATCACGCCCTGCAGCTTGGGTTCCTGCAACAGTTTCGAACTGCCGAGGGTGTCGACCAGCGCCGCCGCCTTGGCCGCTTCGCCCTTGATGTCGAGCCCGCCCGAATCATCCAGCGTCAGCACGTCCAGCCACGCCGTGGCGGGCAGGCGCCGGGTCAGGTCGTCCAGCACGGCCAGCGCGGACGGGTTTTCCGACTTGCGCTTCACCAGGAACTTCGAGGCCGCCAGTGCACCGGTGAGTTGCGCGCGCAGTTGTTCCGATTGCGTGGCCCGGGCACGCATTGCCTGCACTTCATCCTGCATTTCGGCCAGCGCCACGCGACGATTAGCGAGCCACTGCGAGAACACCAGCGCCACCAGCAACATGCAGGTCAAACCCAGGATGAAGTTGGCGCGGCCGCGGCGATCGATGTGGCGCGGCCGTTGCCCGGGCGGCATCAGGTCGATGCCGGCCAGCGAGCCACCGGCGGTCTGCACGTCGACCGCATCGGGATGCGCGCCGATCGCGTTGAAGCGTTCCAGCAAGGGGTCGATCTCCGTCCTGGGCGCGGCGTACAGATCCAGCACCACCTGTCCCGCCGGTGCCGCATCGGCACTGACGCTGACGTCGTAATACACCTGCTCGGGCTTGAAGGGCGTCTGGCGGTCCAGCTCGTAACCCACCACCCGACGCGGATCGGCGGCCGCCGCGGCCGGCATCATCAGGCGCCGGTGCAGCACCTGGGAGGCCGGCACCACCAGCAGCAGGCAGCGGTCATCCGGATCGATCCCGGCGCAAGCCCGCGCGAACTCCGTGCGCTGGACGTCCACCGGCAGTTCGGGCCCGATCGTCGCCAGCATGGCGCCGGTACGTGCGCGCCGGATCGTTGCGTTGCCGGCCGCCTCGCCCAGCCACAACACATCCGGCCCGCGGCGCACCCACGCGCGCAGGCCCGCCGGCAGCATCGCCGTCAATTCACCACCCCACCAGCGCAGGAAGCCCGGCAATGGCGAACGCCGCCACGCCAGTTTCGCGCGTTCGAGGTTTTGTGCGCCTGCTGTCGCCATTGCCGCCCCGCTAGGGGCGCGTGGAATCAATCCACGCGCCAGTCCAATACTTTGTACGGGCGTGCCCGGGTGCCCGTCAACGCCAAGCGTAGCGTGACATCCAGGCCCACGCGCGTTCCATCCGGCATCGTGGCGGTACTGAACACGCGCTCGACCACGCCGCCGTAGCCGGCGACCAGCGGGCCGTTGACCACCGCCCCAAGCGCCCGGCCGTTGCCCGCGCCGCGTTGCGCCGGGCGGCTGCGGCGTTGCGCGACCAGCGTCTTCGCCTGGTCGGACCCGAGGCCGTGCAATGCGGCCAAGGGCAGCGGCGGCGCGTATGAAGCGTCCGGGAAATTGCGCCCGGAAAACACCGTCACAGCTTGTTCGACCTTGGCGAACAGGTCGGTCGTCACGCCCGGCAGGCGCGCCAGTTGCTCGATGGCGCGGAACGGACCGTGCGGCTGGGCGGCATCGGCCCGCGCCGGCAATGGCTGGCGTGGCGAATCGCCTCGCCAGGCGGCCAGCGTGTTGGCGAACTGGTCGGCGCGCGCGCGATCCACGCCCGCCGCCGCGAACAGATCACCCAGCAAATCCGGTGGGGCGGCATTGAGATCGACCAACCCGCTCACGTCCACCACCTGCACGCGCACCTTCGCGCCGCCGAATTCGAAGTCGTACGGTCGGCCGTCCGGCACCCACTGGTCGCGCAGGTCCGGCGCACGCAGGCCGGCCACCGCGTGCGCAAGCCCGGCTTCGGCAGCGAGTTCGGCACGGACGCGCTCGGCGCCGTACAGCGCGGCCTGGCTTTGGCTGCGCGAGGCGGCCGCGACGCCGACCAACAGCGCGGCCAGCAACACCGTCACCCACAGCACCAGCAGCAGCGCGGTGCCACGCTGACGCGGGATCATGGCGCGCCCCCCGGTTGTGCGCCGAACCCTTCGCCTGCGCGCAAGGGAATCACCATCTCGGGGAACGGCACCTGCGCGCGCCACGCGGGGTCGAGATGGATGCGCACCGCCAGCGGCAAGCCGTTCACCGCCTGCCAGTCGTCGCGCCACGCGGCGGGCTTGCCGAAGGCCGCCGCCGCGAGATATTGGAATCGTCCGCCCCGCAAATCCGGGAGCAGGAGACGCGTCACCGCATTGCCGGTTTGCAGCGCATCGCCCGCGTAAGGCTGGTAGACGAGCTGGAGCGAAGCGCCGCCCGGGGCATCCCGGGTCAGACGGATGGTTTGCACGTACAACCCGGCGTGTCCCGATTGCATGGGCAAGGGCCCGACATAACGCATCGACGTCGCATCGCCTTCGAACATCCGCGCACGCGCGTCGCCCTCGGCCAGGTACGGCTGCAGTTGCGCCGCGGACACGTAGCGGCGCAGGAATTGTTGCGCGGTGCGCACGCTTTCACTGCGCGCCATCACCGCGTCCGCCGCGTGCGTAATCCGGGTGGCGCCGGCCATCGCGCCCCACACACCCAGCATCACCAACGCCAGCAGCGCCAGCGCCAGCAGGATTTCGAGCAGCGTGAAGCCGCGGGAGCGCCGCGGCCCGGGCAAAGCCCGCCTCCCGTTGCATGCGAACCGTTGCGGCGCAGTTGCCGATGTCGATTGCAGGATGTACATCGTCGCCGGCACCTATTCCTGCTCCGTGTCTGACGGAGCCGCCTGGGCTCGCTGGGTGGACAACCGCAACGTGCGACCGGCGCCATATTGCACCGCGACATCGAGCTGGTACAGGTCGATGCCCGGCGGCTGCGTCACCAGTACGTCTCCCTGCTGCAAGGCCGCTCCGTCCTGCACGCCCGATGGCGATGGCGACGGTTTCGGCAAGCCGTGCACCTTCAGCGTCCAGGCCATGCCGTCGTCGAACGTGCCGGACAGCGTTTCATCCTTCAGCGGCGCTTCGAGTCCCTGCCCGGCCAGCAGGCTCTGCGCATGTTCGACCGCGGTGTTGAGCGCGGCGCTGTTCGCCGCGTTGTGCGCCGACTTGCCCAGCGCGCCCAGCCCGACCGCAAACGCAATCGCGAGCAGCGCGATCGCGGCCAGGACTTCGATGAGGGTGAAGCCGCACGAAAACCGGGACCCGGCGCTCGCGACCCGTCCTATGGAATCTCGCGCCATGACCTTCACTGCGGCGTTCCGCTGCTGACGGTCACCACCGCACCGGTCAGCCAATCGACGTCGATGCGTGCGCTGCGCCGGTCATCGCCGAGCACGATGTTGCCGCCGCTGGAACTGCCATCGGGAAAATAGCGGATGCGCGCAACGCCGCTCCGGTCGCTTTCCTGCAGCGCCGACGTCACGCGCACGTCCGCGCCGGCCGGAAATGCATGCGGTTCGCGACCGGGCGCGGCCCACGCGTGGCCGCGCAGATCGACCGTGAACCATTGCGGCTTGCCGGTGGCCATCGCGCGCGTGCGGGTGTCACGCAAACCCGCCGCCACCCTTTGCGCCGAAGCTTCCAGTTGCCCGCGCGCACGTCCGCGCAGCGACACCGCGGTCACGGTGACGGCGATCGCGATCAACACGATCACCGCCAGCATTTCGATCAGGGTGAAGCCGCGCGCACGCCGGGACGAGGGAATGGAAAATGGGGTAAGCAATGGACGCGTCGGCCGCTTGTCGCGATTCCCGACGCTCGATTCCCGAATTCCGCCGCTACTGCCAATTTCCGGAGTCACGATCGATGCCCTCGCCGCCCGGCTTGCCGTCGCGGCCGTAGAACAAGACATCGTACTGGCCGTGCTTGCCGGGATAGACGTAGCCGTACGGATGCCGGAACGGGTCGGTCAGATCCGCGGGCTTGGCATACGGGCCGTTCCACGATGGCGCATTCAAGGGTTTGGTGATCAGGTCGTCCAGCGACTTGGGCGGCGATCCGTTGTCGAGCGCATACGCCTGCACATCCTGATCGAGTTTGGTGACGCCGATCTTGCCGGCATCCCACTTGCCGGTATCGACCCGCCCCGACACCGAGCGCGCCACGATCACGCCGACGATGCCCAGCAGGACGATTACGGCCAGCATTTCGAGAAGCGTGAAACCCGGTACCCGGGAACCGGGGGCCGGGCACCGGAAGCGCTTGCGAAGACCCCGCGCGGGGGGCGCATGGATGCGTCGCGAATGGCGTGGCCAAAGCCCGGTCACGAAGCGATCTTCGCCTTGGCCGGTCCCCGGTCCCCGGTCCCTGGTCCCGCTCACGATCGTTGCAAGCATGCTCAAACCTCGTCTTTGAAAATCATTGGATGCTGCCCGTCAGGCTCAGCAGCGGCAGCAGGATCGACAGCATGATGCCCGCCACCAGCAGCGCCATCACGATCGTCAGCACCGGCACCAGCGCCGCGAGCATCTTGTCGATCGCCGATTTGACTTCGCCATCGTAGGTGTCGGCCGCGCGCAGTAGCATGTCGTCCAGCGTGCCGGATTCCTCGCCCACCATGGTGATCTGGATCGCGAGCTTCGGGAAGCTGGTGTGCATGGACAGCGCGTGCGAAAGCGAGTCGCCGCCCTTGACCGATTCGATCGCCGGTTCCAGTTGTTCCGACAATTCCCGATTCGATACCACCTGGCGCGCGATGCCCAGCGCGGCCAGCAATGACACGCCGTTCTTCAGCAGCGAGCCCAGCGTGCGCATCAGGCGCGCGGTATCCACTTTCAGCAGCAACGGCCCGAACATCCTGACGCGCAACAGCCGCGCGTCGAAAGCGCGCCGGGTTTCGGGATCGCGTATCCGGCCCGCCGCCCACAGCCCCGCGATGACGAGGGCGACCAGCACCAGCAACCCCCAATCGTGCAGGAACGTGCCGATGGCCATCAGCACGCGCGTGATCAGCGGGATCTGCACGTTCATGTCGTGGAAGATCGGCACGAACTGCGGCAGCACGTACGCCAGCAGCAGGATCAGCGACCCCAATACGCCGAACAGCAGGAACGCCGGATACACCAGCGCGCCGACGACGCTTTCACGTAATTTGCGCGCGCGTTCGAGGTAGTCGGCCAGGCGCGCGAGCGCGGCATCCAGCGCGCCGCCGGCCTCGCCCGCGCGCACCATGCTGAGGTACAACTTCGGAAACACGCCGTGTTCCTGCTCCATCGCGTGCGACAGCGAAGCGCCGCCGCGCACGCGATCGCGCACGCGTTCGACCACGTGCCGCGCGCGTTCGCCTTCCGGCAACTCCAGCAGCATCTGCAGCGCGCGATCCAGCGGCAGGCCTGCGTGCAGCAGGATGCCGAGTTGCGAGGTGAATTCGACCAGTGCGTTGCCCGCCAGCGACTTCCTGCGAAAGCCACCCAGCAAGGATCCGCCGCCCCCCGCGTCACCGGCTTCCAGCGGCACGTTGCCCTGTTCCTGCAGCCGCTGGATCACGTCCTCGACGGACGCGGCATCCATGCGGCCCTGCACGGTTTCGCCGGAGGGCGTGACAGCTTTGTAATGGAAGGAGGCCATCAAGAGCCAGGCAGCAGGACAAAGGGAGCAAGGACGATCAAAAGCCGCCCGGAGCGCATGAAGTCGCGCGTGATGCGCCAAGTGCAGGAGCTCAGTTTATTCCCTGCTCCCAGCCCTCCGCTCCCTCGGGGGTCAGGCTTCCTGCGTGACACGCAACACCTCTTCCACGGTGGTGAGTCCGGCCAGCGCTTTGCGCAAGCCGTCCTCGTACATCGTGCGCATCCCGCTCTGGCGCGCGGCACGTTCGATATCGCCCGCATCGGCGTGCTGCATCAACAGGCGCCGCAATGCATCGTTCATGGTCAACTGTTCGATGATCGCGAGCCGGCCGCGAAAACCGCTGGGGTTTTCCGCCGACGCTTTCGGGCGATACAGGCGCAGCGGACGGCGGCTGGTGAGTTGGTCGAGGCCGAGTTCCGCGACCATTTCGGGCAGCGGTTCGTAGGCCTCCGCTGTCGCGGGATCGAGCCGCCGCACCAGTCGCTGCGCCACGATCGCGTTGACGGTGGAAGCGATCAGGTAATCCTCGACGCCCATGTCGAGCAGACGCGTCAGGCCGCCCGCGGCGGAATTGGTGTGCAAGGTCGAAAGAACCAGGTGCCCGGTGAGCGCGGACTGGATCGCGATCTTGCAGGTTTCCAGATCGCGCATCTCGCCGATCATGATCACGTCCGGATCCTGGCGCACGATCGAACGCAGGGCGCCCGCGAAATCCAGCCCGATCTGCGGCTTCACCTGCATCTGGTTGATGCCTTCGATCTGGTATTCGACCGGGTCCTCGACCGTGATGATCTTGCGGTCGGGCGTATTGATCTTCGACAGCGCGGTGTAAAGCGTCGTCGTCTTGCCCGATCCGGTCGGGCCGGTGACCAGCAGAATCCCGTGCGGCTGCTCCAGCACGTGCAGGAACGGCGGCAGTGTGTGCTCGTCAAAGCCCAGCGAATCGAAATCCAGGATCACGTTGCCGCGATCGAGGATGCGCATCACCACCGATTCGCCGAAGCTGGTCGGGATGCACGACACGCGCAGGTCCAGTTCCTTACCCTGCACGCGCAGCATGATGCGGCCGTCCTGCGGCAGGCGGCGCTCGGCGATGTTCATGCGCGCCATGATCTTGATGCGCGAAATCACCGCCGCGGTGCTGGATGCCGGCGGCGCCTCGACCTCGTGCAGTACGCCGTCGATGCGGTAGCGCACCTTCAGGCGGTTCTCGAACGGCTCGATGTGGATGTCCGAGGCACGCGCTTCCACCGCGCGCTGGATCAGAAGATTGACCAGCCGGATCACGGGCGCTTCGGAAGCCAGATCGCGCAGGTGTTCGATGTCGTCGTCGCCCGACGCGCTTTCGCCGCCCTCCTCGCCCAAACCTTCGACGATGGTGCCGAGCGCGCTGCGACCGGTGCCGTACCAGCGCTCGATCAAGTCGTCGATGTCGGCGCGCGCCGCGACCACCATGTTCACCGGTCGCCCGCAGGCAAGCTCTACCGCGTGCGCGATGTATGGATCGCCGGGATCGGCGGTCGCGAGTTGCATGGCCGGTCCGGACTCGCCCACCGGCACCGCGTGGTATTGCTTCATGAAGCGTACCGACAGCGCCGTCTCGGGCGGCGCGTCCGGTGCCTCCTTCGCGGTCAGCAGCGGCAGGCGCAATGTTTCCGCCCACGCTTCGGCCAGGTCTCGTTCCGAAACCAGGCCCAGCCGGGACAGCAGCGGCGTCAGCCGACTCTCGGGCGCCTCGGCCAGCAGCCGTTCGGCCCGCGCCAGATCATCCTGTTTCAGGCGGCCGCGCTCGACCAGCAGCGCGCACGCGCGCGCGCCGGCCTCGTCCCCGGAAGGGCGAGGCTGCTCCGCGGACTGGACGATTGCCGACATCGCAGGCTCTCAGGTTTGCTGGACCGCCAGAACGCCATTGGTAGCACACCCGCCCGGCCAATGCGAGCCGCGGATGCACCACGGCGAAACCGCCGGACGAGCCGACGGTTCCGATCAAACACATGCTGCGCTACATCGAGGCAGCCGGTGCGGACGACGCAATCGAATAGGAAAGATGCAGCGTGATTTTCTCGCCCTTCTTCAGGTGCTGGCTGGCATCGGGGAAATGCACCTTCAGATTGCCCTCGTCCGTGTGCACCTCGACCATGCCGTTGCTGCTGACCGAACGCACCGTGCCGGTCATATCGTGCTGGCCCATCACATCGCTGGATTGCGGCGCCTGCGGGATGCGCGGCGGCAGTTGTTGGTCCGCCGGATTGGAGGTCGGTGTGGTCTGGAACGGCGGCGTATGCGTCACCGCGCCCGATTGCGGATGCTGCGAATCCGGCGCGGTCTGCGCCAGCGCGAGCGGCGCGGCGCACGCCAGCGCGATTGTGGCGGCGATGCTGGAAATCGAATGCATGCGTTTCATGGAAACCTCCTTGCGTGGACATCCTGATCGTGGCCCGCACACAGTGCGGACCCAAAGCCATCCTGTCGGTGGCCTTTGCACTTCACGCCCGCGGTCGCGCCCGGTCAAGCGTTCGCCGGACGCCATTCAGCAAAGTTCAACAATCAAGTCAGCCCCCGGTCAGGCTCAAATCGACAAGAAAACAGGCCATGCGCAAGAAAACCGGCGTCGTTTCCAGCCGTGGCGCTTTTCGCAGAGCCTGCATACAGAGCCGGGCACTGCCTGCAGCCGGCAGGCTAGCGCTGGCGTGCCCGCTCCACGTCGGCGGCAAGCCGTTGCTCCGTCCTGTGGCTGTTGTTCAACACGATTTCGCTGATGCGGAGCGTGGACATCCACGCGCGCAGGTTGTCGAGCAGGGAAGGAGCTACCTTGAAGCTCGACAGGATCGCGAGCGCCTCCTGCTCGCTGATCGGTGATGGGCAGTCGATGAATTCCTGATCGGCATAGGACGACCCGCGATAGCAACGGTCTCAGATGTATTGCTGCACCGGCCAGGGTGTCAGGCCCCTCACCTGCTGCCGGTAGGCGGGATCCTGCTCGCGGATGATGGATTCACCACCGACACCGGACAGGGAGTAGTAATCCTCGAGCCGTCCGCGCCGATTTTCGTCAGCGATCAAACCGAGTTCGCCGGCGCTGCGCATCTCGGTAAAGGAGGCATCGGAAGGCACGAAGGCAGAGTCTGGCTGGCCTGATAATACGCAAGCACGGTCTTCCACGCGGAGCCATCCACGAGCTGGCCGTTCTCGCCATAGGCGATCGCGGCGCGCCCGTAGCTAGACACCGTGCCCCAGTAGGCGAGCGTGGTGCCGAAGCTTTTGCCGTCTGTCGACAGGTCCGCATGGATGCGCCGGTAGTAACCGTCGGCACGCGCCAAGTCCTGCCGATTCTGGTTCCAGTTGCTCACTTCCAGTGCGATCAGGATGCCGGCCACCACGATCACGAGTTCGATGGGCGCCGCCGTCCAGTCGTACGTGCGAAGCCGCGTCCCCAACCTCGAAATGTTCACGCGCACCCCCGGTGAATTGCACCCCATCGGCCGACAGCGCGATCAGGTTATGGCACCGCCGGTCAACACTCGACCACGTTCACGGCCAGCCCGCCGCGCGAGGTTTCCTTGTACTTGTCCTTCATGTCGCGGCCGGTGTCGCGCATGGTCTTGATGACCTTGTCGAGCGAGACGCGGTGCTTGCCGTCGCTGCGCGCCGCCATCCGCTGGGCGTTGATGGCCTTGACCGAACCCATCGCGTTGCGCTCGATGCAGGGAATCTGCACCAGTCCGCCGATGGGGTCGCAGGTGAGGCCGAGGTTGTGTTCCATGCCGATTTCGGCGGCGTTCTCGACTTGAAGCACGCTGCCGCCGAGCGCGGCGGTGAGCGCGCCCGCGGCCATCGAGCAGGCCACGCCGACTTCGCCCTGGCAGCCGACTTCCGCGCCGCTGATCGAAGCGTTTTCCTTGTAGAGGATGCCGATTGCGCCGGCGGTCAAAAGGAAATCGATCACGCCCTGTTCGGTCGACTTCGGGCAGAAGCGGTCGTAGTAATGCAACACTGCCGGCACGATGCCCGCCGCGCCGTTGGTGGGAGCCGTCACCACGCGGCCGCCCGCGGCGTTTTCCTCGTTGACCGCGAGCGCGTACAGGTTCACCCAATCCAGAATCGTCAGGGGATCCTTCAGCGACGCTTCCGGGCGGTCACGCAGTTCCGCATACATCGCCGGCGCGCGGCGCTTCACGTGCAGGCTGCCCGGCAATTCGCCCGCCGAGCGCAGCCCGCGCGCGACGCAATCCTGCATCGCTTTCCAGATGGTCAGCAACCCCGCGCGCACGTCGGATTCGCTGCGCCAGACCTTCTCGTTTTCCAGCATCAACTGCGCGATGGTCACGCCGTGCTGCTCGCACAACGCCATCAATTCGTCGCCGGAATGGAACGCGAACGGCAGCGGCGTGGTATCGGCGACGATGCGGTCGGCCGCTGCCTCGTCAGCATTGACCACGAAACCGCCGCCCACCGAGTAGTAATCGCGGGTGACGATGGTTGCGCCATTTGCATCGAACGCGGTATAGCGCATGCCGTTGACGTGGTACGGCAACTTCTGGCGCTTGTTCCAGACGAGGTCGGTCTTTTCGTCGAACGCGATTTCGCGTGTGCCGTGCAGGCGGATACGCTGACCGCGGCGCACCCGTTCGAGCAGCGGCGGAATGGCATCCGGATCGATCCGGTCCGGCCAGTTGCCTTCCAGCCCGCAGATCACCGCCTTGTCGGTGCCGTGGCCGCGGCCCGTCGCCGCTAGCGAGCCGTACAATTCCACCTGCACGCGCGCGACGCGGTCGAGGTCGCCCGTTTCGATGAGCCAGCGCTCCACGAAACGCGCGGCCGCGCGCATCGGTCCGATCGTGTGCGAAGACGACGGTCCGATGCCGATCTTGAAGATGTCGAAAACACTTACCGCCATGGTGATTCGTACCGCGCAACGGCCGCGTTCGAACGGACTACGCAGGCGATGCCGCCCGACGCGGCCGTCTGCGGATACCTGCAGTCCTGATCGACGTTATTGTACGCGTTCACCGACCCTGTTCCCTGCCCCGGCACACTTCAATCGCGCCATGCGCCTGACCCTCTATCAACGCGACGACTGCAAGCTGTGCGACGAAGCGGTCGCGCTGCTGGCGCGCGCGCATGTACCGGACTTCGAAAGCGTGTGGATCGACGGCGACGCGGAACTCGAAACGCGCTACGGCGAACGCGTTCCGGTGCTGCGTGAGGACGCATCCGGGCGCGAACTCGGCTGGCCGTTCGATGCCGCGACGCTGCAGGCGTTTCTGGGCATCACCGAGATGGAAACCGATTCCGGATCGCGCTGCGCGCGTCCGGAATGACCTCTGCAATGAAGCTACCGTTCGTTGCGATCGACCTTGGGCTTGTCATTCCGGGGCGCACGCCCGAGCGGCGATTGCCTCACTTGGGCTCGGGCGATGGTGATCCGCCGCCGCCGAGCGGTTGCACGATGTGCACCGGTTCGCCGGTCGGCGCGTCATACGGCGCCGTGTCCACGCGCAGCCGCGGCAGGTGTTGCGGATAATTGCGCTGCAGGAAATCGATCAAGCCCTCGCGCACCCGGCAGCGCAAATCGAAATTCAGGCCGGAATTCCTGCTGCTGACCAGGACGCGCAACTGCATCGTGTGCTGGTCGGCGTCGGTCACCTGCAGCACGACCACGCGCTTGTCCCACTCCGGCGCGCCGTGCACCAGGCGATCGAGTTCTGCGCGCAGGGGCGCGACCGGCAGCCCGTAATCCACGTACAGGAACACCGTGCCGAGTATCTGCGAACTGGTGCGCGTCCAGTTCTGGAACGGATTCTCGATGAACCATTGCAACGGAATCACCAGTCGCCGCTCGTCCCAGATCTTCAGGACCACGAACGTCCCGGTGATTTCCTCGACGCGTCCCCACTCGTTCTGGATGATCAGCACGTCGTCCAGCCGGATCGGCTGCGCCAACGCGATCTGCAGGCCCGCCAGCAAATTGCCGAGCACTGGCCGCGCCGCGAGCCCGACCACGAGCCCCGCGACGCCCGCGGAAGCCAGGATGCTCGCACCGAATGCCTGCACCTTCGGAAAGGTCATCAGGATGAGCGCGGCGCCCAGCACCCCGATCAGGAACATCGCCGAGCGCGACAGCACCTTCGCCTGCGTCTGCACCTGGCGCGCGCGCAGATTGTCTTCGACGTTCACCGGGTGGCGCAGATTGATTGCCTGCTCGACGCCCGATACCGCGCGTATCGCCAGCCACGTCAGGGCGACGTAAACCGCCACCGTCACCGCATGCTGCAGCGCCTCAAACCAGACCGTTTGCGGCAATCCCAGGCTGGCGCTCATCAACGCAAACTGCAGGGCCAGCAGCGGCAACACCGTTTCGAAGGGTCGCTCGCAACGCTGCAGCACGGTCGCCAGCACCGCACCCGGACGCAGCACGCGCCGGGCCGCGAAGCGCAGCACATTGAAGATCACGATCGCGGCGACCAGCGCCGCGACCAGTACCAGTGCCACCCGCGCCCACGGCTGCGCGAAGATGCCATGGATGAAATCCATCACCGTTCTTCCGTGAAGGTGGAGTCGTCACTATAGGCACTGCACGCTGAATCTTCGACCGAGGCGTCGCACTGCGGTGCAATGGCGCGTTTCGAGACCCGCCCTACGGATTCGCTTTGCGCAACTGCAGGTGCCCGTGCACGGTGACGCCGTCGCCGATCATCGACGGATCGGCCCATTGCCCTGCTCCGATCCCGAAATCGAGCCGCTTCAATGATGCGGTTACGTCCAGGGTGGCGGTGTCGCCGTGCGGCGCAAACGTGACGGTCAGCACGACCGGCTTGCTGATGCCGCGCAGCGTGAGCACACCGTCGGCGGTCACCTTGCCACCGGCGGCTTGGCGAAATGCGGTAGTCACGAAATGCGCCTTCGGAAATTTCGGCGCATTGAAAAAGTCGGCGCCCAGCGCGGTGTGGTCGCGCTCGCTGTTGCGGGTATCGAGGCTGGTGATGTCGACACTCACGTCGAATTTGGCGTGGGCGAGATCGCCGGGATCGTAGTTGATGGTCGCGTCGAAGCGCCGGAATTGCCCCGTGTACTCGACGTTTTGATAGGTATTGGTGAAGGTGAGCGTGCTGTGCGCGGCATCGAGCTGCCACATCTGCGCCGACGCGGGCACGGCCCATCCGAGCAACATCGCGACGCACAACCGGCCGAGGCATTTCATCATCGAACTTCTCCGTTCTGCTTTCGCGGTCCGACCGTCATCCGTCGCAGCACGTCGTCGCGCTCCCCGAAGTGATGCCACAACGCCGCGCCAACATGACCGGCCAGCAACGCGACCAGGATCCAGAACAACGTCTGGTGCAACAGCAACGCGCGCGGTTTCCACACCGGATCGTAACCGCCGGTCAGGCCGGGAATGTCGAACCAGCCGAACCACACCAGCGGCGCATTGGCCGTTGAATTGAACCACCACCCGCTGAGCGGAATCGCGAGGATCAACACGTACAACGCGAGGTGCAGCGCGTGCGCCGCGCGCCGCTGCCAGCGCGGCATCGCGGGCGGATCGGCCGGTCGCCTTTCGGTGAGCCGCCACGCGATGCGCAGCAGCACCAGCGCGAGGATGGTCATCCCGATGGACTTGTGCAGCGCGAACACCCGCACCTTCGCGGGCGTCAGGCCCATCTGCACCATCGACAATCCGATCACGCCCTGCGCAACGATCAACACCGCGATCAACCAGTGGAACGCGCGCACCAGCGCGCCCCAACCTTGTTCAGTGCTGCGCAGCGGCATGCGCCCTGCTCCTCATCGACTTCTCCACGGCCTGCCGGTAATTGGATTCCGCGCTGCGATCGAGCTTGGCTTCGATTTCGAGCCGGATCGTCACCTGGGTGCCCACCGCTTTCGGGAAGGCCGTCATGCCGAACTTTGTGCGATCCAGCGTCGCGTGTCCGGAAAAGCCTGCGATGGTTTCGAAGCCGAACAGGGTCGTGCCCACGCGGTTGACCGTGAAGTCGACCTTCACCGGTAGCGTCATGTCCCGCAGCGTGAGCCGGCCTTCGAGCGTGCCGGTGTCCTCGCCGGTTTTCGTGACGCTGTCGCTTTCGAAATGCGCGACCGGAAATTGTGCGGCATTCAGGAAATTGCGTCCGGTCACCGCAGTGTTCCAGCCCTTGTCGCCGAGGTCGGCGGAGGCCAGATCGATGTCGGCCACGACCTTCGATGCGGTCCAGTCATCCGCATCGAAGCGCAACCAGCCGCGCGCGATTGCCAGGCGCCCCACCGGATTCGAATAACCATCGTGATTGGCGCTGAACAGCACCTGCGAATGCACGTTGTCGATGCGATAGTCGAGCGGATGCGCGCGGACCGCGCCGGCGAAAAACAGCGCCGCGGCAGCAAGCATGGCGAGCGAACGTGGCATGGGCGTAGGGACCACCATCGCGGTTATCTTCACACAGACCGGCGACGCCTGCGCGCCATGACGCGCACCGTCACCGCTTTTGCGGCATCATCACGGACCGGTCCGCGGGGGAAACGCGACATGCTCTGTGCATTGCTTCTGGCCGGTGCGCTGGCGAGCGCTGCCACACCCGATGCGGCGAACGTGCCGCCCACTCCGATTTTCCGCAGCTACGGCGTGGCCGACGGCCTGCCCTCGACCGAGGTGTACACGGTCGCGCAGGACGATGCGGGTTACCTGTGGATCGGCACCCATGCCGGGCTGGTGCGCTACGACAGCCGCGATTTCCAGGTATTCCGCCACGATCCGACGCGACCCGATTCGCTGCCCGCGAACGATGTTTCGGCGGTCTTGGTCGATCGCGCCGGCCGCATATGGGCCGGTGGCGAAGGCACCGGTCTTAATCGTTACGAGCCCGCGACGAATGGCTTCCGCCACTGGATGCACGAAGCCGCACGGCCCGACAGCCTGTCGGCCAATGACGTGATGGCCATCGCCGAGGACAAGGCTGGCGCGGTCTGGGTCGGCGTGTATGCCGGCGGCTTGGACAAGCTGCAACCGGACGGCCGTGGCTTCATGCACTGGCGCCACAGCAAGGACGACATTGCGAGTATCGCTTCCGACAACGTCACCGCGCTGGCGCCCGCCGATGACGGCGGCATGTGGATCGGTACCGACGCCGGGCTCGATCGGATGGATGCGCAGGGCCGCGTCCATCATGTTGCCCTGGTCGCCGGCACGAGTCCGCCGATCGTATGGCAGGTGCACGCGGGTTCCGACGGCGTCGATGTCGCCACCAGCGCGGGATTGTTCCACGTCGATGCACGCGGCATCGCGACACCGATCGGCGCCGCGCGCGAAGCGCTGGCCAGCCTGCGCGACAACGACGGCAGCCTGTGGATCGCCGAACGCGGCGGCCTCACCCGCATCGCCGCCGACGGCACGACCCGGTTCGAGCAACCGACGCCCGGCGTGGCGGGCAGCCTGCCCGGGCATCTTCCCGATGGTCTGTTCCGCGATCACGAAGGCGGCTTGTGGGTGGCGATGGTGGATGGCGGACTCGCCTACCTGCCGCCGCAGTGGCGCGCGTTCAGCATGTATCGGCAGATCCCCGGCGACGCGGACAGCCTTGCCCGCAATCGCGTACGTGCTCTGGCGCTGGCGCACGACGATACGTTGTGGGTGGGCGGCGCGGGCATGCTCGACCGCGTCGATCCGGTAAGCGGCGAGGTCCGGCACATCGCGATTCCTGGTCTGGATCGCATGTCGATTTCCGCGCTGGCGGAAGACGCATCGGGACACTTGTGGATCGGCAGCCACAAGGGTTGCTTCGTGTGGGACGGCAAGCGTCTGCAGCCGATCGCCGCCGGCGATCCGGCCTTGAAACATGGCGTGTGGCGGCTGCTCGTCGCGCACGACGGCAGCATTTACGTGGCCGGCGTCGGGACCGGCGTGTTTCGCGTCGATCCGCGGACGTCCACGATCCAGGCGCTTTCACCGCCGAGCACCGACGAGGGTGCCCGCGAAATCGTGCAACTGCGCGAGGCCGCGGACGGTTCGATCTGGATCGCGACCCACGCGGGCATCGCGCGCCTCGCGGCCGGTACACACGCCTTCGCGTTCGTGCCGGGCGTCGCGCGCAGCGACATCCATGCCTTCGCGCTCGGACCCGATGGCGGCCTGTGGATCGCGCGCGCGGCCAGCCTGCAGCACTATCGCATCGAGCACGACGGAGCAAAGCTTCTCTCCACCATCGGCGCCGCGCAGGGCTGGCACGACAACAACGTGCTGGGCCTGCAGGTCGGCGAGCAGGCGCGCGTGTTCGCACTCGGCACCCGCAACCTGCTGGTGTTCGATCCGCGCAACCGGCAACTGCACGCGTTCGCCACGGCGGAAGGATTGGCGACCACCGACTTCACCGGCGACGCGTTGCTCGCCACCGGCCACGGGCAGCTCTTCGCGGGCAGCCTCGCGGGCGTGATCGGTATCCGCACCCGCGAACTGCCGTGGCGGCTCGCCACGCCGAAGGTCGCGCTGGAATCGGTGAACGTCCGCCGCAACGACAAGCTGGTGAACCTCGACCCCGGCAAGCCGATCGACCTCGACTGGCGCGACCGCGAACTCACGGTCACCGCGCAGGTGCTTTCGTTCGTCGATCCCGTGCGCAACCAGTACCGGTTTCGCCTGCAGGGATTCGATCCGGGCTGGATCGAAACCGGCAATCGCGACGTGCGTGAATTCTCGGTGCTGGAGCCGGGCAGTTATCGCCTGCTGGTGAGTGGTCGCACCGGCGACGGGCCGTGGAGTGCCCCACTGGCCGCGTTTTCGCTGCGCGTGTCGGCGGCGCCCTGGAACACGCCGCGGGCATGGGCGGCGTACGTGCTTGCGATTGCCGCCCTGCTGGTGTGGGCGGCGTGGGCGTTGCGGCGCCGGCTGCAGCAACAGCATCGGCTCGCGCTCAGCGAGGAGCGCCAGCACATCGCCGAGCAGGCCAACGCGGCGAAGTCGCGCTTCCTCGCCAACATGGCGCACGAAATCCGCACGCCATTGACCGGTGTGCTGGGCATGACCGAGTTGCTGCTGAAAACACAGCTCAATGACCGCCAGCATCAATACGCGGACGCGATCCGGCGTTCCGGTACTCTGCTGTTGCGGCACGTCAACGATGCGCTCGACGTGGCGCGCATCGAGGCCGGCCGTCTGGAACTCAACCTCGCACCGTTCGACCCCGCTGCGATCCTGCGCGAAATCGCGAATGCCGACGCCGGTCTTGCGGCGCAGAAAAGTCTCGTGATCGAGGTCGTGATCACGGAGGACGCGCCGCGCGCGGTGCGCGGCGATGCGCTGCGCGTGCAGCAGATCCTGTTCAACCTCACCCACAACGCGCTGAAGTTCACCACCCACGGTGGCATCACGCTGAAACTGGAGCGCGAAGGCGACGGCATCGTCTACCACGTGATCGACAACGGCCCCGGCATGACCGCCGAGGAATGCGCTCGGATATTCCAGCGCTTCGAACAAGCCGATTATGGGCGGCTGCAACGTGGCAGCGGATTGGGCCTCGCGATCAGCCGGGAGTTGGTGAACCTGATGGGCGGTCGCATCGGCGTGCAATCGGTGCCGGGGCGCGGCAGTACCTTCAGCGTGCAGCTCCCGCTCGCGGAAGTGGCGTTGCCCGCTGCCGCAAGGGCGCCCGCGCAGCATCCCGAACCGTCGGCGGCGGCAGGGCCGGACGCCGCACCGTCGCGCGTGCTGCTGGTCGAGGACGATCCCGTCGCCGGACAAGCCATCGCGGGTTTGATCGAGACCTTCGGTTACACGGTAACGCTGGCGCCGCAGGCGCTGGCGGCGCTTTCCGAACTCGATGCCGACGGCGGCTTCGACTTGATGGTGTGCGATTTCGACCTGCCCGGCATGGATGGCTGCGAGCTGACGAGAATGCTGCGGCAACGCGGCGTCACCACACCGATCGTCGCGCTCACGGCCAGCGCGCACGGCGACGAGGAACAGCGCGCACTCGCCGCAGGCATGAACGCGTTCCTGCGCAAACCGGTGTTGCCCGACGACTTGCGCGAAGCGCTGGAACGCGCGATGCGCGTACCGGCGTGAGTCGGCCGTTTCTCGCGCGTCATCACTTTCTTCAAACCGATTCCGGATCGGGGCCTGCGGCCCACTCCGGAATGACCAGCAGAACAAGTAGGGCGGGAGAAGCGCAGCGTATCCCGCCGAACGACGTCAGGCGACGGGTTGTCCTCCGCACGCGCGAACCTGCAGGAATCAGCGCAAACGAAGTTGGCCGTTCCCCGAAGCGAAGGCAAGCGGTGCGCTAATTCGAGGCGCCGGTCGAGTCGATCAACCACTGCGCCAGCAACGGCACCGGCCGGCCCGTGGCGTAGCCCTTCCGGCCCGGCACCCACGCGGTCCCCGCCACATCGAGATGCGCCCAGCGCGTGCCTTCGGTGAAACGCGACAGGAACAGCGCGGCGGTCACGGCGCCGGCGCTCTTGCCGCCGACATTGGCGATGTCGGCGAACGCCGATTCGAGCTGGTTGCGGTAGTCGTCCCACAGCGGCAAGCGCCATGCGCGATCGAGGGAAGCGTCGCCCGCAGCCAGCAACTCATTGGCCAACGCGTCATCAGCGCTGAACAGGCCGGAAGCATGCGCGCCCAGCGCGATCACGCAGGCACCGGTCAGCGTCGCGGCGTCGACCAGCGCCTGCGGCGCGAAGCGCTTGCAGGTGTACGACAACGCGTCGCACAGGATCAACCGGCCTTCGGCGTCGGTGTTCAGCACTTCCACCGTGATGCCGGCGTGGGTGTGCAGCACGTCGGCGGGACGGTAGCTGCCGCCGTCCGGCATGTTCTCGACCGACGGCACCACGCACACGAGGTTGATAGGGAGCTTCAATTCCACCGCCGACAGGAACGCGCCCAACACGCCGGCCGCGCCGCACATGTCGTATTTCATTTCCTCCATCGAACCGGTCGGCTTGATGTTCATGCCGCCGGTGTCGAAGGTGACGCCCTTGCCGACCAGTGCGTACGGCTTGGCGCCACCCGCGCCCTTGTATTCGAGCACGATCAGCTTGGGCGGCGTCGCCGAACCCGACGAGACCGCGAGCAACGCGCCCATGCCGAGCTTCTCCATGTCGGCACGCTCCAGCACTTCCAGCGTGACCGAATCCGCGTGCCCGTCCGCGATGGTCTTCGCCTGCGCCGCGATGTGGCTGGGCGTGCACAGGTTCGGGGGCAGGCAGCCGAGTTCGCGCGCGAAGGCGACCCCGCGCGCGATCGCGTGCGCCTGTTCGATGCCCGTCGTGGCGTCACCGGCAACAAGTGCCAGCCTCTCCAGGCGCACGGCATCAATGCCGGGCTTCAACGTCGCGGTATAGCGGAAACAGGCGTGATCGATCGCGAGCGCGCAGGTGCGGACGCGCCAGTCGGCGTCGCAGTCCTTCACGTCGATTTGCGGCAACCAGGTCATCGCGTCGGTCAGCGGCAGGCTCTTCAGCGCCTTGCCGGCATCGCCGCAGGCGCGCGCAAAGGCATGTCGATCGACTTCACCCTCGCGGCCGAGCCCCACCAGCAGCACCCGCGGCGACTCGACCCCGGCGAGCCCGTGCAACACCAGCGTCGCACCCGATTTGCCGGTGAAATCACCCGATTCGACGAGGCGCGTCAGTGCACCACCGCTGGCGGCATCGATCGCGGCCGCGGCCAGCGACAGTTCGCCATCGAACACGCCCACCACGACGCAAGGCGTGTCCGCCTTGTCGGCAGCGGCATCGGAACTGAGGCTGAATTCAAGCATCGTCGAACGCTCCGGGAATCGGTCGATGGCGAGCGTGCCACTACACTGCACGCTCGCAAAGCGTTCCAGTCTAGCCGATGCCGCGTCTTTCGATTCTCGATCGCTACATCCTGCGCGAATTCCTCTTCGGCAGCCTTGCCGC
>Ga0207705_10000086_pt1 | contig 116132 bp, 117 predicted proteins | sample KBSC13metaG_FD_184314 | JGI IMG/M metagenome (GOLD analysis project Ga0207705, IMG submission 184314) | Corn rhizosphere microbial communities from Kellogg Biological Station, Michigan, USA - KBS C1-3 metaG (SPAdes) (version 2) | ecosystem: Host-associated > Plants > Roots > Rhizosphere >... | reverse complement strand
CGGACAGGGCTCGCAGAAACTCCTCGAGCGTACCGTGGTCGCCGTGCAGGGCGACAAGCTCGTTATCCATCCGCAAGACAATCACAGCTGGTTCAACTTCGGCTGGCATGGCGGCAAGGCCAACTTCACGGTGACCGTCCCGCAGCTTGCCGGAGCGACGATCGCCGGGTCCGGCGACATCCATGTCGACCATATCAAGGGCGCCAGCTTCGACGGCGCTGTGGCCGGTTCGGGCGGGCTTAGGGTCGAGGACGTCGAGGTCGGATCGCTCAAGCTTCAGATCGGAGGATCCGGAAGCGCAAAGGCGATCGCGGGCAAGGCGCAGACGGCCGATTATGCGATCGGCGGATCGGGCGACATCGACGCCGGCTCGGTCGAGACGCAGCAGGCCAAGGTTGCCATCGCGGGCTCCGGAAGCGTCAAAGCCCATGCGACCGGCACGGCCGATGTCAGCATCATGGGATCGGGTGACGTCGAAGTTTCGGGCGGCGCGAAGTGCTCGGTCAGCAAGGCGGGCTCGGGCAGCGTCCGCTGTTCTTAAACCGGCCTTAACCATGACGGTGGAAGGTGCGCCGTGATGCGCACCTTCCTCATTTCTTCCGCAGCAGCGCTTGCACTGGCCTCACCCGCCGGCGCCGCCACCCGCAACTTCGGGATCACGAGCTTCACGAAGGTCCGCGTCGACGGACCGTTCGACGTGGCGCTCAAGACCGGAATCGCACCTTATGCCCGCGCCAGCGGATCGCCGGCTGCGCTCGACCGCGTTGCGATCGATGTTCGCGGCGACACTTTGGTCGTCCATTCGAACCTGGATTCCTGGGGCGGCTATCCAGGAAAGGATGTGGGACCGATCGAGATCAGCCTCGGCACGCACGACCTCACCGATGCCTGGCTCAACGGCTCAGGCTCGCTTTCGATCGATCGCGTGAGCGCCCTGACCTTCGGCATGTCGGTCCAGGGCTCGGGAATCGCGGACATCGGCCAGGCCGACGTGGATCAGCTGAGCGTGAGCGTCATGGGCACGGGCAGCGTGACGCTCGGCGGACGCGCGGCCAAGGTTACGGCGGTCATTCGCGGCGCTTCGCAGCTCGATGCGGCGAACCTCGCGGTCAAGGACGCGACGCTCGGCGCCGAAGGCACGGCGAAGATCAGCGCGAGCGTGAGCAATTCCGCGACGATCGATGCCACTGGCCCGGCAACCGTCCAGCTCCAGGGAAACCCCGCCTGCACCGTGAGGGCAAGCGGCTCAGCAAGCGTCAGCGGCTGCCACTAATTGAGCGGCGCGCGGGCCTCCACGCCCGACAGGAAATTCCACAGGGCTCCAGCCAGCTCCTCGCCCGCGCGAATAGCCTCGTCGCGCTGATCGTCAGGCAAGCGATCGAGCAACCCTCGGCAGACTTCGCTATGCTCGGCGTCGGCGCTCTCATGGACCCGGAAGAAACGGAGAGTCTCCTCGTCCTCGATCCCGTAGCGGTCGATCAGCCCTTCGATCTTGGCGCTGGCAACTCCCGGAAACTGGCTCTCATAGGCATAGAGCGCGCCAAGGCCCGAGGCGTAGGAGCGGCGCGAGAGCTTGCGGAACGTCTCGATCAGCGCATGCGTCTCCGGATTGAGCTCCTGGCCACGCACAGCGGCTTCGCTCTCGCCAAGGCCGCAGGCGAACATCAGCCAGAGGCTGGCATGGTCCTGCTTGCCCACCTCGATACCCTCTTCCTCGGCCAGATTCTCGGCGAGCGTCCGACGGCCCTCACGGTCCGCGCAGGCGCTGTGGACGGCGCTGACGGCGCGCGGAAAGGCCTCCACATGGTGGAAATACTGGCGGGCATAATCGCGCAGCGTATCGAGCGGCAGCCGCCCCTCGGTCCACGCCTGGTAGAAGGGATGCTTCAGCATCGCCCGTTCCTCCACCTTCGCGTCGATCGCCGTCGAAACCGTCATGCCTGCCTCCTGTCGTTTCACCCGCGTTACCGGTGAGCCGAGGGGTCGGCAAGCCGACAAAGGATAGGCCGAGAAACCCGACCGGCGAATGATCGTTGCACCCCCCGAGCGGCTAAAACAGGGAGTGAGTCATGTATCTCGGTATTGGCGGCCTGGTCATCCTGATCATCATCCTAATCCTCCTCTTCAGGTAGAGGAGAACGGGTCAGACGAGAGCGAGCGAAGCAAGCTTGCCGTAGAGTTGCGGCGGAAGCGCGCCAAGGCCGCTTTCGTCGTCCTCCACACCCGGCGCATCGGAATCCTCGAGATAGCGCCAGCCCTGGTGCGCCCGCCGCGGTCGGGGTGAGACCGCGATCAGCTCCGCCGAGCAAACGATGTCGATGCGCCCATCCTCACGATCCTCGAAGCGCAGGATCTCGAGCGCGGCGACGAGGCGGTGCTTGACGATCCAGTAGAGATTGCCCCCGATCAGCTCGGCAGAACGCTTGGGACGCATTCGCGTCGCGACTCGAAGCTCGCCGCCGATCGCCCGGACGGCAACACGCCGTTGGAGCGCCTCTAGGTCGCGGCAAGCGAATGCGACCTTGGTCAGATGGAGCATCGGCATCACCGGCACTTAAGAATAAACTGCGCGATTTCAAAAAGATCATGCGGCGCGAGCGCTGACGCCCGTCAAATTGCTGCGTACCCTGCGGAAGAGTATAGCGAGGTTGGGGGTCGAAACCGTGTGGGTATTTCCTGCAGCGATCGCCTTGACTGCGGTGCAACTACAGGCGGCGGCTCCCGCGGCCTCCGCACCTCCTACAACTCCGCAAGAGATCAAGCTCGAGTCCGACTCGGTTCTGCGATTCACCGTTCCCGTGCGGATCGGCGGCCAGGAACACCGTTTCCTGGTCGATACTGGCGCCGAGCGAACCGGCGTATCGCTCGAGCTCGCCCGGGCCCTTCGCCTCCCTGCCGGCGAGCCCTGGCAGGTGACCGGGTTCGGTGGGACCACCACCGTGCCGACGGTCCACCTTTCCGTAGATGGCCCCGACCGCGGCAGAATCACGAACGTCCTCGCGCTGACCTTCTCGCAGGAGGCGATTGGAGCAGACGGCTTTCTTGGTCTCGACACCCTGCGCGACCAGGTGGTGGTGTTCGACTTCGACAGGCGCCGCCTGTTCATGGAACCCGCGCGACACAGGCACGCTAGCTTCGACCCAACTCCCGGCGTGGCGGCTCGCATGAAGATTCGCAATTCGCGAATGGTGTTCAGCACCGCTAAGACCAACGGCGTCGCGGTGCAGGCGCTGCTCGACACGGGATCGAACATTTCCGTCGGCAATTCGAATCTCAAGGATGAACTTCAGCGCCGTCGTAAGTACGGCACCGCCTATCCGGTCCAGATCCTGGCCGTCACGGGCGAGCTCATCTCAGGCGAATTCGTGGTGGTGAAGGATGTCTGGATCGGGACGGTCCATATCAGGAACCTCCCGATCGCCTTCGCGGGCACCGAGCCTTTCGACAAGCTGGGCCTGACTAGCAAACCGGCACTCCTTCTTGGCATGGATGTCCTTCAGCAGTTCGGCACGGTGAAGATCGACTTTTCGAGAAACGAGGTCTTCTTCACGGCCAGGTGGAGCGACGGCTTTACCTTCCGAGTGTTCGGCTAGCGCCCAAGGCCAACCAGCGTCGCTAGCCCCAGGAAGGACAGGAAACCCAGGCAATCGGTGCAGGTCGTTACGAACACCGCTGAGGACACTGCGGGATCGATGCGCAGCCGGTCGAGCGTGATCGGGACCATCACGCCCGCGATCCCGGCGACGAGATTATTGATCACCATCGCCGCTCCCATGACGGCGCCCAGCAGCGGATTGTGGAAAATGACCGCCACTCCAGCGCCGATCAGCAGGCCGAGTGACAGGCCGTTGGCTATGGCGATCGTGAATTCCCGCCCGAACGCCCGGATCGTGTTGGATTCGGTGAGCTGGTTCGTCGCGATAGCGCGGACGGCGACCGCCAAGGTCTGAGTCCCGGCGTTCCCGCCCATCCCGGCGACAATCGGCATCAGCACGGCGAGGACGGCGAACCTGGCGATCTGGCCATCGAACAGGTGGACCACCGACGCCGCCAGCATCGCAGTCGGCAGGTTGACGAGCAGCCACATCAGCCGCGTTCGCACGGTGAGACGGATCGGCTCGTTGATGTCGCCTTCGCCGGCGCCGGCGAGCAACAGGACGTCCTCGCCCGCTTCCTCGGAGATGATGTGCACGATGTCGTCGACGGTGATCATGCCGACGAGCCGCCCGGAATTGTCTGTGACGGCGGCGGAGACCAGCGCGTATTTCTGGAAGCGGAGCGCGACATCCTCCTGGTCCATGTCGACCGGAATCAGAGTCTGCTCACGTTGCATGATCTCGCTAACCAGGGTCTTGCGCGGCGTGCGGAGGATCAGCGAGAGCTTGCAGGTGCCGACCGGATGGTGGGCCGGGCTGACGACAAACACTTCCCAGAAGTCATCCGGCAGATCCCGCGTTGAACGCAGATAATCGATAACCTGTCCGACGTTCCAATGCTCAGGCACCGCGCAAAGATCGCGCTGCATGAGACGGCCCGCGGATTCTTCGGGATAGCCAAGCGCCTCTTCGACCGCCGCGCGATCGTCGGGCTCCATCCGCTCGAGCACCGCCTGCCGCTCGTCGCGGTCGAGATCCTCGATGAGAGCGACCGCATCGTCAGTCTCCAGCTGGCCCGCGATATCCGCGACCTGCTGAGGCTCCATCTCTTCAAGCAGGTCCTCGCGAACCCAGTCGTTCATTTCGGCAAGCACGTCGGCGTCGACGATTCCCGCGAGCGCCTTCACCAACCCTTCTCGTTCGTCGCGCGCAGCCGCTTCGATGAGGTCGGCGACGTCCGCTGGATGCAAGGGCTCGACCAGCCTGCGCGCGGTTTCGTCGTCGCCGGCCTCGACCGCGTCGAGCACCTTTTCGACGAAGGCAGGACGCAGCCGGGTCTCTTCGTCCATCACCGAATTGGGGGTGGAATCCGCAAGGGGCGTGGCGGCGATGTGATCGCTCTCGCTCACGACTTACTCCCTCGATTGGACCCGCTGCGGCCCTCCTATGGGCGTGGCTGCTCTGGCGCAACCATTGACGGGCCCCTAAATCGCCCGCCTGACCAAGCTTTCACCTGGAGTTTAGATCATGTCCGACGCCGACCGCCTGACCCTTTCCCTTTCCTCAGGCGGCGATGTCGTCATCAAGCTCCGCCCGGACCTCGCGCCCGGCCACGTCGAGCGCATCACCGAACTCGCCAATGGCGGTTTCTACGACGGCGTCGTCTTTCATAGGGTGATCCCCGGTTTCATGGCGCAGGGCGGAGATCCGACCGGCACCGGCTATCACGGTTCCGAGCTTCCCAACCTCAAGGCGGAATTTTCGAGCGAATCGCACAAGCGCGGGGTGGCCTCGATGGCGCGCTCGCAGAACCCGGACAGCGCCAACAGCCAATTCTTTATCGTGACCGCGGATTCGCCCTTCCTCGACAACCAGTACACGGTGTGGGGCGAGGTCGAGAGCGGCATGGAATATGTCGATGCGCTGCCGGTCGGCGAACCGCCGCGGGAGCCGGGCAAGATCGTCAAGGCGTCGGTCGGCAAGGCCGGCTGAGTGAAGAAGGTCGCGCTCATCACCGGCGCGTCGGCCGGGCTCGGGGTGGAGTTTGCGCGGCAACTGTCGAAGCGCGGCCATTCGCTCGTCCTCGTCGCGCGGCGCAAGGAGCGTCTTGAGGAGTTGGCCAAGGAGCTTGGCAATGCTCGAGCGGCGGCGCTCGATCTGTCGAAGCCGAATGCCGCGGCTAGGCTGGTGGCCGATATCGAGGCGAACGGCGAAAGCGTCGAGGTTCTCGTCAACAACGCGGGCTTCGGGCTGATCGGCCGCTTCGCAGAGCTCGATGCCAAGCGCGAGCGCCAGATGATCGACCTCAACGTGGGCACCCTCACCGACCTCTGCCGCGCCGTCGCTCCGGCGATGATCGAGCGGAAGTCGGGCGCGATCCTCAACGTCGCCTCCACTGCAGCCTTTCAGCCCGGGCCCAAGATGGCGGTCTATTTCGCGACCAAGGCATTTGTCCTTTCGCTCACCGAAGCGCTCCACGAGGAGCTGAAGGGGCACGGAATCAAGGTCAGCTGCCTCTGTCCCGGCCCGACCCGGACAGAGTTCGGCGAGGTTGCGGGATTTGGCGGCAACGGGTTGTTCGACCGAGTCGCGATGAACGCCGCCGAGGTGGTCGAAACCGGCCTTGAGGGTCTCGAGAAGAACAAGGCCGTCGTGGTGCCCGGCTTCGTGAACAAGGTCACGGCGGGCAGCGGCCGCTTCGCCCCGAGGTCGGTTGTTCGCAAAATCGCGGGAGCGATCAAATATTGATCAGGAAAGTGAACCCGCGCGCCATTGCCGCGGTTGCGCTATCGCAATGAGCGGAGACAGGAGTCGAAATGCCTGAAGCTGACACGATCGAACGGGTGAAGTCCCGCAAGGTCCAGGTGGCGAGCCTGCCTCCGGCCGACAGCGGCCGAGGCTTCGCGCGCCTCGCCGACAAGCTGATGGACGAGCTTGGCCTTGTCGAAGGCGACGTGATCGAAATCGTCGGCAAGCGCTCCACAGCCGCTCGCGCCATCCGCCCCTACGGCGAGGACGAGAATATCGACATCATCCGGCTCGACGGCTTGCAGCGCGCCAATGCCGGAGTCGGATCGGGCGATTTCGTCGAAGTCAAAAAGGCGGATTCGAAGCCGGCGACCAAGGTCGTCTTTGCTCCCGCGCAGCCCAACGTCCGCTTGCAGGGATCCGCCGAGGCATTGAAGCGGACGTTCGCGGGGCGGCCTTTGGTCGAAGGCGACACGGTGGCCACCACCGGGCATCAGCGCATCAACGCCGACATGCCCGACCACATCCGGCAGCTGCTCAACGCTCCGGCCTTCGCGCTGCAGGAGCTTCGCCTGGTCGTCGCCTCCGCGGCGCCCAAGGGCATCGTCCACATCGACGATAAGACCGCCGTCGAGTTGCTTTCCGAATACACCGCCACCGACGGCCAGCGCCGCGCCGACGTCACTTACGACGACCTTGGCGGAATGCGCGACACGATCGATGGGCTGCGCGAAATGGTCGAACTCCCGCTCCGCCACCCGGAGCTGTTCCAGCGCCTCGGAGTCGATCCGCCCAAGGGCGTTCTGCTTCACGGCCCGCCCGGGACCGGCAAGACCTTGCTCGCGCGGGCCGTCGCCAACGAGAGCGCAGCCAAATTCTTCCTCATCAACGGGCCGGAGATCATGGGCTCGGCCTATGGCGAGAGCGAACGCCGACTTCGCGAGATCTTCGACCAGGCCGCCCAGGCCGCCCCGTCGATCATCTTCATCGACGAGATCGACTCGATCGCGCCCAAGCGCGGCCAGGTGACCGGCGAGGCGGAAAAGAGGCTGGTCGCCCAGCTGCTGACCCTGCTCGACGGGATCGAGCCGCGCCAGAACACGGTCGTCATCGCAGCCACCAACCGGCCCGAAGCGATCGACGAGGCGCTTCGCCGCCCCGGCCGGTTCGACCGGGAGATCGTCGTCGGGGTTCCCGACGAGCCCGGTCGCCGTGAGATCCTCGATATTCACACCCGCGGAATGCCGCTCGGGCCCGACGTCAGCCTCGCCGACCTCGCACGCAGGACCTACGGCTTCGTCGGCGCCGACCTTGCTGCTTTGTGCCGCGAAGCCGCGCTCGAGGCAGTCCGCCGGATCATGCCGAAGCTCAACCTCGCCGAGTCCGTCATTCCGACCGAAATCCTCGACGCTTTGTCGGTCGAGCTCCGCGACTTCGACAATGCACTGAAGCGGGTCCAGCCCTCCGCGATGCGCGAAGTGATGGTCGAAGCGCCGCAGATCCGCTGGGAGGATATCGGCGGGCTCGAGGAAGCTAGCGGGCGCCTTCGCGAAGGCGTCGAGCTTCCCTTGAAGCATCCGGAGGCGTTCCGTCGTCTCGGCATTCGCCCGGCCAAGGGCTTCCTCCTCTACGGTCCGCCCGGCACCGGCAAGACGCTCCTTGCCAAGGCGGCCGCGCGCGAAAGCGAAGCCAATTTCATCGCGACCAAATCGTCCGACCTTCTCAGCAAATGGTATGGCGAAAGCGAACAGCAGATCGCGCGGCTCTTCAACCGCGCGCGTCAGGTCGCCCCGACGATCATCTTCATCGACGAGCTCGACAGCCTCGTTCCGATGCGCGGCGGCGGGCTCGGCGAGCCGCAGGTCACGGAGCGGGTCGTCAACACGATCCTCGCCGAAATGGACGGGCTCGAGGAGTTGCAGAACGTCGTCGTCATCGGTGCGACCAACCGGCCAACCCTGATCGATCCGGCCTTGCTTCGGCCCGGCCGCTTCGACGAGCTGATCTATGTCGGCACTCCCGACACCGCCGGTCGGCGGCGGATCCTTGCGATCCACACGCGAAACATGCCGCTCGCCGACGACGTCGATCTCGAGAAGATCGCGCAGCGCAGCGACCGCTTCACCGGCGCCGACCTCGAGGATCTTGTCCGCCGCGCCGGCCTGACCGCGCTTCGCCGCGGCCTCGATGCGGGGAAGGTGACGATGGCCGATTTCGAGGTGGCGCTCGGCGAGACTCGTGCGTCGGTCACGCCCGAGATGCTTGAGGAATATTCGCGCATCCAGGAAACGCTGAAGAGCGACGCGACACGGCCTTTGGGCGGAATCGGGTTCGTTCTTCCTGGGATGCTCCGGCCGAAGGAAGGCGGCAAGCCTTAAGGCACTGTCGCCAAACTGAAATCTCTTCGTCGCGCAAATGGCGCGGTTCGCGGAGATGATTCAACCGCAAGCGCGTGGGTAACGTTGGGAAACTTGCCAAGCGGCGGCGCTTTTGCCAACGCTCCGGCCATACTCGCCCCACGGGAGCAAACATGTCGACTTCACCCGCGCGGACGCTGAAGGGCTCTCGCCGACTCCAGCGCCGCCGCGACCGCCGCAGCCCCAGCCCTCAGTGGCAGTTCCTGCGCGGTTTCCTAAAGAATCCGGTGATGGTCGGCTCCATCATTCCCTCGAGCCGAGTGCTGATCGAGAAAATGCTCGCTCCGGTGGATTGGGAGAATACGAGGCTGTTCGTCGAATATGGCCCCGGCGTCGGCACGTTCACGCGCCCGGTGCTCGAGAAGCTCGGACCTGACGCCAAGCTCGTGACGATCGACACCAACCCCGATTTCACACGCTACCTCAGGGAGTCGATCGACGATCCGCGACTGATGCCGATCAACGGCTCCGCTGCGGACGTAGAGAAGATCCTCGCCGACAACGGCCTGGGCTCGGCGGATTATGTGCTCTCCGGCCTCCCCTTCTCGACCCTTCCGCCGGGCGTGGGCGATTCCATCGCCGAAGCGACGTCGAACGTGATCCGGCCCGGCGGCGCTTTCCTGGTCTATCAGTTCAGCCCCAAGGTGCAGGATTTCATCCGTCCGCACTTCGCGCCGATCAAGCGCGGGTTCGAATGGATCAACGTCCCACCCGCGACGCTGTTCTGGGCCTACAAGGGCGACGACAACTAGGCGCGGAAGTTCAGCCGCCGCGTAACGCTGTAATCCGTCACATTCACCAGGAAGTGGGACAAGGCCCACTTGACCCGCCGCCACATCGTCGCTCGCCGCTCATGCAGTTCGTGAGTGATCCAGCGGCAGTCGGCGAGCTCGCCCTCGAAATAAGCGCGCATCGCCTCGGCGAATCCCGCATCCTTGATCCGCAGCATGATCTCCAGATTGATGTAGAAGCTCCGGTAATCGAAGTTCGACGAGCCGATGTGGACGACGTCGTCGACCAGCGCGAGCTTGGTGTGAAGCTTCGCCGGCTGATATTCGTAAATCTCTACGTGACGACGGATGAGCCGGCTGTAGCTGTGCCGAGCTGCGGCGATCGTCGCTCCATTGTCGGACTTGGCGGCGTTGACGATCCTTGCCCTACCGCGCCGCCCTACTCTCCCGATCCTCCGGATCATGGCGCTCGGCGGAGCAAAATAAGCGAAGATCATGTCGAGCCTGCGCGCCCTCTTCATGTCGCGCCCGATGCTTCGCCACCAGCTGTTGCGCATGCTCAATGGCCCGCTGAACTTCCACTGCAGCGGCCCGCGCCATTCGGTGAACTCGGCGCACATCCGCTTCAGCGAACGAAGCTTGGCGTTCGGCCGCTTCGACCAGCGGAACAGGCCGTCGAAATAGCGGCCTGGCAACGCGGCTTCCGGCCCGTCGAGGCGCAGCCACAGGTCGCGCCAGTGACTCGCGCCGCGATCCTCCAGATAGGTCGCGTCGATATTCGCTCCCCCGATAAGCACGGCTTCCCCGTCGACGACGATCAGCTTCTGATGGTTCCGGAGCAGGTAGCGCCGGCCCCAGCTGGGGTTGAATACGCAATACTGGCCGCCCGCCTCCGCCAGGTCGGCGAAGAACTTCGGGGTTGCGGCAGATCCGAAGCCGTCGATCAGCAGCTTGACCCGGACGCCGCGATGCGCCGCCTCGGTGAGCGCGGTCCGGACGGCGTCGCCGTCCTTGTCCGGATTGAACATGTACATCAGCATCTTGATCGACTTTTGCGCGCCGGCGATGAGGCTGAGCAGCATCTCGAACCGCTCGACTCCGCTCTCGATCAGCTGGAGCCGGTTGCCCGCAATTTCGGCCGTTATCGGCTTGCCGGCGGCGGGCTGGGCGGAATGATCGGCCATCGAGCCAGCTTTCCTTGACTTTTCGGGAGGCCGCAAGCTATTGGCGCGGCCTTCCTGACATCCCATATTCCCGAAGCCGATTTGGGCAACGGAATAGCTTTGCGGAGCGATTAATGGCGCGCGTTACGGTTGAAGATTGTGTCGACAAGATCCCCAACAGGTTCGATCTCGTCCTGATGGCCGCTCAGCGCGCGCGCCAGATTTCAGGCGGTGCCGACCTCACCATCGATCGCGATCGCGACAAAAACCCGGTCGTCGCGCTGCGCGAGATCGCCGAGGAGACCGTCAGGCCCAGGCATCTCGAGGAAGCGATCGTCACCAACCTGCAGAAGGTTCGGGTCGACGAGGAAGACGAGACGGAAGAGCTGGCATCGCTGAGCGAGGCCGCCGAGGCGCTCCGTCTCACCGCCGCCGCTCCCCCGCGTCCGAGCCCGTCGGGCGGAGACTACGAATAAGTCTCTAGATTGACCGCGCGACCGGCGTTAGTCCGGTCGCATGGTTCCCTTTTCGTTCGCAGGCGAAACGTTCGAGGCGACGCCGTCCGGCGCGCTGTTCTGGCCTGCGCGCGAAGCGCTGCTCGTCGCCGACCTTCACCTTGAGAAGGCGAGCTGGTTTGCGCGGTTCGGCCAGTTTCTTCCCCCTTACGATTCGCATGCGACCCTGTCTGCGCTTGCCGCCGAGGTGGAGCGAAGCAAAGCGCAACGCCTCTACTGTCTCGGCGACAGCTTCCACGACGCGTTCGGCTGCGATCGCCTGCCCGCAAGCGCACGCGAGCTCCTGAGCGAGCTCACCGCCCGGCTCGACTGGACCTGGATCGTCGGCAACCACGATCCGGGATTCGCGGATCATTGCGGCGGACGGATCGTGGACGAAGTCGAGCTCGGCGGGATCATCCTTCGCCACGAAGCGCAGCCGCGCGAGCCGAAGCCCGAGATTTCCGGCCACTTCCATCCCAAGCTGCGGCTGCACCTGAAGGGCCGAAGGGTTTCCCGCCGCTGTTTCGTGAGTTCCGCAAGCAAGATCATCATGCCGGCATTCGGCTCCCTGACCGGCGGGCTCGACGCCCACCATCCGGAGATCCTGCGCTCGGTCGGCAGTGACGCGGCGGCGCTCGTTCCCGTTTCGGACAGGCTCCTGCGCTTTCCGCTGGCGGCCTAGCCGGCCGGCTTCACCTCGATCGCCATCGCGCCGCTCGGGCTCAGTAACAGCCGCGCGACCGCCGGCCTGCTCTTGCCGAACGTTGCCGCCTGGAGCTCGTTGCGAGCAGCGTGGCGATCGAACCTGAAACCCTGCGCATCGGCAGCCCGCTTCAAGGTGTCGAGATGCTCGTCGAGATTCGGAATGCCCTCCTCGGGGTCGAATTCCATGCTGACTTCAATGTCGTGGGAAGCGGTCATCGGCGCCATGCTTCGCGGCTCGCGCGATGATGCGCAAGCCCCGCCGATTGCACAGGAGAGCGGCTGTTCCTAAACCTCGCCAATGACGACGAGACACTTCCTCCTGCTCGCGGGAGCACTGGCAATGATACCGGCCGCACTTCAGGCCCAGCCGATCGATCCGAAGGTCCAGGCGCGGATCGACCGGATTCTCAAGGCCACTCCGCTGATCGACGGGCACAACGACCTGCCCGAGCAGCTTGCAGAGAATTACAAGAGGAGCGTGGCCGGGCTCGCCAGCGGGTCGGACAAGCGCAATCCCAACCCGCTGATGACCGACATGGCGCGGCTCCGCCAGGGCCGGGTCGGTGCGCAATTCTGGTCGGTGTTCATCGACGCCAGTCTCCACGGCGATGAAGCGATCCGCGAGACGCTGCAGGAGATCGACGTCGTCGACCGCCTCGTCCAGGCTTACCCGAACGACCTCGAGCTCGCCTACACCGCCGACGACGTGGTTCGAATCCACCGCGCCGGAAAGGTCGCCTCCCTCATCGGGATCGAGGGCGGCCACCAGATCGGCGGCTCGCTGGCCGCGCTCCGGCAATTCTACCGCCTCGGCGCGCGCTACATGACGCTCGCGCACTTCGCGAACAGCGAGGTCGCCGACAGCGCTACCGACGATCCCAAGTATCACGGCCTCTCACCCTTCGGGCGAACCGTGGTCGGCGAGATGAATCGTCTCGGCATGCTCATCGACCTCGCGCACGTTAGCGAGGACACGATGCGCGGCGCCATCGAGATCAGCCGAGCGCCGGTGATCTTTTCCCACTCGAGCGCCCGAGCGATCGACGATCATCCACGCAACGTTCCCGACGGTGTGCTCGCGCTGCTGCCGAAGAACGGCGGCGTCGTGATGGTCAATTTCTACAGCGGATATGTGTCCGACGCGGTGCGCAAATGGAATGCCGAGGAAACCGCGGAGGAGGCGCGGCTGAAGTCGCTTCTGGTCGGCCGGCCCCAGCAACGCGACGAAGCGCTCGCAGCCTGGAAGAAGGCCAATCCCGAACCCACGGCGACAGTGGGCGAGATTGCCGATCACATCGAGCATATCGTGAAGATCGCAGGTTACGACCATGTCGGGATCGGCGGCGACCTCGACGGCATCCCCTACGACGAGGCGCCGGCGGGGATGAACAGCGTCAGCGGCTATCCCTTGGTCTTCGCCGAGTTGATCCGCCGTGGCTGGAGCGATGAGAATCTCGCCAAGCTTGCCGGCGGCAACGTGCTTCGCGCCATGCGACAGGCGGAAGCGGTCGCGGCGTCGATGAAGGAAGTGCAGCCCGCGCTATCCGACGTCGACACCGGCAAATGAGCGACCCGCCGCTCCGCGCGGCGATCTTTCCCGTCACGCCGCTCCAGCAGAACTGCACCTTGCTGTGGTGCACGAAAACCATGCGCGGCGCGTTCGTCGATCCCGGCGGCGACTTGCCTCGGCTCAAGGCAGCGGCGGCGCAGGCCGGGGTCACGATCGAGAAGATCCTGCTCACCCACGGCCACATCGACCATTGCGGCGGCGCCGGCATCTTTGCGGAAGAGCTTGGCGTCGAGATCGAGGGGCCGCACGAGGAGGACCGCTTCTGGATCGACCGCCTCGCCGAAGACGGCGGCAAGTACGGCATCACCGGCCGGCCGTTCGAACCGTCGCGCTGGCTGGACGACGGCGACCAGGTCGCCGTCGGCGGGCTCACCTTGAATGTCGTGCACTGCCCCGGCCACACGCCGGGCCACATTGTCTTCCATCACCCCCAATCCAACTTCGCCATGGTCGGCGACGTGCTGTTTCGGGGATCGGTGGGCCGCTGGGACTTTCCACGCGGCGATCAGCAACAGCTCATCCGGTCGATCACCGAGAAGCTATGGCCGATGGGCGATGAGACCGCCTTCGTCCCGGGCCACGGCCCGATGTCGACCTTCGGCCACGAGCGCGCGACCAATCCCTTCGTCGGCGACGCAGCGCTAGCGGCGGCATAGTTCGTTCCCCTCCCTGGAAGGAGGGGGTCAGGGCCGCGGCGGAGCCGGGGCCACCTTGCGCTCCTCTCTCTTTTCGCTATAGGAGCCGCGGTTCGCGACGATCAGGCCGCCGCCCTCGGGGGAAACCCCGGCGAGATGAGGCGCAGATCGTCGCAATTTTTATTGATGTCATAAGAATCGAAGGTGCCGCAATGGCTGTCCCAAAGAGAAAAACCTCGCCGTCGAAGCGGAACATGCGCCGCAGCCACCATGCGCTGCAGGCGAAGAGCTTCCAGGAATGTCCCAATTGCGGCGAGCTGAAGCTTCCGCACAACATGTGCTCGGCATGCGGCCATTATAACGGCCGCGAGATCGTTCCGACCGAGGCCTAAGCCAAGAGAGGCCTCACCATGGTTGGAGGCCCACGAATCGCAATTGACGCAATGGGCGGCGACGGCGGCCCAACGGCGATGATCGCCGGTGCGTCCAAGGCGCTGCGCAAGGACCCGTCGCTCCATTTCACCTTCTATGGTGATGAGCGCCAGGTCCAGGACGAGATCGAGCGCCACAAGAATTTGCAGTCCGGCGTCACGATCATCCATTCGCCCGAGGCGATCGAATCCCACGAGAAGCCGAGCCAGGCGATCCGCCGCGCCCGCACGACCTCAATGGGAATGGCGATCAACGCCGTGAAGGAAGCGCATGCCGATGCCGCGCTCTCCGGCGGCAACACCGGCGCGCTGATGGCGATGTCCAAGCTTGCGCTTCGGACCATGCCCGGGATCGACCGCCCGGCCCTCGCCGCCCTTCTTCCGACGCTGGCCGAAACCGACTTGGTGATGCTCGATCTCGGCGCGAACACCGAGTGCGACGTCCAGAATCTCGTCCAGTTCGCCGTGATGGGCTCTGCCTATGCGCGCACCGTCCTGAGCCTTTCCCGCCCGCGGGTGAAGCTGCTGAACATCGGCACCGAGGAATTGAAGGGCACCGACGAGCTCAAGGCAGCCGCGGCGCTCCTTCGCGAGGCCGACTATCTGCCGCTTCGCTTCGACGGCTTCACCGAGGGCGACCAGCTGTCGCGTGGCCAGGTGGACGTTGTCGTCACCGACGGATTTTCCGGCAATATCGCGCTGAAGACCGCCGAGGGCACCGCGCGCTTCGTCACCGACCTGCTTCGCCGCGCGTTCAAGAGCTCACTTCGGTCAAAGGCCGGCTTCGCGCTGTCGCAGCCGGCGCTCAACCTCCTCAAGGTGCACTTGGATCCGAACAATCATAACGGCGCAGTCTTCCTTGGCCTCAACGGCCTGGTGGTGAAAAGTCATGGCGGCGCGAATCCGAAGGGCGTCGCGAACGCGATCCACGTTGCGGCCAGCATGGTCCGGAACGACATCACCCGGAAGATCGGCGAGGACCTCGACAATTTCCGCGCCCACGCCTTCGCCAATGGATATGCGAAGTGAGGCGCTCGCTCGTCCTTGGGGTCGGAAGCGCGCTTCCCCAACGCAAGGTCACCAACGAGGAACTGGCGAAGCAGGTCGATACCTCCGATGAATGGATCGTCGAGCGCACCGGAATTCGCAACCGCTACGTCGCCGGTGATGGCGAGACGACTGCGAGCCTTGCGACGGACGCGGCGCGCCGGGCGCTCGAGCATGCAGGCGTCGCCGCGATTGACATCGACCTCATCGTCCTTGCCACCGCAACGCCTGACCAGACCTTCCCGTCGTCGGCGACAAAGGTCCAGGCGAGCCTCGGCATCTCGGACTGCATCGCCTTCGACGTGCATGCCGTGTGCACCGGCTTCCTCTACGCGCTGTCGGTCGCCGATTCGATGCTTCGCGGAGGCAATGCGAACAAGGCGCTGGTGATCGGCGCCGAGACGTTCACGCGAATCCTCGATTGGGAAGACCGCGCGACCTGCGTCCTGTTCGGCGACGGTGCCGGAGCGCTCGTTCTCGGCGCGGAAGAGAGCGATCGCGGCATACTGGCCACCAGGCTGCATGCCGACGGTCGGCACAACGACTTGCTGTTCGTCGACGGCGGTCCCTCGACCACCGGCACGGTGGGCAAGCTGCGCATGAAGGGCCGGGAGGTGTTCAGGCACGCGGTCGTCAATCTTGCCGGCGTGCTCAGCGAAGTCCTCGAAGCTGCCGGCCTTAGCGCAGAGGACGTCGATTGGGTCGTTCCGCATCAGGCGAACGCCCGAATCCTCGATGCGACGGCGAGGAAGCTCGGCCTTCCGCCGGAGAAAGTAGTGGTGACGGTCGACCAGCATGCGAACACGTCGGCCGCCTCGGTTCCGCTGGCGTTCGACACGGCGGTCCGCGACGGGCGGATCAAGCGCGGCGATCTTGTTGTCCTTGAAGCGATGGGCGGTGGGTTTACTTGGGGTGCAGCGGCGCTCAGGTATTGAAAGAATTGGAATATTCGGCGATTGTCGAATTGCCGACAGGATTGTATTCCGTTACGTAAGTGTAACCATACGGCGGGGGGCACGCCGTCGACTCGGGAGATTATGATGGCCGATCTCGGGATCGCGCGGATCAACAATGACATGAACGCCAACGGCACGCTCACCAGGGCGGATCTCGCCGATGTCGTTCATCGCCGGCTCGGTCTTTCCCGCGCCGAATCCGCAGGCGTCGTTGAGCGTGTGCTGCACCACATGTGCCATGCGCTTTCGGAGGGACAGAACGTCAAGGTATCCGGCTTCGGTACCTTCATCCTTCGCGACAAGGGCGAGCGTGTCGGGCGCAACCCGAAGACGGGGATCGAAGTGCCGATCGCGCCGCGCCGGGTGATGACCTTCCGCGCGAGCCAGATCATGCGCGATCGGATCGCGAGGGGATAAGCCCTTGTTGCCGGCGGAAAAGGAACCCGGCGCTTTACTGACGATCGGCGAACTGTCGCAGCAGCTCGGCGTCGCCCAGCACATTTTGCGCTATTGGGAGAGCCGCTTCCCGCAGCTGCGGCCGATGCAGCGCGCCGGCAACCGCCGCTATTACCGTCCCGCAGACGTCGAGCTTGCCGAGCGCATCAATCGCCTGCTGAACCATGAAGGCTATACCGTGCGCGGCGTGCAGAAGCTGCTTCGCGACAGGAATGGCGAGCAGGCTTCTGATCCGCCGGTCGCAACTGCCGACGCTCCTTATGCAGAAGCCCGGCCCGACATGCCCGATCATGAGGAGCCGATCGGAGTCGACGTCTTCCGCCTGATCGCCCTGCGCAATCGACTCTCCGACGCGCTCGAATCCTAGTCCAGCTCCTTGGACAGGATGAGCTCGGCAAGCTCTCCGCTTCCAGCTTTCACGTCTGCCCAGCGATTCGCCGCCAGCTCGATTCGCGCGAGCGCTGCGGTCGGGAATTTATGCGCTGCGCGCTCGTGAAGCCCGTGCGAATCAGGCCGCGTCAGCTCGACGACAAGCTGATGAAGCCCCGGATTGTGGCCGACCAGAAGCGGCGCGTCCGAGCTCTCCGGAATCTCCTGCACGATGTGCAGCAGCATTTTCTCGCTCGCCAAATACATCCGCTGCTCGAAACGGATTTCGACGTTGAGCTTCATCTTCTCCTTGAGCCCGTCGATCGTCTCGCGCACACGCGCCGCGGGGCTTGCGATCACTAGGTCGAAATCGATCCCCCGGCTTTCGAGCTCGCGGCCCATGCGCCGCGCCGCCTTCCACCCGCGATCGTTGAGCGGCCGGTTGAAATCCTCGACGCCCGGCTCGTCCCAGCTCGACTTCGCATGACGTAGGATTGTGAGCCGCTTCATCGAACCGGCTCCAAGGAGGCAGGGACGCCGGCCGAGAGCCGCTGCTCGACGCACGCGATCGCCTCGTCGAGCGGCAGTCGCCTCACCGGAACTCCCGGCGGAAAAGCCTTGAGCAAGCGCGACGGCATCGCCGCGGACAATATCACGAAGACTCCGCAATCGCCCTGCCGGCGTATCAATCGCCCGAACGCCTGGGCGAGGCGAGCCCGGACGACCCGGTCGTCATAGGCGCTTCCGCCTCCTGCCATTCGTCGCGCCGCGTGAAGCACGGTCGGCCGCGGCCAGGGAACACGCTCCATCACGACCAGGCGCAGCGATTCGCCGGGCACGTCGACTCCGTCGCGCAATGCATCGGTCCCGAGCAGCGACGCGCGCGGATCGTCGCGGAAGATGTCGACGAGGGTCCCCGCATCGATCGGATCGACGTGCTGGGCGAGCAGCGGCAGGCCGGCGCGCGCCAGCCGGTCCGCGATCCGCGCATGCACCGCTTTCAGCCGCTGGATCGCCGTGAACAGGCCGAGCGTCCCGCCATTGGCCGCCTCGATCAGCCGGGCATAGGCACCGGCCAGCGCCGGCGTGTCGCCCTGCTTCACATCGGTGACGATCATAACCTCCGAACATCCGGCATAGTCGAACGGGCTTTCCGCCTCGAAATGCCGGGCGGGCAGCGGCAAGTGCGCGGCGCCCGTGCGCGCCTCGGCGGCGGGCCACTCCTCTCCGCCGCGAAGCGTCGCCGATGTGACGAGTACGCCATCGGCGGGCGCGAGCACTGCCGCGGCCAGCGGCTTGGATGGATCGAGCCAGCGGCGGTGGATCGCGACGTCGAGCTCGCGCCCGTCAATCCGCTCGACCGCAAGCCAGTCGACGAACTCGGGGTCGGCCTGGCCGCCGATGCGGGCAAGGAGCGCGATCCATGCGGAAAGCGTCTCGCGGCGCCACGACAGGCCGCGGATCGCGCCGTCGACGCGCGCCCTCGCCTGCGAATCGAGCCAGTCGGGTGCATCCTCGATCACCGCCTCGAGCCGCCGCGCCAAGGCGGCGAGCGGCTTCAGCAAGGTTTCGAGGGTCTGCAGCGCCGCTGCGGATTGCGAAACGAGGCCCCCGTCCGGTTCGGCTAGTTCGGTTTCCAGCCCGTAACCCGCCTCCTGCGCCTTCGAGCGCGCGTAGACGACGGCGCGCACCTCGCTCAGCAACGCCTCGACCGGTCCGAACGGCGCTCGCTCGACCAGGCGCTGCAGCCATCCGTCGGACGGCAGTGCCCTCGCCGCCTCAACCGCCGCCTCGAGCGCCTGCGCGCCTTCCTCATCGTAGGAAGCGACGTCCATCAATCGCGCCGCAAGCCCGCGCCTGCGTCCGCGCGAACGCGACTCCGGACCGACGATCCACCGCCTCAGCTCGATCGCCTCCTGCCCGCCAAAGGTCACCGCGAAGGTCGAATCGGCGGCGTCAAACAAATGATGGCCTTCGTCGAACAGGATTCGTCCCGGTGCGTCCTCGCGCGCCCGGGCCGCGTTGACCATCACCAGCGCATGGTTGGCGATGACGATGTCCGCCTCCCGGCTCGACCTTTCGGCGCGTTCGATGAAGCACCGGCGATAGTGCGGGCAGCCGGCGTAGATGCACTCCCCGCGCCGGTCGGTCAGCGCCGTCGAGCCCGCGCGCCGGAACAGGCTTGGAAGCCAGCCCGGCAGATCGCCGCCGACCATGTCCCCGTCCTTGGTGTAGGCGGCCCACCTGCCGACGAGCTGCGCGAGAATTGCGGCGCGCCCGCTGAACGCGCCCTGCAGCGCATCCTCCAGATTGAGCAGGCAAAGATAATTTTCGCGGCCCTTTCGGACGACGATTTTCCGAGCGCGCTCCTCCGCATCCGCGAACAGCTTCGGCCCTTCTCCGTCCAGCTGCCGCTGCAGCGCCTTGGTGAAGGTCGACACCCACACCGTTCCGCCTGCTTGCTCCGCCCACAGCGACGCAGGAGCAAGATAGGCAAGCGTCTTGCCGATTCCGGTTCCCGCTTCGGCGAGAAGCAGGTTAGGTGCACCCTTGGCCTGCTTTGGAGCGAAAACCTGTGTGACCGCTTCCGCCATCGCGCGCTGCCCCTCGCGCACCTCGGCGCGGCCCGTCAGCCGGTCGAGCTTCTCGCTCGCGTCCGCAGCTTGGAGGGCGATCGTGCGCGGCGGCGCCCGCTCGCCCGTCTCCTCCCACTGCTTGAGTCGCGAGAAAAGCATCCGTTCGCCGCGCTCGGGCGGGTCGAGCCGCGCCCCGATCAGCGGTGCCCAGCCCCATCCGAGCCGATGCAGCGTGGCGTTCACCGTCCATGCCCCTTCCCGCTCGGGCCAATCGGGATCGGCAAGGACGTCGAGCAGCCGGCCCGCAATCTGCTGGAGCGTCGCGATCGCATGGCCCTCGCCTGCTGGCGGTTCGATCCCGACCGCTCGGCTGAGCCCGGCTGCGGTCGGAACCGCGAAGCGCGCGGGGTGGATGAAGGCGAACAGCTCGAGCAGGTCGAGCCCGCTGAGCTCGGGGTAACCGAGCCTCTGCCCAACCAGCGGCGCGTTGAGGATGATGTGCGGAGTCTCCGCCGCGCGGGCAATCGCCTCGCCCCGGCTCGCCTCGCGCACCTCGCCCTCGCCGCTGACCAGCCAGATTCCGGCGTGGGTTGCGTGGAGCGCGGGAAGAGGCAAAGGAGCCGCCATCCCCGCGACCCTGCCGTCACGAGAACAGAAGAGCAACGAATTTGGACGCCGAAACGCTTCGAAACGCCGCATTGACCTCGAAGGCCTGGCCTTATGAGGAAGCGCGCAAGCTCTTGAAACGCTGGCCGGACGGCAAGCCGGCGGGAAATCCGGTCATCTTCGAGACAGGCTACGGCCCCTCGGGCCTGCCGCACATCGGCACCTTCAACGAGGTCGCGCGGACCAGCTTCGTCCGCCGCGCCTATGAGGAGCTGACCGGCGCGCCGACGCGCCTGATCGCCTTCAGCGACGACATGGACGGGCTGCGCAAGGTCCCGGACAATGTCCCGAACCAGGCGATGCTCACCGAGTATCTCGGCAAGCCGCTGACGCAGATTCCCGACCCGTTTGGCGAGCATGAGAGCTTCGCGCATCACAACAATGCGATGCTTCGCCGCTTCCTCGATCTTTACGGGTTCGACTACGAATTCCTGTCGTCGACCGATTGCTACACCTCCGGCCGCTTCGACGACGTGATCCGCAAGATCCTGCATGCATGGGACGGGATCATGGGCGTCATGCTTCCGACGCTCGGGGAGGACCGCCGCAAGACCTACTCGCCGGTGCTTCCGATCTCACCCACGAGCGGGCGGGTGCTGCAAGTGGCCGTCGACGTCATCGACGCCGAAGCCGGCCTGATCGCTTTCGATGACGAGGACGGCAGCCGCGTCCAGCAATCGGCGTTCGGCGGCGCTGCAAAGTTGCAATGGAAGGTCGACTGGGCCGCACGCTGGGTGGCGCTCGGGGTCGATTATGAAATGGCCGGAAAGGACCTGATCGACAGCGTCGTCCAGTCGGGCAAGATCGCGCGCATCCTCGGCGGCCGCCCGCCCGAGGGCTTCAACTATGAGATGTTTCTCGACGAAAAGGGCGAGAAGATCTCCAAATCCAAGGGCAATGGGCTCAGCCTCGAGGAATGGCTGCGTTACGGGAGCGAGCCGAGCCTCGCCTTCTACATCTACCGCGAACCCAAGCGGGCGAAGAGCCTGCACATCGGAGTCATACCGCGCGCGGTCGACGAATATTGGCAGTTCCGCGGCAACTATCCGAACCAGCCGGTCGAGCAGAAGCTCGGCAATCCGGTGCATCATATCCACGCCGGCAAGGTGCCGCTGGAGACTCTGCCGCTGACCTACGGGTTGCTGCTCAACCTGGTCAGTTTGCCCGGGGTGGCGGATAAGGACACTGCCTGGAAGTTCGTGCAGCGCTACGCGCCCGGAACGTCGCCCGAGACGGATCCCGAGCTCGACGAGTTGATCGGCCTCGCCGTCAATTACGCCCGCGATTTCGTGGCGCCGACGCTGAAGCGCCGAGCTCCGAGCGAGATGGAAGCCGGGGCCCTCAGAGACCTTGATTCGGAGCTGTCGAAACTGCCTTCGGATTCAACCGCTGAAGACATCCAGACGCAGGTCTTCGAGGTCGGCAAGCGCCATCCGTTCCAGTCCCTCCGCGACTGGTTCCAGGCCCTCTACGAGACATTGCTCGGATCGAGCCAGGGCCCGCGCATGGGAAGCTTCATCGCGCTCTATGGGCTCGACAACAGCCGCCGCCTGATCGCGGAGGCTCTGGGAACGGTCGCCGCTTAGGGAGTCAGCGAGCGCGGAACGCCGTCAAACCCGAACAGCCAGCGCGCCGACGGAGCACCTTCGGTGAGCGTCACCCGAGTCGGACCTTTCGGCACCCGAAGCGCCTGTGCGAGTTCGGCCGCATGCGCGCGCTCCTGCTGCGCGAGTGCTGCCAGGCGCGCGCGTTCCTTCGGGCAGTTGGAGTGATGGCCGACGCGGCTGCCGGCGGCGGCCGGCGCGGCCAAAAGGACGGCCAAGAGGACGAGCGACTTCAGTCTAAGCCCCAGCATGACACATGCCTCCTCAGCGTGCCCTTACTCCTGCCGTCGGGTCTTTGGCCTGTGCCGTCGATGACCAAGCTACCGGTTTTCGACGAACGGCGGCGTCGCTAGCCGCGCTCACCCGGACGCCGCGCCGGCTCCGCGGGAGCAGGCGCGGCCGCAGCGCCCGCCTGTTTCGCCGCGATCCAGCTGTCGATCTTCTTCTCGAGAATCGGCAGCGGAAGCGCGCCGGTGTCGAGCACCTGCGCATGATATTCGCGGATGTCGAACTTCGGCCCAAGCGCCGCCTTCGCCTTGTCGCGAAGCTCGGTGATCTTCAGCTGGCCGATCTTGTAGGCCAGCGCCTGACTCGGAATGGCGATGTAGCGTTCAACCTCGGCCGTGGCGTCGGTCTTCGATTCCCCCGAATGGTCGAGCATGTACTGGATCGACTGATCGCGGGTCCAACCCTTGGAGTGGATGCCCGTGTCGACCACCAGCCGCATCGCGCGCAGCATCTCGTCATTGAGGTTGCCGAACCGCTGATAGGGATCGCCGTACATGTCCATCGGATAGCCGAGCGATTCCGAATAGAGCGCCCAGCCCTCGACATAGGCGGTGTTGCCGCCGAAGCGCATGAAGGCCGGAAGGTTCGGATCTTCCTGCGCCAGGCTGATCTGGAAATGATGCCCCGGCTCGCCCTCATGCATGAAGAGCGTGGTCTCCTCCCACGTGCTTCGCGACGGGAGGTCGTAGGCGTTGAAATAGAAAGTCCCGGGCCGAGAGCCGTCGGGCGTTCCCTGCTCGTAGCTTCCGCCGGCCTCGAACTTCTCGCGATAGGGCGGATATGGCCGGATCACGAGCCCGGCCCTAGGCACTTGCGAGAAGAATTGAGGCACCTTGGCCTCGACCTTGCGCTTCACGGCAGCGAAGCCCTGCTCGAGTTCCTCCTTGCTCTTCGGCTGGAACTTCGGGCTCGTGCGCATGTAGTCGAAGAATTCGCGAAGCGTTCCCTTGAACCCGACCTCGCTCTGGATCTCCTCGAAGCCCTTGGTGATCCGCGCGACTTCACTGAGGCCGAGCTGGTGTACCTGCTCCGGATCGAGCGGCTCGGTCGTCGTCCCTTCGATGAGATAGCGGTAATATTTGTCGCCGCCCTTCATGTACATGAGGCCCTGCCCGTCGCGGGCGTGCGCCAGATATTCGTTGGCGAGAAAGTCGTGCATGCGCTGCAGCGCGGGATAGACGACGGTCGTCAGCGACGTGCGATATTCATTGGTCAGCCGCGCCCGGTCTCCCGTTCCGATCGACGCCGGGAAATCCTTGATCGGCCCCCAGTAAGGCGAGTCTTCCGGCTTCATCTTCAGCTGGTTGTCCAGCTGCTCGATCATGTTGCGGACGGTCAGCTTGGTGTCGACGATCCCCTCGGCCTCGCCCTTCTTCCACTGGCGGATCGCCTCGTCGATGTTCGCCGCGAAATCGCGGTTGCGCTTCAAATTGTTGTCATAGTCCGCGACCGTCTTGAACGGCGCTGCGCCCTGCCCTCCCGCGATCGTCGGATATTCGGTGTGGATTCCGAAGAAGTGATTCATCGGCAGCGCTTCGGTGATCGTCAGCAGGTCCGGCTGGAAACCTTTGAGAGTCTCCTCGGTCTGGTTCTCGAACACGTCGTAGGCAATCTGGTCGGTCGCGCTCAGCTGGTCGCGCGGCACCGTGTGGAGTGCCGCGAGATCTTGCTCGGCCGCGGCCTTTTCGGCCTGATAGTGCGCGTCGCTGAAGAGGTCGCCGAGCCGGTCCGCATAGCGCAGGTCGCCCCGAAAGAGCGCTTGCACCGGGTTGCGCTGAAGGCTCGCCTCGTCGCTGTCCTTGAAGACCTTGAACAGTCGGTCGTGTGCGCTTGCCTGGGCAGCGGCCGCCGGAACCGGCTGAGCCAGCGTTGCGGATGGCACGAGTGCGAACAACGACGCGGAAATGATCAGACGGACGGCCGGCTTCATTGGGATTCCTCTTCGGGCAAAACGGCTGGAGGGCCGCTAATGCAGAAGGGGCGCTACGGCAATTGCCGCAACGCCCCTTCGATAGCCGGTCGGGACTCGTCTACCAGAAGAAGCCGGGGATCACGTCCACGACGGTGCCGCTCCAGGTATCGACCAGCAGCGCGTCGTTCCAGTAGCGCACCCAGACTAGGCCGGGAGGCGCATAGGGCAGACGATACATCCACGGATCGTTGATCCAGAAATTGCGGCCGTAATAGCTCGGCCACAGGCGCAACCCGATCGAGAAGGGCTGATAATCCCAGCCGTATGGGTCGTAGTAGAAGCCGAGGTGGAACAGCGACCGATGGTGGTTGCGATAGCCGTGCCAATTATAGCGATGGTCGTGACGCCAGCTGGTGTTCCAGTGTGAGCTTCCGCCGTGCCGATAATTGTCGGTGCGGAGCGGCGGCTGCGTGCCAGGACGCGGCGTGTTGCTGACGACCACCGGCGGACGGTTGTGCGCGCCATTCCAGGCCTGCCGCTCCGACTGGCGCTGGTCGCGAGTGCTCTGCATCGCCGCCTGGCGGGCGTCACGATCCTGGATTCGCTGCGCACGAAGCTGCTCGCGGTCCTGGGAGTTCGGCGCATTCACCGCGCGCGCACCGGGAGCAACATAATTTGCAGCGCCACCGCCACGATCCGGCCGCCCGTTGAAGCGCTCGCCCCCGCCGCCCGTGAACGACTGTTGGCGAACCTGGGCCGGGGGCGCAGCATTCTGCTGCCGGCCCGAATTGTTCGAGCCCGAATTGTTCGAGCGCTCGCTGCGCGCTTCCTCGCGCGCGGCCTGGCGTTCCTCGCGCGCGGCCTGATGCTCTTCGTGCGCCGACTGCTGATTGTTGCTGGTGGATTGCTGATCGTCGCTCGCCGATTGGTGGCTCGACCAATTGTGTGGGCCGGCGGTCGCGGGGCTCGCCGCGGCGCTCGCCAGCAATAGCGAGATCATGATTCTACGCATGACAGTAACCTTTCCAAAACGTGACATGTTTCTGCGCTCGTCGACCTGAGCAATCGCTTAACCGTTTCGGAGCCGTATATTCATGTTTGTAAGTGCGGCGGCGCTGTCGTGTTTTGCGAAAGTAGCGCGATCGCCTTGCGGATGCGCGGATAGGCGCCGCAGCGGCAGATGTTGGGAAGCGCGACGATCTGTTCGTCGCTCGGGTTCGGGCTCGCCTGCACGAGCGCTGCGATCGCCATGATGAAGCCGGGCTCGCAATAGCCGCACATCGTCACTTGCTCTGCGAGCCAGGCCTGCTGCACCGGATGCGAGCCGCCGCTGGAGAGGCCCTCGATCGTGGTCACCTGCGCTCCGTCGAGTTCGCCGATCGTGACGCTGCAGCTGGTCACCGCCCGGCCGTCGATGATGACCGTGCACGCGCCGCAATCGCGGCTGTCGCAGCCATATTTCGTGCCCGTGAGGTTCGACGCATCGCGCAGCGCCCACAGCAAGGGCGTCGAAGGGTCGAGCCTGTAGCGCACCGCCTCGCCGTTCACCGTCATTCGTGTCATGGTCAGCAGGCTAGCGCGCTTCGCGCCACGCTGCCAAGAGAGCCGCATGCCCCGCATCGTTACAAGCAACGGTCACGCCATCGGATATGCGGAAGCTGGGGGCGGCGGCACGCCGATCGTCTTCCTTCACGGTGTCGGGTCGGACAAATCCGTGTGGAGTCCGCAGCTCGACCATTTCGGAAAGACGCGCCGAACGGTCGCCTTCGATTACCCGGGCTATGGCGACAGCGATCCTGCCCCCAATGGCACCACGCGCGACGATTACGCCTCGGCGATCATTTCCGCGATGAACGAGCTGGCGATCGACCGCGCCCACATCTGCGGCCTCTCGCTCGGCGGAGTGGTCGCCATCGCGATGAACGCTGCCGATCCGTCGCGCTGCGCCTCGCTGATCCTCGCCGACACATTCGCCGTGCATTCGGGCGGCCGGGCGATTTACGACCGTTCGATCGCGGCCAGCAGCGGCCTTCGCGGGATGGCGGAAGCACGAGTCGACGTGCTGCTCGCGCAACCCGCGGATCCCGAAGTGCGCAGCGAGGTGGTCGAGACCATGGCTCGGATCGACCCTGCGGCCTATCGCATCGGCGCGGAGGCGGTGTGGCTTGCAGACCAGCGCGATCGCGCCGCGAATATCCAGACCCCGACGCTCGTCCTGTGCGGGACCGAGGACAAGGTCACTCCGCCGGCCCTTTCCCAAGACCTCGCAGCCCTCGTGCCAGGCGCGCGAATCGCGCTGATCGAAGACGCCGGGCACATCGGAAATCTCGAAAGGCCGGGCGAGTTCAACCGCATCGTCGAAGAGTTCATCGACCCCCTCTCCTGAAAATGCGGCTTTCCACCGATTGCGGAAATCGGCGGCAAGGGCTCATGAGACGCGCATGATGGGACCTGGCAAAGTCCTCGCTTTATGCTCTTGCCTCTGTTCCTCCGCAGCGGCGGGGTCGGCACCTGGCCGGATTCCGCTGACGATCACCAGCGCGGCCGACGAACAAATGGCAAAGCGCCTCGCCTCGGCGGTGATGAAGGAGCTGAGGCGCGATCCCCGTTTCAGCCTTACGGAACGGCCGGCGAGCGGAGGCATCACCCTCTCCCTCCCGCACGGAGTCGGCTGGCAACGAAGGCTCGACTGGACCGAGATCAGCTACCAGGCGCGCCTAGACGGCCGGGGCGCTTCGCGCATCGCCGCCGGCCATTGCTGGAACTGGAACCTCTCGGTCTGCGCGAAGCAGATCCTCGATTCAGCGGCGCAATACGCCGCAAGCTGACTCCCTGCCTATTTCGCGGCGATGGCGGCCGCGATCTCCGCGCCCTTCGCCTGTTTCAGAACGCCGCAGTTGCGCACCCGCTCGAGCATCCGGCGATATTCGAGCAGGCCGACATTCGCTTTCAGCACCGTCGGCCCGAGTTCCTTCTCGACCCGGTCGGCCTCCGCCGCGCCGCACTGGCTGTTGAACATGCCCGGGAGCCGGCTGGTGAAGAAGATGCCGTTTCCGCTCGCAAGCTTCTGGTAGTTCGCCAGCACCCACTGGCTTCCGATCTGCCGCGTTTGTGGAACCCGAACTACGCCGCCGATCAGCATCAGCCGGTCGAAACTCCGCAGCCTCTTGTCGCTGAGGTCGAGGAGATATTTCGCAACCTCGGCATTGCCGCTTCCCGCAGCACCGCCGAGTTCCGCCGCGCGGACGTCAGGATCCTCGCTCGACATTGCCTTTTCGACGAGCATCTTGGCGGCGGGCATCCCGCCGTCCTCGGCGAGGACTGCCAGCGCCGTGTCGAGATAGCTTGGGTCGAGCGCCTTCGCGTCGCCCGCGAGATAGGCTTCAGCCGCCGTCTTGAGCTTCGCCCGAACCGCCGCGTCATGCGCGCCCGACGCCATCAGGCCGACGAGTTGCTGGCGCAGTTTCTGCTGGTCGGGCGAATCGTTCGCCTGCGAACCGAATTTCGGATCGAACCCGATGCTCGCCAGCCGCGGTCCGTAGATCGAGCCGATGAGCGACCGGTAGGCCGCTTCCGATTCCGGTCCGATCAGCCCCAGCGAATGAAGCCCGGCCAACCGTTGGCCCGGATCGACGCTTGCGATCGCGCTGGGATTGGCGGCCATCGCGCGCGCCTCGTCGACCAGCCACGCGGCGGGCGCCTTGCCGGCGCGGAACGACGCCCACAGGCTGTCGGTCGTCGCGATCGCCTCGCCGGCGGGGAGCTGCGCTGATGACGCAATCAGCGCCTTCCAATCGTCGGGCTGCAGGTCGAAGCGATAGTAACCGGTCCCGCCGACGTTCGGCATGATCGCGCCGGGCCCGGGCGCGTCGAGCGTGGTCACCTTTCCGTCCAGCAGCGAGCATGATTTCGCCTCGGCCGCACGCACGCAGAAGGGAATGGTCCAGGTCTCGTCCTCGGGCCGGCTTCCGAGATAGGCATAGCGCGACTGGGTCGCGATCAGCTTCGTTCCGTCGCGGCGGATGTCGACGACGGGAACCCCCTGCTGGTCGACGAAGCTCTTGAGCGCGACGAGCACCTTCGGGTCCTTTGCTGCGTCGGCGATCGCCTCGAAGAACTGCTCCGACGTCGCATTGCCGTAGGCGTGGCGCCGCAGATGAAGGCGAACACCCTGCTTGAACTTCTCGTCGCCGAGATAGGCGGCAATCATCGCCACCACCTGGCCTCCCTTGCCATAGGTGATCCCGTCGAACGCCGAATCGATCTGGCCGTTCTCCAGGATCGGCTGGTGGATCGGACGGCCGGCGACGAGCGCATCGGTGTTCATCGCGCTGAAGCCCTCGTCGATCGCGCCGACGCCGATGTTGAGCTCGGGCCGCCACTCATTGCCGATCCGGTAGCCCATCCAGTTGGCGAAGCTCTCGTTGAGCCAGATGTCGTCCCACCACGCGGGCGTCACCAGGTCGCCGAACCATTGGTGCGACAGCTCGTGGGCGACGACCATTCCGAACGACTGCTTGTCGCCGGTCGTCGCTCCGGGCTGCAGGTAGATGATCGAATCGCCGTAAGTATCGGCGCCCGCATTCTCCATCGCTCCCGGCATGATCGGGGTTCCGATCTGGTCGAGCTTGGGGAACGGGAAGGGCTCGCCGAAATAATTCTCGAGCAGGCTGACGATGCGCGGCGTTTCCGCCATCACATAAGTCATCTTGTCCTTCTGCGCCTGCGTCGCGACCGCGCCATAGGGCATCGGCGTCGAGCGCTGCGCATCGGGCGGGATCATTCCCTTCTCGTGAACGAACGGACCGGTGTCGACGGCGACGAGGTAGGTCGGAAGCGGTTTGGTCGGCGCGAGCTGGTGCTTTTCGAGCCCGCCCGCGACCTTAGTCACCGAAACTTCCGGCGAATTGCCGGCGACGACAAAGCCGGGATGCGTCTTCACCGACACCGTGAACGGAGTCTTGAAGCCGGGCTCGTCGAAGCCCGGATAAGCCGCGCGCGCATCGATGCTCTCGAACTGGGTCCAGCTGTACCATTTGTCGCCGACCTTGACGTGGAACAGGCCCGACGCGGAGTCGCCGAAAGGCCCGCTGTAATCGAATTTGAGCGTCGCCTTGCCGGCCGGAATCTCCTGCGGGAAATCGAGCCGCGCGGTCCCGGTGGAATCGACCTGGGTCCATTTGGCCGGGATCGTCTTCCCGTTCACCGATACGACGGCGCTCGTCACGGCCAGAGCGCGGCCATGCATGTAGATCGACTTGGCGGGACGGTTCAGCGTGACGTCGATCTCGTCATGCCCCGAAAAGCGCTCTGCCTCCGGAAGGATGGTGAAATCGAGCCGGTACGCATTGGGAGTCACCGTGTCCGGCAGCTTGCCCTTGGGCGCGTTCGAATCGGCGACGATCTTGGGAGCGGCCGGCTTCGGGGCTGCCGGCTTCGGGGCTGCCGCGTAAGCGGACGTGGAAAGCAGGAGTGCAAGGGTAAGCGCGGTCGAACGCATGGCAAATCCTCTGGACTGTATGAGGCAAGTAATACGGAGAGCCGCGCGAATGACAAGGGCCCCCTGGAGCAGCAGACATTCCGCTGTCCTACAGCCGCGCTGCTGTGCCATGTTGCGGCGATGCGGGCTCCCGCTTTCGATCTGGCCTTGGCTCTGTTTGGCACCCGCGCGCAACCGCAGGCGTGCGGGCGCGCGCCCGCAGCGATCGCTGCATTTCGGGGAATCTCCTCGCGTGCGCGCGCGTTGTGGGCACAACTTTGCCAACTTCCGCGGGTGATTTCGTGAAGATCGCATGCATCGGCGCGGGGCCGGCGGGCCTCTATTTCGCCATCTCGATGAAGCTTCGCGATCCTAGCCACGAGATCGAAATATTCGAGCGCAATGCGCCCGGAGTGACGTTCGGATGGGGCGTGGTCTTCTCCGACCTCACGGTCGAGAACATCACGGCCAATGATCCGGTTTCCGCCTCGATTATCACAAGGGAATTCGCGCACTGGGACGACATCGACGTCCATTTCCGTGGGCAAACGATCACCTCGGGCGGGCACGGGTTCATCGGCATCGGCCGCAAGCGTATGCTCGAGATCCTGCAGGATCGGGCACGCGAGCTCGGGGTGGCGCTGCACTTCAACGCCGAGTGCGACCCCGCCGACCCGAAGTGGCGGGATTTTGATCTCGTCATCGCGTCTGACGGCTCAAATTCGCGCTTTCGCGATGCCGCGCCGGAAGCCTTCGGCGTCGACGTGGATGTCCGCGCCAACAAGTTCGTCTGGCTCGGCACGAGCAAGGTCTTCGACGCCTTCACTTTCGCGTTCGAGGAAACCGAGCACGGCTGGATCTGGGCGCATGCCTACCGCTTCGCGCCCGATTGCTCGACCTTCATCGTCGAATGTTCGGAAGACACCTGGCGGAGCTTCGGCTTCGACCGGATGAGCCAGGACGAGAGCATCGCCGCGTGCGAAGCTTTGTTCGGCAAGTATCTCGACGGGCACGAGCTGCAATCGAACGCGTCGCATCTCGTCGGATCGGCAGCCTGGCTCAATTTCCGCCGCATCAAATGCGAGCGCTGGACGAGCGGCAACGTGATCCTCTTGGGCGACGCCGCGCACACCGCGCACTTCTCGATCGGCAGCGGCACCAAGCTCGCGCTCGAAGATGCGATCAAGCTTGCCGAAGTTTTAAACCGCCCCGGGCTAAGCCTGGAGGCCGCGCTCGATGAATATCAGGCCGAGCGGAACCTCGAAGTCCTGAAGCTGCAGAACAGCGCGCGCAACTCGACCGAATGGTTCGAGACGCTGGAGCGCTACACGCACTTCGAGCCGCTGCAGTTCGCTTACTCTTTGCTCACGCGTAGCCAGCGCATCAGCCACGAGAACCTTCGCCTGCGTGACCGCGAATGGCTCGAAGGCGTCGAGCGCTGGTTCTGGAAGCGCGCGACCGCGGGCAAGTCGAACAAGACCGCGCCGCCGATGTTCGCGCCGTTCAAGCTGCGCGAGATGGAGGTACAAAACCGCGTCACCGTCTCACCGATGGCGATGTATTCCGCGGTCGACGGAACGCCGGGCGACTTTCACTTCGTCCATTACGGCGAGCGCGCACTCGGCGGCGCGGGCCTGCTCTTCACCGAGATGACCTGCGTGTCCCCCGAAGGCCGGATCAGTCCCGGCTGCACCGGCATGTGGAACGCCGACCATGTCGCGGCATGGAAGCGTATTGTCGACTTTGTCCACTTCCAGTCGAAAGCGAAGATCTGCCTCCAGCTCGGCCACTCCGGCGGCAAGGGATCGACCAGGCTTGGCTGGGAAGGCAACGACGTTCCGCTCGACGAGGGCAACTGGCCGGTGATGGCGGCGAGCGATGTGCGCTGGTCGCCGGTGAACCAGGTCCCGACGCCGATGACCCGCGCCGACATGGACAAGGTGCGCGACCAGTTCGTCGCCGCGGTGCGGATGGGCGTCGAATGCGGCTTCGACATGGTCGAGCTTCACGCCGCGCACGGCTATCTGCTCGCCGGCTTCATCAGCCCGCTGCAGAACACACGCACCGACGAATATGGCGGCTCACTCGAAAACCGCCTCCGCTATCCTCTCGAAGTCTTCGCCGCGATGCGCGCCGCATGGCCGAGCGACAAACCGATGTCGGTGCGGATCTCGGCCACGGACTGGGCCGGCGACAATGGAATCACGCCCGAGGACGCCGTCGAAATCGGCGAAGCGTTCGCGCGAGACGGCGCGGACCTGATCGACGTCTCGGCAGGGCAGACGTGGGCCGGGCAGCAGCCAGTCTACGGCCGGATGTTCCAGACGCCCTTCAGCGACCGCATCCGCAACGAGGGCAAGCTCGCGACCATGGCGGTCGGCAACATCTACGAGCCCGACCACGCCAACTCGATCCTGGCCGCCGGCCGCGCGGACCTCGTGGCACTCGCGAGGCCGCACCTCGTCGACCCCTTCTGGACGCTGCGAGCCGCCGCCCAGCTAGACTACCGCGACGTCCACTGCCCGCCGCAATATCTCAACGGTCTCAGCCAGCTCGCGAGGAACCTGAAGCGCGAGGCTGAAGCGGCGGCGGCGCTCAGAGTTTGAAGTTGGACAAACCTCGCGCGGGAGACCGTTTCGTTGTGCAAGAGCCGTTCGAAGCGATTGTAGCGGTTCACTGGCGAGCGCCGTTTACGAGCGGCTGTGATCGCACTTTGCAAGAAGGGCTGGAATTCACTGTACTGATCGATCCTCCGCCAGAAGCAACTGCTATTGCAGCGCAGCCATCCGATGTGGGCCGATGGGAAAGCGAGTTAGTGCCTGAAGAGGATCGAACGGCAGGCAAGTATGGCGGCTACTCGCTGGTAATTTCGTTCGACAACCTACTCCGTCATTGTGCTGCACTCTAGCGAGAGCTCTCGAACACCCGAAAGCTGTGCGGCGGGATCATGAGGTTTTCATCCTTCGACTGGCCTTTCCGCTCGATTCCGACGCGTGCCGCATCATCCCGAAAACTCTCCACGACGAACGCGCCATTGTCATAGGTGAACAGCGCGACGTGGTCGGGTGCATCGATCTGCACCGGCGCGTCGGCGAAGAGGAATTGCTTCAGCCGCGTGATCATCGGCTGGGGCAGGTTGTAAAGATCGCCGAAATTCTCCGGCATGGTCCAGAGGTAGAGCGTGCCCTTCGAATAGTGGTTCATCAGGACGATCGGAAAGCCCTTCGCCGCTGCCACTCCGCGAATGATTCCCCAGCTGTCGTTGGTGTAGAAACGGACTTCGGGGAACAGCACCGGCTTCGTCTTTCCGGGCTCCTTGAGCTCGGTTCCGTTGCCGGCCCCGAAGCCGACGAAATATTGGTCGATGGCGATCGTGTGGCCGGTCGTCGTCCATTCGGCGAGCTGCTGGAAACCGCGGTCCTGCGTCGCTTCGAGGAAGCCGGAGGTGACGACGACGTTTGCGCCGCCGTTCAGGCTCGCCTGGATCTTGGCGATGATGTCCGGGTCGCTCGCGGCCGCCTCGGTCAGCAGGATCGTGTGCGCCTGCGCCGGATAGGCCGGGTAAAGCTCGATCGGCACGCCGAGGTTGCCGATGTAATTGTGGAGGAAGTCCTCGCCGGTCGCGTGCGGCGGCCGGTAGCTCGCGACCCCCACCGGATTGCCGAGATCGCCGAGCACCGCATCGACCGTGTGCAGCGCCTCGTTCGCGGCGCTCGCCCAGCCGTTGCCGCCGGCAACGGGCCAGCGGAAGCTCGTCGCCTGCTTCGCCCAGGGCCGCGTCCCGGGCGTCGCCGGTTTCTCGCTGGCCATCGCCCCCCATTCGAACAGCATCTGCTCGGGCGCCTTGGCGAGCAGCCCGTCCCAAAGCTGTTCGGCATAACGGTCGATCGAGCGGATGCTGTAGGTATCGACCCAGCCGCCGAGATTCGCGCCGGGGCGCACGTTGGAGAGATAGCGGACGATCCCGTAGCTCTCGTACTGCTGGAGCAGTTGATCGGTGATCACCGGATCGCGCGTTTCCGTCCCCGTATAGATGGCGTCGAACGCATGCGCCTCGTCGGCCAGGTCATAGCCGAGCCCGTGGAAGTGCTCGTACCAGTTCGGATATTTGATGATCATCCGAACGCGCGGGTTTTCCTGCTTCGCCGGGCCCAGCACGAGGTCTCGCGCAGCCTCGTTCATCTTCGCCAGCCGGTAGTCGGTCCAGCTCCGCTGCCCCTTCGCCGCAATGTCGGCGTCGGACTTCGAGGTGTAGAAGAAGAAGTCGTCGAGGATCACTTCGTCGAAGTGCCGCGCGATCATCCGCGCCGCCCGCTCGCACTCGGCGCGATCGGCGGGATCCTCATAATCGAAGGTCCCGAACTGCCCGCCCGACCCCCCGGCCGCGAGCGTGATCCCGCCCGAGGTCTGGATGCCCTTCGCCTGGAACTCGCGCTTGACCGCGTCGAGCTCGGCGTCGGTCGCGAAGAGGCGATCGCGGTACGCTTCGATATAGACCTTGTCAAAGTCGAGCTGCGAGTGGACTCGAGCGAACTCCCGCTCGAACGTCGCCGGATCGGCGAGCTTCTTCGTGGCGCTGACCGGGATGTAGATCGCTGCGCGGAAATGCTTGTAGGCGGCGGCCTGTGCGGCCGCGGCGAAGCTCATCAGGAACAAGGCGCCAATGACGCCGACCAGCCGGTTGAAACGCATGCGTCCCCCTCTCGCGTTAGCGCTATCATTAGATGCGAAACGCGATGGGGCAAGCGCTTCGGCGCTCTAACGGCGACCGCGCGCCGGAGCGCGCGCGGTCGCCGGCGGATTTGCCTTCAGCGTTACGCGGCGCTCAGCGGCTCCGCCCACTCCTTCGCCTTTTCGACGGCGTTCAGCTCGCGAATCAGCGCGTCGACGCTGCGCGTCAGTTCCGGAAGGAAAGTGATCTCGTGCCGCGCGCCGCGATAGCTCTCCGCGATGATGATGGCATCGATCAGAATCGGCACGACGAGGCTTTCCGGATCGTCGAGCTCGGCAAGGTCGCGCAATTTCGTCATCGCCTTCCGCCGCGCCGCAAGCGGATCCGAAAGCGCTTCGGTTCGTCCAATATGCCATCCCATGGCCGGCACTCCCGTCAAAGCAGGAAAGAATATGCCTTTGGCGCCGCGCTGTAAGTGGGCTCCGGCGCTTGGCCGGAGCGTTTCGGCGCTAACAGTCGGTAACAAAGTTAAGTTGTGACGCCGCTCCGGCTCGCTATCAGCCCGCGCGGGAGCCCGGCCTTATTGAAGCGTATCGCGATTGCCGCTGTCTTGTTCGCAGGCTTGAATTGCTCCGCGGCCGCAACCCTCGAACGATACCGTCTTCGTTTCGAACGAAGCCGGCTAGGTCACGCTTGTCGACGGTGCGACGGGGAGGATTTCGATCGCCTGCACGGGCTCGGGGATGTCGAAGCTCTTGGTGAGATCGATGGTGCGCACGATTCGGCTCGCGAAGACCTGGCGACTATTCGAAGCCCACCCCCCCGCCGCGATCGAATATCACCTGCCGACGGCTTCAAGCGGAGGCTGAGTGTGGCGGAGACGTAACTCAGCGAGACGCTTTGGACAGCCAACGAGCCCAGAGCATCGACCATGCGCTCGAATGCAGTCGTGAGGCCAGCCAGTTATCAAAGGCGAACGGACCTGGCCCGCCGAGAACCAGCGTTGAGAGGGCGGCGATATAGAGGAGGTCGGTCTCCATTCCCGGCGGCCCGAAGCGCGGGCCCGATGCTGTGACATCCAAGAGCTTGATCGAAGTAAAGCCGAACTGCACGTGGACCGTCGCCAGAGCAACGACCAGGACCGCAAGCATCGGACCAGCGATCAGCGGCACGAACGCCCCTGCCAGCATCATCAGGCCGCATACAATTTCGACCCAGATCGTAAGCCACGCCATGACGCCCGGAAACGGCACGCCAATCGCATGGACGATCGACACAAAATGCTCGGGGCCGCGTTCGAGCTTAGCCAAGCCATGCGCAAAGAAGCCATAGCCGACAATCAGGCGCAGCGGGAGCGGCGCTGTCCGCGCGAAGTCCTTCAACTCAGGCATCGAGCGCCTTCGACATCAGGATGTAGGCGTGGCCTTCCGGACAGTCGGTTACCCTGGCGACTTCGTCGTATCCGTGCCGGGCGTAAAAAGCGGGGGCCTGGAAACTGTGCGTCGTAAGAAGGACTCTTCGGCAGCCACGATCGGTAGCCTCATGCTCCGCAGCCGCCAGCAATGCGCTTCCAAGTCCCAATCGTCGCTGCTGCTCAGCGACCCAAAGTGATTTGATCTCGCAATAGCCACCCCAGGTGTAGCCGTGCAGTCCGGCGAATAGGCCGCCGCCGCGGGAGCGCAGCATGATCGACAGCAGCTTTGCGTCCTGAATGCCGCTGCGTTCCAGGTTGTGTGAATCCACCAGGCGATCGAGCTCGAGCTGGTCGTCGTCGGCGAGTTGATCCGAGACATGGATGTTGCCGAATGACTCAAAGCTTCCAGGCGCGACAGCTACCATCGCAGGAAGCGAGGGAGGATAAGGCGTGAGCCGAGGGCGGCGAACAGGATCGCACCGACGTGCCACGTACCAATGTGGGTGACGGCATCGATCGGGCAGATGAGACCGATGGCGATTGCACCAACTGCGCCGCCAGTGATGCCCACCATCCATGCCGCTCGGGTGGGCGACGTCGGAGCCCCGCGGCGCAACCAAATGGTCAGCACAACAATCGAAGCGAGGCTCCCCAGAGTTCCTGCGAAAAGGCAGAATGGACCTTCGGGCGGAAACATGATCGCCCGCTCCGACGCATTGCCGATCGCGGTCATGAGCGCCGCGATTGGAAGGACCGCGAGCGCCGCGACGGCCCATTGCCAGCCACCCCGAAGCGCTCCCACCGCGGGTCGTGCCATCGCGGTGACCGCCGCTGCAACGGCGCACAAGGCAGAGAGAAGGACGAGTTCGCTGATCAGCGGAACGGAATGGGGTTCGCCTGCGATGAAATCAGCACGCATTCCGTGGGCGGCCGCCACAAATACCACCATCGTAAGGGCGGCAACGCAGCCGAGCACAGCCCGTCCTGCCCACGGTGACGTTTTGCGCCGCGGCTGCAAGTCGGCCGTCAGCTGGTCGATCAGATCATTGGTGGACGGCATTTCACTCACTTTCAACAAGGGCTGCAAGCTTTCGCAGCCCGCGATGGACGTTGACCTTCACGAGATTTTCCGACTGGCCGCAGATCCGTGCCGCCTCGGCGACGCTGTGACCCTCGATGCGAGTCAGGACGATCGCATTTGCCTGCCGAGCTGGGAGGTGCGAGAGAAGCCGGCCGATGCTCAGGCGAGCAACTACGGGGCTATCATCCTCCTCGCTTGCAACGTCCTCCAGGTGAAGCTCGTCGGTGTCTCGCATGCGGCGCAAGGCATCGACCCAGCGATAGCGGGCGATCGCTGCGAGCCACGGCAAATAGGGCCGCGACGGATCATAGCTCTGCCTTTTGGAATGGACCGACATCAGGGTCTCTTGGACCAAGTCCTCGATCATCGGGGGAGGAACCCGCCGACGGTAATAGGCAAGCAGCCATGTGCGCGACTGGTCGAGGACGAACGCGTAGGACGGTCTGTCGCCTTCGAGCGCTCCTGCCATTGAGCGGCGCAGGATATCGTCGTCGATCTTCACGTGCGCGCCAGCAGCCGATGCCGCCGCGGCGAGAGGTAAGTAGTGAGCACGGCATCGAGCGAAAAGAAGCCCGCGCCGCGAGTGATCAGCACCAGCGCAAGCGCAACCCACAGCGAGTGCGTCGGCCACCACGCGTCGGGGAAGACGAAGACCTGGATGACGAGCGTCATGACTAGCAGACCTGCAGCTGAAAAGCGGGTCGCGACGCCGAGCACGAGCAACATCGGGAAGATGTGCTCCGCTGCGTTCGACAGGTTGGCCGCGAATTGAGGCGGCAGCGGGACGCCCGAGAAATCGGTAGCGAACAGGCCATAGGTCTCCTGCGTTACGCTAAACCAGGTCCCGGCGACGACCTTCGTTTCTCCGGATCGCCAGAAGATTCCGGCAAATACCACGCGCACAAACAGCAGCACGAGGGACTCGACCCAGAAGCTTTGCAGCCACGCAATCGCGCGGCGGTAGAGCGATTCAATCTTCATGATCGTTTTCCAGGATAATTGCTCCTGCATCAATGAGCGCGATTAGCGGCGGCAGCTTGGTTCCGAGCAGATGTTCGATCAGGCAGGATTTCGAAATCTGCGAAAGGATCGAGGCCGATTCAGAGTCGACTCGTCGCACGAACACTTCCGCTTCGGGACGGCTCAGCAAAACGAAGCCGCCGCTGGCCGCAATTGGTGGCGCCCACACGAACTGATCGGCGCTTTCGAGCTCAAACCAGCGAGACGCGGGATGCAGTCGAAGGCGGGTGGCGAGAAGCACTTCAGGCTCGAGCGCGGCCAGTTCAGTCAGCGTCAACGCGTCGGCTTCTGCAGCTTGAAAGGCTTCGAGCCAGAGCCACTCGGAGCGGGCTAGGTCACGATGCGCAGGATCGTCCAGGAGCCCCTCTAATCCTTTGCCCAATCTATCGAGTGAACGGGACAGCACGCGCGGTTGGTCTAAAAAGCGCTCCGCCCGCTCGTGGAATGCTTCTAGTCCCATCGACTGGACGAGACGCGGGTAGCTTTCCTCGAGCGCAATATGGCGGGCATGCGAGATGTTGTTCGCGTGAACTTTCAGTCCGCGCACAACCGCTGGGACGCTGCCGTCGAACAGATCCGGCGGGCAATGTCCCGGGCCAAGGCGAAGCGCCTGGTGGAAGGGGGTCTGCGAGTCAGGCTGCACTTGCGAGCTCCGGGATCAGCATTCGATCAGCTCGCGCCGCTTCGGCAACAACCTCGTCATAATCGGGAAGATTGTTGTCACGCTCGATCAGGATTGGCAGTGGCCCGGTGCGGACGAGAAGCCGTTCCAGTAGCTGCCAGCATCGTTCCGAGACGGGCGACCCGTGATCGTCGATGGCCGTACGCGCTCCGTCGTCCGGGTCGACCTGAACCGTGTGTCCGGCGATGTGGATTTCACCGATCGGCGCTGCGGTGATCTCGTCAATATAGGCAGCAGGATCGAAACCGAGATTTGTGGCGCCGACGAGAATGTTATTGACGTCGACGAGCAGGCCACAGCCGCTCCGCTTGCTGAGCTCCAGAAGGAATTCAGGCTCGCTGTAACTGTCACCGCGAAAAGCGAGCATGCGCGACGGGTTCTCGATCAGGATCGCCCGGCCGAGGCGCTCCTGCACTTCGTCCACTGAGCGAACGAAATGCCGCAGGGAATCCCCTGTCATGGGCATGGGCAGCAGGTCAGGCATTTTGTCGCCGTCGAGGCAGGACCAGCTCAAATGATCCGAAACCATCGCTGGATCGAAGCGTGCGCTCAGCGCGGCCAACGCCTCAAGTTCTCGGCGGTCCGGTCCCGCCGGGCTGCCGAGTGAGAGCCCAACCGAATGGAAACTGACAGGCACGGCGTCGCGCACAGCTCCGAGCCAACGCAGCGTCGGCCCGCCGGCGCAGAAATAGTTTTGCGGGTGCACCTCCACCCATCCTGGGGATTCTCCCCGGCGCGCGGCTTCAAGGAAATGCGCATAATGCGCGGCCTTGAGGCCGATTCCGGCGCGGGGGGCGAGGGCGAGAGGGGACGCCGGTGCCGGGGAGAAACTCATTGCGTTACGCCTTGTGCGGATGGGGCGCAGCATTGCCTGCGTGCGGCTGAAGAGTGCCGCCGAGCGAAAGACATGTGCCGGGCGTCACTTCCTTGAAGGCGTTGCCGGCGTAATTGACGCTTGACGTGGCGGCGCAGGTTGTGCCGGGGCCGGCCTTGCAGTCATTCTTGCCCGCGAGCGCGATGCCGTAACATTTCTCGATTCCAGCGCTCGCCGGCATCTTGTTCGGACCAGCCGACGCTGGAGCGGCAGCTGCGGCCAGCGCGATGAGCGCCGAAGCGGACGCGATTGAAAGTGCAGTCTTCATGATAGTCTCCGTTCCTTTCGGACGGGACGGTCAGCCGACCCGTCGGGTGGGAGTTCGGACGACTCAGTCGAAAGGTTACGAAGCCGACAAAAAAATGACTTCCCGAAATGTCTTTCGGGGAACGTTAGCTTGCGAGCTCCAGCACGCCTTCCATTCCGCTGCTGGTGATGTGTGATCTTGCGTGCGCCGGTTCTGCAGGCGCCTGACTGCGGTTCACCCAAACCGTGGGATAGCCGAACCACGTCGCCCCAGCTGCGTCCCAGCCTGCTGACGCGGCAAAACCAATCGAGCGTGCTGCCAGTCTGAGCCTTGAAATGGCGACCGCATAAGCTTCGCGCGCTGGCTTGAACCTCCTCACCTCATCAGTGCTCAGGACGTGTTCGAAGTAATGTTGGATTTGACTAGAGCGGAGATTGGATTCGAGCGAAGATCTAGGCAGGTTCGAAAGGACCACCAGACGAATTCCGCGCGCTCGCAAGGCGTCCAGGGCATCATCGACGTCCGGCCATAATTCTAGTGCCGAATAGCCGTCGACCAAATAGTCGAGCTGAGGGCCGCTGAGATTCAGACCGGCGGCTGCGGCGGTGAAGTCGAATGCGTCGCGTGCCAGTTCTTGGAAACCGAGGTACCGACCGGCGCTCGTGTAGAGCCACGTGTACGAGAAGAGTTTGGCGGTAGCCGACGAGACAAACGCATCCGCTTTCTCCCCAACCATTTCGGCAGCCCGCCTGATAATCTCACCGCCACTGAAGAGAACGAATGCATCGAATGCGATCGCTTCGACGCGAGCAGACGGGCTTCCGATTGAGGGGGGTGCGGCAGCGAGCGTCAGGGCCGCCAACATCTCGCGTCTAGATGCGAACAGCGACTGTAGGCTCTCCATTTCAGCTCATTCGTCAGTTCCACGGCTTTGGTTACATTTGAACGTCTGTGACGCTTGAAAAGCTAGCCGCGAAGCGGCCAGCAGAAGCTGAAAAATTTCCAAAGGACAATTATCGATTGCCCCACATATCAGAGGAAAAACGGGGCCCCGCATCCGTCTGAGGATAGCCGACCACCGAATGTCTGTTATGGGTGGAAAGCTGCCATTAGCTCGTCAAAAGCACTCTTCTCCCCGCGCGGACGTTCAGGCATCGAACACCAGCCTGGCCTCTTCGAGGTGGCGACGCTGGCGCTCGTATCCGTCCACGATGTGGCTGAGACGCGCGCTGAGCTCTGTGTTGGCCTGAAGGTTCTCCTGCTGTCGCCAGAACGCCAGCCGCTGTTCGGTCAGATTAATCTCGTCTTCAATTTGGCGGAGCAATTCCGGGTCTGTGTGCATCGGTTGTCTCCGTGTTCTGCTTTAAGCATAAAAATGAGGCGGCGCAGCCGAGCAGACATGCGAACGACCTCCAATCGCGTCTATTTGGCTGCTCATTAGTCCTAACAATGGGTGGAAAGCTGCCATGGGCCGGTCTGTCGCTACTCAGGCCTCAATCTTCATCACATCTCCGAACTGCACACTTTCGAGAACAGCGCCGTACGCGTCCTCGATGTCGATGCGGTGATGGAGAACAATGCGGCCAGCCTGTTTCGCCATTTCGCAGAGGAAAATTCGGGCTTCGCACGAGCTTCGAACGATCGCTACCTCAAGATCAGGCAAATCAACGCCCTCGTGATCGGGGACGTTCATGTCATCGTGCAGATGGAAATAGAATATTGGCATGGACACCAAAGCGTGTGCCGGTGCGCTTAGTTGCTCTTTGCAATGTGGATCAGTGCGAATGTCTGCAATGGATGAGAGCTGACATTCAGGCTATTCGCTCGAGAGATCGGTGTTGAAACCCACGTCTTCCTAGAGCCAGTCCGAAAGGCTTCCTGCCATCTGCTGCTTGAGGTGTCGCCGGGCGTGGAACATGCGAGTCTTCACGGTATCGACTGGACAGTCGACAATCTCGGCGATCTCGCGATAGCCGAGCCCGTGAAAGTAGGTGAGGTCGACGACCGCGCGGTGGTTTGCCGATAGCCGGTCCATCGCACTCATGAGCGCGCCGCGCAGGCGATCGTGGTGAAGCTCGTCGTCGGGAAGCGGATTCTCGCAAACGCGCGTGTCGACCTCCGGATCTTCGACGGGATCGGGCCAGCGGGTCCTTGCCTTGTGAGCCTTGCGGTAGGCAATGGCGAATACCCAAGTCGAAGGCTTGCTCGATCCCCTGAAGTTTCCTGCCGTCTGCCACACAACCATCATCGTATCGTCTAACACTTCTTCAACCAGGTGGGGACGCTTGAGCAGCGTGATGAGAAACCTGGTCAGGCGTGGCTGATAGAGCCGATACAACCTCTCGAACGCCTGCAGGTCTCCTCGCGAGACTCGGGAGAGCAGCTCCAGTTCGTCCGGCGCGGCTGATCGACTTGCCTCGGCCTTGGTCCGCCGTACGATTCCCGAACAACTTACTTGGGGTTCTGCCACAGAAATGCGTGCCTCCAGGGCCCGCACGTATGCAGGCTCAGTTTTCGCCGGAGCTGCGACGCATATCGTCGCGCCGTGAGACGAAGTGCCAGATTGCTACGCGGGGCTTCGTCCCGGACATATGACCGATCCACCGGAGAAATTGATCAAGGCGCCTGCTTCGAGTGAATTTATCGATCAATGTAATCGGATTCCCGTGCGGTTCTGTAGTGATGGGCGGACAGTTGCCATCGCCGGGTGATGACTGACTTACGTTGGTGTTGCGTCCGGGAAGAGGGCGTAACGAGCGCGCATCGCCGCCCCAACAATCAGCCTGACGGCGACCGAGACCAAATGGGAAGCTCGCGCTGTGTAGGAGCGTCACCATGCTTTCTGATGCTTTCTATTATGCCCGGCGTGCCAATGACGAGCGGCGGCTTGCAAGGGCTTCAACCGCCGCTAGGGCGCGCTGGGCTCACCTCGAAATGGCGGCAAGATATACCGCGTTTGCGAGGGCGGACCCAGACGAGGCCGAAGTTCAGGACGCCGTTGCCCAGCGTCTTTGGGCAGCAGTACTTAGGCGGCGATTGGAATCTTCAAATTGCTGAAGCATTTCCCCGACGGCTTGCTTGAACTCCGAGCAATGCAGTCGGGCACGCCAGCGCTAGACAAGGCGTTGGGTTTTGGTCAGGCGTGCCGCAGCCGGGTCATACTTGTTTCGCCGCTTTCAACGCCGCGCGCTCAGTTGCCTTCTCGACAATAAGCTTGGCGCGCTCATGTTCGTTGCGCTCACTACGCGCTGCCATCGCAGTCCAACTCGCTTCCGACAGAAGCCAGCGATCACGAACATTGTCGAGCGTCGCCGCGACTGCGCTGGCGCGAGCCTCCGCGGCGCGTTCCAGATAGAACTCACGTTGGGCCGCCATGATTGATCCTCCAATCGCAAAAGGGGCGGATACACATGGCATCCGCCCCTTCGTTTTCCGCACAGTAGCGGAGACCGCTGCTTAGACAGCCTGCAAGTTTACCGCGCTGGACTTTCCGCGCTGGTCGTTCTCAAGCTCGTATGAGAGGCGTTGCTCCTTCTCGAGCGTCCGCATCCCGGCGGCTTCGACAGCAGTCATGTGGACGAAGGCATCGTTGCCCCCGGCTTCGTTTGTGATGAACCCGTAGCCCTTGGCATTGTCGAAAAATTTCACTTTGCCGATTGGCATATGTAATTCCTTCTTTGATGGAGACCGAAATTCGATCTCTCTGATGCTAAAGTGAAGCGTGAGAGGGAAGAAGGAGCCGCAAAGCGCCGAAAACCATCAATTGGCGACTATATAGCAAACCTAATATAGGCACTCCGACGCGGAATATTAGACCTATCAACGTCAATGGAGACGGGGCCGTTCCGGCCAACAACCTGAGTTACAACATCCGTAATGGGTCAACCGCCCAAACGCTATCCTTGCCCGAGCCGAGCGTTGAGATCAGCGAGCCGCCTTTTCAGAGCGGCGATATTGTCCGGGTTCGTAGCCTGAAGCTGGCGCAGGTCCTCTTCGTCGATGTGCGTGATCTTGCCGGACTCGATGGCCTTGAGGAGGCGCACCAGCCGATCTCGCTCCTCATGCCAATTCTCCGCGCTCATGACAGCCTCCGTCTTCGCCCCCGAAACATATAGGATGCCGGCGCTCCAATCCGCCGACCACCAGGTGATTCATTGTCTGATGACGTCTGAACCGCTCAGTCGTGGGGCGGGTAAGGGGCTGCTCAACCGTCGTACTCGTCCTCCGTGGGCAGCTCGTCAAAGTCCGGCTCGTATTCTTTCTCGCGGTACGCCGTTTCGGAGATGTAGCTAGCTAGGCTGCCAACCAGGACATAGGCCATAGGTCCGCGATTGCCGGTCGGCTCGGTTCGGTATTGTCCTTGCGGTCTCTTCGTCGCCATGTTGTCTCCAAATTGCTCCCGAATGCCGCCAGATGCCTGCTATGACGCTGCAAGTGATCCCGGTGAACAGGCGAAAGCGGACATTCACCCTTTTCGGCCGGCCAACTCGCTTTCCAGATCAACGATCAAGATCTGGATTGGCTCAGTTGACCCCTGAGCAAGCGCCTGTCGGGCATGAACAAGCAGCTCCGACCAATGGTCAAGTGTGTCCGAGTGAACGGGATGTCCCCTGAAGCGACGAGCGCTTTGGACAGCAGACGTCAGATTACTCGCAATGGTCCCATGCAAATCCATCTCTCGGCGTCTACCTCAAAACCGAGCCAGAGTGCACAAGAGAATGTCCTCTCCAAAGTGGTCGTTGAGCTACTCTCGGCCAACGATGGGTGGAGCGGACTCTAGCCTCGCTCGTCGTCAGGCGTGACGTTGGGTTGAACGGACCAATCTGCCGGCTCGTCATCCACATCCGTTGCAGCATCGGATGCTGTCTTATGGATCTTGCCTGGTTTGTGGTGAGCGGGCGCATAGACGGCGTAAACCTTCATCGGTTCTTCGCCAATGTTGGTGACGTTGTGCCAGGACCCGGCTGGCACCAGGATGCACCAACCGTCGGAAACCTCCTTCTCAAACGTGAGCTGATCCTTAGCAGGGCCAATCTGAACCCGGCCCCGACCGGCATCCAGACGAAGGAACTGATCGGTTTCAGGATGCATCTCCAGTCCAATGTCGGAGCCGACCGGGATCGACATCAGCGTCACCTGCAAATAACGCCCGCTCCACGCCACGGAGCGATAGTCGGTGTTTTCGCGAGTGCAATTTTCAAGATTGAACGACTGGGGTTGCGGGCCGATGTCCTCGATTGTCATGCGCGTGCGCCTTCTCAATTAAAACAATTCCCCCCGGCACGGTGCTAATGGCAGGAATGGGTCGTAAGCTGCGATTGACTCTAACGGTCGAAATTCCTGCACGCGATTACTAAGGTTCCGACTCCGCCTCATTCCGCTGTTCTCGGGCCCATGGCATTTAGCCGCCCCAGCGTCCATGCGACATGCTCCTTATCAACTGCATTTGGCTGCATTCCTAAGGTCGGGATAGGTGGAAAGCGGACATTTCATACGTCAGGGACGCTCCTGATTACGAGCCCCTCTGAAATGGTCTTGAATGATGGCCATGGCGGCAGCCGAAACAAAAGTTCTTGTGCTCGGGGGCGGACCGGCCGGCGTTTTTGCGGCCTTGCGCGCGGCTGATCTCGGCGCCCCTACCACGCTTGTAACGAGCGGCGATTTTGGGGGAATGGCCGCCAACGACGGCCCCGTACCGGTCAGGACCCTTGCCCATGCGGCGCGGCTCATGCGCGATGCTGCGCAGCTGCCGATCTATGGCATCCGAACCGGAGAGCCGACGCTCGACTATCCGACGCTGCTCGGCCGCGTTTCCGAGGTCGTCCATGAAGTCCGAGCACGTTCGACGCTCAGGAGCGAGATCGAGCGGGCCGGTGCCGTTGTCCAGGAAAATGTCGGGCTGTGCCGCTTCATTGACGAACGAACCGTCGTGACTCCGTCCGGACAGAGGTTTTCGGGGGACAAGATTATTGTCTGTACCGGCGGGCAGGCACGCCGATTGAACATCCCTGGTTTCGAGCATGTCGCGACTCACAGCGATGCGTGGGGTCTAAAGGCTGTTCCTGAATCGATGATCGTGATCGGGGGCGGCGCGACCGGCCTCCAGGTTGCATCCATCTTCGCTGCCTTCGGAACGCGCGTGACATTGTTCGAAGCGGGCTCTCGTTTGCTGTGTGGAGAGGATGAAGATCTTGCCGCCGCGGTCGCGGGAGGGTTCCGCGACAGAGGCATCGACATTCGCGAGGCATTCGGTTCGATCGAACGGTTCGAGCGCGGAGATACCGGTATCCGAATGCATTTCTCCAACTCGGGCAAAGAACAAGTCGCTGAAGCCGAATTGGCGGTTTGCGCGGCCGGGTGGTGCGTCGATGCGGAGGAACTCGGCCTTTCGGTGGCCGGTATCGAGACCGACGAGCGTGGCTACATCTGTGTCGACGAGCATGGTCGGACGTCGGCGCCGAACATATATGCTGCGGGCGACGTGACGGGGCTCGCGATGCTGGCTCCTCAGGCCATCCATCAGGGCTATCTTGCGGCGTCCGCTGCGCTTGGTTTTCCGGAGCTGGCGACGGCCCGGCACGCAATTCCGGTCGGCAGCTACACCGACCCTGAATATGCGCGCGTCGGAATGAATGAAGCGCAGGCTCGTCGGAACTCCCATGTAATGATTGTGGCGGTGGCTTTCGCGAACGCGACCCGCCCGATCATCGACGGCCGGACGTTCGGCTTCTGCAAGCTCATTGCCGATCGGAACTCACGACAGATTCTCGGATGCAGCGTCGTCGGTGACCGCGCCGTCGACATCGTGCAGGTCGCGGCCGTCGCGATGGCTGCCCAGATGCGAGTAGATCAGCTCGCCTACTTCCCGCTCTCGTTCCCCGTCTACGCGGGCGTGCTTGCACAGGCCGCTGCGAGACTCACCTACCGTCTCAATCGTCCGGAATAGGCTCCGGCGCGCCGTCTTGGCGGTTCCGGGCTTCTCGGGGACACGGAGTTCAACATCGCCCTCTGGAAGCCATCCGAAAATGAGCGGAAAGGCGACATCGTCCTTGTCGACTCCGCGCATTGCACGACCCTGGCTTGCGGAACGGAGAGCTTGGGGCGTTTCTGGCGGATCTTGCTCGGATGGTGGGAAGCAAGGCCGACAGACTCCTCGAAACCGCGCAGACGTAGACGCCTTCGCTGATGTCCGCGTTGGGTCGAAAGCCGGCCGCCCGGTAATGGCAGGAATGGGTCGAAACCTTGCCAACAGCCACGGGTCGCTTTCGAGGCCCAGCGAGCATTTCATCGGGGAGCGTTATTGGCAACGACGCCAAGCGTCCTCAGAAAATACAATGATTTCAACATGAACTGGCGGAGACGGAGGGATTCGAACCCTCGGTACGGGAATTCCCCGTACGGCGGTTTAGCAAACCGCTGGTTTCAGCCACTCACCCACGTCTCCGGAAGCGGCGCCCATGCAGGAAGAGCGGGCTATATAAAAGCAATTTCGAAGCTTCAACCTGAACGGCGTCCCTATTTCGGGACGACGTCGAGGCGCATTCCCATGCTCATCGCCTCACCCGGTTCTAGCACGCGCATCCCGAGCGCGGCCCATTCCTCCTCCGGCGCATTGAGCGCCGCGTTGGCGTGGGTCACGGGTTCCGCAACGAAGATTCCGCCCTCAGACGGTGAATAGAGCTGGAAGAACCTGGCGTCGGGAGATGATAGCCGGAGCTCGAACGGCCAGCCTGGATCGCTCATCCGCGCTTCCCCGGCCCAGCCTCCGAAACCATTGTCGAGATCCTGGCCGCACACCAGCCGGTCCTTGAGGTCGTAGCGTCCTTCAGCCGGCACTTTCTCGACCGGCAACACCATGCGGTCGATCGTCCAGGCGCAATCGACCCGCGTATCGATCCGGGTTTGCGGTCCACAGTCGAAATATGGGTGCTGGCCGAGACCACCGGGCATCGGTTCGGGGCTCACGTTGCGGCAAGAGAGCTGGACCGAATAGCCGCGCTCATCGAGTGCGAACTCCTGCCGCGCATCATAGGACCACGGCCATTCTCCGGCCCGGTGACCATAAGTGAGCACGCAGCTCGTCTCATCGGCTTGCTCAACGGTCCACGGATTGAGCCACCCCTGCCCGTGGAGGGGGCTCGGATCGCCCGGCATGTTCGGGGCGATCACCACCTCGCGCCCGCGGAACGCGAATCGGCCCCCGCGAATGCGGTTGACGTAGGGCACGAGCGGGAAGCTGCAGGCGTCGAGCACCTTTTCGAGCGGACTGTGGCATTTGCGCAATATCGGCAGCGGGCCGCCGTCGCCGATCCACTCGAAATCTGAAATAGCTCCACCTATTGACGGGCTTAGCTCCAGCCGCAGGCGCGCCGACCGCATTGTAACAGGCCCAATTCCTGAAGGTTTCATTTCAAAACTGTTCACGGGCTCGCAACTTCGCTGGGGATAAAGATCGATTATGCGTTGCGCGCAGAATCGCGCCAAATGTATTTAACGCCCCGGGGCCGGGGAGGGTTACCGATGAAACGACGCGTGAAAGATTTCGTCGACATTGCGGACCATGTGTCCCTCGACGATCTCATCGACAAGCTGACTGAGGTTCGCGAAAGCCTCCCCGATGGATCGGAGGCCGAGCTGAGGCTTCGCGGGGACGAGGTCTTCGGGCACCGAATCACCATTTCCTTCTTTCGCGACCAGACCGACGAGGAAGCCGAGGTCGAGAAGCGCTATGCGGAAGCGGCGCGCGAGGCCAAGGAGAAGGAGCTCGCGCGGCTGCAGTCTGAGCTCGGCGTGGTCTGCTATGCGGCGCCGGGCAAGCGCGGGACGCTCAGGATCGTCGCCTAGGCGATCGATCCTGGCCTGAACTTCAGCGCCAGGCCGTTCATGCAATAGCGCAGCCCGGTCGGTTTAGGGCCGTCGTCGAAGACGTGCCCAAGATGGCCGCCGCAGCGCATGCACAGCACTTCGGTGCGCTCCATCATCAGACTGTGGTCGGAACGCGTGATTACCGCGTGGGCCAGCGGCTTCCAGAAGCTCGGCCAGCCGGTGCCGCTTTCGAACTTCGTCGTCGAGCTGAACAAGGGAAGGGCGCAGCCGGCGCAGACGAATGTACCCTTGCGATGCTCGTTCAGCAGCGGGCTCGAGAACGGCCGCTCGGTCGCGGCCTCGCGCAGCACGGCGTAACGCTCGTTACCGAGGAGGTCTCGCCACTGTTCCGGCGAATGCGCAACGGCGAAGCGAATGTTCGGCGCGGAATGCCCGCTACGGCCCAAGAGCAAAAGTCCAACTGCTCCGGCGCCGGCAAGTCCAAGGAAGGCGCGACGATCGTTCATGTTTGGTTAGAGCTCCGTAACCAATTGCGCGAGTCGACTAAACGACTCAAGCTGAACCAGGCACTACTTCCCCATGCTCCTGATCCTCCTCGCCTACTTTGGCGGCATCTTGACCATCCTCAGCCCGTGCATCTTGCCCGTGCTTCCATTCGTCTTCGCGCGAGCCGACCGCCCGTTCGTCCGAAGCACCTTGCCAATGCTTGCCGGAATGGCCGCAACGTTCGCGATTGTAGCGACCTTGGCCGCGGTCGGTGGCGGGTGGGCCGTGCGGGCCAACGCGATTGGCCGCTGGGCGGCACTGGCTCTGCTCGCATTGTTCGGAATCGCGCTTGTATTTCCGAGTGTGTCCGACCGGCTGACCCGCCCGCTCGTGGCGATGGGATCGCGGCTGACCGAGAAACAGGGTCAGCAAGGCAGTGTCTGGTCTTCGGTCGTGCTGGGGGTCGCAACCGGCCTGCTGTGGGCGCCCTGCGCGGGCCCGATCCTAGGCATCATCTTCACCGCCGCCGCGCTCCAGGGCGCGAGCTTCAACACGACGCTCCTGCTGCTCGCCTATGCGCTTGGCGCGGCGACCTCGCTCGCGCTTGCGCTGCTCATCGGCGGCAAGCTGTTCGCGCGGATGAAGAAGTCGCTCGGCGCGAGCGAGCGCATCCGGCAGGTCCTCGGCGTGCTCGTGCTCGTCGGGGTTGCAGCGATCGCGCTTGGACTCGACACGCGCGTGCTGTCGAAGATTTCGAGCGCGCAGACGGCGGGGATCGAATCCGGTCTCGCCCGACGGCTAGGCGCAAGCCAGTCGATGGACGAGACATCCGCGCGCACCAACGCATCGGGCGAGCTGGTGCTTCCGATCATTGGCGACCTGCCGTCGCTTCAGGGACTCGGTCCCTGGTTCGGCAGCTCTCCGCTCACCAACCAGCAGCTCAAGGGCAAGGTCGTGCTGATCGACTTCTGGACCTACAGCTGCATCAACTGCCTGCGCACTCTGCCTTATTTGAAAGCGTGGGACGCGAAGTATCGTAAGGACGGCCTGGTCATCATCGGAGTCCATGCGCCCGAGTTCGCCTTCGAGCGCGATCCCGCCAATGTCGCCAAGGCGATCCAGGATCTCGGCGTCCGCTACCCCGTCGCGCTCGACAATCAGTACCGGCTGTGGAGCGCGCTCCATAACCAATATTGGCCCGCGCATTACTTCGTCGATGCCCAGGGACGGATCCGCTACTTCCATCACGGCGAGGGCGACTATGCGATGTCCGAGCGCGTGATTCGCCAACTGCTTGCGGACGCCGGTCACGCGCCGGCGGGTCAAATGGCGCAGACAGATGCGAGCGGCGCCGAAGCCGCCGCGGCGTTCAGCGAGATCGGTTCGCCGGAGACCTACATCGGCTATTCCCGTGCTGACCGCTTCGCGTCACCCGGCGGGCTGCTGCACGACCAGCCCAAAAGCTATGCGGGCGCACCGCTCGCGCTCAACCAGTGGTCGCTCGAGGGGCAGTGGGCCGACAACCGGCAGAGCGCTCGCTCTCTCGGAGCGGGCGCGGCGATCTCTTTCCGCTTCCACGCGCGCGATCTTCATCTCGTGCTCGGCTCCGCAAGCGGCAAGCCGGTGCGCTTCAGGGTAACCGTCGACGGCCAGGCGCCGGGTGCCGATGCCGGGGTCGACGTGAAGGCCGACGGCGCGGGCGTCGTGACCGGTCAGCGGCTTTACCAGCTGGTTCGGCAGAAGAGGCAAATACGGGACCGCACCTTCACCATCACTTTCCTCGATCCCGGGGTGGAAGCCTTTTCCTTCACCTTCGGCTGAGCTTTCAGATGATGATCCGGATGTTCGCGCCGCCTTCGGGAGCGGTGAGCGCGGCAATCGAGCCGCCGTGCGCGAGCGCGACCTGTTTGGAGAAGCTGAGGCCCACGCCGCTCCCGCCCTTGTGGGTGGTGTAGAAGGGCAGGAAAATGTCTTCGCGGCGGTCTTCCGGGATTCCCGGCCCATTGTCCCGGACCTCGATCCTGTAATGGCCCGTCGCTTCACGCGACAGCGCCAATGCGACGATCGGCTTCTCCACCTCGGCAAGGGCCCTGATCGAGTTGCGCAGGAGGTTGAGAACGGCCTGCGATAGAAGCTCGGAATCGCCGTCGACGCTGAGGCTTTTCGGACTTACCTCGACCCGCGCGTCAATCTCGCGGTCGGCTGCGCTTGCAAGCGCCAGGCGCATGATCTCGTCGGCCCAGGGCTTGGCCTTGAACAGCCTGCGATGGACCTCCGGCGCCTGGGCAAATTCGCGATAGCTTTCGACGAAGCGAAGAATTCCTTCCGCGCGCCGCGCAACGGTCTCCGTGGCGGTTTTCGCGTCGGCGAGGGCATCATTGCCTTTCGCCTCCGCGGCGACGAGATCCGCGCCCGTCCGCGCCAGCGAAGTCACCGGGGTAAGTGAATTCATGATCTCGTGCGTGAGGACCCGCACGAGGTCGGCCTGCGCCGCGACTTCCAATGCACCGAGCTCGCTTTGGACGGGCAGGATCGACATGACCGTGACGGGCTTGTCGAGCCGGGCGACCTGCGCGGAGGCGAAGATTGCTTTTTGCGGAACCCCGTCGAGGACGAGGCGCGTGATCTTGCGCGTTCCAGCGGGGAGCCTGGCTGCCGCGGCGAGCTCCGGCCCCAGCGCCTCGAGATCCTCCACGCGGTTAAGCGGCTGCCGGGCGAAGAGCTGGCGTGCCGACTTGTTCAGCACGTGAACCCGACCCTCTTCGTCGGATGAGAGCAGCGCGCTCGGTGCGTCGTCGATAATCGCGGAAAGGTAACGGCCCTCCGCAGATTCCCGTGCGTGACGCGCCTGAAGCATCTTCACGGCTGCATCCAGCGTCTGTCCAAGAACGTCGAAGCCGCCACCGCTCGGGTCGGAAAATCGCTGTGAATAATCCTCGAACCGGACTGATTCGATGAACCTGGAAACCAGGAAGTTGGTTCGCCGGATGAATTCCCACAGGCTCGCAAGCGCCACTCCGGCAAGGATGACCGCGACGATCAGTCCGGCACGAACGCCGGGGGCTTCCAGCGCCTTGATGACGAGCAGGATGGCGGCGACAAAGAGGATCGTTCGCCACGCCAGTCCGAACTCGAACTTGCGCTTAAAGTCCATGCTTCTCCATGCGCCGGTAGAGCGCTCCGCGGCTGAGCCCAAGCTCGGATGCGGCTAATGAAATGTTGAAATGATGCATGCGCAGCGCCCGCTCGATCATTTGCTTTTCGAGCTGGTCGAGGTTCAGCGTGTCGCCAGGCTCGCCTGCCACCGCTTCGCCTTGACCGCGCGTCGGTAACGAAAAGTCGTCGGTCCGGTAATTCGCGCCATCTGCCATGATGACGGCACGTTCGGCGGCATGTCGAAGCGCCCTGACATTTCCCGGCCAGTCATGAGTCATCAGCGCCTGGAGGAGCGACGGCGGAAGGGCGCGTTCAGGCCGGTCGTACTTGCGCTCGTAAAGACGAAGATAATGGTCGAGCAGCACCCCGATGTCCTCCCGCCGCTGCCGCAGCGGGGGAAGCTCGATCTCGATCGTGTTGAGACGAAACAGCAGATCCTGACGGAACCGCTTCTCGTCGGCCAACTGGTCCGGCGAGGCGTTGGTCGCGGCGATCACGCGCACGTCGATGGCAATTGGCTTGTTGGCGCCGACCGGCACCACCTCGCGCTGCTCGAGCGCGGTGAGGAGCTTGGGCTGCAGATGAAGCGGCAGATTGCCGATCTCGTCGAGAAACAGCGTGCTTCTATCCGCGGCCTTGAGCCGGCCGATCCGCTCGCCGGCGGCGCCCGTAAATGCGCCCTTGGCGTGGCCGAACAGTTCCGATTCGAACAAGCTTTCGCTGGTCGCCCCAAGGTCGATCGAGACCATCGGCTTTTCAGAGCGGCGTGACAGTCGGTGGATTTCTCGGGCGACGATCTCCTTGCCTGTTCCGTTCTCGCCGAGGATCAGGACATTCGCGTCGGTCGGCGCCGCACGCTCGATCAGCACACGCACCCGCTCCATTGCCGGCGATTTGCCGAGCAGCGGCGTTTCCGGCGTATGCGCGAGCTCCGATGCACGGCCGCGCTCGATCCGCGCATCGAGCCGGCTCCGCCGAAGCGCGGCCGCGCTCCGAACCGTGGCTTCCAGGCGCTCGTTGCTCCACGGTTTGGCGACGAAATCGCTTGCGCCCGCCTTGATCGCCTCGACCGCGATCGAGACGCCACCATGGGCGGTAATGATGACCACCGCGGAGTCGGGATCGATCTCCATCATCCTGCCGAGGAAATCGATTCCTTCGCGTCCGTCCGTCCGGGCCCGTTCGAAGTTGAGGTCGAGCAGCACGACGTCGGGGCTCTCGCGCTTCAACAGGGGCAAAAGCTCGGCCGGCGAGCTCAGAGTCTCGACGCGCTCGAACATGTCGCGGAGCGCAAGCCGCGCGGCGAGCGTGATGTCGGGGTCGTCATCCACGACGACAGCTAGATTGAAGGTTTCAGCCACGCTACGTCTGTAGCGCCGCTGTCCGGAAATGAACAGCAGGTCGTCGGAATTTCGTCCGCGCCGATTGGCACGAGCCTTGCAGCGATAGGGCCCATGAGCGGTGTTTACACAATGTCTATCGAAGAGAGCGGCGGGGCGACCCCCTTCTGCGCGTCGTCCATTTCCGGACAAAAGCTGTTCGGAGGCGGACAATGAGCTTGGTCGAGTTGCGTAAGTCCCATCAGTCGGATGCGGTCAGCGGCGGCGCCATGGACCGGGTCATCGTTCGCAAGACGCTCGACCGCCGAATCATCATTGCGGGAGCGGTCGCGGCAGTTCTCCTGCTGGTTCTGGTCTTCTGGCTGTTCGCTCCGCGCTCCGATTCAATGACGGTCGCGCAGGATCGGCTGACGATTTCCGAGGCGCAGGCCGGAACGTTTGACGACTTCCTACCCGTTCGCGCGCGCGTGACCCCGCTCCTCACCGTTTTTCTCGACGCGGTCGAGGGCGGACAGGTCCAGAAGAAGCTCGTCGAGGACGGCACTCAGGTTGTGCAGGGCCAGATGCTGGCGGTGCTTTCGAACGCGGAGCTGCAGCTCTCGACGCTCGAGAAGCAGGCAGAGGTCGAGCAGCAGCTCAACAACATGCGCAGCCAGGAGCTGGCGCTGGTCAACACCCACAACTCGAACCTCCGCGACCTCAATCAAGCCGAAACCGACCTCGCCAAAGCGAAGCGGCAGTATGACCTCCAGAAGGCGCTCGCCGAGAAGGGCTTCGTTGCGATGAAGACCTTCAACGACACGAAAGACGACCTCACCTACCAGACCGACCGGCTGAAAATCCTGAAGCAGAGCATTTCCCAGAACGAGGCGCTGCAAAGGAGCCAATTGCAGCAACTTCGGGTCGCGGCGTCCTCGCTCAACAGCAGCATGGGCGTGGCGCAGAACAGCCTTGGCCAATTGAACATCCGCGCGCCGGTCACCGGTCAGCTGAGCGGGTTCGACATCCAGCTTGGCCAGTCGCTCCAGCAGGGCGAACGCGTCGGCCAGATCGACAGCGCCGGCGGCGACAAGCTGCAGGCCGACGTCGATGAATATTATCTCGGCCGGGTAACCGTGGGACAGACGGCGAGCGCCGACATCGACGGCAAGACTTATCGGCTCAAGGTCTCGAAGGTCTATCCGCAGGTCCGCAACGGCCAGTTCCAGATCGATCTCCTCTTCATCGGTCCCGAGCCGCAGTCGATGCAACGCGGCCAGACGATCCAGGCCAAGCTGACCGTCGGCGACTCCTCGCGCGCGCTGATGATTCCGAACGGCGCCTTCTTCAACGACAGCGGGGGCAACTGGGTCTTCGTCGTCGACAAGGGCGGCAACGGCGCGACGAAGCGCTCCGTCCAGCTCGGCCGGCGCAACAGCGATTTCATCGAGGTGCTGAGCGGGCTCAAGCCCGGCGAGAGGGTGATCACCTCTTCATACAGCGGCCTCACCGACAAGGACCATCTGAACTTCAGCTCTGGGGACTGAGAAAGGAAGCGACAGTGCTTACGATGACCGGCCTGACCAAGACTTACCGAACCGACACCGTCGAGACGACCGCGCTCGACGACGTCGATCTCGACATTGCCGACGGCGAGTTCGTCGCGATCATGGGCCCCTCAGGGTGCGGCAAGTCTACCTTGCTCAACGTGATGGGCATGCTCGATAGCCCGACCGGCGGCTCCTATGTGTTCAACGGCCAGGAAGTTGCCGGACTGACCGAGGCCCAGCTCGCCGACACTCGGAAGAGCAACATCGGCTTCATCTTCCAGAGCTTCAACCTGGTCGACGAGCTTACGGTGCGCGAGAATGTCGAACTCGCCCTCCTCTACCACAGTCACCCCGCCTCGGAGCGCCGGGAACGCGTCGACCGGGTGCTCGACAAGGTCGGCATCGCGCATCGCGCCAAGCATCGCCCGACCCAGCTGTCGGGCGGACAACAGCAACGCGTCGCGGTTGCGCGCGCGCTGGTAGGCGAGCCCAAGCTAATCCTCGCCGACGAGCCGACCGGCAACCTCGACACGGCGCACGGCGAAGAGGTCATGCGGATGCTCCGCCAGCTCAACCAGGAAGGATCGACCATCGTCATGGTGACCCACTCTCCGGCGCACGCCGATTTCGCGAGCCGGGTCGTCAATATGCTCGACGGGCGAATCCTTCAGGAGCGGCGCCGCGCCGCCTGAATCAACCGGAGTCCACTTCTTTGGAGAGGACAGTCGTCATGTGGCGGAATTACTGGACAGTCGCAGTTCGGGCCCTGGCGAAGAACCGGACCTATTCGATCATCAACATTGCCGGCCTCGCGATCGGCATGGCCGCTTGTATCCTGATCCTGCTCTACATCCATTATGAGCAGAGCTACGACGGCTGGCTCCCGGACGTCGAGAACACGTACCAGCTCGAGGCCTGGTATCCTCATCCGCAGGACGGGCAACCGGCCTTCATGCAGATGTCGGCCTATGTGTCCAAGACCGCTGCGCTCAAGGATTTCCCGCAGATCGAGCATGCGGTCTACATCCAGGACAACGAACCCGTCCTGGTGCAGGACGGCCAGGCCCAGGCGACGAAGAACTGGCAGTTCGTCGACGACGACTTCCTGAAGGTCGTCGGCCTTCCGCTGGTTGCCGGAGGAACGCTTACGGCGCCGGAAACGGCGGTGATCACCCAGTCGGAAGCGATCAAGCGCTTCGGCACCGACAAGGTCGTCGGGCAGACGATGACCATCATCACCAGAGGTGTGAAGCACGACCTGAAGATCACCGGGGTCCTCAAGGATATCCCGAAGAACTCGAGCCTGAAGATCGACGCCCTCATTCGGCTCGACTTCAATCAATTCTATGCCGACGCGCCCACCATCCTGACTGGCTGCTGGGGCTGCCAGTCGGGTTACGTCTACGTGAAGTTCCGCCCGGGCACCGACGTTCGTCAGATCGAAGCGCAGATGCCCGCATGGGAGAAGCGCAACATCCCCGACGAGATGAACGGGAATATCAAATATAACGCCGGCCAGGACGAGGACTGGCACTTCGTCAACCTCAAGGACATTCACCTCGGCAAGGCCCAGGATTCGAGCATGACCCCGGGCAATGACGAGCGGACGATCGCGACCTTCGCGATTATCGCAATCCTTATCCTCGGCATGGCGGTTGTGAACTTCACCAACCTCGCGACGGCCCGCGCAAGCCAGCGGGCGAGAGAGGTTGCTCTTCGCAAGGTACTCGGCGCTACCCGTCGCCAACTGGTCGTGCAGTTCGTCGCGGAGTCGATCCTCATTTCCGCCGTTGCGATGCTGGTTGCGCTGGCCCTCATCGAATTGCTCGTGCGTCCGTTCTCCGCCTTTCTCGATGCCGACATCGCGCTCACCTATCTCGGCAAGGACGGAGTCCTCCTTCCGGCAATCGCGCTGACCTTGCTCGTTGGTATTTTGAGCGGCCTCTACCCGGCCGTTTACCTGTCGAGGTTCCAGCCGGCACAGGTCCTCAAGGCCAACCGGTCTGCCGCGGAAACGCCGGGTTCCGGCCGCATCCGCTCAGTTCTTGTGGTGTTCCAGTTCGCGGTTTCGATCGGACTCATCATCTGCACTGCCGTAATCTACGGCCAGACCGTCTTCGCCCGTTCCGTCGACCCCGGGTACAAGCGCGATCATATCCTTCAGGTTGAGGAACTCAGCCGAGCGCAGCTGTACCCCAAGGCCGAAATGATCGTGAAGCAGATGGAGGCCATTCCCGGCGTGCACGCCGCGGCGCTGACCGACATCGGGGTCAACACGAATAACCAGAGCAACACGTTCATTATCCCGCCCGGAAGCAACCGCCAGGTGCTGATCGGCCAGTATAATGTGGGCGCCGACTATCTGGAGGCGATGGGACTGAACTTGAAGGCCGGCCGCTGGTTCGATGCGAACCGGCCGGTCGACGACATGACCGCGCCTTATCCGCAGGACATCGCCGCCGAAAAGGCGATTGCCGCGCGCGGGGTCAACGTCGTCATCAACGAATATGCCGCTCGCAAGCTCGGCTTCGCCTCGCCGCAGGATGCGGTTGGAAAAGTGGTGCGAGGCAAGCTGCTCTCCGAAGAAGCGGGAATTACGAATATCAACATCATCGGCGTTGTGGGCGACACTCGCTTCCGCACTGTCCGCACGCCAATCGAGCCGATGATGTTCCGCAAGGTTACGGCCGGCCCTGGCTGGATGATCGTCCGCTACCGCGGAGATCCCGCGACGGTCCGCTCCGCGGTCGAGCAGCAATGGAAGCAAATCACCAGCGAGGTCCCGTTCAACGCCAAGTTCAGCGAGGACGTGATCGGCGAGATGTACAAGAAGGAAGACGCGCGCGCGCAAATCTTCGCGGCCTTCTCGCTGTTGGCGGTGATCATCGGTTGCCTGGGCCTGTTCGGGCTCGCGGCGTTCACTGCGCAACGTCGGACGAAGGAGATTGGAATCCGCAAGGTGCTCGGCGCTCGGACGCGCGACATCGTCCGACTGCTGGTCTGGCAATTCAGCCGTCCGGTGATCATCGCCAACATCATCGCCTGGCCGATCGCCTGGTGGATGATGCGCGACTGGCTGAACGGATTCGATCAGCGCATCCCGCTCACTCCGATCCCGTTCCTCATCGCGGCGGCGATCGCGCTCGGTATCGCGATTGCCACGGTGGTCGGCCACGCGATCAAGGTCGCGCGGGCCAACCCGATTCACGCACTTAGATACGAATAGAGGCTAGCTCGAATGGAAGGATCTCTTCAAATGTGGCGCAACTACTGGACCGTTGCCGTTCGTGCGCTCGCCAAGAGCCGGGTCTACTCGGTCATCAACATCGCCGGCCTCGCCATCGGCATGGCCGCGTGCGTCATGATCCTCCTCTACATCCGTTACGAGCGCAGCTACGACAGCTGGCTTCCCGACGTCGAAAATACCTACCAGCTGCAGGCCTGGTATCCGCATCCGCAGGATGGCGAGCCGCTGTTCCTGCAGATGTCCGCCTATGTGACGAAGGGCGCGATCCTTAAGGATTATCCTCAGGCCACGGCCGGCGTCTACGCGCTCGGCACGCAGCCGGTCGTCATCAAGAACGGCCAGGCCTCCCCGACGAAGAATTATCTCATCACCGACGACGACTTCCTCAAGGCCGTGAACCTGCCAATGGTTGAGGGCGCCGGTACCCCGGCCGCCCAAACGATGATCCTTTCGCAAAGCGAAGCGATGCGGCGTTTCGGTACCGAGCACGTCGTCGGACGCACGATGTCGACGATTTCGAAGGGCGTCACGCGCGACTTCAAGATCACGGGTGTGTTCAAGGACATTCCCAAGAATTCGAGCCTCAAGATCGAGGCGATCCAGCGCCTCGATTTCAACAGCTTCTTCGCGCAGGAACCGCAGTTTCTGACATGCTGGGGATGCCAGTCGGGCTGGGTATTCCTGAAGTTGCGGCCGGGAACGAACGCCAAGCAGCTTCAGGAGCAGGAGCCGGCCTGGGAGAAGCGCAACATCCCCGACCAGCCGAACGGCTCCATCCGGTTCAACCAGGGTGACGACCAGGATTGGCACTTCGTCAACCTGCGCGACGTCCATCTCGGCAAGGCCCAGGGCGGAGCAATGACGCCCGGCAACGACGAGCGCACGATCGCGACCTTTGCGATCATCGCCATGCTGATCCTTGGAATGGCAGTGGTGAACTTCACCAACCTTGCGACCGCGCGCGCCGGTCAGCGGGCACGCGAAGTCGCGCTTCGCAAAGTATTGGGTGCAACCCGCCGGCAGCTGATCGTCCAGTTTGTCTCGGAGTCGATCCTGATTTCAGCGGTGGCGATGGTGCTGGCCTTGGCGCTCGTGGAACTGCTGGTCCATCCGTTCGCCGCGTTCCTCGATGCCGATTTGTCACTGACATATCTCGGCCACGACGGAATCCTCCTCCCGGCCATCGCGCTTGCACTTCTGGTCGGCATTGTGAGCGGCCTCTATCCCGCATTCTTCCTGTCACGGTTCCAGCCGGCCCAGGTCCTCAAGGCCAACCGGTCCGCCGCGGAAACGCCGGGCTCGGGACGGCTGCGCTCGGCGCTGGTCGTCCTGCAGTTCGCGGTTTCGATCGGCCTCATCATCTGTACGGCGGTGGTTTACGGACAGACCGTCTACGCGCGCTCGGTCGATCCCGGATACCAGCGCGACCACATCCTCCAAGTCGAGGACCTGAATCGCTACCAGCTGCTCTCGAAGACGGAGACCATCGTTGATCAGATGAAGGCGATCCCCGGCGTCGTCGCGGTCGGCCTCACCGACATCGGCGTCGCGACCGACAATAGCAGCAACACCGGGCTGATCCCGCCCGGGAGCAACAAGCAGGTCACCATCGGTCAGTACAACGTCAGCCCGGGCTATTTCGACGCGATGGGCCTGAAGCTTCTTGCCGGCCGCTGGTTCGATCCGAACCGACCGGCCGACGACATGACGCTCGGCTTTCCGGTCGAGAAGGAAAATGAAATCGCCCTCGCGCAGCGCGGGGTCAACGTGGTGCTCAATGCCTATGCGGCGCGCAAGCTGGGTTTCAAATCCTCGCAAGATGCTGTCGGTAAGGTGCTCAGAAGCGAGCTGTTCGAACCCGGCACGGGAATGGTCAACATCAACATCATCGGCGTTGTCGGCGACACCCGGTTCCGCACCGTTCGCACACCGATCGATCCGATCATGTTCCAGGGCGTCAAGTCAGGGCCCGCGTGGATGGTGATCCGTTATCGCGGCGATCCGGCGACGGTCGAGTCCGCCGTCGAGCGCCAATGGAAGCAGATCACCAGCGACGTGCCCTTCCAGGCGAAGTTCAGCGAGGACATCGTCGGCGAATTGTACAAGGCAGAGGACGCGCGCGCGAAGATCTTCGCCGCCTTCTCGCTTCTGGCGGTGATCATCGGCTGCCTCGGCCTGTTCGGTCTCGCTGCCTTCACTGCCCAAAGGCGGACGAAGGAGATCGGCATTCGCAAGGTCCTGGGCGCGCGCACGGAAGACATCGTCCGGCTGCTCGTCTGGCAGTTCAGCCGCCCCGTGATCGTCGCGAACCTCATCGCATGGCCGATCGCCTGGTGGCTGATGCGCGACTGGCTCAATGGCTTCGACGAACGAATCGCGCTGACCCCCGTCCCGTTCCTGATCGCTGCGGCCATCGCTCTCGGCATCGCCGTCGCGACCGTGGTCGGCCATGCGGTCAAGGTCGCTCGAGCCAATCCAATCCACGCCTTGAGGTATGAGTGAGATGGTAGAGTCAAAGATGTTTGTGCCACGTTCGATCCCCTTCGGCTGGCACAAGCTGGTCATCGCGGGCGCCATTGCTGCTTGCGCGCCCGCGGTGACCGCAACCTCGCTCGCCGGCGCGGCCGAGCCGAGAACCATCCAATGGTCCATCGAGCGCGACGGTTCGCGCGGCGATCCAGGAAAGGTTCAATTGACGATCGAGAGTCGCTGGGGTGAAAACAGCCGCAGCATCTGGTCGAACGATCGTCCGATCAGCGATCTGCAGGGCCTGACCGCAGCTCAAGTCGCCGGACCACGCGGCCCCGTCCGATTTGCCATGATCCGCGACGCGGGACGTCTCGATTGCTCGGGAACAGCCGGCAATTCCACCGGCTTAGGTGCCTGCAGCTTCAGCAGTGACCCACGCTTTGCAGCCTACCTGCAGCAGCACGGTATCGGAGCTCCAACCCCTCGCGACGCGTTCACCCTGACGATGAGCGGGGTAGGCCGCGACCTCATCGATGCGATGCAGGAAATCGGCTACGCCCGTCCGTCGGCCGCGCAATTGGCGGACATGGGAGTCCAGGGCGTCTCCGCCGAATTCGTCCGCGGCCTTGCCCGCTCGGGTTATCGCTTGCGCTCGGCGGAAGATCTGGTGGCGTTCAAGATCCACGGGGTCGATCTCGATTATATCCGCGCGATGGCGGCGATCGGCCCGAAGCTCCAGCATCTCAGCGCCGATGAACTTGTGGAGCTTCGAATCCATGGCGTGACGCCCGAATTTGTGGCGCAGATCGCCGCCATCGGACCCCAGTTCACCGATCTCAGCGCGGATGACCTGGTCAATTTCAGCATCCACGGAGCGCGTCCCGACCTGATCCGCGCCTATGCCTCATTCACGCGCGGTGCGCTTAAGCCCGACGACGTGGTATCGATGGCGATCCACGGCGTGAACGCCGATTTCCTGCAGCAGCTTGCGGCGCTCGGCTATCGCGACTTCAGCGCCGATGATCTGGTGTCCATGAGTATCCACGGAGTAACCGCGGATTATGTGCGTCGGCTGCAGCAGAGCGGGATGGCGCGGCTGTCGGCCGATCAGCTCGTGCGCCTTCGTCTCGCCGGCTTCGAGCCCAAATAGAAAGGGCTCCCGCATCGCTGCGGGCGCCCCCAAATTTGCCTAAGAGCTCGATCAGAACGCCAGGTTGAGCGATCCCGTGATCGACCGCGGCGCGCCGACGTAGACGAACTGACTCCTGAACGCGCTGTTGTTGATCGTCCCGCTGAAGCCCGACACGTAGAATTTGTCGAACAGGTTGTGGACGTTGAGCTGGAAGTAGCTCTGCCGGCTCAGCCCGATGACATCGAGCGTGACACGCGCGTCGAGGTCCACGAGGGTGTAGGACGGAGTCTTCGCCGGGAAGACCGCCGGGTTCGGCAGGAACGGCGGGTTTGCCGGCTGCTTCGGGAAGGCAAGAACGCCGGTATTCTGGTCGTTCACGTAGCGCGGACCGGTGCGCTTCGCCTGGATTCCAACTTCGAGAGGGCCGAAGTTGCCCTGCGCCCGGCCGCCCAGCGTATAGAGAGGCGAGCCGGATTCCTGCTTGCCTGCAGTCTGCCAGATGATCGGCTGACCGACCGTGTGGCAGAAGTCGAAGCCGCCCGCAGGATTGCTGAAGGTGACGTCGCTGGCAGCACAAGTGCCGGCTTCGACATCATTCAGGATCTTGGAATGCATCCAGGAGCCGAAGGCATAGAGCGTCAGGTGACGATCCGGCGCATAAGCGACACTGGCGTCGACGCCATATTTGTGGACGTCCCCCAGGTTCGTGAACACGCTCACGAACTGGCCCGGCGTTTGCGGGTCTTCGATCAGCGAGTCTTCGATGCGATTGCTAAAGGCCGTGTACCAGGCCGACAGCTGCGCCTTCACCTTGCTGGTATTGTACCGGACGCCGCTCTCGAAATTCTTGCTCAGCTCCGCCTTGGGGCTGGCGCCCTCGGTGCCGACGGGGAAGGCGAACGCGTCGTATAGCGCGTCCGTGCTGGGCACCTGCAGGCCTTCCGAGAAGTTCGCGAACAACTGCGTCGCGGGCGTGAGGCGGTAAATCAGCCCCGCGCTCGGAAGGACCCGATTGTACTTCAGGTCGCGCTCCTGCGGAGCCTGATACGGTCCCTTGGCATCGTTCGCATGGGCCGCGAGGAACGCCGCCTGCGAGGCCGGGTCGTTGAAGCAATCGACGAAGCCGCTTCCGCCGGATTCCGATACGCAGAAATTGTTCAGCTTGCGCGAAAAGAAAGGAGCGCGCAGGCCGAGATTCACGACGAGCCGGTTCTCCAGGAACTCGCCCTGATACTCGCCGGACACCTGGTTGAGGATCGAATAGGAAAGGCGATTGCGCTTCTCGATCGGATCGCCCGTCGCGTCTTCAAGGCCGCCATCATGCGCAGGGAAAAATTGTAGCGGACGACCGTCCGGACCAAGCAGGGCAACCTCTCCGGTCTGGCGCAAGCGCGCGTGGTCCAGAGTGTAGTTGACGCGGAATTGTTGCGTGTCGCTCATCTTGTAGATGAGGTTGGCGATGATGCCGTAGCGATTGGTCACGGTGTTCGAGGGCGCATCGACCGTCACCGTGTCTAGCGTGTCGCCATCGCCATTGAGGTCGACTCCGCCGAAAAAGGGCTTGCCGCCGACAAAGCCGAAGATCGGCGTCGTTACGCCGTTGACCTTCACGGTGGTGGTGCCTTCCGTCGCGATGACGGCGCTACCGCCGTTGGCTTCCGTATGCTCGTAGTTCGGCTCAAGCGTCAGGATGAGGCCCGGCGCGAGAGTGAAGCGCGAGTTCAGATGCAAACGGAAGATGTTGGCGGGATTGAAGCCGTAACCGAAATAGCCTGCCGACGCGAGACCGCACTTGGTATCGGCCTTGTCGCCAGGAGGGCCCGAGTGTGGCGGCGCTGGCGCAATCGTGCACGGCGGCGGCGTCAGCACGTCCGTCGTCGATGACGTCGGGAATTTGTCCAGCGTAAGGTCGTTGAACTTCTGGCCGCGGTTGCGCGTGTAGAACGCGTTCACCGAGATGAAATCGTCTCCGCTGAGCGGCTGATAGATCTTCGCGTTGAACTGCGACTTGTGAATCTTCGAGCTCGGATCGTAGGGATTGTGATCCTTCTGATCGCTCGCTGCGACGAACGCGCGGGTCCCGTAGGGAGTGAACGAGCCGGTATCGAAGACTCCGAAGAAGCGGCGGAAATCGAAGGAACCGAGCGAACCCTGGACCCGGGCATGCATCTTCTCGGTCGGGTCGCGAAGCACATAGTTGACCGAACCGCCCGTTGCCGACGCAGTCGGGCTGTCGATGTCGGTCGACCCCGCACTGACGTTGACCTCGCTGATGAGCTCGGGGTCCAGCTGCTCCTGCGAATAGAGCGCGTAATTGCCGGAGTCGTTCATCGGGACGCCGTCGAACGTCTGCGAGATGCGGCTCGAATCGAAGCCGTGGATGGTGAGCGTTCCGCCGGCATCCCCGTAAGGGCCGTTGCTCTGGAAGTTCACGCCCGGCATGTAATTGATGATGTCGTCGATCGACTGACCCGGCTGCTGACGCGCGATGAACTCCTGCGTCAAAATGCTGCGCCCCTTGGTCGTGTTTGTGACCTTGACGCCGCCGATTTCCTTGGAGGCTTTGCCGGTGACGACGATGGTCTGATTTTCGAAGGTTGTGGTGCCCGTCGATTGGGCAAAGGCAGCCGACGGCAGAATTGCCGTCGTGCAAAACAGCACGAGCTTTTTCACGGAAATTACTCCCCCGAGTACTTCTTGTTTTTGGTGGACGGTCCCGCCGCTAAAGTCCGTTTAAGGCAGACTCGTGACAACGGAAGTGGTGGAGTCCGGATTCTCGTTACTGTTACCTAAATGCAACTATCTAACGTTAAGTGGCGATGCCTCGAGCCGGCGTCCGAACGCCACGAAAAGATAGACCAAAGGCGGCACCAGCACCGCCGACAACACGACCTTCGCGATCATCTGGCCGAGCAGCAGCTCGCCGATTGGAAACACTCCGTAGAAGGCGACGGTGATGAAGATGCAGGTGTCGACGATCTGGCTGAGCACGCTGGCGACTGCCGAGCGGAACCACAACAGCGCCGCCCCCTCGCGCGTCTTCAAGCGGCTGAAGATGGTGACGTTAAGGAATGTCGAGATTCCATAGGCGAGGATACCGCCGAGCCAGATTCGCGGAGTCCCGCTCATCATCGTCTCAAAGGCCGAAAGTCGCGCCGGGTCCATGTCGGGAGACGGCGGCAGGACCAGGACGAACAGGCTGAGCGCGAGCGACGCGAGCAGCGGCACGAAGCCGATGACGACCAGGCGATTCGCGATCGCGCGCCCGTGAAGCTCGGCGACCGCGCTCGACGTCACGACGAGCAACAGGAACGCGAAGATGCCTGATTCGACTGCCAGCGGCCCGAGCGCGACCTGCTTGTTGCCGAGCACCCCGGCGATACACACCATGCCGCCGTAGAAGATGGCAAAAGCGAAGAGAGACAGTGGGATGGAGCGCGGCTGATCGTTCATCTGCGCGATGCGTAACGGCTTTGAGCCTGCATGCAACCGACGTTGACCGCGCGTTGCCAGCGCGGCTAGCGAGCGGTCCCGTGACTTCCACCAGCCTCGATATTGTCGCGATCGGCGACGCGATCGTCGACGTCATCGCGACCTGCGGCGATTCGTTCCTGGACGAGCGCGGCATTGCCAAGGGCGGCATGCAATTGCTGACGGCGGCGCAGGCCGACGAACTCTACGCTGCCATGGGCCCGGGACGCGAAGTCAGCGGCGGGTCGGCGGCGAATAGCATGGCCGGCGCCGCCGCGCTCGGGCTGCGCGCGGCCTTTGTGGGTCAGGTCGCGAGCGACCAGCTCGGCTCCATCTTCGCCCATGACATGCGCGCCCTCGGAGTTCGCTTCGACACCCCATCCCTCGATGCACCCCCGCCAACGGGACGATGCCTGATCCTCGTCACTCCGGACGGACAGCGGACGATGAACACTTGCCCCGGGGCAAGCCACGAGCTTACGCCCGCGGCGATCGATCCGGACCTCATTCGGTCCTCAACGATCACCTTTCTCGAAGGTTATCTGTGGGGTCCCGAGCAACCGCGCCAAGCCATGCTGGAGGCGGCCCGGATCGCCCATTCCGCAAGCCGGACGGTTGCCTTTACCTTGTCGGAAAGCCTCTGCATCGGTGACCGCCGAGAAGGCGTGCTCGGAATGATCGAAGCGGGCCTGGTCGATATGCTGTTCGGAAATGAGCATGAGATGCAGCAACTGACGAGCTGCACTTCGATCGACGGATGTTTTGTCAGGCTGTCGGGCAAGGTCGAAACCTTGGTCATTACGCGCGGCGCGGAAGGTGCGGTCGCTTTCGAAAGCGGGCGGCACGCCGAGGTGAGTGCAGCGCCGGTCGGCCAGGTCATCGACACGACCGGCGCCGGCGACCTCTTTGCAGCAGGCTTTCTCGCGGGGCGCCTGCGCAATCGATCGCTCGAAGCCAGTCTCGAAGCGGGCGCCCTTGCCGCCGCGGAAGTCATCTCGCACTTCGGGGCGAGGCCCGAGGCCAATTTGAGGGAGCTGGTGCGGCTGTGAAGAATCTCGACCAGCTCGCCGTCTATTGCGGATCCGCGCCCGGGACCGACCCCGCTTTCGCGGAGGCAGCACGCGCGACTGCCGCGGCGATGGTCCGCGAGAAGATTCAGCTCGTTTACGGTGGGGGACGACTCGGTCTGATGGGGCTGATTGCCGACAGCGTGCTCGAGCTTGGCGGCTTCGTATACGGCGTGATCCCGCAGGCGCTGGTCGACATCGAGGTCGCGCACGTGAACGTCACGGAGCTCCACATCGTCGAGACGATGCATGAGCGCAAAGCGAAAATGACGGAGCTCGCCGATGCCTTCCTCGCGCTTCCGGGCGGGATCGGAACGCTCGACGAATTCTTCGAGGCGTGGAGCTGGAACGCGCTCGGCTATCACAAGAAGCCGTTCTGCCTGTTGAACGTGAACGGCTATTGGGACGGCCTCATCGAATTCATCGACCATTCGACGGCAAGCGGGTTCATGTCGCAGCAGCGGCGCAGGCAGCTGCTGGTCGCCGGCAGCCCCGAAGAAGCACTGGAACTGCTGGACGAAGCCGTGACAGCCGCTACGCAGGGCATGGTCTGGTAGGGATTCCTTTGCGCCTCGGGGGAGGGGCTTCATGAGTAGCAAGTTGTTGGGCGTCGCCGGGATCATCGCCATCCTCGGCATCGCTTTCCTGCTGTCGACCAACCGCCGCGCGATCCGGCTGAGAGTGGTCGGCGCCGCATTCGCGCTGCAGGCGTTCGTCGCCTTCCTCGTGCTTTACACGAGCTGGGGACGCGCAGGCATCGAGGCTCTGTCGGGCGGCGTCTCGGACCTGCTCGGCTATGCGACCAAGGGAACGGAATTTCTGTTCGGACCGAGCGAAGCGAACCCCCTCGCGCACAGCTTCGCAATCGCCGCTTTGCCGGTCATCATCTTCTTCGCCAGCCTCGTCGCAATCCTTTATTATCTCGGGATCATGCAGCGGATCGTGCGCTGGGTGGGCGGAGCGATCGGCTGGGTCACCGGCATCAGCCGCGTCGAATCGCTGTCCGCTGCCGCCAACATTTTCGTCGGCCAATCCGAATCGCCGCTCGTCGTTCGTCCCTATCTCGCAGCGCTTCCGCCCTCGCGGCTTTTCACCGTGATGACGGTCGGGATGGCGGGCGTCGCCGGAACCATCCTGGCGGCCTATGCGAGCCTGCTCGGCGCGCAATATCTGCCGTACCTCCTCGCCGCAGCATTCATGTCCGCGCCCGGCGGAATCCTGATGGCGAAGATCATCATGCCCGACGACCCGACCGACACCGGCGCAGTCGAGGATTCGAAGGTCGACGTCGCCGAGACGTTCGAGGAAGGCGTGAAGCCCGCGAACATCATCATGGCCGCCGCGCAGGGAGCGCAGACCGGCGTGAAGCTCGCCGTGGCGGTCGGCGCAATGGTGCTCGCCTTCGTCGCGCTCGTCGCGCTCGCCAACGGCCTCCTCGGCGGCATCGGCCACTGGTTCGGCATTCAGGATCTTAGCTTCCAGCGGCTCGTCGGCTACCTCTTCGCGCCGGTCATGTATCTGATCGGGGTGCCTTGGAATGAAGCGGGCACCGCGGGTGGACTGTTCGGCACCAAGCTCGTTCTCAACGAATTCGTCGCCTTCATCGACCTCGGCAAGATGGATGCTGCAACGCTCAGCGATCGCAGCCGCGCGATCGTCACCTTCGCGCTATGCGGCTTTGCGAATTTCAGCTCGATCGCGATCCAGATGGCGGTGACCGGCGGCCTCGCCCCGAACCAGCGCCCGGTGATCGCCAGGCTGGGAATCCGGGCACTTCTCGCCGGAAGCCTCGCGAACCTGATGAGCGCGGCCTTGGCCGGGCTGATGATTTCGGCCTAAAGTCAGGGCCATGGCCAGTATCACCGCCGACCGCATTGCATCCGTCTCGCTGAACGACGCCGACCGCAATCCCGATGTGTTCGCCGAGAAGCTCGGGCGAAGCTTCGAGGATTATGGGTTCGCGATCATCGCCGACCACGGAATTCCCGACGAGCTGATCACCCAGGCAGAGGAAAAAGCGAAGGCATTCTTCGCGCTGCCCGAGGACGTGAAACGCAAATATTTGATGCCGGGCGGCGGCGGCGCGCGCGGCTATACGCCGTTCGGGATCGAGACCGCCAAGGGAGCGAAGGCGCACGACCTCAAGGAATTCTGGCACGTCGGGCGCGACTTGCCGGAGGGGCACCGGTTCCGCGATCACATGCCGGACAACCTCTGGCCGTCGGAAGTGCCGAGCTTCAGGGACACGTTCCAGCAGCTCTACGCGACCTTCGACCGCACCGGCCTCACGATCCTCAAGGCGATCGCGCGATATTTGAAGATCGAAGAGAATTATTTCGAAGACGCGGTGCGCGACGGCAATTCGGTCCTTCGCGCACTGCACTATCCGCCGCAAGTCGAGCCGACCGGCGAGCATATCCGTGCCGGCGCGCACGAGGACATCAACGCAATCACGCTGCTGCTCGGCGCCGAGGAAGCAGGGCTTGAGCTGCTGACCCGCGACGGTCGCTGGATCCCAGTGTCACCCAAGCCCGGCGAGCTTGTGATCAACATCGGCGACATGCTTCAGCGGCTCACCAACGGCGTGCTCCGCTCGACCTCGCACCGCGTCGTCAATCCGACGCCCGACCGGGCGAGCAAGGCACGCTACTCGATGCCCTTCTTTCTACACTTCCGCTCGGATTTCCTGATCGACGCGCTTCGAGAGACGGTGCCTGCCGGAGAACGTCCGAAGTGGTCGCCGATCACCGCCAACGATTACCTCCAGGAGCGGCTGAAAGAGATCAAGCTGGTTTAGAGAGGTTGGCCGGGCCGAACCCGAACGGAATCAACTCGCCGATCATGTGACGTTCCGCAGCGGAGCCGTCGCCGCTTCCGCACAAGACTTCGACGTCGCGGCCGCAGAGCTGGGCGGCTTCGAGGATTGCCTGGCGGCAGCCGCCGCATGGGGTGCAGACGGCCGCATCAGAACCGCCGACCACCGCGATCCTGGCGACCCTAGCGAGCCCGAAACTGTGTTGCGCGGCAGTAAGCGCGCTTTGCTCCGCGCAAACGCCGAGGCGGTAACAGGCGTTCTCCATGTTCGCGCCTGTTACGACCTCGCCGTCAACAGATTCGATCGCACAACCGACGTGGAAATTCGAATAAGGCGCATAGGCCTTCGTCGCTGCTTCGCGCGCCAGCCCGAGCAATTGTTCATCCGTCATGCTCTTGTCCTTAGGCGGGCGGAGAGGGCATGCGCTAGTCAATCCGAATCTATCGAGTAATCAATCGATGAAGCTATTGCTGTGCGTTGCGGGCGCCACTGCTGCCCTCCTTCCTTCGCCCGTCTTCGCCTGGGGCAAGACCGGCCATAGAGTCGTCGCAGCGATTGCAGACACTCAGCTTTCCGGTCTCGCCCGGGCGCACATCCGCGAGATCCTCGGGCCGGGCGAGAGCCTCGACGATGCCGCGAACTGGCCCGACGAGATGCGCTCCGATCCGGCTCTCTTCTGGCAGAAAACGTCGACGCCGTGGCACTATGTGACGCTCGACGGGATCACCTACGACCATGCGCCGCCGGAGGGCGATGCGCTCGAAGCGCTCAACCATTTCCGCGCGGTGCTGCAGGACCCGAGGGCGAGCCTTGCCGTCAAGCAGACCGCCTTGCGCTTCGTCATCCACCTGGTGGGCGATCTTCACCAGCCGCTTCACGTCGGCAAATGTTGCGACAAGGGAGGCAACGACGTGAAGGTCACCTTCTTCGGAAAGCCGACCAACCTCCACGCGGTTTGGGATTCGGCTCTGCCGGACGAGGAGCAATTGTCCTACAGCGAGCTCGCCCAGAAGCTCGAGCGACACATGAGCGACCGCCAGCTGATCGAATGGTGGGACATCAATCCGCGCGACTGGATCAGCGAGAGCGGCGAGATTCGCGACACGCTCTACCCAACCGACGCCGACATGCCGAAACCCAAGAAGGGCGAGAAGGCCAAGAAGGGCCAGCCGGTACTTCCGGACCTTTCCTATTCCTATGTCTATCGGTTCACACCGATCGTGGAGCAGCGCCTAAGTCAGGGCGGGGTGAGACTCGCGGCTTATCTTAACTGGATCTTCGCGGAACCGCAGGTGCTCCCTGAGCGACCCGCGCGGTGACGTACCGTGTATCGGCTGCCTTTGCGGCCCTCTTCCTTTCGGCTTGTGCCGGTCAGGTCCTGCCGCAAGCGCCGATCGAGGTCCAGATCCTCGCGATCAACGACTTCCATGGCAACATCGAAATTCCGCCTGACCAAACGTCGATCGCGCAGCCCGACGGCACCGTTCTGAAGGCACGTGTCGGCGGCGCGGCCGAGCTCGCATCGGCGCTGAACCAAGCGCGGCAAGGCCATCCGAACACCATAACGGTCGCCGCCGGCGACCTCATCGGAGCGTCGCCGCTCGCATCCGCCTACTTCCTCGACGAGCCGACCGTCGATGCAATGAACCTGCTTGGCCTCAGCCTCGCCTCGGTCGGCAATCACGAGTTCGACAAGGGCTCGGCCGAGCTCCTTCGCATGCAGAACGGCGGTTGCGGCAAGAACACGAATCGGGTCCCCTGCCGCCTCGAGCCGTTCGGCGGTGCGCGTTTTGAATATCTCGCCGCCAATGTCCTGCAGAGTGACGGAGCGAGCCTGTTCCCGGCAACTGCGATCAAGCAAGTCGGCTTGATCCGCATCGGCTTCATCGGGGAGACGCTGCAGGGCACTGGCACGATCGTGAGCCACGCAGGCGTCGCCGGTCTGCATTTCACCGACGAAGCGGCAACTGCGAATGCATTGGTTCCCAAGCTGAAAGCCGCGGGCGCCGACGCGATCGTCCTTCTGATCCATCAGGGCGGACGCGTCCCCGATACTTACGAGGAGCAAGGCTGCAACGGCCTCACCGGAGACATCCTTCCGATCCTCGACAAGCTGGATCCGGCGATCACGACGGTGATCTCCGGCCATACGCACCAGGCCTATGCCTGCACTCTCCAGCGAGGCGGCGGAGCGCGGCTTCTGACCAGCGCCGGCAAGTACGGCTTCCTCTACACCGACGTGCGAATGAGCTTCGACCCGGCGACCCACCGCCTCCTCGGTGAGCGCGCGATCAACGTTCCGGTGACCGGCGCTTCAGGGGCCGACCCCCGAGTCGCCGCGCTCGTCGATCGCTACGTCACCGCAGTGAAGCCGGCAGCTGAACGCGCCGTCGGCCATCTCGCCGGACCTGCGCTGAAGACGCTCGAAAACGGAGAATCGCCGGTCGCCGACCTGATCGCCGATGCGCAGCTCGCGGCCACCAGGCCACCCGAGCGCGGCAACGCCGACATCTCCTTCATCAACACGGGCGGCGCGCGGACGGACCTGGTTCCGCGGTCCGACGGAAGCGTCACCTACGCGCAGATTTTCGCGCTCGAGCCGTTCGGCAACACGCTCGTCGTGCGGACGCTCACCGGTGCGCAGTTGAAGCAGTTGCTCGAGCAGCAGTTCGAAGCCAACGACGGCAAGGCCCAGCTGCGCGCCTCGACGCTGGTGCCGTCAGCGAACTTCCACTTCACCTTCGATCTTTCGCGCCCGCAAGGCAGCCGCATCGTTGCGATGACACTCGGCGGCAAGCCGGTCGATCCGAACGGTCGCTACCGCGTGACCGTCAACAATTTCCTCGCCGGCGGCGGCGATGGCTATTCGGTCCTGACGGAAGGCACCGAAACCTTCGCCGCGGGGCTCGACCTCGACGCGCTGGAGGCGTGGCTCGCGACCAATCCGGCGGTTCCGAGACCCGGACGCATCCGCGATTCGACTCCACGCTAGCTTGCGTGGCCAGCGTCGCCACGGCATGGTCCCGCCCGCTCGGGAAACGAATTTGTCGGAGTTTGCCCGATGTCTGTTGCCGCGTTTGTTGCATTCCTCGTCGCCGCCGCCCCATCGGCTGCCCAACACCATCTGCTTCCCACTCTAACCCCTGCCCAGGCGATCAGCCGCGCGGCAGCCGAATCGCCCAAGGCAGTACGCGCCGTGTTCGAGTTCAAGGTCGCCAGCGCTGCGAAGTCGCGGAACGGCTTCTATCTCGACAGCGAGCGCAACTTCCGGTCGCCCCAGAACCTCGGCATCGCCGTCCGCGCTTCCGCCATGTCCGCTCTGTCGAAGCAATATGGCGCCGATTTGAAATCGGCGTTCGTGGGGAAGACGATCAAGGTCATCGGCGAAGTTCGCCGCCTGTCGGTCGGCAAGAATCACGATGCCACGGCGACCCAGGTCGAGGTTACGACGGCGGGACAGATCCTCTCGGTCAGCTAGCGGAGCGGCGGCTCGTCGAAGCTGCGCAGCTTGCGGCTGTGTAGGCCCTCGCCTTCGAGCTGCAGCAGCCCAAGCGCTTCTATTCCGATCCGCAAATGCTGGCTGATTGCGCGCTCGTAGAAGGCATTGGCCTGCCCCGGCAGCTTCAGCTCGCCGTGCAGCGGCTTGTCCGAAACGCATAGCAACGTGCCGTAGGGCACACGGAACCGGTATCCCTGCGCGGCGACGGTCGCCGATTCCATGTCGATGGCGACCGCGCGGCTCTGGTTGAATCGAAGCGCAGACGCTGCGTAGCGAAGCTCCCAGTTGCGGTCGTCCGTCGTCACCACGGTGCCCGTGCGCAGCCGCTGCTTGACGCTGTCCTCATCCTCGCCGGTGACCGTTAGCGTCGCACCGAACAGCGCCTGCTGCACCTCGGCGATGGCGGGCAGCGGGACCTCGGGCGGAAGCACGTCGTCGAGCACATGATCGTCGCGCAGATATGCATGCGCGAGGACATAATCGCCGATCGTCTGGCTCGGACGCAGTCCGCCGCAGTGGCCGATCATCAACCACACCTCGGGCCGAAGAACCGCGACATGGTCGCAAATCGTCTTCGCGTTGGACGGCCCGACGCCGATGTTGACCAGCGTGATCCCGGTCCGCCCCTCGGCCATCAGGTGGTAGGCGGGCATCTGGTGCCGCCGCCACTGACCGGCGGCGATCTGCGCTTCCGCATCGGCAAGGTCGCCGCGCTCGTAGAGCGCACCGGGAACCGACAGCGCCGTGAAGCGCGAGTCCTGGCGACGGACCTCGTCTATGGCGACGCGAACGAACTCGTCGACGTAGCGCACGTAATTGGTGAACAGGACGAAATGCTGGAAATGCTCGTGCGGCGTGCCGGTGTAATGCCGCAGCCGTGCAAGGCTGAAGTCGGTGCGGGGCCCATCGAACAGCGCGAGCGGGCGCACGTCGCTTGAGATCCAGGTGCCGTCCGCGACCTCGTCACCAATGTGCGTCAACTCGTTCGACGGTAGAAAGCGCGACAATTCGGCAGTGCCGATATCGCCGATTTCGATGCCGCTGTCCTCGATCACGTAAGCGTAAGGGATTTCGCTCGCCGATCGGCCGACGGAAATCTCCACGTCATAGTCGTCGCTAAGGTGCCCAAGCTGCTCTGCGAGGTAATCGCGGAACAGGCGCGGCTTTGCGATACTGCTGGCGTAGGTGCCAGGTTGGGTGAGCCGTGCAAAGGCGCGCGCGACGGTCGGCCGCGGGAACTTGCCCGAATAACGGACCCGAAGCTCCGGATAAGCGAAAGCGCCGGCTGTTCGCTTCTTTGGATCGGGGGGCGTGCGATCGCGAACATAGGCCGCCACCGCCTGCCGCAGGTTGTCGACGGACTCGTCGTAGATCGCCGCGAGCTGGTCGACGACGCCGTGGATCGATTGCGCTTTACTCATCGATCCCGAGTGCAACGACCTGCGCCAGCTTTCAATGCCCCCGTTCGCCGCGGGTAGGCGCAGGTGGCGTCGCGGGTTCGCACGCCGCGACCTCTGGCCGGCAATGGCCATCGATCGCCGGATGCCCCACTCCAATGGCGGCGGCGAGCGTCGGCGCGATGTCGACCGTCTCGGCCGGAGCCGGCGAAGTCAGGCTCGGCGCTCCCGGCCACCAGAACAGGATCGGCACCTGCCGGTCATAGTCCCATGGAGAGCCGTGGCCGGCGATGTACGTGCTTGATCCGCGCGGCCAGCCCAGCGTCGCGAACTTCCTGAACTGAACGAAGATGTCTGCGCTGCGCGCAGGATCGAAGCTCTCATTCATTCGCTCGGCGGTCGTCAGGTCGGCCGGAGATTTGCCCGGCGGAGGAGATGCAGCAGCGACTTCCTCCCTCGTCTTCACCGACTCGACGCCGGGCTGCTGCTGCAACCACTTGACCGCCTCGTCCCGGACGCGCCCCAGGAAGGCGGCGTCGCCGGGCGACGTAATATAAAGAGCCTGCACGTCGTCCGCGGTGATCGACTCCCAGTCTACGTGCAGCACCTGCTTCAGATGGCTGTTGAGGCTGCTGAGGAACTTCGAAGTGTCGACCCGCTCTGCAGGAATGCCTTGCTCCCGAAGCCGTTCGGGCGCGTCCACCGAGCCATGGTCGGCGCTGAGGACGACCATGTAGGGCACGCCGAGCCGGTCGATCCGGTCGAGGAACGTGCCGAGGCTGCGGTCGAGCGCATGGACCTGCGCGCACATCTCCGCTCCGCCATTGCCGTAATGGTGCCCGACATAGTCGGTTGCCGACAGGCTGATCGCAAGCAGATCCGGCGCTGGCTTGCTCCCAAGCTTCCAGCGCTTCGCCATGTCGGCGGCAAAATCGAGGACGAGCGAATCATAGAGCGGTGAGGCATGCAGTTCGGCGAGGAAGTCAGCGTGCTGCGCAAACCCGGGTTTCGCTTCCGATTGCACTGCCGCAGTAGGCGGAACGGTCCCGCTAATCTCGATGTCGCCGAACCGATGTGCCTTCTCCAGCGCCTGGCAGGCCGCCGGGACGTCCGTCAGCCAGAGTTGCGGCGGCGCATTCCGCCACGCGGCCGCAATGGCGTCGTCCCGTTGCTTCAGAATTGCCCGAACCTTGGGTCCCGCCGGTCCGGCGTAGCGCGAGGTCTGAAAGCCGAACACCGGCTGGTTCTCGACGAAACCGTCCATCCACCAGGCGACGAGATCGGGATGGTGTCCCGCCATCATGATGGCGGCTCGGTCCTTGCCGGAGATCGACACCACCCGCGAACCCGCGTGGGCCTGCTTCAGCCAGTCGCCAAGCGTGGTAGCCTTGAGCTTCTGCGGCCCGCGTGCGAGCGGATCGCCGGTTCCAGCAACGGCCACGCAATAGACGCTCGTGCCCGCGCCGCGATCGAACCAGGTATTGCCGGCGATCCCGGTGTGCGACGGGTGATCTCCGGTCAACAAGGTGGAATGGCCCGGGCAAGTCTCGGTCGCCGAATGCGACTGGTATCCAACCGGGAAAGCGACCCCCTTGGAAAGTCTCTTCAGGCCGCCGGAATAATCGTTGCGATAGCGGCCGTAGACCGACGCAGCGAACTGATCGACGGAGATCGCGACGATGAGCTTCGGCCGTGGCGCCGGCGTCGCCGGGAGCGGCGCTGCGGCAAGAAAGCAAAACGCCGAAGCGACGTGCAGGAAAAGAGAACGCAAAGCTGAACACTCCATCGAACAGGCGGGGCCTAAAGCCACTCAATTACCGCTTTGTGACGTTTGTCCAGACTTCGGGGTAGTGGCGGAGCGGGAGGGATTCGAACCCTCGATACGGTTTTGCCGTATACTCACTTTCCAGGCGAGCGCCTTCGACCACTCGGCCACCGCTCCGCTTATGCGCTGGAAGGGCGCCCATCTAGAAGGCAACCGCCGAGCGGGCAAGGTTGCGGGGCTAGGGCGACGTCCCTAGTCCGTGCGGGGTGACCCCTGCAGAGCGCCTTCACGGCCGAATCCCGAGCGCCGCCGATATTGAGGCGATCGCGAGGCGCACGCTCGAACGCCTGCCTTCGCCTTTCGCGGAAAGCCTCGGCGATATCGTCCTGTTGATCGAGGAAGTCGCGGACCCCGACACCGCGCGCCGCGTCGGGCTTCGTCACCCAATGCAACTCAGCGGCCTCTACGAAGGCATCCCGCTCAATCGTCAAAGCATCCAGCATTCGGGAACGCTGCCGGAGCGGGTGACTCTTTACCGCCGCCCGATCATCGCCGAATGGCAGTCGACCCGCGTCAGCCTCGAGCAGCTCGTCTCGCACATCGTGATCCACGAAATCGGCCATCATTTCGGCTTTTCCGACGACGACATGCACGCGCTGGAGGACGGCGCAGAGTGACGAACCTTCTGCGGTTTGAACAGGTGTCCCTGCGGCGCGGCGGACGCATTTTGTTCGAGGATCTCGACCTCGCGCTTGAACCCGGCGAAACGCTGCAGGTCTCGGGTCCGAACGGCAGCGGCAAATCGAGCCTCATTCGACTCGCCGCGGGCCTGCTCAGCGCGGAACGGGGTCGCGTCGAACGCTCGCGCCTTGCGCTCGCCGATGACAAACTGGCGCTCGACCGGGAGCTGCCGTTGGAGCGCGCGCTGCAATTCTGGGGCGGGCGTGTCGTCGGAGCGATGGAAGCGCTTGGAATCGCGCATCTTGCTGCAGTGCCGGTGCGGCTGCTTTCGTCGGGGCAGGCGAAGCGGGCGGCGCTCGCGCGCGTCGCGGCATCCGGTGCGCCTTTGTGGCTGCTGGACGAGCCGCTCAACGCACTGGATGCCGAGGGTCGCGAACGGCTCGAAGTGGTTATCGCGGTGCATGTTGCCGGCGGCGGCGGGGTGATCGCAGCATCGCACCAACCGCTTTCAGGCGACTGGCCCGTCGTGGAGCTGGGCGCATGATCGGCGCGCTGGTGGCGCGCGATGTGCGCCGAGGCTTAAACGGCGCGGCTTGGCTGCCGGTCGCTTTCTTCCTGCTCGTCGCGGCGCTGATTCCGTTCGCGATCGGCCCGGACGCACAGCTGCTTGGGCGCATCGGCGAGGGGGCATTGTGGATCGCAGCGCTGACTGCCGCGCTCCAGCCGATCGAGCGGTTGGTCGAGCCGGATCGCGCCGACGGCTTCCTCGACCAGCTGTTTCTGCACGGGGTCGCGGACGAGGCGGCCGCAACGGCAAAGATCTTCGCGCACTGGTTGACGTTCGGTCCGCTGTTGCTGATCGCGGCAGTTCCGGCCTCGGCCCTTCTAGCGATGGATGGTCCCACTCTGATGCGCTCGGAAATCGCGCTGGCGATCGGCACTCCGGCGCTGGCGGCGATCGCGGTTGCGATTGCAGCAGTCACTGCCGGACTTCCCCGCGCGGGATCGCTTGCGGGACTGCTGTTGCTTCCGCTTGCCGTGCCGCTGCTGATCTTCGGAGCCGCGAATGCACTTGCGCTCGAAGCGGCTGTCTCGCTCTTCCTGACGGCAGGGGCTCCGTTCGTCGCGGCGGCCGCGATCCGCGCGTCCAGGACTTGAGCGCGTCAGGGGCTGCCGAGGGCAGCCCCTCAAAGCGATCACGTGCGTGACCAGCGCGCAAAGATGGCGGTCGGAAGAAGCAGCCCTCTCTCTTCCTCGCGCACTGCCATCTCACCGATCTCCACCGTGCCGCCAAGGTCGACCAGCAACTGTTTCACCAGCTCTCCGATCGCCAATGCGGACATGCGCACCGCGTAAACCGTCAGCACCAGGAAGTGGCTGTTGTCATCGAGCAGCTTGCGGCAATCGGCGAGAAGCGGCGCAAGATTCTCCTCCAGCCGCCAGACTTCTCCCGTCGGGCCGCGGCCAAACTTGGGAGGATCGAGGAGGATGCCGTCATAACGCCGGCCGCGTCGCACCTCGCGCGCCGTGAACTTGCTCGCATCGTCGACCATCCAGCGGATCGGCCGATCGGCCATTCCCGACAGCGCTGCGTTGTTCTTTCCCTGCTCGACCGACTTCTTCGAGGCATCGACGTGGACGAGCCGGGCGCCGGCATCGCTCAGCTGCAATGTACCGACACCCGTGTACCCGAACAGGTTGAGCACCTCCGCATCCGCTGAACGCTCGCGCATCCAGTCCCATTGCGGGGCCATATCGGGGAAGAATCCCAAATGGCGGAACGGCGTTAGCGAGGCCGCGAAGCGCACCTCGCCGCGTGACAGCTCCCATTCCCGCGGGACTGGCCGATGTTGCATCCAGCGGCCACCGCCTTCTTCGTCCGAGCCGGGCACGAAAGTAGCGTCGGGGTCCCAGTCGCTTCTCGCGGGCGCCCACATTGCCTGCGGCTCCGGGCGCACCACCCGGAAGCCGCCGTAGCGCTCGAGCTTCTGGCCGTTGCCGCAGTCGATCAGGCCCCAGTCGTCCCAGGGCTCGGCGACGATCGTCTTGAGTCCGGTCACGCCGCCAGTGCGAGTTGCGCGCCGACAGAAGCGACCGCGGCACGCCCGTCGAGCAAGTCAGCGCCCGCAGCTCTCGCTGTCGCCGCATCGACTGCGCGCAGATGGCCGAGCAATTCGTCGAGTGGGAGGATGCGGCCGAACACCTCGATCGAACGAGCCATCTGTTCGGCGCGTCCCTGCGCGCTTTCCATGCCCATGAGGAGTCCGGCTTCGAGTTGAGCGCGCGCGCGATTGACCTCTGTGTCGGTCAGCGTCTCGACGGCATCCGCGAGGACTGCGCGCGCAAGATGCATGGACTCGACGGCGCGATTGCGGTCGGCAGCGCAACTCAGTGCGACAATCCCCGCATCGCCATAGGCTTGCTGCCAGGCGCTCACGGAATAAGCGAGGCCGCGCTCCTCGCGGAGCTCCTGGAACAGCCGGGAGGACATGCCGCCTCCGAGCGCCTGGACGAACAGCGAAAGCGCCGGGAGTCGCGGGTCCGATGCGGCGAACCCCGGAAGCCCCAGGCACCAATGCGCCTGCTCGAACTCGCGGCGGTCGTTGCGAAGGCCGCCGGTGAACTCGGCTCGGCCGATCGGCACGCCGGGCCAATCCTCCATGTCGCCGAACAACCGCTCGGCGATGGCGAGGATCTCCTCCGGGTCGAGCTTGCCGCTCGCGGAAAGGATGAGACGCGACGGGATGAGCTCGTCGCGGAGCCAGTTGCGGCAATCTTCGGCGGTGATGCTGCCCAGCGTCTCGGCGCGCCCGAGCACCGAGCGGCCAAGTGGCTGCCCCTCGAAGGCAGCTTCGAACAAATGATCGTGGACGAGGTCGTCGGGCGAATCGATCACCTCACCGAGCTCGGACAGGATCACCGTCTTCTCGCGCTCGAGATGCTCCTCGTCGAGGTGCGGGGCGCGAAGGAAATCGGCGATCAGCTCGGCGAGCAGCGGCGCGTCCTTGGCGAGGGTTCGTCCGTAGAAGACGGTCTGGTCGCGCGCAGTCCAGGCGTTGATGATCCCGCCCACGTCCTCGATCGCCTCGGCGATCTGTCGCGTGTCGCGTGAGCCCGCGCCCTTGAACACCATATGCTCGACGACATGCGCGAGGCCATTGAGGTGATCGGGTTCGGAGCGCGAGCCGACCATCGCATAGACACCCAGCGCGACCGATTCGGCATTGGAAAGTGGGTCCACGGCGACGGTCAGGCCGTTGGACAATCTGTGCATTTCGGCGCTCACGGCCTCGGCTGCTCCTCTTTCCATCGCTTCCTTACGGCGAGCGCATAGATAATGAGCGCGATTGCAGCGAAGCTGAACCAGGTTGCCGCATAGCCGCGATTGCGCGTCGGTGAGACCTTGACGGTGGGCGATGGCAAGGCGGTGGGCTCCAGCCCTGGGATCGACCCCGCAGCGACCAGGCGAAAGCGAGTCCGGTCATCGGGAACGATGACGCCGCTCACCAGGCCGCCGTTCCATTTCGTGGGGGCGTTGGGGTTCTTCGACCAGCCGATCTCCACGCTCATCCCGGGCCCTTCGGCGCCAGTAGCGCAATCGAAGATCACAACGAAGCCGGGCTCACCGCTCCGATTCTCGCCGGCCGAGGTCCGCCTGCCGACAATGCGAAGGCAATTGCCGGTCGCATAGCGGTACATGAACGGCTGCGCGTTCGGGACCGGCATGGTCGGAAACGGAATGGGCGGCAGCCGGCTGGCAGCCTTGTAGGCGACAAGCTGGCCTTCATGCAGCCTGGCTCGCTGCAGCTGCCAGACACCGAGGCCGATCATGAGGGCGACCGCGGCCGCGACGACGAGCGTCGGAATGATGGGCAGTCGGCGACTCATCGTGCGATCCGCCCTTCGCGTGCGCGATGCCGATACTCCTGCGCGAGCAGCCATGCCTTCGATAGCCTCAAGCCTCCGATCGTCAGTGCGGTCGCGACAGGGATCCAGACCAGGTGAACCCACCAGGGCGGCGAGAAGGCACCGTCGAGCACGAGCGCCGAAACGACGACGATCGTCCCGACGATGAAGATCAGGAATGCAGCCGGACCGTCACCGACGTTGAAGCTCTGGAAGTCGAGCCCGCAGCTGCGGCACTGGGTCGCGAAGCTGACCCAGCCGCCGAACAGACTATGCGCGCCGCAGCACGGACAATTTCCTTTGGCCGCCGCTTCGAGCGACGAAATGCCCCCCGCCGGTTCGTCCGGGCTCACCCCGCGTGCGGGGCGCCCCATCCGCCCCAGACGTAGATCGAGGTGAACAGGAACAGCCACACCACGTCGACGAAGTGCCAGTACCAGGCCGCGGCCTCGAAGCCGAAATGCTGCTTCGGCGTGAAGTCGCCCTTGTTCGCGCGAATGAGGCACACGATCAGGAAGATGGTTCCGACGATGACGTGGAAGCCGTGGAAGCCCGTCGCCATGAAGAAGGTCGAGCCATAGATGCTGCCTTTGAAGGCGAACGGCGCGTGCGCATATTCCCACGCCTGAACGCTGGTGAAGGTGAGGCCGAGGAGGATCGTCAGCAAGAGGCCGAGCTTCAGCCCGCGGCGGTCGCCATGGATCAGCGAATGGTGAGCCCAAGTGACCGTCGTGCCGGAGCAGAGCAGGATCAGGGTGTTCAGCAGCGGGAAGCCCCACGGATTGAGGACTTCGACACCCTTGGGCGGCCAGACTCCGCCGACTGCCTCCACCGCGCTTGGGAAGATCGCCGAATCGAAGAAGGCCCAGAACCAGGCAAGGAAGAACATCACCTCGGAGGCGATGAACAGGATCATCCCATAGCGCAGGTGAAGCTGGACGACCGGCGTGTGATAGCCGGTGTGCGCCTCATTGATCGTGTTCTTCCACCAGTTGAACATGGTGACGAGCACGCCGAGCAGCCCAAGAAGCATGAGCGGCACGCCGAAATGGTTTTCATGGAACCACAGGACCGCGCCGGAGAACATCACGCCGCCACTGATCGCACCGATCAGTGGCCACGGATCCGGCTCTACCAGATGATAGTCGTGGTTCTTCGTCCCGGCCATGTAACGCAGCTTCCCTCTTTGTCTCCGGCAGCCGCTCTAGCGGGCGGTCGGAACAGTTTCCACAGGATAAAATGTGTAGCTCAAGGTGATCTCGTGGACGTCCTTCGTGTCGGGGTCCTTCTCGATCGCGGGATCGACGAAGAAAACTACCGGCATGTCCACCTTCTGGCCGGGCTGGAGCGTCTGCTCCGAGAAGCAGAAGCATTGGATTTTCTTGAAATATTTGCCGACCGTATCGGGTGAGACATTATAGACGGCCTGCCCGGTGATCGCCCGCGCGCTGAGGTTTTGCGCGTAGTAGAAGATCTTCGTCTGCGCGCCCGGAGCGACGTTGACCGCCACCTGCTCTGGCTCGAACCGCCACGGCAATCCCGGGTGGACGTTGGCATCGAACTGCACCTTTACCTGTCCGGCCACTGCGCCAGGCGCGCGTTCGGCGCGCTGCGTCGTGCCGTCGAAGCCCGTAGCCTCGCAGAACGCTCGGTAGAGCCTGGGAGTCAGCGCGACGAGGACGACCATGCCGGCAAGAATGAGAAGAAGGACCATCAGCGTCCTGCCGTTCCGGTTCGACGCAACAGCCGTGTTCACCAGTTGATTCCCGTCTTCGCGATCGTGATGAAAAACAGAAGGACGACGAAGGCGCCCAAAAGCAAAGCGGTGATGCGCGCGCGATCGCGCTGCCGCCTGACCACCTCGTCCTCGAGCTTCATGCGGTCAGCCAGCGGTCCGCGACCAGCACCGCGAAGAGCGCGAAGAGATAGAAGACCGAATACGCGAACAGCTTCTTTTCGGGCGCCATTTCAGCCGGCTCGGTAGCGGAATTGGAAGCTACGCGGGCGGCAAGGACCAGGAAGACGAAGCTCAGAACCGCCGCGCAGCCGCCATAGATCGGCCCCGTGAGCCCGAGCAGCCACGGTCCCATCGCTGCTGCCGCCATCGGCAGGCTGTAGAGCAAGATCTGCCGGCGCGTGCTGTGGATGCCTGCAACCACGGGCAGCATCGGGATGCCGGCCGCCGAATAATCGGAACGGACGAACAGCGACAGCGCCCAGAAATGCGGCGGGGTCCACAGGAAGATGATTGCGAACAGCAGCAGGGGCAGCGCCGAGACATGACCGGTTGCAGCGACCCACCCGATCAGCGGCGGAAAGGCGCCGGCAGCCCCGCCGATTACGATGTTCTGCGGCGTCCGCGGCTTCAGCCAGACTGTATAGACGAGCACGTAGAAGAGAATCGATGCAGCGAGGAAGATCGCCGCGAGCCAGTTGGTGGCGAGTCCCATCAGCAGGACCGAGAAGAAGGCGAGGCCGACGCCGAAGTGAAGTGCCGACTGCCGGTCCATGCGTCCGTCAGGCAGCGGCCGCTTGGCGGTTCGCCGCATCTTGGCGTCGAGGTCGGCCTCATACCATTGGTTGAGCGCACCGCATGCCCCAGCGCCAAGTGCAATGCAGAGAATGGCCGTGAAGCCGAGCACCGCTGGCGGAAGCACCGGCGCCGCGAGCAATCCGCAAAGGCCCGTGAAGACGACGAGATACATGACGCGCGGCTTGGTGAGCGCGAGGAAATCGCGCCAGTCGGCGGGCAGCGCCGCTGGATTCGTCAGCTCGATGGCGGGCATTTCCGGTGGCCTATAAGCGGTTGCCCGGGAGAGGAAAAGCCTGTGTGGCGATGTTCATCTGGCCTCTGCTATGCGAACGGAATGACGATGCGTATCTTCGCCCCGCTCCTTGCAGCCATTTCCGCCCCAGCCCTCGCCCAGACAGCGCCTGTCGCCCCGGCGGAAGCTCCCGCGCCTCAGGTCGAACTTGTGCCTGTGGCGATCCAAACCAGCCTCGGCCGGATCGTCCTCGCCTTGGACAAGACCCATGCGCCGGTCAGCACCGCCAACTTCCTCCATTATGTCGATGCCCACCGTTACGACGGCGAGACCTTCTATCGCGCGATGAAATCGGAGGGCGGCAGCCTCATCCAGGGCGGCGTGCACAGCGATGCACTGAAGCTTTTCGCACCGATCAAGCACGAGCCGACGTCCCAAACCGGCCTTCACAACGTCGCGGGTTCGATTTCGTTCGCCAACGCAGGGCCCGGCACTGCGCGCGCCGACTTCTTCATCCTCACTAGCGACGTCCCGGCATTCGACGCCACGGCCGACGATCCTGGCTATGCGGTGTTCGGGCACGTCGTCGAAGGGATGGACGTGGTCCAGAAGATCCTGGATTCGCCTGTCTCAGCGACGAAGGGCGAAGGAGCGCTTAAGGGCCAGATGCTCGATCCGCCCGTGAAGATCATCAAGATGCTGCGCGAGAAGCAATGAGGGCCAGCCCTGCTGTCGCAGGGCCGGCCCTATCTCTTTGCCGCGAGAACTAATCGATCCGCGGAAGCGTCGAATATTGGTGGAACGGCGGCGGGCTGGAGAGGGTCCACTCAAGCGTCGTCGCGCCCTCACCCCAGGGATTGGACGGCGCCTTCTTGCCGGCCGCGAGCGACCAGAAGAGGTTCACGAAGAAGACGGCAACGCCGACTGCCGTGATCATATAGCCGACCGTGGAGACATAGTTCCAATGCGCGAAGGCCGGCGTGTAGTCCGGAATTCGCCGTGGCATGCCGTCGAGCCCGAGGAAATGCATCGGGAAGAAGATGACGTTCACGCCGACGAACATCAGGAAGAAGTGAACCTTGCCGAGCAGCTCGTTGTACAGGCGGCCGCTCATTTTCGGGAACCAGTAATAGAATCCCGCGAAGATCGAGAAGATCGCGCCGAGGCTGAGCACGTAGTGGAAGTGCGCCACCACGTAATAAGTGTCCTGCATGTAGGTGTCGACGCCGCCGTTGGCGAGCACGACGCCGGTCACGCCGCCGACCGTGAACAGAAAGATGAAGCCGATCGCGAACAACATTGGCGTTTCGAATGTCAGCGACCCGCCCCACATCGTCGCGATCCAGCTGAAGATCTTCACGCCGGTCGGGACCGCGATGATCATCGTCGCCGCGGTGAAGTACATCTTCTCGTCGACGCTCATGCCCGTCGTGAACATGTGATGCGCCCAGACGACGAAGCCGATCACGCCGATGGCGACCATCGCATAGGCCATGCCGAGATAGCCGAAGACCGGCTTGCGGCTAAACGTCGCGACGACCTGGCTGACCATGCCGAAGCCCGGCAGGATCATGATGTAGACCTCGGGGTGTCCGAAGAACCAGAATAGGTGCTGGTAGAGGACGACGTTGCCGCCGCCGGACGCGTCGAAGAAGGCCGTGCCGAAATTGCGGTCGGTCAGAAGCATGGTGATCGCGCCCGCGAGCACCGGAAGAGAGAGCAGAAGCAGGAAGGCCGTCACTAGCACCGACCAGACGAACAGCGGCATCTTGTGCAGCGTCATGCCTGGCGCGCGCATGTTGAAGATGGTGGTGATGAAGTTGATCGCGCCAAGGATCGAGCTCGCGCCCGCAAGGTGGAGCGAGAAGATGACCATGTCGACCGCGGGCCCCGACGAGCCCGAGGTCGAAAGCGGCGCATAGAGCGTCCACCCCGTGCCCGCGCCCAGGCCCGTTCCGCCCGACACGAAGGTCGAGCCGAGCAGCAGCAGGAACGACGGGACGAGCAGCCAGAAGCTGATGTTGTTCATGCGCGGGAAGGCCATGTCCGGAGCGCCGATCATCAGCGGCACGAACCAGTTGCCGAATCCGCCCATCATCGCCGGCATGACGGTAAAGAACACCATGATCAGCGCGTGCGCAGTGATCAACACGTTCCAATGGTGGGTCCACTCATCGAAATTCGCGGTCCCGGCGCCGATCGGCCATGCATGGTTCAAGACCTGAATGCCGGGTTCCATCAGCTCCCAGCGCATGATTCCGGAAATCGCGCCGCCGATGGTGCCTGCGATGATCGCGAAGATCAGGTAGAGCGTGCCGATGTCCTTGTGGTTCGTCGACATGAACCAGCGGACGAAAAACCGCGGCTTGTGATCCGCATCGTGGTGAGCGTCATGCGCTTCATGCGGATTCAAGTGCAGGGCGTCGGCGGTGGTGCTCATGGATTTCGAACTCGCTTCTTAATTCTGCGCGGTCGCGGCCTGGTTGGTCGCGGGCTGTTGGGTCGGCGGCTCAGTCCCGGCCGGAGCGGCGGTCGGTGCCGGGCTCGCAGTCGGAGCGGCCGCTGGCGTTGCGCCCGGCATATGGCCGCCCTTGGACGCGATCCACGCGGCATATTGCGCCTGGGGGACGACCTCGACCGCAATCGGCATGAAGCCGTGGCGGGCGCCGCAAAGTTCGGAGCATTGTCCGAAGTAGACGCCCGGCCGGTCGACCTTGACCCATGCCTCGTGAAGCTGGCCGGGGTTGGCGTCTTGCTTGATCCAGAATGCAGGCACCGCGAAGCTGTGGATGACGTCGTCGGCGGTGACGATGAACTTCACGACCTTGCCCTGCGGAATGACGAGGCGCTCGTCGACTGCGAGGAGCGGCGGTCCGTCCGCGGGGGTTCGTGCGCGCTGGTTCTTCTGACGCGTCGGATCGTTCGCTTCCTTCAGCATGTAGCTGTCGAAGGTCACTCCGTTGTCCGGATATTCGTAGCTCCAGTACCACTGGTGTCCGGTGACCTTGACCGTCAGGTCCGCGGGCGGCGGCGAGTAGGTGTGGCGCAGGAGGCGGATCGACGGGATCGCGATCAGGACAAGGATGAGGACCGGCACAAGCGTCCAGATCACTTCGATCGTGGTGTTGTGCGAATTGCGCGACGGCACGGGATTGGCGCTCCGGCGATAGCGGATCATTGCCCACAGCAACAGGCCGAGAACGATGACGCTGATGGCCCCGCACAGCGGCAGCAGGATGTCATCGTGAAAGGTCGCGGCTTCCTCGCCGATTGGAGTGACCTGGTCCTGAAGCATCATGCGGCCGTCGGGCTCGCCGATCCCTGGGGTCGGCGGCAATGTCGGAATAGCCGTCGCGGCTTCCTTCGAAGCAGGCGCGGTCGCCGCGTCGGGCTTGTTCGGCTCCTGTGCGAAACCGGCAGCCGGAGCGGCGGTTGGCTGGGCAGCGGCCGGCGTGCTTGCGGCAGGCGCACTTGCGGGCGCTTGCGCCGCAGCAGGTGTGAGCCAGGCCGCGGCCAAGGCAATTGCCCATCCAATGTGTTTCATCAGCACCCCAGAAGCCATGTTGGAACCGAGGACGCAGGACTGCGCCGACGGAGTTGGCCGCTCTATAGGCGCGGGTTTCCGGAGCCTCAAGCGCCTCATCCACATCGGCGAGCGAGATGTTGAAGGCCTTGGCGCCACGGCTTAAGTGGCTGTTCCAAGATGATGACCGACGACGAGATCCTGGCAGAGTTCCGCGCCGCCGACGCGCTGCTCGAGGGGCACTTCATCCTTTCATCGGGCCTCCGGAGTCCTCGCTACCTGCAATGCGCGCGCGTGCTGATGGACCCGGCCCGCGGCGAGCGGCTCGCTCGGGAGCTGGCCTCGCGCCTGCCGAAAAATGTCGCGGATCAAGTCGAAGCGGTCATTTCCCCTGCCATGGGCGGCGTGATCATCGGCCATGAGATGGGACGCGCTTTGGGTCGTCCAGCGATGTTCCTTGAGCGTCCGCAAGGCGTGTTCGAGCTTCGCCGCGGCTTCCGCATCGATCCGGGCACGAAAGTGCTGATGGTCGAGGACGTCGTGACGACCGGGCTATCGTCGCGCGAAGCGATCCAGGCCGTGCGCGACGCCGGCGGCGAGGTCGTTGCCGAAGCGGCCCTCGTCGATCGCTCGGCAGGCTCGGCCGACCTCGGCGTGCCCTTCTACCCGCTGATCCGAATCGATGTCCCGACCTATGAAGCCGATTCCGTGCCGCCCGCTCTGGCCGCTATTCCGGCGGTGAAGCCCGGGAGCCGCGCGGCCGCTTGAGCAACCGCCTCCGCCCCAATTCGCTCAGGATCGGCGTCAATATCGACCATGTGGCGACGATCCGGAACGCGCGCGGCGGTAACCATCCCGATCCGGTGCGCGCAGCGATCATGGCGGCCGAGGCCGGGGCAGACGGGATCACGGCCCATCTCCGCGAGGACCGGCGGCACATCACCGATGAGGACATCGACCGGTTGATGGCCGAGATCGACCTGCCGCTGAACCTTGAGATGGCGGCGACGGAGGAGATGCTGGAGATCGCCCTTCGTCATCGGCCGCATGCCGCGTGCATCGTCCCCGAACGGCGCGAGGAGCGGACGACCGAGGGCGGGCTCGATGCCGCCGGGCAGCATAATCATCTCGCCTATTTCGTCGACAAGCTGGGCGCGGCGAACATTCGCGTCAGCCTGTTCATCGAGCCGACCGAAGAGCAGGTCGCTGCCGCGATCCAGCTCGGCGCTCCGGTCGTCGAGTTCCACACCGGCCGCTATGCGCATGTCGAAGGTGAGCAACGCGCGGTCGAGCTCAAGCGCATTGCCGATTGCGCCGCGCTGGCGGTCAAGAACGACATTGAGCCGCACGCCGGCCACGGATTGACGTTCGACAATGTCGTGCCGGTCGCTGCCATCCCTCAGCTGGCCGAGCTGAACATCGGCCATTTTCTCATCGGCGAAGCGATCTTTACGGGTCTCGATGCAAGCGTCCGCCGGATGCGCGAGCTGATGGACAGCGCGCGATGACGAAGCCCCGCAAGGAAGTCGGCAGGCGCTACCTCGCCGGCCTGGTCGTGGCGGGCGCAATTGTTCACCTCGGCGCGGTCGCTGTGGCGACGTTGCAGCACCCCGGTCGGCCGCAAGCGATCGAAGCCTTCCTGATCGTCGGCGCAGCGCCTGCCGCGATTGCAATCTACCTTGGCCAGCGCGCCTGGAACGCGCGTGACGACGGCTCGGCTGGCTATGCGGCCGCCGGCCTCGTCGCGCTTCTGGTCGGCGCCATTCTCGCCCGCTTCCTGGTACCGAGATGATCGTCGGCATCGGCTCCGACCTGTGCAACATCGAGCGGATCCAGAAGTCGCTCGATCGGTGGGGCGGCAAGTTTCTCGAGCGGGTGTTCACCGGCGTCGAGCAGAAAAAGGCCGAATCGCGTCCGCACACCCGCGCCGGAACTCTCGCCAAGCGCTTCGCAGCCAAGGAAGCATTCTCGAAGGCGGTCGGCACCGGCTTCAAGCGCGGCGTCCATATGAAGGATATCGGCGTCGTTAATCTGCCGTCAGGAGCGCCTACGCTAAGCCTGACCGGCGGAGCCAAGGCGCAGCTTGACGCGCTTGCGCCGGAAGGCCACGCCATCGACATTCATTTGACGATGACCGACGATCATCCCTGGGCGCAGGCCTTCGTGATCCTGACCGCCCGCAAGCTGGAGCCCTGAGTGTTGACCGATTCTGCACCCGACGCGACGATCAGTCCGAATGAAGCCGCGCCGGCGGACGAGAAAGGCGAGAAGAGGGACGAGAAGGGCTCCGCCCTGTGGCGTGAGATCAAGGGACTACTGTGGGTGCTGGTTGCGGTGCTCGCCTTCCACAGCCTCGTCGCTAAGCCTTTCTACATTCCCTCCGAATCGATGATGCCCGGGCTGCTGACCGGCGATCGGCTCGTCGTCACCAAATACCCCTACGGTTGGTCGTGGGTCTCGCCGAGCTTTCACGTCATCGGGCCGATGCAGGGAAGGGTGTTCGGCAAGATGCCCGAACGCGGCGACATCGTCATCGTGACACCCCCCGGCACCCGTACCGATTACATCAAGCGCGTCATCGGCCTTCCAGGAGACACGCTTCGGATGGTCGACGGACAACTCTACATCAACGGCCAGCCGATCAAGCGTAAGGCGCTCGCTCCGGACATGGTTCCGATCGACATCAACTCTCCGTGCGGGTCCGATCACGACCCCGCGCTCTACGATTTCCGGGTGCGCTCCGGTGACGGCAAGATGTACTGCCGCGTGCCGGTCGTGCGCGAGACGCTCCCGAGCGGCCGCACCTATGAGACCGTCGACCTCGGTCGCTCGAGCGAAGACAATTTCGGCCCAGTGACGGTGCCGGCCGGCCATGTCTGGCTGATGGGCGATAACCGTGACGATTCGGCCGACAGCAGGGTTCCCGAATGGCAGGGCGGCCTCGGCGGCCCGGTTCCGTGGGAGAATATCGGCGGCCGCGCGGAGTTCATCACCTTCTCGCTCGACGGATCGTCGAAGTGGTGGAACCCGATCAGCTGGATCGAGGCGCTTCGCCCGGGCCGAGCCGGAAAATCGCTCAGGGATAGCTGATGGCGGAACGTCCGCCGACCGTCGAGCCCCACGTAGAGCGGCCCGGTCCGGCGGAATTCCGTGACCCGCTCGTTCGCCGCGAAATGCAAAAGGCGGCGGTGTGGTTCGGGACGGGCCTCGCCATCCTCGGCGTCATCACGCTCGGCCAGCCGCTGCTGTTGATCATCGGCGGGATGATCTTCGCCGTTTTCCTCGATGGGGGAGTGCGGCTCGTCGGGCGCTATCTTCCAATCCCCCGCCCCTGGCGCCTTCTCCTCGTCCTGCTCCTTGGATTCGGCTTTCTCGGCTGGGTATTCTGGTTTGCGGGCACCACGATCGCTGCCCAGTTCGAGGCGCTTCGCGACGTCGTCGGCGCCCAGTTCGACCGGCTGATGGGCTTCGCTTCGTCCCTGGGCTTCGTAATCGGCCAGCCGAGCGACCTCAGATCGCAGCTGCTGGGCGGCGTCGGACATTTGACCAGCGCCGTAGGGACAGTGATCGGAGCCGTGGCCAGCGTCATCGCGATGATGGTCATCGGCATTTTCATCGCGTCCGAGCCGCGACTTTACGATAGCGGGATCGCGTGGATGCTTCCGGTACGGCACCGCGGCGGCTTCTACCGGATTGCCGAGCATGTCGGCTTCACGCTGCGGCGGCTGCTGTTCGGACGACTCATCGCGATGGTGTTCGAAGGAGTTTTCACCTGGTTCATGCTGACGATCGGCGGAGTGCCGATGGCTGGACTGCTCGGCCTTGTCACCGGCGTCCTCGCGTTCATCCCGAACATCGGTGCGATCACGTCCGGCCTGCTGATGATCGCAGTCGGCTTCAGCGCGAGCGCGAACCAGGGCATCTGGTGCATCGTCGTCTATTTCCTGGTGCACAACATCGACGCTTATGTCGTCGTGCCGTACGTTGCCCGGCGGACGGTCGACCTGGCGCCCGCCGTGCTCCTCGCGATGCAATTGCTGATGGCCGCGCTGTTCGGGATCCTCGGCGTCCTGTTCGCCGATCCGATACTCGCGACACTGAAATGCGTGCTGGTCGATCTCAGCCAGCAGCAGGCGCGACGGGAACAGGAAGGGCCGGAGGTCGTCTCCGGCTAACGCGTTTTATTGTTGCTGCTGCTGGGGCGGCGCCCCATTTTGCATCAGGGCGGCATTGGGGACGACCTTCACGATCTTCACATCGAATTCGAGGTCGGCGTTTGGAGGAATCGGGCCGTCGGCGGGCGGGTTGGCGCCATAGCCGAGCTTGGACGGAATATGGACCTTGTAGTGCCCGCCCTCCTGCATCCGCGAAAGAGCGTCGGCGAAGCCCGGAATGACCTGGCTGGCGAGCAGCGGCACCGGGCCCTTGCCCGCGCTCGTGTCAAACACTTTCCCGTTCTCCAGCCGGCCTTCATATTCGATCAACACGCCGTCCTGCGGCTGGATCGTGGGGCCATTTCCTGGCTGGACGGTCTCGACCTGCACCGTGCGCTGGCGCACCGAATGAGCACCGAGCCAGGCAAGCGCAACGCCCGCGGCAATCACGATGATGAACCCGAGCCACAGCGAAACTGCCCTCCCGCGACGGTCGGGACGATGGGCGGCTTCGGCGACGGACACGGGTTTTGTGGTGCTGGCGCTTAGCGTGCGCTCTCGCGCTCGGCGCGCTTGCGCTCGAGCTTGCGGGCGCGCCTGATCGCGGCAGCGCGCTCACGAGCGCGCTTCTCTGACGGCTTCTCGTAATGGCGGCGCAGCTTCATCTCGCGGTATACACCCTCGCGCTGCAGCTTCTTCTTGAGCGCGCGCAGCGCCTGCTCGACATTATTGTCGCGAACGATGATCTGCATAAAGTCCCGTCACACTCCTAAAGTCTTTAAAATCAGGGGCTTGAACCCCATATACCAGTGGACGGAAACAGGGTCCATCGCATCGGCAATAGAATAGCGGCCTCCAGAGGCACACCTCGGCGGCGCGCAGCCTTTAGCAGGGCGGTCCTTTCCGTTCAACCCGTCGCATGTCGATGAACGGTGCGATGAACCGTTCGGTAAGGACGATGGAACGGGAAACCTGAACTCATGGGTTATCGGCCATTAACCCACTGAATGATAAAGACATGGCCAAGAGCGGAGGGAATGAATGTCATTGAATCGGAGGGAAATGCTGCGCCTGTCTGCTGCTGGCGGTGCGGGGCTCATCCTTTCTTCTGCGGCCGCGTCGCAGGTTCTTCCGGGGCTGGTCGTCCCCAATTCGACCGGCACTCCAGCGCCTGCTCTGGCGACGGTTCCGGCGCAGCCGGTCGCTGCGCCGACGGCTCCGATCGGCGTCGATGCGCAGCTTTTCGCTAGGGCAAAGGCCGCGATGGCGTCGCATCGCGTGTGGCCCAACGACACGATGGCCATCGTCGACTTTTCGAAGCCGTCGAGCGAGCCGCGCTTCCACATCGTCGACCTGCAGAATGGCGGCGTCGAAAGCCACCTCGTCTGCCACGGCCGCGGGTCGGATCCCGCGCATTCGGGCTACCTTGAGCGGTTCAGCAACGATTTCGGCAGCTATGCGACGTCGAACGGCGCTTACGTGACGGACGACTATTACCAGGGCAAGTATGGCCTTTCGCTGCGAGTCCGCGGCCTTGACTGGTCCAACAACAATGCCGAGCCGCGCGCGATCGTCATTCACAATGCCTGGTACGCGGAGCCGGACATGATCCAGGCTCACGGCATGCTCGGCCGCTCGGAAGGCTGTTTCGCAATGCCCAAGGCGAGCCAATATGCGGCGATGCGCCGCCTCGCCGGCGGACGCATGATCTACGCCGACAAGCTCGCATAGGCGTAGCCAAGGGAACGATATCAAAGGGCCGCCTTCGAGCGGCCCTTTGCTTTGCTACTCGGCCGGAACGGCGTGCGGCGGCGACTCCTGGACGTCGCTGCCGACGAGCCGCTTCAGAACCGCCGCCATCCGCATCTCGATCGAGATCGCGATCGAGAAATAGGACGGCACCAGGAGCAGGGTCAGGACCGTCGAGAAGATCAGGCCGCCGATGACGGTGATTCCCATCGGCGCGCGCCAGCTGTTGTCACCGGAGATCGAAATGGCCGTGGGAAGCATGCCCGCCACCATCGCGACCGTCGTCATGACGATGGGCTGCGCGCGCTTGTGCCCGGCTTCCCAGATCGCCTCGTTCTTCTTCATGCCGTGATTCATCATCTCGACCGCGAAGTCGACGAGCAGGATGGAGTTCTTGGCGACGATCCCGAACAGCATGAGGATCCCGATCAGCACGAACAGGGAGACAGGCTGGCCCGCGATGTGCAGCGCCACCGCCGCCCCGAGCGGCGCGAGAAGCAGCGAGCCCATGTTCACGAACGGGGCGAGGAAGCGGCGGTAGAGAAGGACCAGCACCGCGAACACGAGCAGGATGCCGGCAATGAGCGCGAGCGCGAAGTTGAACAGCAGCTCCGACTGCCATTTCTGGTTGCCGAGGTTCATCTTCTGAACGCCCTGCGGCAGGTGCTGCATCGTCGGCAGGCTGTTGACCTTCGCCCACACGTCGCCTTCGACCACGCCGGGAGCGAGGTCGGCGCCGATCGCCAGCCGCCGAAGCTGGTTGGAGCGGTTGATCGTGGTCGGGCCGGACCCGAAGCCGATGTCGGCGACCGCTTTGAGCGGGATCGAGCCGCCAGAGGCAGTGGGAACCGGCAGGTTTTCGAGCGTCTGGATGTTCCTCCGCGCATCTTCCGACAGCGAAACCTGGATCGGCACCTGGCGGTCGGAGAGCGAGAACTTCGCGCTGTTCTGCTCGATGTCGCCGAGCGTCGCGATCCTGATCGTCTGGCCGAGCGCGGAGGTCGTTACTCCGAGGTCGGCCGCAAGGTCGAAGCGCGGCTTGATCGTGATCTCAGGTTGGGCGAGCTGGCTCCCGACGCGCGGCGCGCGGAGGCCGGGGACGGTTCCCATCTCCTTGGCGATCTGGTTTGCGACCGCCGTCAGCTGCACCGGGTCGTCGCCGCCGAGGTAGAGCATGATGTCGCGCGAGTCCGGATCGGGCCCGCCGCCGTTCTGGCTCTGGAAGCTCACGCGCGCGTCGGGGAACTCGGCAAGGCTGGGCGAGAGTGCGCGCTCGAACTCGGTGCTGGTGACCTTGCGGTCCTTCTTGAGCACGATGTTCACGCGCCCGCTACCGACATTCACCCGCTCGAACACGCGCTCCACGCTCGGGTCCTTCGAAACGATTGCCGCCACGCGATCGGTCGCTCGCTCGGTCTGCTTGAGCGTGGTTCCCGGGGGCAGGGTCAGATTGACCCGCGAATAATCGTCGTTCTGTGGCGGGAAGAAGGATTGCGGCAACATCGCGAACAGGACGCCGCTGAGCACCAGGGTCAAAAGCCCCGCTCCAACCATCGCCATGCGATGATCGCGAAAATGCGACTTGATCCACCCCCAGACGCCGGGGTGCTGCAGGCGGTAAGCCGCAGCCTTGCTCGTATCGAGGGTCCAGTTGAGGATCTTGAGGTAGACGTCCATCCACTTCCACGCGGCGTGCGGCTGGACGCCGCGCGAGCGCAGGAAATAGGCGGCGATCAGCGGCGTGATCATTCGAGCGACGAGCAGGCTCATCAGCACGTTGACGACGATGGTGAAGCCGAACGCCTTGAAATATTGCCCGGCGAATCCGGGCATCAGCGCGACCGGCAGGAACACCGCGACGATCGCCATGGTGGTCGCAAGCACGGCGAGCCCGATCTCATCCGCAGCGTCGAGCGACGCCTGATAACCGGATTTGCCCATGCGCATGTGGCGAACGATGTTCTCGATCTCCACGATCGCATCGTCGACGAGGACTCCGGCGACCAGCCCCATGGCCATCGTCGACATGAAGTTCATCGTGATGCCCATGAGGTTCATGAAGAAGAATGCCGGGATCGCCGACAGCGGAATGGCGAGCGCCGAGATTGCCGTGGCGCGAATGTCGCGAAGGAATAGCAGAACGACGAAGACCGCGAGGATCGCGCCTTCGATTAGCCCCTCCATCGCCGACTTGTACTGCGCCTTTGTGTAATCGACCGTGTTGAAGACCTCGGAAAAGTGAACCTTGGGGTTCTCCTTCTCGAGCTTCTTCAGCTCCTTCCACGCATTGTCGTAGGCGGTCACCTCGGACGAGCCTTTGGACCGCTGGATATAGAAAGTGACGACCTGGCGGCCGTTCATCTTGGCCAGCGACCGCTGCTCTGAATTGCTGTCCTTCACCTCGCCGAGGTCGGCGAGCTTGACGAAGCGGCCGCCCGGAAGCGCGATCTGAATCTGCGATAGCTGATAGGCGTCCTGAGCGTTGCCGAGCACGCGCACCGATTGCTCGGACCCCGCGATTTCGGCGCGGCCGCCGGCGCCGTTCATGTTGCTTTGGCGCAGCTGCTGGTTGACCTGCGAGGCGGTAATGCCCTGCGCCTGGAGCGCCGCAGGATCGAGAATCACGCGTATCGTGCGGTCAACGCCGCCGACGCGCTGCACCGTGGCGATGCCCGGCTGGCCAAGCAGCCGCTTGGTGACGTTGTTGTCGATATACCAGCTGAGCTGCTCGAGCGTCATGTCGGTGGTCTGGGCACCGATGTAGGAGATCGGCTCGTCCTCCGCGTCGACGCGCGTGATCTCGGGCTCGAGAATTCCATCGGGGAGCGTTCCCCGGATTTGCGCGATCGCGTTGCGCACATCGTTGACGGCGCGGTCGGTCGGGGTCCCGAGCTGGAACTGGACGAAGGTCGTGCTGTTGCCCTCGACCACGGTGCTGCTCATCTCATCGACGCCGTTGACTCCGCGGATCGCGGATTCGACGCGCTGCGTGATCTGGGTCTCAAGCTCGTTGGGAGCAGCGCCAGGCTGGCTGACGGAGACGACCGCCGCCGGAAAATCGATGTCGGGCGCGTTGTTCACCTGCATCTGCGCGAAGGCGATGAAGCCGGCAAGCATGAGCCCGACGAAGACGACGATCGGGAAGACTGGGTTGCGGATGCACCAGGATGAAATGTAGCGGAAGTTCATTCCTCGACTTCCTTGCCGTTGGCGAGCCGCGCTAACGCAGCGAGGCCAGCCTCTTCGCGCTTCGGCACCGGCCGCTTTCGCTAAGCGGGTGTGCCATGTGTATCACTCATGTAACTCACCGAGTCAAGCGCTCGGCACGCAGGACCTTTAGTTGGTCGCGACCTGGCTCTTGGGCTTCGGCTTGGCAGCAGCCTCGCTCGCGGGCTCGGGCTTCGGCTTGGGCGGTATCAGGCTGGCGCCGCCGTCCTTCATGTTGAGCGCCGCCATCGCCTTGGAATCGCGGCCGTACATGTCCTTATATTCGACGATCTTGCCGTCCGTGAGCGCGGCCTGGCTGAAATAGACGATGTAAACCGGAACCGGCTTCACGAAATTCGCCTGAACCGTCTTCTTGCTCGCGAGTGTCTGCTGGACCTTGTCCGCAGTCCAGAGTCCCGCGTCGTCGCCGAGCAGGAGCGTCGCGAGATCGACCACGTGCTGGGTGCGCACGCAGCCGTGGCTGAGCGCACGCACGCTGTCGTTGAAGCGGCTTCGAGCGTTGGTGTCGTGAAGATAGATCGACTTGGAGTTCGGCATGACGAACTTCAGCTGCCCGAGCGCATTGGTCGGCCCCGGCGGCTGGCGCCAGCGCTGGATCTGGCCGTCATCGCCCTTGACCGCGACGAAGCCCTTCTTCCCGGCAGCTTCCTTCTCGATGCTCTTGGGTACTTCCCACCACGGGTTGAGGATCACGCCGGTCGCCATCGCATTGAGCTGCGGCGTGGGGGTCGAGAGCTTGCCGGCGATGGCGCGCTCTTTCCACCTGGTCGCCCCATCCTCGACCAACGTCGCATGGAAGCTCGGCACGTTGACGATGATATATTTCTGTCCGAGGTCACGCGGCAGCCAGCGCCACCTGTCCATGTTCAAGCGGATGCGGTCGCGCTCGGCGGTGTTGCTCGCCGCCGTCACCGCCAGCGCCGCCTTGAGCGCGGCATATTGCGGGTGTGACGGCAGGAGTCCGTTCAGAGCGCCGGCAATATCGTGCTGAAGAAGCGCCGAACGAAGAAGCGCATCCTGCTTTTGCGCATCTAGGTCCTTGTCGACGATGAACCAGTCGACCCTCGCCGGTCTCCTCACATGGCCGAGAGCGAGATCGGTCGAAAGAAGGTTGAACCGCTGAGTCGCAGCCGCCGAAAGCAGGTTCGGGTCGCCGGCCGTGAGCGCCGACTGAAGTCCTTGCGGATCGTAATCTTGCGGGTCGAGCCCGTCCGCCCCGACCTGCTGGATGTAATGGAGGAGGTCCTCGGCACTGACCACGTCCCAAACGGCCGGCGGCAACGGCGCCGGAGCCGGGGCCACCTGCGGTTCTGGCTGGTCGGGTGCATAATCCGAATTGGACGTCGCGGGCTGCTGGGTCGCCGGCCTGGCGACTGGAGCAGCCGGTTGAGGCACGGGCGCGCGGGCAACCGGGGGAGCGAGAACGGGCTGGGCACGCGGCGGCGCGACCTGAGCCAGCGCCGGAACGGCGAAAGACCCAGCTAGTGCAGTGAGCAGCAAAAGTGACTTGGAACGATTGGCCCTCGCCAGCAACAACCCGTTCATTTCAAACGATAACCCCCACCTTCAAAGCTTGCATACACCTGCCGCCCTGACCTCGCCAGTGGCTGCAAGCCACAGTCACGGACGTTCCGCCTCCGTTTATCGCAAACCAATCCTTAAGCGCAGGTGGCTAATGTCCTTCGGCTGGGCTTCCAGCCATTTTGTAGTGGGAAGATTGAGAGTGGCGTCTGGCTTTTTCCTTGATGGAGCAATGATTCCGCGGTCCGCAGCGCGCATGATCGACGAGCGCGGCGAGGCACGTCACGCAGCGGTTTCGGGCACCGCCGTCCTCGACTTTCGCGGCCGGAAGCATGTCGTCAGGCTCGTCAACGTCTCATCGTCGGGCGCGATGGTCATTTTCCCACACATCCCCAACATCGGTGAGCGGCTGATCCTCCAGCTTCTTGACCGCGGCCTCGTCTCGTCACAGGTGAGATGGGTGAAGGACGGTCGGATCGGCCTCTCGTTCACCACGTCGCTGGAGTAGCGGCGGATGGAGATGTGCTTCGTGACGATCAAGGCCCGTATTGCCGAGGACGAGAGCGACCGTCGTCGCTTCTCGCGGCTACCGGTCGAGCTCGAGGCGAAGATGCGCGAGCTTGGCGCCAGCGGCGTCGAGGTGAGGGTCGTCAACATTTCGGAGCGCGGCTTCATGGCCATCTCCGACGGCCGGTTCGAAGTCGGAACGCGGATCTGGCTGATGCTTCCCGGGCGCGATCGCGCCAACGCCGTGATAAAGTGGACCGCCGGCGACAAAATCGGCGCGGAGTTCGCCGAGCCGATCTCCATCGACGGCCTCATTCGATAAGTCACCACCGTTGATCGGCCGCGAGGCTCAGCTCGTCGTTACGCGCGCCCGTGATCGGGATTTAACCGTATTGAGCTGTGCAACCGCTTGCTGTGTCGCTCGTTGCTCCGAGCGAAAGGAAGTCTGCCATGCCAAGTTCCATCGGCGGGGCCTGGAAGCCTTTTGAGCGGGGCTATCACGCCGTCTATCGCGAGCATGAAGTCAACCACTGCCCGGGTTGCGGCCGAACCCACTGGCTGATCGGCCGGGTCTCGGCCGAGTGCGCCTTCTGCACCACGGCATTGCCGCTCGCCGAAGCCAGCATGCGCTCGCACAACGGTCCCGCGGTCATCCAGCACAAGAACCGCCACCTCCACGACTGGGCGGCCTGAGCTAGGCCTTCTTCCTCACCGGCACCTGCACGTTGCAAAGATCGACGCCGCCTGCCGGGCGGATGTAGAAATCGTCATGCCGGTTGGCGCGCACCTTCACGTAGCGCGCAAAGGATGCGCTGCCGGAGTCCAGATATTCGTAGGTGGGCCGTTCGGCAGCCGGCATGTCGCTTGCCAGCTGGATTCGGGCGATCGGCACATATTGAGCCTTGTCCTTGTAGAAGCCGAGCGCCTCCGTCCCGCGCGGCAATGAGCTCAGGCGGTCGATGCCGTCGACGACGCGTCCGACTACCGCAATGACCCGGTCCAGCTGACGCGGCGCATTGCCGATCACTGCATAAAGCTCACCTCCGGTGCCGGTGTCCGGCGAAAGATCGCGGCCGACGCCGACGCTTCCGTAGCAGTGCGCGAGGTTCGCCCAATTTGCCTTCGAGCTGTAGGCAACCGGCCATCCGTCTGCGAATCCTGCGCCCGGCGCATAAGGATCGGGATAGCCGAGCGGCTTGAACGCGAGCCCCTTGAGCGCCCGCGTATATTCGGCCGGGGGCTTGGCGGTGACACCAGACGGCCATGGCTTGCCGCTGTCGTTGAGGCCCCATTGCGCGACATAATTGTCCTGCACGCGGTAAACGGTCGCACCGTCCCAATAATGACCGCGGGCAAGGGCCTTGATGTTGGCGACGTGCACCGGTGCGAAAGCGGGCGCGAGCTGGATCACCACCCGTCCTCCGCCCGCGAGATCCATGACCAGGAGGTCGTCGGGCGCTATCGTCTTCCACGCGCTCGCCGGCGCGGCGGCGACGATGTCGGTCGGGGTCGGGAGCTTCTTCGGCGGCGCCGCGCCGATCAGGCACGCCGCAGCGGTGACCAACAACAATGAGCGCATTTTCATCTCCCCCTGACTGCCCGTCTAGCCGAGCAATCGCGGCGCGGCTATCGCCCAGCCATGTTCACTGCCACCTTGATGCTTCTCGGCTCTGGCGAGCTTGGGCGCGAATTCACGATCGCCGCCAAGCGGCTCGGCTGCCGGATGATCGCGTGCGACCGCTACGCCAATGCTCCCGCAATGCAGATGGCGGACGCGTTCGAAGTCTTTCCGATGCTCGACGGAAAGGCGCTTCGGGCAGCGGTCGAAAAGCACAAGCCGGAAGTCATCATCCCCGAGATCGAGGCGATCGACACGGCGACGCTTGCCGAGCTGGAGAAGGAAGGCTGGCGGGTCGCGCCCTCGGCCAAGGCCGTGCAGCTGACGATGAACCGCGACGGCATCCGCGACTTCGCGGCGCGCGAGCTGGGGCTGGTGACCTCGAAATACCGCTTCGCCGAGAGCCGCGACGAAGCGGTCGCCGCGGCGCAGGAGGTCGGCCTTCCGTGCGTGATCAAGCCGGTCATGTCGAGCTCGGGCAAAGGCCAGAGCACGGCGAAGACGGCCGAGGACGTCGGAACCGCCTGGGATCATGCGGTCGAGAAAATGCGGGGCGACCGCCCGCGGGTGATCGTCGAGGAGCTCATCGCCTTCGACAGCGAGATCACCATGCTCACCGTCGCGACGAAGGACGGCATCCTGTTCTGCCCGCCCGTCGGTCACCGCCAGGACCTCGGCGACTATCGCGAGAGCTGGCAGCCGGCGGCGCTGTCGGAAGGCGCGCTGTTTTCCGCGCGAAACCAGGCACGCAAGGTCGTCGCCGCTTTGGGCGGTCATGGGATCTTCGGGGTCGAGTTCTTCATTCGCGGCGAACAGGCGATCTTCTCCGAGCTTAGTCCGCGCCCGCACGACACCGGTATGGTGACCTTGATCTCGCAATATCCCAACGAGTTCGAGCTTCACCTGCGCGCCGTCCTCGGCCTTCCGATCCCCTCGGTCGAGTTCGCCGGCCCGTCAGCCTCCGCAGTGATCCTCGCCGAGCGCGAGAGCAATGACTTCGCGTTCGAGGGGGTCGCCGAGGCGCTTGCGCTGGGGGCGCCCGGAAGGCCCGTCGACCTCAGGATTTTCGCCAAGCCGAACACGCTCAAGAATCGGCGCATGGGCGTCGCCCTCGCCCGGGGGGAGGATGCGGAGGAAGCCATATATCGCGCCAAGGCTGCAGCCGCGCGCGTCCGCATTCGTTATCAAGGCTGAAGGAGCTCCCGATGGTACGGACGCCGACCGCAATCCTGCTCGCTTCATTGGTGCTCGCGGGCTGCAACAAGTCGCAGCAAGCGACGACCAACCAGCAGACCATCCGCGTCGTCAGCGAGGAGCAGCAGCAACTGCGCCAGCTGGACGCCGTCAATCTTGCGATCGGCCTCAAGCGCGCGATCTATGACGCCGGCTACACGTGCAAGCGGATCACCGACGCGGGTTATGTCGGGACCTGGGAGAACCTCGACGAGTGGATGGCCCGTTGCGAGTACGAAAACGGGACCACGCGCGACTGGGCGATCTTCGCGGGGCCGGACGGAAGCGCTCAGGTGCGGGATTGCAAGGACGTCGTCTCGACGGGACTTCCCGCCTGCGTCATCAAGAAGCGCCCTAAGGGCGCCTTCACCTTCCAGAAATAGTGGTTCCGCGGATCAGCTGGGGTTGCACTGGCGAGTTTCCTTATACTCGCCGGTCGCCGACCTTTCCTTGACGGTCACGCAATTGCCTTGCTTGACCTCCTCGCGCCAGCTGCCGTCGGCATTGGTGACGCGATCGCTCTTCGGCACCCGCTGGCCGTTCTTGATCTCGTAGCTCCAGCCCTTGGGAGTTTGCTGGTTCTGTCCCTGCGGAGGAGCAGCCGCATAGGCCGCCGTCGCGCCAAGCGCGATCGCGCCCATGGTCAGCGCACAGATGGCGGTCCTCTTCACGATTTTGCTCCTTGCCCTTCGCTCTGTAGCCTGTCCGACGTTAACCCGCGCTGACGCGGTTCATCGGCCGGGCGGCCCCAAGGCCAAACCCTCGGCGACAATGTGGGGATTGCGGCAGCCGGACGCAATGCGCTCCGCACGAGCGCGGCCCGGCGAGCCCGGGAGCTTAGCCTTGCCTCGCTTTGAAGCGGCGGTTCGTCTTGTTGATGACGTAGGTGCGCCCACGGCGGCGGATCACACGGCAGTCCCGGTGGCGCGACTTGAGCGACTTCAGTGAATTGCGAATCTTCATGGCCGGGCGCCTGCCTCGTTCTCTCAATCTCTCGTTTTCGGATTGGTCCGTAAACCGGCGGCCCAACTAGAGAGCGCCTCCTCTCAAGTCAAGGGATTGGCTCCATTGACACTTCAGCGAACCTTGTCCGTTGTTGCGCGATGGCCGTTGATGCACTGCTGTTCATCGCAGGCATCGTCCTTGCGACGATGACCCTCCTCGATGTGTTCGAGACAGTGGTCGTGCCGGGCGGCAGCCGGGCTTCGCTCAAGGTCGCGAAACGGCTCGTCTGGCTCCTCCTGCCAATCTGGAAGCGCGTTCGCGGCAAGCGGCACGGACTCTCCGGGGCGTTTGCCCCCCTGGTGCTGGTGCTCTGCTTCGTAACATGGATGGCGCTGCTGGCCTTCGGATTCGGGCTCATGGCCTATGCGGTTCGCTCCGATTTCGAGCCGGCGCTACGCAGCCTGCCCGACGCCATCTATATCGTCGGCAGCTCCCTCGTGACGGTCGGACTGTCGGAGAGCAACCCTACCGGCTTCGCTCGCTGGGTCGTTCTCGGGGCGGGCTTTTGCGGCCTCGCCGTCATGACCATGGCTGTCACCTACCTGCTCGAGGTTCAGGGGAGCGTCGCCCGGCGCGACACCGGGATCATCAAGCTCAACACCGCAGCGGGCGAGCCTCCGTCGGCGGTCACGCTGCTGAAGCGGCTCGCAGCGATCGGGAGCCGTGACGAGTTGCATCGAGTGCTCCGCGATTCCCGCGATTGGTGCGCGACGGTCCGTCAAAGTCATTCCAACCATCCTTCGTTGGTCTACTTCCAGTCGGTCGGAACGGGCAGCGGGTGGCCGGCCGCACTCGGCGCCATCCTCGACGTTGCTTTGATCAGCGAATATTTCCTTGATGAGCCATCGCTCAGGGGCGCTGCCGTGCTTCTTCGGGAGGAGGGCACGCGCATGGCGCGCGAGCTCGCGCGCGTGATCAACATAGGCACCGTGGACGTCGTCCAGGACGAGGCCGAGCTCAGGCAGGCTGCCGAGCAACTCCGTGCAGCGGGCTATGGCATCCGCGGCGAATGCGACCTCGCGGCGATCTCCAATCAGCGTGCCGACTATCGAAGCTGCGTCGATGCGCTGGCCGCGCACCTCGGCAAGCCCGCGACGATGCTCGTTCGACAGGAATGAGGGCGCCCCTCTTTCGTGGAACCGAACTCGCTCTAAATTGCTTTCTCCCAAGTCACTTGGGGGATTTGAGTTCTGGAAAGCATAACAACCCTGATCATCTGCCCAGCCTTCCTCGCAAGCTCAGGTGAACTTGGGGGCATGATCGCCGAGCGCGATTGGGCGAGCACGTCGCTCGGACCGATCGAACGCTGGGCTCAGGTGGTGAAGACCACTGTCGGACTGATCCTCCAGTCGCCGGTCCCCATCGTCACCCTGTGGGGCAAGGATGGCGTCATGATCTACAACGACGCCTATGCACAATTCGCCGGAGGGCGGCACCCGCACATCCTCGGACGGAACGTTCTCGATGCGTGGCCCGAGGCGGCCGACTGGAACCGCAACATCATGACGAAGGTGTTCGATGATGGTGGGGCGCTCAGCTATCAGGACCAGCAGCTTCAGCTCATCCGCCACGGACAGCCCGAGCCGGTCTGGATGAACCTTGATTATTCTCCAATCCTGGACGACGACGGAGGCCGCGCCGGCGTGATCGCGATCGTCGTCGAGACGACCGCAAAGGTCCGCGCCGAGGGACGCATCAGCGGCGAGCGCGAGCGGCTCCACCAGATGTTCGACATGGCGCCGGGTTTCACCGCGCTGGTCGAAGGTCCGGGCCACAAGTTCGTCATGGCCAACCAGGCTTACCGCGACCTCGTCGGCCGCGATGTCGTCGGAAAGACTGTTGGCGAGGCGCTTCCCGAGGTTGCGGACCAGGGTTTCGTCGATCTTCTCAATAGGGTCGCCGAATCGCGCGAAACTTATGTCGGACGCGCGGTGCCGGTGCGGCTCGAGCGCAAGGGCGGGAAGAATGAGGAGCGCCTCGTCGACTTCGTCTATCAGCCGATGATCGGACCCGACGGCGAAGTCTCGGGCATCTTCATCCAGGGCTATGACGTCACCGAGCACAAGCGCAGCGAGGAATTGCGGATCGTGCACAACGAAGTGCTCGAGCAGGCCATTCTCGACCAGCCGCTCTGGCAAACCCTCGAAGGGTTGGTTCATACCGTCGAGAAGCATTCGAGCTCCGGAGTGCTGGGTTCGATTCTGCTGCTGGACGAAAGCGGTAAGCATCTGCTTCACGGTGCTGCGCCAAACCTGCCCGAGGCTTACAACAAGGCGATCAACGGTATTGAGATCGGGCCGTCCGTCGGCTCGTGCGGCACTGCAGCCGCTACTGGCAAGCCGGTGTTCGTCTCCGACATCGCCACCGATCCGCTGTGGGCGAACTTCAAGGAGCTTGCCCTCGAGCATGGGCTCGCCGCGTGCTGGTCGATCCCGATCCGCTCGGGCTCGGGCAAGATCCTCGGCACCTTCGCAATGTATCATCGAAAGCCGCGCGAGCCTGTCGATGACGACCTTGAACTCGTCCAGCTCATCACGCAGACAGCGGCGCTCGTGATCGAACGCAAGCGCGCCGAAACAGCGCTTCGCGAGCTCAACGAAACGCTCGAAGCGCGGGTCGTCGAGGAGATTGCGGAGCGGCGAGCTGCCGAGATTGCCCTCCAGCGCGCCCAGAAGCTCGAAGCGATCGGCAAGCTGACGGGCGGCATCGCGCACGACTTCAACAACTTGCTGCAGATCATCTCGGGCAACCTGCAGCTCCTCGCCTCCGACGTCCCGGATAACCCGCGGGCGGAGCGCAGGCTCGCCAACGCAATGGGTGGAGTCAGCCGCGGGGCGAAGCTTGCAAGTCAGCTCCTCGCCTTCGGCCGCCGCCAGCCGCTCGAGCCCAAGGTGGTGAACATCGCGCGCCTGGTCGGCGGCATGGAGGACCTTCTCCGCCGGAGCATCGGCGAAGCTATCGAGATGGAGACGGTGATTTCAGGAGGGCTGTGGAATGCCTTCGTCGATCCGAGCCAGATCGAGAATGCGGTCCTCAACCTCGCGATCAACGCGCGCGACGCAATGGACGGGGCCGGCAAGCTGACCATCGAAGTGCGCAACGCTCACCTCGATCACGAATATGCCGAGCAGAATTCGGACGTGAAGCCGGGCCAGTTCGTGATGGTCGCGGTCAGCGATACGGGAGGGGGCATCCCTCCCGAGATCGTCGAGCAGGTGTTTGAGCCCTTCTTCACCACCAAGCCCGAAGGCAAGGGGTCGGGGCTGGGCCTCTCGATGGTCTACGGCTTCGTCAAGCAGTCCGCCGGGCATGTGAAGATCTACAGCGAGATCGGCCAAGGCACGTCGGTCAAAATCTATTTGCCACGGGTCCGCGAGGACGAGGATCTGCCCACGGGCCCCGAGCTGGTCGAAGCCGGCGGCGGTTCGGAGACGATTCTTGTCGTCGAGGATGACGAGGAAGTGCGTTCGACCGTGAGCGACATGCTTCGCGAGCTTGGTTACAACGTTCTAACCGCAAAGGATGCGGCGAGTGCTCTCCCGATCCTCGAAAGCGGCGTGAAGATCGACCTGCTTTTTACCGACGTCGTCATGCCTGGCCCGCTGCGCAGCCCCGAGCTTGCGCGCAAGGCGAAGGAGCGCATTCCCGCGATCGCGGTCCTGTTCACGTCCGGCTACACGGAAAATGCGATCGTTCATGGTGGACGCCTCGACGCCGGCGTCAATCTCCTGACCAAGCCCTATTCAAGGCAAGTGCTGGCGACGCGCATCCGCCGCGCGCTCGACGAGCGCGAGATGCAAGATTCCGGGATTGCCTCAGCCGAAGCCTAGAGCGGGTTCGGTTGGGCTAGGCCGTTCCGGCGAGCTTCCGCTCCCAGGCAAGCGCATCGCTGACGATCCGGTCGATGTCCGCGTACGCCGGTTTCCAGTCGATCGTCTGCATCAGCCGTCTATTGCCGGCGACAAGTTCCGGCGGATCGCCCGCGCGGCGTCCCACCATGACGCGCCTGACCGGCATATTGGTGTGCCGATCGAGCGTATCGAGCACCTCGAGCACGGACAGGCCTTTGCCGTACCCGCAATTCATGGCCAGATTTTCGGCCGGATGCGCGACCAGCCATTCGAGCGCCGCGACATGCGCTGCGGCAAGGTCGCTGACGTGGATATAATCGCGGATGCAGGTGCCGTCCGGAGTCGGATAGTCGGTGCCGTAGACGTCGATATGGTCGCGCTTTCCGACGGCGGCTTCGCAAGCGACCTTGATGAGGTGTGTCGCGCCCTTGCCCCTCTGGCCCGTCCGGCCGTTCGGATCCGCCCCGGCGACGTTGAAATAGCGAAGAGCGCCGTAATTGAACGGATGGGCTGAAGAAGCATCCGACAGCATCCGCTCGGTCATCAGCTTGGAGGCGCCATAGGGATTGATGGGAGCCTTGGCGTCTTCCTCATCGATCGGCACGCTTTCCGGCGCGCCGTAAACCGCCGCCGTCGACGAGAAGAGGATGTGCTTCACGCCCGCCGCCACGGCCGCGCTGATCAACGCGTGCGAGGCGAGCGTGTTGTTCGCGTAATATTTGAGCGGCTGCTCGACGGATTCGGGAACGACGATCGATCCGGCGAAATGCATGATCGCTTGCGTGCCCTGCTCGCGGAAGATGCGATCTACCAGCGCCCGGTCGGCGATATTGCCTTCGTAGAAGGGAATGTCGGACGGAACCGCTTCGCGAGCGCCGTTCGAGAGATCGTCGATGACCGCGACCGGCCATCCAGCGTCCTTGAGGGCAAGTACGGCGTGGCTTCCGATATAGCCGGCGCCGCCGGTAACTAGGACTGGAACTTTGCTCATGCGCCCGGCGCTAGCCGAGGAGCGGTCCGGCTGCCAAGCCGCTCAAGGTTGCGGGTCGGCCGATTTCGTCTATCAGGCGCGCCGAAGTTCCTTCCAGCACTGAGTAGAAGCGCATGGCACTGACAATTTCGAGCTCCTTCGACGCCGGGAACATCCGGGTCATCAACCAGGACGAGACCGGGGTCGACCTCGAGATCGTCAAGGATCACATGAGCGACTTCTACCAGTGGTTCTACTTTCGGGTGTCCGGCGCGGCTGGGCGCGAGATCACGCTACGGATTACGAATTGTGCGGCGTCGGCTTATCCGCACGGCTGGCCCGATTACAAAGGCGTGATGAGCCTCGACCGCGAGGAATGGGTCCGAATCCAGGACACGAGCTATGCCGACGGCGTGCTGACGATGAAGCTGACGCCGCCTCAGGACTTGGTCTGGATCGCATATTTCGCGCCCTATTCGATGGAGCGGCACCACGACCTCGTCACCCAGACGGCGACGCTCGCGGGGGTCGGCTACCGCTCGCTCGGCAAGAGCCTCGACGGCCAGGACCTGGACTGCCTGACGATCGGCGAGGGACCGCTCAACGTCTGGCTCTACGCCCGCCAGCATCCTGGCGAGAGCATGGCGGAATGGTGGATGGAGGGAGCGCTCGAGAAGCTGACCGACGAAGATGATCCGGTTGTGCGCGTTCTGCGCAAAGAATGCACTTTTCGCGTCGTGCCGAACATGAACCCCGACGGATCGCGCCGCGGGCATCTGCGCACGAACGCGGTCGGCGCCAACCTCAACCGCGAATGGCACGCGCCCACCGCTGAGCGCAGTCCGGAGGTCCTGTGCGTCCGTAGCGCGATGGACGAGACCGGAGTAGACTTCGCGATGGACGTCCACGGCGACGAAGCGATCCCGGCTAACTTCCTCGCCGGATTCGAAGGCATCCCCTCGCTCACCGACAGGCAGCAGAAATTGTTCGAGCTATTCGGCGAGACGCTCGAACGGTTATCGCCCGATTTCCAGCGCGAGCAGGGCTATGAGATTCCCGCTGCTGGCGAAGCGAACATGAGCATGTCCACGACCCAGCTCGCCGAACGCTACGGCTGCGTGTCGATGACCCTCGAGATGCCGTTCAAGGACAATTTCAACCTTCCCGATGAGGTTTACGGCTGGTCGCCGCAGCGCTCGAAGCATCTCGCTTACGCTTGCCTCGATGCGCTCCACGCGATCCTTCCTGAACTCAAGAAGGCGAAGGCTGAGCGCGGCGCTGCGAAGCGCGAGAAGGTCGACGCCTGATGCCGACGCTCGTGCTTCTGCGGCACGGGCAGTCGCAGTGGAACCTCGAGAACCGCTTCACCGGCTGGTGGGACGTCGACTTGTCCGACGCCGGTGTCGATGAAGCGCGCGCGGCAGGGCGGTTGCTCAAGGACAAGGGCTTCGACTTCGATTGCTGCTTCACCAGCGTTCTGACGCGCGCGATCCGAACGCTTCACCTTGTGCTGCACGAAATGGACCGGCTGTGGCTTCCGGTGACGAAGGACTGGCGGCTGAATGAGCGCCACTATGGCGGTCTCACTGGCCTCAACAAGCAGGAGATGATCGAGAAGGTCGGAGCCGAGCAGGTTAAGATCTGGCGCCGCTCCTATGACATCCCGCCGCCTCCGCTTCCGGAAGACAGCCCCTACGACGTCAGTCAGGACCGGCGCTATGCGGGCATTGAGGTTCCGCGCACGGAGAGCCTGAAGGATACGATCGCGCGCGCGGTTCCTTATTATGGGGCCGAAATTGCGCCCGCGCTTTCCGCAGGGAAACGGGTGCTTGTGTCGGCACACGGCAACAGCCTGCGCGGAATCATCAAATATCTTTCGGGCATCGGCGACGAGGAAATCGTCGGCCTGGAGATCCCGACGGGGAAGCCAATCGTCTACGAACTTGCCGACGACCTTTCGGTCGAGCGTCGCTACTACCTCGACGGTTCGTCTTAAGCCGCGGCCTTGCGGCGGTACATTTCCCGATCCGCCCGCACCATCGCTGCTTCAGGCGTGTCCTCTCCGTGGATCGCTGCAGCGCCGATCGCGACGCTGAGCGGAAGCGACTGACCGTCGTGCATGAACTCGGACTCGGCGATGACGTCGATCAGCCGCCTCGCGGTCTCGTGCGCCGAATCCTCGTCAGAATGGCCGAGGAGGATCGCGAACTCGTCGCCTCCGATTCTCGCCACTACGTCGCTCTTGCGGACTCCGCCCACGAGCAAACGTGCGACCTGAATCAAAGCTTCGTCGCCGGCCTGGTGTCCGAGGCTGTCGTTGATGGCCTTGAGCCCATCGAGATCGACGAACAAAAGCGCGGCCTTCTCGTGGTAGCGGCTCACCCGGTCGATCAGCCGCTCGAGCGCGCGCATGAAGCCGCGGCGGTTGGGAAGCTCGACAAGGCTATCTTCATGCGCGAGCAGATCGAGCTGCTCGACGCGCTCCTGGAGCTGCGCGATCCTGCCGCGCAAGCCGCTGATTTCCGTAATCAACTGCTCGACGTCGGTGACGTCGGTCATCTGGTCAGACATTGCCCCCGAGCCCCTGCTCCCGTCTGCGGCCGATGTCATAGCGTGATTCCAAAGCCTTGAAAATGCAGGAACTTGGCCACGGCGACTACGACGCATGAGTCGCCGTAACCAAGCGATGATTGCCTAGCCCGAATCCGCCCCTTAAACGAGCCGGCTCATTCCAACTGGTTCAAGGCGGGACAATGGCTGAGCCGCTGGTCGGCATCATCATGGGGTCGAGCTCCGACTGGGAGACGATGCGCCACGCCGCCGACACGCTGGATCAGCTCGGAATCCCGCATGAGACGAAAATCGTCTCCGCGCACCGTACGCCGAAGCGCCTCTACGATTATGCCCATTCGGCGAAGGACCGCGGGCTGAGCGTCGTGATCGCTGGCGCCGGCGGCGCTGCTCACTTGCCGGGGATGACGGCTTCGATGACCTCGCTTCCGGTGCTAGGCGTTCCAATCGAAAGCCAGGCGCTGAAGGGCATGGATAGCCTTCTTTCGATCGTTCAGATGCCTGCGGGCGTGCCGGTGGGAACGCTCGCGATCGGCAAGGCAGGCGCGGTCAATGCCGCCCTGCTGGCCGCCGCAATGCTCGCGACGCATGATGATGCGCTCGCCAAGAGGCTCGACGCGTGGCGAGAGAAGCAGACGGGAGCGGTCGCCGACGCCCCCGAATGACGGTCCCGCCCGGAAGCACGATCGGAATCATCGGCGGCGGGCAACTCGGCCGCATGCTCAGCATCGCGGCTGCACAGTTGGGTTACAAATGCCACATCTTCGATCCGCATGAGCGCTCACCAGCCGCCAACGTCGCGGCACAGTGGACGCGCGCTGGATTCAACGATCAGGACGCCCTCGAAAAATTCGCTTCAACCGTGGACGTCGCGACCTACGAATTCGAAAACCTGCCGGTCGGACCATTGCGCATCGTCGGCGACAAGCTGCTTCCGGGCACGCGCTCGTTGGCCGTGGCCCAAGACCGCGCGGTGGAAAAGCAGTTCATCGAAAACTGCGGCGGCCGGGTCGCTCCGTGGCGCCAGGTTTCGGAGCTCCAAGACCTGCGATCCGCCGTGGAGCAGCTTGGCTTTCCGATCGTGCTGAAGACTCGGCGCTACGGCTATGACGGCAAGGGCCAGACCTGGATCAGGTCGGCAGCCGATGTCGAAGCCGCCTGGGAATCGATCGGCCGGGAACCGGCGGTCGCCGAATCAGGCGTCGACTTCTTCGCGGAATTCTCGGTCATCATCGCGCGCTGGGCCGACGGCCGCCACTGCTTCTGGGATTCGGCGGAGAACGAGCATGGCGAAGGCATCCTTCGCCGCTCGACAGTTCCATGCAGTGAGGGCGTCGCGGTTCAGCTTGCCGAGGCGCGCGAAGCGGCAGTCCAGATCGCCGAGGCGCTTGGGCATGTGGGCGTGCTGACAGTGGAATTTTTCGGAAGCGCCGACGGACCCGTGGTCAACGAGATCGCGCCGCGAGTCCACAATAGCGGCCATTGGACAATCGAAGGCGCTGTGACCTCCCAGTTCGAACAGCACATCCGAGCGATCTGCGGCCTTCCTCCCGGCTCGACCGAACTGGTGGGCAATGGATCGGTCATGGACAACCTCATCGGCGAAGAGGTGAACCGCTGGGCCGAGTTGGTCGCGCAGCCCGATTTGCACGTGCACATCTACGGCAAGGGCGAGCCTCGCCCCGGCCGCAAGATGGGGCACGTGACTCGATTGACGCCCTAGGGCGCCTTCACGATTTCCACCGGGATGCCGAGCGAATCGAGCTGCGGCTTCACCTTGGCGGCGTCACCGACGACGACCCACGTGAACTTGGCGGGATCGATCGCTGCCTTGACCGCCGCGTCGAGGTCGGCGGCTGTCAGTGCCCGATAGCGGCTGGCAAGCGTCTCATAATAATTGTCCGGCCGACGATAGAGCATGTTCGCATTCATTCCGCCGAGCACGGCGTTGGATGTCTCGAACTGGCCCGGAAGCTCCCGCATCGACCCGTCCAGCGTCCGGCTGAGCTCCTCCGGAGTGACGCCTTTTCCGCCGAGGAAATCGACGATGTCCCCGCGCATCGCCGCGATCGAAGCGCCGGTCTGGTCGGTCTGGACAGGTGCATAGATCATATAGGGCACCTGGTGCTGCACGCGCACGATGAATCCTGCGACCCCGTACGACCAATGCTTGGTTTCGCGCAGGTCCGAGTTGAGCCGTGACAAGAAGGCGCCGCCGAGCACGTCATTCGCCTCATTCAGCGAGACTAGGTCGTCAGTCCCCTGAACCGGCATGATCTCGCCGGCGAACATCAACGAGGTCGGCGTGTTGGGCCGATCGATCAGCATGATCCGGCCCGCCTGCGGCGCAATCGGGGCGCTGAAGTTCTTGACGGGCTTCGTCCCCGTTGCGCGCCAGTCGCCGAAGCTCTTTTCGAGCAGCGGCATGACTTCCGCCAGCGTCGTGTCACCGACGACATAGATGGTAGCGCCGTCCGGCCTCAGCCACGCATCGTGGAATCCGCTGAGGTCGGCGGGCGTGAGCTTTGCGACGACGGCCGGGTCGCCGCTGCCGCTGAATGGCACGCCATAGGGATGGTCCTTGCCGTAGATGATCGGCGGCAACGTACGCAGCGCCATGCCGGTCGGGTCTTTCGCCTCTTCGGCGATCGACGCGAGCTGCTGGCCGCGAACCCGTTCGACCTCGGCGGGAGCAAAGGCCGGATGGCGAACGATGTCCGACATGAGATCGAGTGACTGCGCGAGATTGGGCGCAAGCGCGGAGAGATAGACCATAGACTGGTCCATGCTCGGTGAGGCGGAAATGTAGGCGCCCAGATTCTCCTTCGCCCGAGCGATGTCGGCCGAGCCATATTTGTCGGTGCCCTCGTCGAGCATCGCGAGCATGAAGGACTGCGTGCCGAGCGCTGTTCGCGGGTCGGCCGCATTGCCAGCATCGAAGGCGACCGCGACTTGCACCTGCGGCACTGCGCCGCGGTGGGCGAAGAGCACCGGGATGCCGTTCGACAATTTCGCGTGCTCGACGGTCGGGAAATCGAGGTCGGCGATCTGTCCCACCGGCGGGAGCTTCGACCGGTCGATGTCTGCCGCGGCGACCGTAGACTTGGGCGCGGCAGTGACCGTCCCGCCGCCGGAAGTCGCGCTATCCTTCGCGATCTTCGACTCTTCGTACGGGTCCCGCTTGCCGGGCTCGAGCGTATAAGCGAACACGGGCCGCGACATCCATTTGCTCGCAGCGACCCTCACCTGCGCCGGAGTCAGCGCCGCCACCTCCGCCAGCTGCTTCTTGTAAAAGCCGGGGTCGTCGGCGAAGACCGCGCCGCTCGCGAGCGTCACCGCCTTGCCCGAGAACCCGCCGACCGATTCCAGCCCCTTGATCGTCGATGAGACATACGAGGTTTTGGCGCGCTTGAGCTCGTCCGCGGTCGGCCCCTTCCTGAGGAAGTCGGCGACGACGGCGTCGACCTGCTTGGCGACGAGCGCGGGATCGACTCCGTCCTTCACCGTCGCTTCGACGGTGAGTTCGCCGATGCGCTCGTACGGCTGGATGTAGGCGGAAACGCTGGTTGCCGTCTTCTGATTGCGGACGAGCTCGTTATCGAGCCGCGAGCTCGCGAGACCGCCAAGGACGCTCGTCGCCATCCGCAGCGCCGGCGTGTCCTTGCCGGTCACTCCCGGCACCGCCCACATGCGGGTGACGGTCGTGTCCGCGACCTCGTCATGGAAGGTCATCTTCACCGGAACCTTCAGCGTCGGGACCGTCGCCGCCGCCGGAATCGACTGCGCGCCGCGCGGGATGCCGGCGAAATATTTCTCGACGAGCGAGCGAGCCTGCGCGGTGGTGACGTCGCCCGCGAGGACCAGCACCGCATTGTTCGGGCCGTAGTGCGAGCTCAGCCAATCCTTGACCACAGCGAGGCTCGCCTGATCGAGGTCGCCCATCGATCCGATCACCGTGTGATGATAGGGATGTCCTTCCGGGAACAAGGTCTGCTGGATCGAATATTGCAGCAGCCCGCCCGGCTCATTGTCGTCGCCGCGCTTCTCGTTCTGAACAACGCCGCGCTGGATATCGAGCTTCTTCTGCGTCGTCGCCGGAAGAAGATATCCCATGCGGTCGCTCTCGAGGAACAAAGCCCGCTCGAGCGCGGCCTTGGGCACCGTCTCGAAATAGTTGGTGCGGTCGTAATTGGTCGTTCCGTTGAGGTCGGTCGCGCCGATCGCCTGCATCGGCCCGAACCAGCTCGTATCGCTATGCTCGGACCCGCCGAACATCAAATGCTCGAAGAGATGCGCGAAGCCCGTGCGGCCGGCCGGTTCGTCCTTCGACCCAACGTGATACCAGGTCGAGATTGCGACGACCGGCGCCTTGTGATCTTCATGGACGACGACCTTGAGGCCGTTCTTCAGCGTGAAGGTCGAATAGGGGATCGACACCTGCTTCACGAGCTGCGCCACGGGCACGCCCTGCGGCAGGTCGGCGGCGAATGACGGCGAAGTGAAGGCGGTCGCTGCGGCGAGCAGGGCGAACGTGCTGAGATGACGCATCAGCTTGAATCTCCGGCTACCAAGGTTCGGCGAAGCCGAGCTTAACGAACGTTAGGACGCACGCAACCGCTGTCATGCGGCAGCTATTCGAACTCGACGATCACCTGGTCGACCGCGAGGCTGTCGCCCGCCTTCGCCGGGGTAGCCTTGACGGTGGCCGCCTTGGGGGCGCGGAGAATATTCTCCATCTTCATCGCCTCCATGACCGCGACCGGCTGGCCGGGCTCGACCTTGTCGCCGACGGCAACCTCGAGCTTTGTGAGCAGCCCCGGCATTGGCGCGAGCAACAGCCGCGACAGGTCGGGCGGTGGCTTGAAAATCATGTGCTTTGAGAGCTCTGCGACGTGCGGGTTCAGCACTTGCACCTTGTGGCTTGCGCCGCGCGTCTGGAGCTCCCAGTTGCGACCGGCGCGGCGGACTTGGACCGTGCGCTTGCGCCCGTCGACGAGCACCGTCAGCAGCCGCTGGCCCGGGACCCAGCGCCCGACGATGTCCACGAGATCGCCGTCGTCCAGCACGGCGAGCGTGCCGCCAGTGTACGGCTTGATGCGCACCTTGTGCTCAGGTCCGCCGTCGATCCGCACCACCCGCTCACACGGCATATAGATTCGCCCGCCGAGCTGGTCGCTGATCTCGAGCGCGCGCTCGTCGGTGATGACGGAGACCATGCCTGCGACGACAGCCACGTCAGCGAGGAGCTGCTCATCCGCGGGCGCGCCTTCGAACCCTTCGGGATATTCGTCGGCGATGAAGTCGGTCGCAAGATTGCCCTCGCGGAAGCGCGGGTGCTGCATCAGCGCGGACAGGAAATCGACATTGTCGCTGATGCCGTCGATCACGAACTGGTCGAGCGCATCGACCTGCGCGTCGATCGCCTCCTCGCGCGACGGCGCCCAGGTCACCAGCTTGGCGATCATCGGGTCGTAGAACATGCTGACCTCGCCGCCGTCGACGACTCCGTCGTCGACACGCACCACGAGGTCGTCGTCGCGCTTCTGAATCGATGGCCAGTAGCGCACCAGCCGCCCCGTGCTCGGCAGGAAGCTGCGGTACGGGTCCTCGGCATAGACGCGCGTTTCGACCGACCAGCCGTTGATCCCGATATCTTCCTGCCTGAACTTGAGCTTCTCGCCCGCCGCGACGCGGATCATCTGTTCGACGAGGTCGAGGCCGGTGATCTCCTCCGTCACCGGATGCTCGACCTGCAGCCGGGTGTTCATCTCGAGGAAGTAGAAGCTCTTGCCGCTGGGGTCGGCGCCGTTGACGATCAGCTCGACGGTGCCCGCACTGTAGTATCCAACCGCCCGCGCCAGCGCGACCGCCTGCTCGCCCATCGCCTTGCGCATCTCCGGCGAGACGAACGGCGACGGCGCTTCCTCGACCACCTTCTGGTTGCGGCGCTGGATCGAGCATTCGCGCTCGTTGAGGTACAGGATGTTGCCGTGCTGGTCGCCGAGCACCTGGATCTCGATGTGGCGCGGCGCCTCGATGAACTTCTCGATGAAGACGCGGTCGTCGCCGAAGCTGTTCAGCCCCTCGCGCTTGACGCTGTCGAAGCCCTCGCGAACGTCCTTCTCGGACCAGGCGAGGCGCATGCCCTTGCCGCCGCCGCCGGCCGAGGCCTTCATCATCACCGGGAAGCCGATGTCCTTGGCGATCTTCAGCGCCTCGTCGGTCGTCGCGATATCGCCGAGATAGCCGGGGACGACGTTGACGCCGGCCTTCTGCGCGAGCTTCTTGGATTCGATCTTGTCGCCCATCGCGGCGATCGCCTTAGGCGGCGGGCCGATGAACGTGATGCCCGCCTTAGCCAGCGCTTTGGCGAAGCTCTCGCGCTCGCTGAGGAAGCCGTAGCCGGGATGCACGGCCTCGGCGCCCGTCGCCTTGCAGGCGTCGATGATCAGCTCGGCCTTGAGATAGGATTCAGACGCCGGCGGCGGCCCCAGCCGAACCGCTTCGTCCGCCATCTTCACGTGCGGCGCGCGGGCGTCGGCGTCGGAATAGACCGCGACGGTCTTGATCCCCATGCGCCGCGCGGTGCGGATCACCCGGCACGCGATTTCGCCGCGGTTGGCGATCAGGATTTTTTTGAACATTCGCCCGGTCAGTCCTTCGTCGATCTACGCCAGAAGACAAACAAGATGCCTGCCAGCACAGCGGCATCAATCAAGAATGCGAAAGCGTAATTGTGACTTCGCGCGCTTTCGCAGGCCGCTTGCTGCGCGGCAGTCGAGGAATTGCAATCACGAACGTGACGAGCGCGTTGA